>Ga0335074_10005225_pt1 | contig 17960 bp, 23 predicted proteins | sample Lox_Sample_23_FD_206715 | JGI IMG/M metagenome (GOLD analysis project Ga0335074, IMG submission 206715) | Soil microbial communities from Loxahatchee National Wildlife Refuge, Florida, United States - Lox_Sample_2.3 | ecosystem: Environmental > Terrestrial > Soil > Wetlands | place: USA... | reverse complement strand
GATCTGAATGAGAACTTCGTCGCTGGGCATGGCAGCTAGCTCAAGTTTAGCGCGCCCATCATGCTATTCTCGTTTGTTCCATGTCCCGCCAAAATCAAGCGGCGCGCCGCTATCTGGTGCGCGGACGGGTGCAAGGCGTCGGCTATCGCGACTACGCGCAGCGGATGGCATCCGCGCTGAATCTTACCGGTTACGTGCGCAACCTGGACGATGGGCGCGTGGAAGTTTACGCCGCCGGCGCGCCTGCCAAGCTTTCCGACTTATCTGCCGCGCTGCGCAAAGGCCCGCGCCTATCGGACGTGCGCGGCGTCGAGGAGCAGGAAGCCGCCGTGGAGCGTCATGCGAGTTTCGAAATCGAGGTCTGATGGATAACCTGAAGTCACTCATCCGCGAGGTGCCGGACTTTCCCAAACCCGGCATCCTCTTTTACGACATCACCACGCTGCTCAAAGACAAGGACGGACTGCACGGCGTGATCGACGCGCTGTGCGCGCATTATCGCGACGCGCATGTCGATATGGTGCTGGGCATCGAGGCGCGCGGATTCATTTTCGCGCCGGCGCTGGCTTATGCGCTGGGCGCGGGATTCGTGCCGGTGCGCAAACCCAAGAAGCTTCCCTGGGAGACGCTGAAGGTCAGCTATGCCCTGGAATACGGCACTGACAGCCTGGAGATGCATAAGGACGCATTGGTCGCCGGCAGCCGGGTGCTGATCGTCGACGATTTGCTGGCTACGGGCGGCACGGCTGCAGCCGTTGCGCGCCTGGTGGAGGATGCCGGCGGCAAAGTGGCCGGATTGGCGTTTGCTATCGAGCTGACATTTCTCAACGGCCGCGCGAAGCTGCGGGGTTACAACGTGTTTTCGCTGCTGCAGTACGACAAATGACCGGTGAATCACGCCGGGCCAGTGGCGGCCTACGAGGCCGCCAGCAGGCTGAGAGCCTGCCCCACAAAATCCGTCTGCGGGCGCTCGCGAAAATCAATCTCGACCTGCGCGTGCTGCATGCGCGGGCGGATGGTTATCACGAAATCCGGACTATTTTCCAGACGATCTCGCTGGCCGATACCATCGATGTCGCGTTCACACGCGCGCGCACCACGAAGATCGAACTCGCGGGCAACATCGATATTCCCGATAATCTGATGGTGCGCGCCGCGCGGCTGGCGCTGGACCGAATGCGGCTTACCGCGCGCATCGAATTTCGCCTGCAAAAACGCATTCCCATGGGTGCGGGTTTGGGCGGCGGATCGTCGGATGCAGCCGCTGTGTTGCTGGCACTGCCGATGCTCGCGGCGCGTCCGCTGGGGATGCCGGTGCTGATGCGGTTGGCAGCCGAATTGGGTAGCGATGTGCCGTTTTTCCTGCTGGGCGGCGCGGCCATCGCGCTCGGGCGCGGCACGGAACTATATCCTCTGCCGGATGGCGCGCCGCGCAGCGGGCTCGTCATCGCGCCGGAGGTGCACGTTTCCACGGCTTCGGCCTATCGCGCCCTGACCCCCCGGTTGACAACCGAATCGCAAGAAAATAAAATAGTTAGTTTCCAGTCGCAAGCCTGGGGTGAAGTTTGCGAAGCATCTTCCGCGGGGAGCGTTAATGATTTTGAAACGGTGGTCTTCGAGCAGTTCCCACAACTGGCCGTAATCAAACGCCGGCTCATCAAGCTGGGCGCGAAGCCGGCCATGATGACCGGCAGCGGCTCGGCGCTCTTCGGTTTGTTCGGCACCCGGGCACAGGTAGTTCGCGCCGCCAAATCATTTGTTGACGAACGTGTTTTCCCGATTACTCTCGTTAGCCGGGCGCACTATCGCCGTCTGTGGCGGCAGGCGCTAAAACCTTATGTCGAAGGCAACCTATGGCCGCCGCTAAGCCGATAAGGGCGAGACTCTCGTCCGATCGTTTGAAAATTTTTTCCGGTACGGCCAATCCGTGCCTTGCCCAACAGATCTGCGCATCGTTGGGAATCGAGCTTGGAAAGCTGATGCTGGAGACGTTTTCCGATGGCGAGATCTATCTGCAATTCCAGGAAAACGTGCGCGGCGCGGATGTCTTCCTGATCCAGCCGACCTGCCGGCCCGTGGATCACAACCTGATGGAGCTGTTTCTGATGATCGACGCCGCCAAACGCGCCTCAGCGGATCGCATCACCGCGGTGTTACCCTATTATGGTTACGCGCGGCAGGATCGCAAGGATAAACCTCGCGTTGCCATATCGGCGAAATTGATTGCTTCGCTGCTGGAACGGGCGGGCGCCAATCGCATTATGGCGATGGATCTGCACGCCGCGCAAATTCAAGGATTCTTCGACGTGCCGGTGGACCATCTGTTTTCGGCGCCGGTGATGATCGAATATTTCATGCCGCTGGAGATTCCGGATTTGACGGTGGTTTCGCCCGATCCCGGCGGTGTGGAGCGCGCGCGGGCGTTTGGCAAGCGCATGAACGCGCCGCTGGCCATTATTGACAAGCGCCGCGAGAAACCAAACGTGGCGGAAGTGATGAATGTAGTAGGCGAGGTGGAAGGCCGGAACTGCTTGATGGTGGATGATTTGATCGATACGGCCGGAACCTTGGTGAAAGGCGCCGAGGCGTTGTTGAAGCAGGGCGCCCGGAGCGTGAGCGCTTGCGCCACGCACGCGGTGCTTTCGGGGCCGGCGGTGGAGCGAATCGACGATTCGCCGCTGAAGGAAGTGGTTTTTTCGGATTCGATTCCGTTGCGGGAAGAAGCCAGGAAGTCGAAGAAGATCAAGGCTCTCTCGGTGGCGCCTTTGCTGGCCAGGGCGATTCAATCGATCCACGAAGAGACGTCGGTCAGTATTTTGTTTGTGTAGGTGGGGGCGGCCTGAGATGCCGCCGCAGGCTGAAGCCTGCCCCACCAAGGAAAAGTTCGGGGCAACGCAACCCACGCTGAAGAATCGGTCTTGCGACCCTTATAAGGAGATAGGCAGTGAGAAAAGAGATTACCGTCGCCGCGCAACCACGTGAATCGCGCGGCAAGAATGAAGCGCGCCGCACGCGCCGCGGGGGCATGATTCCCGCGGTGGTGTATGGCGCATATAAAGACCCGGTGGCGGTGGCAGTCAGTCCGAAGAGTATTTTGCAGATCGTGCATTCCTCCACCGGCTACAACACGATTTTCAATCTGGATATCGAAGGCCGCGAAAACACGCCGGTAATGGTGGTCGATCACCAGAACGATCCGATTCGCGGCACGCTGCTGCACGCGGATTTGAAGCGCATCGATCTATCGAAGCGCCTGCACGTCGCGATTCCGGTGACGACGCAGGGCGAGCCGAAAGGCGTAAAGACGCAGGGCGGGTTGCTCGAAGTGGTTTCACGCGAGGTAGAGATCGAATGCCTGCCGGACGAGATTCCGGAACATTTCACGGTGGACGTGAGCGAACTGCTGATCGGCCAAAGCAAGCGCTTCACCGATCTGGCGTTGAGCGGCTCGATGAAGCTGGTGAGCTCGCCCAACACCGTGGTGGCGCACGTGGTCGCGCTGCGCGCCGAGGAGGTCAAGCCGGCCGCGGAAGCCGCGCCTACCGCGGAAGGGGCCGCGCCTGCCGCCGCCGAGCCGGAAGTGGTCAAGAAGGGCAAGAAGGAAGAGGCCGGCGCCGAAGAGGCCAAGGGCAAGAAGGCCGAAGAGAAGCCCAAGAAGAAGTAGCGCGCGATGTTCCTGGTGGCCGGCCTGGGAAATCCGGGCGAGGAGTATGCCGCAACACCCCACAATCTTGGTTTCATGGTGGTGGACCGGCTCGCGGAAATGCATGCGATCCGCGCCACCAGGCACGATTCGCACGCGCTGGTGGGATTGGGGCAGATGGGCGGCCGCGAAGCGATGCTGGCCAAGCCCCAGACATTTATGAATCTCAGCGGCACGTCGTTGAAGCCGCTGATGGAAAAGCATGGGTTCACGGTAGCGGACCTGATTCTGGTTTACGATGAATTGGCGCTGCCGTGGGGCACGCTGCGGATCAAGCCGCGCGGATCGTCCGCGGGCCATAACGGAGTGGAATCCGTGATACGCAGCCTGGGAACGCAAGATTTTACGCGGGTGCGGCTGGGAGTTCATCCGGGCCATCCGCTGGCGAGCGGGGTGGATTATTTGTTATCGCCCGTGAAGCGCTCGCTCAAAAAGGAATTGGAGCAACTGGTGGCCGATGGGGCCGATGCAGTTGTTTCGATAATTTCCGAGGGCGTCGAAAAGGCCATGACGAAATTCAATCGTCGCGCCCAAGGTTCAGACGAGGAAGCATGAGAATCTACGAAGAGTTATTTATCGCGAAGCCGGACGCGCCGGACGAAGAGGTGGATGCCTTCATCGAGCAGATGAAGACCAGCATCTCGAACGCCGGCGGCACGGTGGACAAAGTCGACAAATGGGGCAAGCGCAAGCTGGCGTACAAAGTGGACCGGTACCGGGAAGGCGCGTATGTGCTGTTCCAGTTCAGCGCGGGTCCGGAACTGGTGAAGGAATTCGAGCGCCGGCTGCGGGTCTCGGATCTGGTGATCAAGTTTTTGACGGTGCGCATCGACGAGACCTTGAAGCGTCTGGATAAGCGCAGGAAGGAGCGCGAGAAGCGGGCGCATCGCAAGTCGACCGCGCAGCCGGCCGCGCCGCAACCGTCGGTGGCGCAACAGATGATGGGCGAACCCGCCCCGGCGCAGGCTATGCCCGGTCTGCCCAAGGAGTCGTAAGGAGATCTCATGCCAGAATTCAAAGGAAAACCGGGCAGCGCGGGGCAGCGTCCCACGGGCGGCGACAAAGCCGTAGCCACCACTAAGAAAGCTTATTTCCGCCGCAAGAAGGTGTGCCGTTTTTGCGTGGAGAAGATTGACGACATCAATTATAAGGACGTGAAGCTGCTGCATGCCTTCGTGGCCGAGCGCGGCAAGATCGTCCCGCGGCGCATTTCGGGCGTCTGCGCGCCGCATCAGCGGCGGCTGACGGACGCCATCAAGAAGGCGCGTAACATTGCCCTGCTGCCGTTCGCGGCGCAGTTTTAGCTGAAGAAGGTGGTGGGTAGGTTGCGGCTTGTAGCAAACCCGCTGCACACAAAGCAATGCGGGACCGTAATCCACCAACCGCCTAGTTGCGAGAGAAGGAGATTCGAATCATGGAAGTAATACTGCGCGAAGATTTGGACCGGCTGGGCAATCGCGGCCAAGTGGTGAAGGTGGCCGACGGATACGCCCGCAATTTCTTGTTGCCGAAGCGGCTGGCGGTGGCCGCCACGGACGCCAACCGCAAGATCGTGGAGCAGGAGCGGCAGGCGCACCTGCGGCGTGAAGCCAAGCAGAAGAGCGAAGCCGAGGATCTGTCGAAGCTGCTGAGCGGAGTGACTGTGACGATAGCTCAGAAAGCCGGCGAGAACGACCAGTTATTCGGATCGGTGACATCGAAGGATGTGGCCGATGCGCTGGCTCAACAGAATTATACGATCGACCGGCGGAAGGTTGTTTTGGAAGAACCAATCAAGCAGCTCGGCGAGTTCAAGGTGCCGGTGAGGCTGCATAAAGATGTTACGGCGGAAGTGACCGTGCAGGTGGTGAAAGAAGAATAGGCTTACGCGCGAGGGCATCGGGCGGCCTGGGCTGATCTTTCCTGGCGGCGATGAAGTCCTGTAGGCGGTTCGCTGTTTGGGCAAAGCCTGGGGCCGGCCACCGGCACACAACCGCCGGTCGAGCAATCGACCGGGTTTCCCACCAAGCTGGCGGGCGTCGAGGTGACATTCAACGGTATATCCGCGCTATTGCTTTACGTACAAGACGGCCAGATCAACACCATCGTTCCGTGGGAGGTCGAGGTAGGGCAGGAAACCAGTGTGTGCGTCACTTACAACGGAGCTAAGACGAATTGTGTAAGTCCCGCGGTGGGGGCCGCGCATCCCGGCGTCTTTATGGTAGACTACTTACACGCCGCCGCACCTGCCGGTGAATGTCTTTCCTATCTCCGTGGATACAGGACTTGGCCCTCCCTTCCCTCCCGATCAGGTGACTTATGCCGGTCCCGCCCCGTTTGAAGTCGCGGGGATCAGCCAAATCAACTTCGAGATAACCGCGGCCATGACCGGCGCCTACGCCACCATCGTTTCGGTTACGCTGCCGAACGGCCAGCCCATCAGCAACGGCTTCTATCTGTACGTGACTCAGTAGCCCCTATAGCAGTTGCTCCATTAAGCCGGCGAGGTAATCGGCATCGAGCACTCCCGACCGGTATGTGCGGGCGTCGAAGAAGCGCCAGAGATGCCGGGATTTTTCGACGGTATAGAACAGGAGTTGCTCGGAGATCATGTCCTTTTCGAGGAATTGTTGATTGAAGCAGCGCACCGCTCCGCTCAGAATGTAGGGCACGCGAAAATCTTCCGTAGACACAAGTCCCGGCGCCGATTCGAAATTGATTTGCAGGATGCGGCCGCGGGCGTTGATTTGAAACAGATTCACGCCGCCCTCTTGAAAATTCTCCGCCCGGAATTCCGCGGGGTGGAATTCCAACTGGATTTCGGAAAGCATTTCGTTCAGCGATTGCACGAAACCGGCGCAAATGCCGTGCAACTCGATGGCCGCCTGCCGCCGCAAGACCCCGATTTCGCGCGCCCTGCGGATGGCCAACTCGTCGTGCCGCGTCAGGGCGTCCAGGTTTCGCGCCAGCTTTTTCAGGCGGTCGGTGGCCGGAGGCTGGGAGTTCCCCGGGGAGTTCCCTGCCCCGGATTCCTTGGACCGCCAAAAGGACTTCACAGTTACCAGCATATGCGGGTGGCGCCCACAAGGACAATGCAATTCGACGGGGCGTGGGCTGCGGTTTGTGGGTGGTGGGTTGTGGGTGGTTTGCCGCGCCGCAGCGGTTGACGGACACTTCCGCCGGATGCTAAGCTACCAGGGTTAAAGCGCGCCATTTCAGGCCTTTCCATTCAATCCACATGGATGCAATGCTCCACGCCCTGAGTAGACTTTTGTTGCGGGCAATTCCTACATTCCTGCTGGTCTACTTCTTGCATTTGTATTTGAAATACATGTTTTTCAAGCCTATGACGAAGGTGCTGTCCGCCCGTTACGAGGCCACCGAAGGCGCCCGCAAGCGAGCCGCGGAGAGCTTGGAAAAGGCCGCGGCGAAGACGGCTGAGTACGAAGCTACGATTCGCGCCGCGCGGGCGGAGATTTACCAATCGCAGGAACAACTGCATCGGCGTTTGCAGGAAGAACAGACGGCGCAGGTGCAAGCCGCGCGCGAACAGGCCGAAGCCGCCGTGCGCGATGCCAAGGCGCACATCGCCGCGGACATCGAGCAGGCCAAGACGGATCTCGCCGCGCAGAGCGATGCATTGGCTGCCGAGATCGCGGATGTGATTCTCAACCGGGGGGTAGCCGCATGAAGCGTCTGGCTCCGGTCGCGTTGCTCCTGCTGCTTTCAGTTCATGCGCCGCTGCGCGGGCAAGAGAGCGAGGCGCAGAGGCGCCAAAGCGAGGCGCAGAAGGTTGCCGAATCAACCGGCATTACGGAGCACGGTCCGGGGATCTTCTGGGGCTGGCTGAACTTTCTGTTGCTGGCCGGCGGTTTGGCCTATCTGATCAGGAAAAACGCCGGGCCGTACTTCGCGCAGCGTTCGCTCGAGATTCGCAAGGGCATCGTCGAGGCGGACGCGGTGAGAGCAGAATCGGAGGCGAAAGTGGCGGAAGTGGATCGCCGCCTCGCCCATCTGGACGCGGAGGTCGAAGCATTACGCCGTGGCGCGCAAGAGGAAGCCGCCGCCGAAGCGGAGCGGGTCCGCAAAGAAGCTGCCGCCGAGATGGCCAAGGTCCAGTCGCAGATGATGGAAGAAATCGCCGCGGCCGGCAAATCCGCGACCCTGGAACTGCGGCGCTATTCCGCGGAACTGGCGGTGAGTGTGGCCGAGCGGAAGATCGCCGCGCGCATGTCTCCCGAAACACAGGATCGCCTGGTGCAGATCTTCGTGGCCACCATGGCGCAAGCTGACGGCGCGGGACGCAACTAACTCAGATCGATATGACGCACTCCGCTCTCGCTACCCGATACGCCAGCGCCCTGGTGGACGTGGCCATGGGCGCGAAGTCACCCATGGACCCGCACAAGCTGTTGCGCGAGTTGCGCGATTTTGAAGATATACAGGCCGGCTCGCTGGAACTACGCGCGGCTCTGGATTCGCCCTCGGTGCCGATAGCGCGCAAACGCGCCGTGGTGGGCGCGATCGCCGCCAGATTAGGCGTTTCGAGCCTGGCACGCAATTTTTTGTTCGTACTTACGGATCATCGCCGCATCGCCATGCTGGCGGAAGTCCTGGAAGCTTTCGACCTGCTGGCGGACGAGCGGCTGGGCTTCGTGCGCGCCGAGATCACTTCCGCGCGGGACCTGGATCAGCAGCAGCGCGAAGCTGTGGTGCATGAGCTGGAGCAGCTTACCGGCAAGAAAGTGCGCACGCGCTATGCCGTGGATCGCGGACTGATCGGAGGCTTGATCGCACGCATCGGCTCCACGGCTTATGATGGTTCCGTGAGAGGTCAGTTGCAGGCGCTGGGCAAGCGCCTGGCCACGGAGTAACGGGAATCAGCCGCGGCTGAACACAGGTGGTTTACCCGTGGTCCCATTATTGAGGTTGGAATGGCTCAAATTCGAGCGGACGAAATAACGACTCTCCTGCGTCAGGAGATTGAGAATTACGAAGGCGCCATCGATGTCTCCGAAACGGGTTCGGTGATCTCGCTGGGCGATGGCATCGCGCGTATCCACGGCCTGGAACGCGTCATGTCCGGAGAATTGATCGAGTTCCCGCACGACGTTGCGGGGCTAGCCATGAACCTGGAAGAAGACCAGGTAGGCGCGGTGCTGCTGGGCGATTATACCGAGATTAAGGAAGGCGACGAAGTGCGGCGCACCGGCCGCATTATGTCGGTGCCGGTGGGCGAAGCCATGATCGGGCGCGTGGTCAACGCGCTGGGGCAGCCCATCGACGACAAAGGTCCCATCCACACCACGCAGTTCAATCCGATTGAACGCCTGGCGCCCGGCGTGGTCGACCGGATGCCGGTGAAGGCGCCCCTGCAGACGGGCATTAAAGCTATCGACGCCATGATTCCGATCGGCCGCGGCCAGCGCGAGTTGATCATCGGCGACCGCCAGACCGGCAAGACGGCCATCGCGCTCGACACCATCATTAATCAAAAGGGCGGCGACGTTATCTGCATTTACGTGGCGATCGGACAGAAGAGATCCACGGTGGCGCAGGTGGTGAAGACGCTGGAAGATTACGGCGCCATGGACTACAGCATCGTGGTGTTGGCTTCGGCTTCCGATCCAGCGCCGATGCAGTACCTGGCGCCTTACGCGGGCTGCGCCATCGGCGAATATTTCCGCGATTCGAAGCGCCACGCGCTGTGCGTTTATGACGATCTTTCGAAGCACGCCGCGGCGTATCGTGAAATTTCGCTGCTGCTGCGCCGTCCGCCTGGGCGCGAAGCTTATCCGGGCGACGTTTTCTATTTGCATAGCCGGTTGCTGGAGCGCGCCGCCAAGTTGAACGACGATAATGGGGGGGGGTCTTTAACCGCGCTGCCCTTCATTGAAACGCAGGCCGGCGACGTTTCGGCGTACATCCCGACCAATGTGATTTCGATTACCGACGGGCAGATTTACCTGCTTACCGATCTGTTCAATTCCAACATCCGGCCGGCCATCGACGTGGGCATCTCGGTAAGCCGCGTGGGCGGCAGCGCGCAGATCAAGGCCATGCGGCAGGTAGCCGGCACGTTGCGCCTGGATATGGCCCAGTTCCGCGATCTGGCGGCGTTCGCGCAGTTCGGTTCGGATCTGGATAAGGCTTCGCTGGCGCAGTTGAATCGCGGCAAGCACCTGGTGGAGATCTTGAAGCAGGGCCAATTCCAGCCGCTGCCGGTGGAAAAGCAGGTGCTCATCGTATTTGCCGGCACGCAAGGTTATCTCGACGATCTTCCGGTGGAACAGGTGCGCAAATTCGAAGAGGAGTTATACCGTTTTGTGGACAATGCGCATCGTACGCTGATGGCCAAGATCGCGGAGAAGAAGATTCTGGACGATGCCCTACGCGCGGAGATTAGCGCGGTGATCAAGGAATTTAAAGAGCGCTTCGTCGCGGAGCAGCCCAAAGCCAGCGCGCATGCCTAGCCTGATCGATATTCGCCGCCGCATCCGCTCGGTGCGCAACACGCAGCAGATCACCAAGGCCATGAAGATGGTTTCGGCCGCCAAGCTGCGCCGCGCGCAGGATCGGGTGATCGCTTCCCGGCCGTATGGCGCGGCGTTGCGCGGTCTGCTGGCCGATGTGGCGGCCGCAGCCGGATCGGATGAGCGCGTCGCCGCGCAGCCGTTGCTGGCGCGCCGTCCCGAGAAGCGCATACAGCTTGTCCTGATCACTTCGGATAAAGGCCTGGCGGGCGCGTTCAACTCGAACCTGATCAAAGCCGCGCAGCATTTCGCCGAGGAACATCAGCCGGCCGCTACGGATTATCTGCTGATCGGCCGCAAAGGCCGCGACTTTTTCCGCAAGCGGGGCGTCCAGATTACCGCCGAGTATACCGGCATGGCCAAGGTGCAGTATCAGGATGCCGCCGAGATCGGCGGAAAACTGATGGAACGGTTCCGCAACGAAGAGATCGACGCGGTTTATCTGCTGTACAACGAGTTTAAGTCGGTGATGGCTCAGAGAGTAACTATGTCGCAAGTATTGCCCATCGAGTTACCGAAACAAAGCGAGCCGTTGGATTTTATCTTTGAAACGCCGCCGCTGGAGTTACTGGCCAGCCTGTTGCCGCGCTATGTGGACACTGCGTTGTATGGCGCGCTACTGGAATCGGCCGCGGCCGAGTACGCGGCCCGTATGACGGCCATGGAAGCGGCGACATCGAATGCATCGGACATGATCGACAAGTTGACGCTGTACCTGAATCGCGTCCGCCAAGCGAGTATTACGAAGGAGATTATCGAGGTGGTGAGCGGCGCGGCAGCCGCGGAGTAGGTGGTGGGCCGAGGCAGGTAGTGGGTGGTAGGTGGTAGGCCGCGGTGTGTTACCCACAACCTGCCACCTACCACCTATCACCTATCACCTTATTAGAGGTTGACATGAACAATGGTAATCCAGTAGGTAAAGTTGTCCAGGTAGCCGGGCCGGCGGTGGACTGTCAGTTTCCCGAAGGCCAGATTCCTCTGGTCTACACGGCTATACGCATTAGCAGCGAAGGATTCGACGTTCCCGCGCCTATCGATATTATTTGCGAAGTGGAACAGCACATCGGCGAAGGACGGGTGCGCACCATCGCGCTCGAGCCTACCGAAGGCCTGGTGCGCGGAATGCACGCGCAGAGCCTGGGACATCCGGTGGAAGTGCCGGTGGGCAATGAGACGCTGGGCCGGGTGATGAACGTGATCGGCCAGCCCGTCGATAAGATGGGCCCTATCGAAGCTAAGAAATTTTATCCCATTCATCGTCCCGCGCCCTCGTTTGAGGATCAATCCACGCGGCAGGAAATGTTCGAGACCGGCATTAAGGTCATCGATCTGATCGAGCCGTATCTGCGCGGCGGCAAGATCGGATTGTTCGGCGGCGCGGGCGTCGGCAAGACGGTCATCATTCAAGAGCTGATCCATAACATCGCCATGAAGCACGGCGGCGTCTCGGTGTTTTCCGGCGTGGGCGAGCGCACCCGCGAAGGCAACGATCTGTGGCTCGAAATGCAGGAATCGGGCATCGTGGACCCACACGATTACCATAAGTCGAAAGTGGCGCTGGTTTACGGCCAGATGACCGAACCGCCCGGCGCGCGTTTGCGCGTGGGACTTACCGGCCTAACGGTGGCCGAGTATTTCCGCGACGAGCAGAATCAGGACGTGCTGCTGTTCATCGATAACATATTCCGCTTCACGCAAGCCGGATCGGAGGTATCGGCGCTGCTCGGCCGCATGCCATCCGCCGTGGGTTATCAGCCGAACTTAGCCAGTGAGATGGGCGAGTTACAGGAACGCATTACATCCACTAAGACCGGGTCGATCACTTCGGTGCAGGCCATCTATGTGCCCGCCGATGACTATACCGATCCCGCGCCCGCCACGGCTTTTGCGCACTTGGACGCAACGACCAATCTTTCGCGCGCCATTTCCGAATTAGGCATTTATCCGGCGGTCGATCCGCTGGCATCCACTTCGCGTATTCTCGACCCGCGCATCCTCGGCGAGGAGCACTATGGCATCGCGCAATCGGTAAAAGGCGTCTTGCAGCGGTACAAGGACTTACAAGATATCATCGCTATCCTGGGTATCGACGAGTTATCCGACGAAGATAAGCTTACGGTTGCCCGCGCGCGCAAGATACAACGGTTCCTATCGCAGCCTTTCCACGTGGCCGAACAATTTACCGGCGTTTCGGGTAAGTATGTGAAGCTGGCGGATACCATTCGCGGCTTTAAGGAGATTGTGGAAGGAAAGCACGATTCGATTCCCGAGCAGGCGTTCTACATGCAAGGGACCATCGAAGACGTGGCGGAGCGCGCCAAGGCGCTGCAGAAATAACAATAGAAATAAGCGTAGAAATAACCATTGAAATAACCATTGAAATAACCATTGAAATAACCATGGCTGACGTGCTGACACTTGAAATCGTGACGCCCGAGCGCCTGCTGGTGCGCGAGGACGTGGACGCCGTGCAGGTTCCGGCGGTGAACGGCTATCTCGGCATCCTGCCCGGCCACGCGCCGCTGGTAGCGGAGTTGGGCACCGGCTTCATGAATTTTGAAACGGGCGGGAAGCGTTGGTATCTGGCGGTGCACGATGGCTACCTGGAGATATTGAACAATCGCGTGCGCGTATTGGCGACCGCCGCGGAACGCGCCGAAGAGATCGACGTGGAGCGGGCCAAGACGGACATGAAGAAAGCGCAGGAAAGAGTATTCAACCCCTCGCTGGGCGTGGATCCGGCGGTGGCATTGAGCGCCATGGCCCGCGCGCAGGCGCGGCTGGATGCCGCGGCGCAGAGACAGCCGGAAACCCCCGCGCGGTAAGCGGGCCGCGCTGGGGATGGGGTCCGGGATTAGGTTCGGCGTCTGGCGGACCACATAAAACGATGGTCTGCCTCACCGTCACGATCAGCCGCCGCGCGCATGATATGTTCGTTGATCATGCGGCTCATCACTTTATTGTGCCTGGCAATTGCCCCACTCCCATCACTTGCACAGGATACCCAATACCCGCCGGATGGCAGCCAGATTCCCGGTCCCGGCCACACTTCCACGCCCGACTGGGTCGCGGAACTGAGTGAATGGCAGAACGCTTCGGCCGGCGAGCATCAAGCGTGGTTGCGCGATCTGCGTCAATGGCGCAGCGAGCGGCTCATTCGCATGGGTTATAACGACGCCGAATACCGGCGTCCCGAGCTGCTGTGGACGCAACGTAACTTTATCCAGCCGCAAACCATGGCGGAGGAGCGCTATCTGTACGATCCCGCCGCGGGAAAGTATACCGTCAATCGCTATCTTGACGATCTTACCCGGCGCTATGGCGGCGTGGACAGTGTCTTGATCTGGCCGGTGTATCCCAATATTGGGATAGACAACCGCAATCAATGGGACTTAGCCCGCGACTTACCCGGCGGAGTTACCGGCTTACGCAAAATGATCGCGGACTTTCACCGGCGGGGAGTGCGCGTGTTCTTCCCCACTATGCCGTGGGACACCGGGACGCGCGACATCGGCCAGCCTTACTGGACCGCAACCGCGCGGCTCATGGCGGAGATCGGCGCCGATGGGGTGAATGGCGATACTTTCGGCGGCTTGCCGCGCGCTTATCGCGTGGCTTCCGATGAGACCGGCCATCCGGTGGCGCTCGAACCCGAGTTATCTCCCGATGCCGATGAGCAACTGATATGGAATAACCAGAGTTGGGGTTACTGGAAATTTCCCTTTGCTCCCATGGTGAGTAAGTTGAAGTGGCTGGAGCCGCGCCACATGGTGCAAGTCTGCGACCGATGGGCGCGCGACAAGACGGACAACTTACAAGCCGCGTTCTTCAACGGCGTGGGTTACGAGAGTTGGGAGAATATCTGGGGCATTTGGAATCAGATTACGCCGCGGGATGCCGAGGCGCTGCGCCGCGTGGCGTATATCGAGCGGCAATTCGCAGGACTGCTGGTAAGTGCCGATTGGGAGCCCTACGCGCCCACGCTCGCATACGGCGTCTTCGCGTCGCGCTTCCCCGGCGAGAAACGCGCGCTGTGGACGATTGTGAATCGCAATGAATACGGCGTCGACGGCGAACAGATGCGCGTGCCGCATGTCGCAGGCGCCCGTTATTACGATTTGTGGAACGGCGTCGAATTGAAGCCGCGAATCGTGGCGGCGTCATCGGAAGCCGCACTGACCTTCCACCTCGAACCGAACGGCTTCGGCGCGATTCTGGCTCTCGCCCCCGGCGCCGATCCGCAACCGGTCGAAGCCATCCTGGCGCAGGCGCGCGAGTGGTCCCGCGTGCCCCTGGCGACCCTTTCGCACGAGTGGAAGTTCCTCCCGCAGCACATCGTCGATATTGCGCCCACGCACCGTGTTTCGACGGCGCCTCCGGGGATGCTGCGGATTCCCGCCGGCGATTTCGATTTCCAGGTCACCGGCATCGAAATCGAAGGGTTCAATTGGAAAGGATTGGATGTGCAGTATCCATGGGAAGATGCGCCGCGCCGGGGCCATCATCATAGGATGCACGTCGCGCCGTTCTACATCGGCCGCTATCCCGTAACCAATGCTGAATTCAAGAAGTTTTTGGACGCCACGCAGTACCGCCCGCGCGATAGCCACAATTTTTTGCGCGACTGGCGCAACGGCAATTATCCGGAGGGCTGGGCGAACAAGCCGGTCACCTGGGTTTCGCTGGAGGATGCGCGCGCCTACACCGCGTGGGCCGGCCAGCGCCTGCCGCACGAGTGGGAGTGGCAATACGCGGCGCAGGGCACGGATGGCCGCCTTTATCCCTGGGGCAACGCGTGGGATGAGCGCGCAGTTCCTACGGCCTATGGCGGCCGAGATCTGCCGGGTCCAGCCAATGTGGATGCGCATCCCGGCGGCGCGAGCCCATTCGGCGTCCTGGATATGACGGGCAACGTCTGGCAATGGACCGATGAATTCATGGACGATCATACCCGCGCGGCCATCCTGCGCGGCGGCAGTTACTATCGCCCGCAAGGCTCCATGTGGTACTTCCCGCAAGCTTACAAACTGAACGAGCACGGCAAGTATCTGTTGATGGCGCCTTCCAAGGACCGTGCGGGCACGCTGGGGTTCCGTTGCGTGGTGGATGCGGCGCAGTAGAGACGGGGAGACCGCGACCAGCAGTCTGCCGCGTTTCGGTTTCCTGCGCGCGGGGAGCGACAGCGAGACGCGGCTTCAACGGCAGGCGACGCCGGGTCGGTTGCTTGCGGGCCTCCGGCGCGGGCGAAGAGCCGAAAAGCAGGAAACTGCTGGTCGCGATCTCCGTGTCTCCCCGTCGCCGCGTCTCCCGTGCGATGCAGAGCTTATACTTGACGGTAGGAACTCATCATGCATAAGCTCATCGGACTTGGCACCCTCTTTTTAATACCGGCATTTACCGCGGGCTTGGCCTGCGCGCAAACTCCCCCCTCGGACTCCGCCACCCTGCAAGCGCTGCTTGCGGAAGTACGGCAGTTGCGCCGGACCGTGGAACGGGACATGGTCATCGGGCCGCGCATGCAAGTGTTGATACAGCGCGCGCAATTTCAGGAGCAGAAGGTCTTGCGGGTGACGCAACAGCTCGACGATGTGCGCAAGCAGATCCAGCAGGAAGCCTCGCGCCAGGCGGCGGCCAACGACCGCATGGCTAAAATCGAACAGGATATCGCCAATGAAAGCGACGCCGCCAGGCTCTCGCAGCTTCAGGATATGCGCGCGGGCTTGAAGTTGGTTATCGGGAATGGGCCAGATCCGCTACTGCGCGCCAGGGAGTCGGAGCTTTCCAGCTCACTCGATACCGAGCAGGCTGCACTCAACGAGATCAACGACAAGCTGGATGGACTCGAGCGGCAACTGGAATCGCCGCCGGACAATCAGCCGCGATAAGAACGCCGCCCGCGTCCCCATTTCCCTAACAAGTGGGAAAACGGCACAACGTTTTTTTTCCCCGGCCGTTCCTGAATCTATGCCTCTTATTTCCTTAGAATGCGCCGGGCAATGCTTAGACATGTTGTCTAACAACCGGATTTGAACCTCCATCGCGATCCGGCTGATTACGGAAAAGTCTTAGAGGATAGGCTGCGTGTTTTCACTGGTGTGTCAAGCCACGGGAGAACTATGCGCGGTTCTATCGCGCAGATTAGTACTAAAAACGGTCATAATTTCAAATACTCCCGCCAAAAGGGCAACTGTTCGGGAAGTAGCCCCAAAAAAAGGTAAACCTACACCACAAATGAGCCGCGAAGGGGCTCTTTGGCGACTACCACGCATACTCGTACTAGGACGGCAAATCATAGGAACGAGGGTACTTCGCGAGACCATTCCACTCATTGACAACTGTAATAAAGTCGGAGATGATACAGGTTCAGCCACCGCCTTCGCGTCTCATTTGGTGCTCAGAGGAAAGCAAGTTCCTGTGACAGAAAGGGCCGAAGGCTGTCTTGTTAGAGGCGAATTCTACCGCCCATTATAGAGTCAATTACAAGCTGAAAAATAAGAAACAAACCAATGCGCGAACGGATAAAACGGTCCCCGGGTAAGAGTGGCAAGAGCACGAATTTGGGAGGCCGGGCTATTCGCCGTGTACTTGCGAGGCATGCATGAGTTTGACCCGAAGCCGAACCAAAGTGGTCTATTTTCGCGTGAGCGAAGCGGAATTTGATCGGTACATGGCCTTCTGCCGCGCGCAGGGAGTGCGGAGCATTTCCGACCTGGCGCGCTCCGGGCTGGAGGTCCTGATCGCAGAGGAGCGTGGATACACCCTATCGGGCTTGAACGATAGAGTTAACGCGCTCAGTGGAGTGATCGCGGGGTTGTCCGGCACCATCCAGAATCTCACCGAATTGGTCACAGGCCGGAAACCCGATATGCGATTGGAAGAGGAAGCTTGAAAGTGCGAAGGGGCCCGTTTTGCGCGAGTGAAGTGGAAGGGACTGGACGATGCTGAATTCTGCCTGGTATGGGGTGGTGGTCCGCAGTAATTTCGAACGCATTGTGGCCCAGAGCCTGCGCCAGAAAGACTACGAGATCTTCTTTCCTTCGTACCGGTCGGTGCGCCGTTGGTCCGACCGCACCAAGGTTGTAGAGTGCGCGCTGTTCCCCGGCTACTTATTTTGCCGGATGGATTTGCGCCAGCGCATCCCATTGCTGGACACGCCCGGCGTGGCATCCATCGTGGGCGTAGGAAGAACCGCACTGCCCGTACCGGAGCATGAGATCGCCGCAATTCAGACGCTGATCCATTCCGGTTTGCCCGTTTCTCCCTGCCCGTTCTTGAAGGCGGGCCAGTTGGTGGCCATTCATCGCGGACCTCTAGCCGGAGTGGAAGGCGTGGTGGTGGCCTGCAAGAACAACAGCCGCCTGGTGGTGTCGGTGGAGATGCTGCAACGATCGGTAACCGTGGAAATCGAGGCGGACTGGGCCGTGCCGCATCCGCCGCCGTACGCGATGGGTAGACAATCGACTGCGGCATGAGGATGAACGGAAGCGCCGGACTAGGGGATAAATCGAGGTGAGCGCACTTAACAAGAAAGCCGCCAATGCCGCGATGTCGCCGCTCTCGGTGATACGCGCCCTTTGGAAATGGAAAATATTCATCGGAGTGGTTTGGGCTGCCGGAATCATACTGAGTACGGCGGTGTTCTTCGGCCTGCCGCGCATTTACACGGCGGATGCGCTGATCGTGGTGGAATCGCAGAAAATTCCGGAGAACTTCGTCGCGCCCACCGTGCAGACCGGCCTCGAAGC
>Ga0335074_10005224_pt1 | contig 17960 bp, 16 predicted proteins | sample Lox_Sample_23_FD_206715 | JGI IMG/M metagenome (GOLD analysis project Ga0335074, IMG submission 206715) | Soil microbial communities from Loxahatchee National Wildlife Refuge, Florida, United States - Lox_Sample_2.3 | ecosystem: Environmental > Terrestrial > Soil > Wetlands | place: USA... | reverse complement strand
ATCGACCACACCCCCGCGCTGTACGTGATCAACCAGCAGGGCACGCTGGAGAAGGTCTACCTGACCCAGATGGCGTATTCCAGCATCACCCAGTCCGCCCAGGTGATCGCGGCCGAAGTAGCCACCCTGCTGCCAAGCCACCCGAAGCTGTCCAGCCTCGAGTCGCTGGCGGCCATCCCCGGGCAAACTCCCGCCGCGAGCGTCACGCTGCCGTCGGCGGTTCCGGTCGCGGGCGGCACGGGCGCCACGGCGTCAGCTCCGGTGACGCTCGGGCCGGGTAAGGCCCGCCTGGTGGTCTTCTTCGCCACCTGGCTCACCGAGACCTCGAACCTGAAGTCCGAACTGACCGGGCTCAACGCCTACGTCAAGGCGGCGGCCGCCAGGCACCTGCCAGCGCTGACCGCGGTCGACGAAACCGTCACCGAGCCGTCGGTCCAGACGGTGACCAGCTACCTGAAGCAGATCGGCCCGCTGTCCTACCCGGTCGGCCTGGATGAGACGGGCCGGGTGGCGGACGGGTACGGCGTGCAGGACCAGCCCTGGCTGGAGATCGTGAACGCGGCCGGCAAGATCACCTGGCAGCACGATGGCTGGGTGACGCTGTCCCAGCTGGAGCAGGCCGCGCAGGCGCACGCCTGAGCGCCGGACGGGTGCTGGCCGGCCTAATCGGCGTGACAATCGCGGGCCGGCCGTAGCAGGCTGGGATCATGTCGGGCGCGAACCTCACCAACCTGGCGATCGGCATCGCCGTGCTAGCGCTGCTGCTGTGGCGGCAGCTGGCCACCAGGCGGCTGAGCGAGAACTACCGGTTCTCGGTCATCCTCGCCGTCATCGGCCTCATCGAATTCGCCGACTTCCTCAACGGCCACCCGAAGGACAGCGGCGCCATCGCCGCGGCGGTCGCCGGCAGCCTGGTGCTAGCCGGCCTGTTCGGCTGGGTCCGCGCGCGGACCGTGCGAGTGTGGCGGCAGGACGGCGGGCAGTTGCTCCGCAAGGGGACGTGGCTGACCGCCCTGCTCTGGGTCATTTCGCTGGCCGTCCACCTCGGCTACGACGACCTGGTAGCGGGACACGTCACCGGCAAGAACGGCGGCAGCGTGGCCGACGCCACGGTCGTGCTCTACCTGGTGATCACGCTCACCGTGCAGCGGTACGCGCTGCTGCGCCGGGTCGCGCGGCAGGAGGCGGCCGGGCAGGTCCCGGCGGGCGACCAGCAGGTTCCGCTGGGGAGCTTATGCAGTCGCGGCGTGACCGGTATGCGTGGCATGCCTGCTACGACAACCCGGACAGCGGCCTGGCCAGGCGGCTGTCCGGGGTACAGGAGCAGATCCGGGTCGCGCTGGACGGTGCGAAGGCGGGTCCTGTCCGCGTGATCAGCACCGACCACGACCGCACGGGTCCGGCCCGAGCCTGACCGGAGTCAGTCGCGGCCCAGCGCCGGGCGGCGCGGCGCCTGCACGGTCGCCCGGTCGGCCATGTCGAGCAGCAGCCCGGTCGCGTCCAGGTGCTTGCTGATCGGGCCGATGGCCCGGGACGGCAGGAACTGCGGACCGCCTGGCCAGCCGTGCCCGCCGCCCTCGATCCGGTACAGGCTGACGGGGTGGCATCCCGGCTTGGACCAGGTCTTCCGGGTCACCGGCGGATCGTCGGGCGACGGCATGGGCAGCTCGGTGATCACCGGTTCGACCGGGCGCCCGTTTCCGGTGATCCAGTTGGCCCGCGCCCAGTCGGCCACCAGATCCTCCGCGCCGGTCACGATGTCCTCGCCAGGCTGTTCCCCGTGCCGGGTGGCGCGCCGCTTGAGCAACAGGCCGGACAGCCCGCCGCGGGTCAGCCGCCCGCCAGCATAGGGCGTGGTGCGGTCCCCGGTCCCGATGACGAGGGTCATGGCGGCGCGCAACTGCGGCACCGGAGAGAGCCGGCGGCTGAACTCCAGGCCGGTCCCCGCCACCAGGAAGAGGCCGGTCACGGGCAGCAGGGCATGCCGGGCCAGGTGCTCGGCGTACCGGGCGCCTTGCGATACCCCGGCGAGGAAGACCGGCCAGGAACTGGCCGCGCCGAGGCCTCCCAGGTGGCCCGCGAGGTCGGCGAGGAACCGCTCGTCGTCTAGCTCGGGTACCTCGGCGGGTGGCCGGGCGGGATGCCAGCCGCCCTTCCAGCCGTCGGGGAAGACTACGGTCAGGCCGGCCGCGGGGCCGCGCCGGGCGAGCCCGGTGAACCAGGCCATGCCCCTGCCGTCCATGCCCGACCCGTGCAGCGCGATCAGCAACGGGGGCGGTGCTTGCCCCGGCTGCCGCGCGGCCCGCGCGAGTGAGTAGGTCCGCCGTACCCCTGCTACCTGGATCTCCCCGCGTTCCAGCTCAGCGTCGCCGCGTGCGCTCATGCGCAAAGCGTAGATTCACGCGGCCGTCGCGCGCTGGACTTGAGGGATTTCCCGACCCGACGGCCGAACTCGAGTTGCCTTCTAAGAACTTCTGTACTAGAACTAATAATAGTTCTGTATCAGATCGAATGTGGGGGACTGGCGATGCGAGCCGCCTGGGGTTTCGCCCAAGAGAGCCTGCCGTGGTAGCGCTGCTGCGCGAGCCAGCCAGGCCCGCCTCGATTCGCGAGCACCCGCTCGCGCCCTGGTTCGCGGTGGCCACGGTGTGCTTCGGCGCGTTCATGGGCCAGCTCGACGCCAGCATCGTCACGGTGGCGTTTCCCGCGCTCCAGCGGCAGTTCGGCGCCGGGCTCGCGTCGGTTCAGTGGGTCTCGCTCAGCTATCTGCTGGTGCTGACCGCGCTGCTCGTCCCGGCCGGGCGTTGGTCGGACCGGGCCGGCCGGAAGCTCATGTACCTGTACGGGTTCCTCGTCTTCGCCGCCGCCTCGGCCGCCTGCGGGCTCGCGCCCTCTCTCGGCGCGCTGATCGCGCTGCGCGTGGTCCAGGCGGCTGGCGCGGCGATGCTCCAGGCGAACAGCGTGGCGCTCGTTGTCACCAGCGTGCCGGACCGCGCCCGGCGGAAGGCGCTCGGCGTGCAGGCGGCCGCGCAGGCGATCGGCCTCGCGTCGGGCCCGGTGGCCGGCGGCCTGCTGGTCGCCGCGGTCGGCTGGCGCTGGGTCTTCTTCCTGAACGTCCCGGTGGGCGTGATCGCGATGCTGGCCGGCGTGTACCTGCTGCCGCGGACCAGGGGACTGGCCGGTGCCCCTGGTGCTGGTGACGACGGTGCTGGTGACGACGGTGCCGGTGACCACCGTGCGGGTCCGGGCGGTGCCGATCTCGGGGGGATGGGGCTGCTCACCGCCGCGGTGGGGGCCGGGATGCTGGCCATCTCCTGCCTGTCGGGCCTCGGTTTCCATGCCTGGACGATAGTCCTATGCGTGACCGGGTGCGCCGCCGCCTCGGTGGCCCTGGTCAGGCATGAGCGGCGCTGCCCGGCGCCGCTGCTCGACTTGCGCGCCATAGCGGCATCGAGGGTCGGCCCGGCGCTCGGCGGCGCGCTCGCCGCGTACCTGGTCCTGTTCGGGCCGCTGGTGCTGTTCCCGCAGATCATAACGGCCGAAGGCGGCAGTGCTCTGTCTGCCGGCCTGCGGCTGGTCGCGCTGCCTGCCGGGTTCGGCCTCGCCGCCGCCACCGCGGACCGGCTGCTCCCCGCCCGCTGGACGAACCGGTACCGGTGCGTCGCGGGCGGCATGCTCGCCGCCGTATGCGCCGCGGCGCTGGCGGTACACGTCCCCCATGCGGTATCTGTGGTGCTGCTCGGCCTGCTGGGCGTGGGCCTTGGCGTCTACACCCCAGCGAACAACGCCGAGATCATGGCGGCGGTCCCGGCGCGGGACGCGGCCGCGGCAGGCGGGATGGTGAACATGACCCGAGGGATCGGGACGGCGCTGGGCGTGCTGGTCGTGGCGCTCGGCTTGCACGCCGCGGCGCTGTTGCGGTGGCCGGACGGCGAGCGGGCGCTGCCGATGGCGGCACTCGCCGCGGTGGCGCTCTTCGCGACATGGGCCGCGCTCAGGTCCGGCCCCGGGGGCGCGGGGTCAGCTGAACCGGCCGGCGGGCCAGGCACTCCGGCAGTGCCGACCGGTGAGCCTTCGTGACGGCGCGCGCCGCACGTTCCGGGGGCGGTGGCGTCGGCGAGCCACGAACTCACGGGTCACACGGGTCCCAGCCGGAGGGGCTCGCCGAGGGCATCGCCAGGCTTCGCAGGGCACTGCGCCGCGGTGCCCGCGTCGCCGACCCGGGCAACACGCTCGCGGTCGCGCAGCTCGAGTTGCTCGGCGCGGTCGTCGAGCACCCGGGATCTCGCCCCGGACAGCTCGCCCGGCAGCTGAACATGCGTCCGAACACGGTCACCACGATCGTCAACGCGCTGACCGCCCGGGGGATGCTCGACCGGGTCACCGCCGCCGACGATAAGCGAGCCGTCGAGCTGACCGCGACCGACGCGGGGCACCAGGCGGTGCTCTCCTGGCAGGCCACCAACGCCGCCGTCCTGCACTTGGCGCTGTCGTCGCTCCCGGCCAGGCAGCGCCGCACTTTGGCGGCCGCGGTTCCGGCGCTCGACGCCCTCGCAACGGCTATCGACCGCCTCGCCGACACCCCGGCCGTCGTGGCGGGACCAGACGACTGACCCCGCCGCTCTCACAGCCGGTACTCGGCGGCCGCCAGCGACCAGGCCGGATCGATGCCGTCGCCGCCCGCTGCCGGCCGAGCGGTCACCAGGCTGACACTGAACATGTCCGGACGGAGCACGGTGGCGGTCAGGCCGGCGGGTCCGCTGCTCGAGTCCTGGCGGGAGAGGATCGTGACGAGTACGGCCAGCTGACCGGGGTACAGCCGGAGCCGCTTGGCGACCGAGACCGGGGGCAGGTCCATCTGGACGGACACCGCCCAGGGTCGGCTGGGCCGGCCGGATTCCCGGCGTGGCGGGCCTGCGCGCATTCGGTCCGGGGATGTCGCCTGCTCCACGGTGGCGGCGCCGATCGTCTCATCTTCGGCAGGCGGGGCGACCGGCAGGGTGCTTCCGTTGGCCGCGGCCGCGAGCCAGGCCGCCAGGTCCTGCGGTTGCGCCCGGTGCCTGGCCAGGTAGGTGGTGGATACGGCCCCCGGCACGCCGTCCACCGCCCAGACAAGCCGCAGCACGCTGACCGGCTCGCCGGGCCTGACCCGGAGCGCGGCGGCGGCCGCCTCAGGCGCGGGCTGCCTGGCCGCACCGTAGCTCAGGCAGGTGAGCTTCCTGCCCATGGGATCGACCATCGCGCCCAGCCCGGCGAGCCCGTCGACGGAGATCAGGTACTCGGCCGGGCTCGCCCGGTAGAGGTGACCGTCCGCCGACTGGCGCGCGAGCTGCCTGGCGACGAGCTCGTCGAGGGCCGCGTGCACCTCGTCGGTGCTCACGTTATGACGGCGGGCGAGTTCAGAGGCACGGGGCAGCCGCCAGCCCGGCTCGTGGTTCACCAGTGCGGCGGCGATCCGCTCGACGAGGACATTCGGTGCCCGGTGCGGCGCCGGATACTCGTCGGCGGGGACGGGCGGGGAAGTCCCGTGCCCGACCCCGCCCGGCACCGGTCCTCCTCCCGGCCGTCGGCTGGGGGGAATTGACGAGTGCTCCCGCGGAGCTGGCATGCTCACTCCGCGTGTCGCCTCGACACGGCGACCACCACCCTGCCGACCAGGATGAGCAACAAGACGATGACGAAAAGGATCAGTGCCGCGTCGTACGACAGGTTCACCGCTGACTGGCTGGGCTCGTCGTAGAACTCCCAGATCGCGTAGGTCAGGTAGCCGACGGGCGCGTGCGTAACGGCGAGCGACGGGTTGCTGACCGACCAGCTCGCGGTGTAGAGCAGCGGCGCGGTCTCGCCCACCGAGACGGCGAGCGCGATCAGCAGCCCGGTGACGATTCCCGGCGTCGCGGACTTCAGCACGATCTTGCGCAGTGTCCAGCCGGTCGGGATGCCGAGCGCCTCGGCGCCCTCCCGGTAGGAGGTGGGCACCTGGGCGATCGACGTCTCCACCGCCTTGGTGATGTACGGGATGGCGAGCACGGACAGCACCAGCACCGCGGGCAGTAGCCCGTATCCCCAGTGGAACCTGACCACCAGGGCGACGTAACCGACATAGCCGAGCACGATCGACGGGATGCCCGCGAGCACCTCATAGCAGCCGCGCAGGACGCTCTGCCGCCGCCCGCTGGCGAACTCGGCGAGATACAGCCCGGTCAGCAGGCTGACGGTGCCCGCGACGATGAGCACGCCGAGGGAGATCACCAGCGTTCCGGTGATCGCGTTCTCCAGCCCGCCGCCGTTCCCGCTGGTCACCGTCGTCAGGACGCTCCACTGCCAGTGCGGAACGGCCCGCGCGATCACGCCTGCGGCCAGCCAGACGGTCGGGCCGATCACCACGATCAGGCAGGCGAAGCAGAGCCCCCAGAAGAAGAGGTTCGCCGCCTTGCGCCGCCCCGACACCGGCGGCATAAAGCCAGGTGGCAGCGCCTCCGGGCGAGCGGCCCTGCCTCGGCTCGCCATCACAGCCCCCTTCCGACGGGCAGCGCGGTGCCCGAGACCTTGCGAACGAGCAGCCGGGCGGCGATGTTGACGATCAGCGTGATGACCATCAGCACCAGGGCGCACTCGGCCAGGGTCTTCAGGTAGAAGCCGGTAGCATCGCTGAGCGCGCTGTCGAGCTGGTTGACGATCGTGGCGGCGAACGTGGACATCGCGGCGTAAATGTTGGACGGGTACACGCCGTTGATGGAACCGGAAACCATGGCGACGGCGATCGTCTCGCCGAGCGCGCGGCCGAGGCCGAGGACGACCGATCCGATGATGCCGGCCCGGACCCACGGGATCGTGACCCGGCGGGCGCACTCCCAGTCCGACATGCCGAGCGCGACCGCGCCCTCCCGGGGCAGGATCGGCACCTGACGGAACAGGTCCCGCGTCGTCGCGGCGATGATCGGGATGACCATGATCGCGAGCACGAGGCCGGAGTTCAGCAGTCCGAGCGCGGCGACGTTGCTGCTCGAGAAGTAGCCGAGCACGGGGACGTCCGGCATGTTTCGCGCGATCACCGAGGTGATGTGCTGCGAGATGAACGGACCGAAGGTCAGCACGCCCCACAGGCCGATGATCACGCTCGGGATCCCGGCCAGCAGCTCGAGGAACAGGCCGATCAGGTAGCTCACCCGCTGCGGCAGGCGTTCCACGATGACCAGGGCCGCCCCGACGGACACCGGGACCGCGATGATCAGCGCGATGACCGTACTGGCCAGCGTCCCCACGATGAGCGGTCCCGCGCCGAAGTCCGACCCCTGCGCGTGCGGGATGCCGTCGGTGGTGACGACGGCGCCGTAGCCTGAGCCCGGGTTCCACGCGCTCGAGGTGAAGAACGACCAGCCGTTCAGCCGGATCGCCGGCACGGCTTCGAGCACGAGCGAGACGACGATGAAGGCCAGGGCGAGCGCCGGGATCAGGGCGCCCGCCCCGCCCAGCGCGCGGATGACCAGGCCGTCGGCGAGCCTCGCGCGAACGCCTGCGCCGGCCGGCCGGGGAGACGGGCCGGAGCCCGTCTCCCCGCCGAGCGCCCGCGCTGGCGCGGGATCGGTCATGTCAGCTGCCGATCTTCGAGATCAGCGCCTCGGACGCGGTAATCGCCGCCTGCGGCAGCGGCTGGAAGTTCACCTGGTCCAGGTACTTGCTGCTGTTGCCAGCGGTGATCGCCCAGTACAGCAGGGCCTTGATGTCTTGCGCCTTGGTCGAGTTGGGCTGGCTGGTGTTCACGATGGCGTACTCGTAGTTGATGATCGGGTAGGCCCCGGAGGCGGAGCTGTCGATCAGCGAGATCGCCCCGTTCGCCGGGATGGTGGCGAAGCTCGCCGCCGCGGCCGCGATCGTGCTGGTGGTCGGCATCTCGTACTGGCCGCCGCCGTTCGCGACCTGCGCCTCGCCGAGCCCGGCCTTGGTGGTGTCGGACTTGTAGCTGATGCCGATGTAAGCGATGCAGCCGACGTTGTCCTGGCAGCCGGTGACCATGCCGCTGTTGCCCTTGAACGCCAGCTCGGTCGAGACCTTCGGCCACGCGACCGTGGTGTCGTAGCCAACCGAGCTCGCCCACGACGAGTCCTGCTTGGACAGGTAGGTGGTGAACAGGAACGTGTCACCGGAGCCGTCGCTGCGGTGTATTGGTATCACCTTGTCCGCCGGCAGCGTCACGCCGGGGTTGAGTGCCTTGATCACGGGGTCGTTCCACATCGTGATCTTGCCCGTGTACATCTCGGCAAGGATCGTGCCGTTGAGCTTCAGGTTGCCCTTAACGCCCGGCAGGTTGTAGTTGATCATCTGCGCCGAGATCGCGAGCGGGATGTTCTCGAGCGTCGGGTACTGGCTGGTGTCGGCCGAGGACAGGTAGGCGTCGGAGGCGCCGATGTCGGCTGTGCCGCCTGCCGCCGAGGAGATGCCGGTGCCCGACCCGGTCCCGGCCGTGGTGATCGTGACCTGCGGGTACGTTGTCTTGTAGTCCGGCACCCAGAGGTTGAACAGCGGGTAGAGGAGCGTGCTGCCGGTTTCCGACAGCGACGCGGAGGCCGCAGCCGGGGCGGTCGGCAGCCCAGTCGCGGACGCCGCGGCGGACGCGGGGGTGGACGCCGGCGCGGAGGTGGCCGGCGTGCTCGACGAAGACGACGAGGAACTGCTGCAGGCGGCCAGTGCGGCCGCGCTCAGCAGCGCGAGGACGGGAATCGCCAGCGCCCGGCGGGCGCGGCGGGAAACGGGCGGTCTGGTAGCCACCGTGGGATACTCCTTTTGTCAGCTGCCCCTTGCGGGGTGTTCGCAGGGTTACCGGTGCGGGATGGGTTCTGTGCCGCTCGCGGACGCTCGCGGCAGCTGGCCCCGCCAGCCGCGGGCTAACGCGGCGGGCGGTCCTTCCCTCCGGGCGTTGGCGCGCCCGGAGGGAAGCCTTAAATCAGCCGAAGTGGCCACCCACGTACTGGGCGGTCTCCTCTTCGGCGGGACAATCGAAGATCTGATTAGTGTCGCCCTGCTCGACAAGGCGACCCCGGTTGAGGAACACGGTGCGGTCCGCCACCCGCCTGGCCTGAGCCAGGTTGTGGGTGACGATGACCACGGTCAGTTCCGGGACCAGGCCGCGGATCAGCCGCTCGATGGCCGCTGTGGTCACCGGGTCGAGCGAGGACGTCGGCTCGTCCAGCAGCAGCACGCCGGGTTCGACGGAGAGCGCCCGCGCCAGGCACAGCAGTTGCTGCTGCCCGCCGGAGAGCCGGAACGGCGAGTCGGACAGACGGCTGGACACCGCGTCCCAGAGCCCCACCTGACGGAGTCGCCGCTCGGCGATCTGCCGCAGTTCGGTGCGCGACACCCGGCCCTGGGCGCGCACCCCGGCGACAACGTTGTCGGCGATCGACATGGGAAATGGGTTCGGCCGCTGAAACAGCATGCCAACCTTGCGGCGCAGCGCCATCGGATGAACGGCGGGCGACCAGATGGACACCCCGTCAAGCGTCACGTCGCCGTCGCGGCGGTAGCCGCTGGTCTTGTCGTTCATCCGGTTCAGCGTGCGCAGCAGCGTGGATTTCCCGGAACCGGTTGGCCCGAGCAGGGCCGTGATCTTGCCGGGCCTGAAGTCGATGGACACGTCGGTCAGCACGGTGTGCTGGCCGAACCCGAGTGTCAGCCCGGTAGCCGACATCGCGGCCGGGCTGAACCCCCCGCCCGGGTCGTTCTCGTCGGCCGGGCGCTGTCCGTCCAGCCCGGCCGCCTCGCTCTCTCGTGGCACTTCCCGCCTCGCCTTGCCAGATGTAGACGCCTGATGTAAAACGCCGCAGTCCGGTCCATCCGGTGCGGATACCCCCATTCCTATGGAGTTGAAGTGAACAGGGAATGAACTCGCACTTAACTGCGGGCGGATGTGAGCTGTTGATTTAGCTCTGGAACAGAACTGAAATTACTTCTATCACAGATAGGAAATTGGTTCTATCCCAGAGCTAATACGGGTGCCGGTCCGGGCGCGGCCCCGGACCGCCGCTCAGAACTGGCTCACGACCGCCGCCGGCGGAGGGCACGGCCGGCCGATGCGGGTGACCGAGGTAACGGGAACAATGGGTCAGCGGGACCACGGCAGACCCGGAGGGGAGCCAGTCGAATGTCATGGGCTAGTCGCCTCGCCGAGTTCGGGCCGGGGGCGGTTGGGCGGGATTCCGGCGGCACCGAGCCGGACCCGAGGTTCACCTTTGCCAACGAGCGCACGTTCCTCGCCTGGAGCCGGACGGCGCTCGCCCTCGTCGTGGCGGGGCTCGGCGTCATCCAGCTGCTACCGCCGTTCCCCGGTGTCCCGGCGGGCCGGCACCTGCTCGGCGTGCCGCTGATCGTGCTCGGCGCGGTGCTCGCGGTCGTCGCCTACAGCGAGTGGGTGCGCAACCAGCGCGCGTTGCGCCGTGGTGAGCCGCTGCCGCGGTCGATCATGCCGTGGATCCTCGCCGCGACAATCACCGTCATGGCGGTGATCTCCGCCATCGTGCTGCTCATCTCCGCGCTGCGATGACGCCAGATCACCCGCCTGCAGCGAGTGGCGACCCGGAAGAGCGGGACCCCGGACTGGCCAGGGAACGCACCTCGCTTTCCTGGACAAGGACAGCGATCTCGTTCGCCGCCCTGGGCGGGGTCGTGCTCAAGGAAAACGTGATCACCGGCCTTATCGTCCTCGCGATCGCCCCGGTCATCTGGCATCTCGGCCGGGTGAGCAGGGGGAGCCGGCAGGCGGCCGGCTTCCACCGCGTGAGCCCCGGGCGGCTGTTCTCCATCTCCGTCACGATCGTCGCGGTGGCCCTGCTCTGCCTGTTGATCGCGTTCTTCGGCAAGTCAGTCCCCGGTGCCCTGCGCTGACCGGAGGCGCCGGTGATGAGCCGGACCGCCGGGACCGCCCAGTCGGGCATAGTTGGCTCATGACAAGCGACCGAGTCCGGCCGCGGACCGCCGAGCTCCTCGACCTCGCGCCGCATCCCGAGGGCGGCTGGTACCGGGAGACGTGGCGCGCCCGCCCCGAGTCGCACCCGGCCGGCTATCCGGGCCCGCGGGCCGCGGCCACCGGGATCTACTTCCTGCTGGCCCCGGCGGAAGAGTCCGCCTGGCACCGGGTCCGCTCCGACGAGGTCTGGCTCTGGCACTCCGGCGGACCGCTCACCCTGCTCGACGGCGGCGACGGCGACCGTCCGGACGCCGATCCGGCCATTATCACGCTTGGCCCTGACCTCGAGTCGGGCCAGCTACCGCAGCACGTCATCCCGGCTGGCCACTGGCAGGGCGCACGGCCGGCTGCCGGCGCGGAGGTCCTGGTCAGCTGCGTGGTCGCGCCCGGCTTCGACTTCGCCGACTTCACCCTGCTCGCGCCGTAACCCTGTGCCGCCGCGATCCGCCGCCTGGCCTCTTAGGGCACCAAATGCATCGTTTAGCGTCCATCTTGTCGCGATATGTCCATGCAACACAGGCCTTAAGGCGCTTCCTGGTCCCGGCTAGCCGGGATAACAGCAAGAAGCGCGGTAGCTCAGCATGGCCTGGGTTGCCGGATTGAACAGGGAGCGTAAAACGGGGCGCGGGCGGTTACGCCTGGCCCCACTCCCTGGCGAGCAGCTCATAGGAGCGCACCCGGTCCTGGTGGCGGTAGGTAATCGTGGTGACCAGGACCTCGTCGGCGCCGGTCGCCTCCTGGAGCACTCGCAGGTGCTTGGCCACCGTCGTCGGCGAACCGACGAACTGGGTGCTTACCCGGTCCTCGACAAGCGCCCGGTCCTCGTCGGTCCACTCGAAGGCGGCCACGGACTCGGGGGAGGGGAACCGCATCGCGCCGGCCCCGCTGCGGACGGACCGTACCCACGGGGCGTACCCGGCGGCCAGGTCGTGTGCCTGGTCGTCAGTGTCCGCGACCACGGCGTCGGCCGACACCAGGATGTACGGCTCGGGCAGCCCGGCCGACGGCCGGAAGGCGGCGCGGTAGGACTCCACCGCCTCCAGCGTGGTCGCCGGGCTGACGTGGTAGTTCGCCGCGAACGGCAGCCCGAGCGCGCCGGCCACCTGCGCGGACTGCCCGCCGCTGGAGCCCAGGATCCAGACCTCGGCGTCAGAACCGGTGCCAGGCTGCGCCTGGATGGCGACCCCGTCCGTTTCGAAGGTCCCCGCCAGCAGCGCGAGGATGTCGTTCACCTGTCCGGGGAAGTCAGGAGCCTCCGCACCCGGCTGCTGAAGCAGTTTGCTCATGGCCGCGAACCGCGGCGAGCGCAGCAGGTGCGCGAAGGAGAACCGCGCCGGGATGAGCAGCCCGTGCACGGTCCGCGGCCCGGCGGGCGCCGTGACGGCGTCCGGCGAGCCGGCCTGTGTCGCTTCCTTCACCGCCTCCTGACGGCGCTGGCCGGAGCGCCCGATGCCCAGGTCGATCCGTCCCGGATAGAGCTCAGACAAGGTGCCGAACGCCTCCACCACCGTCGCGGCGGTCTGGTGGCCGAGCTGCACGGCCCCGGATCCGACGCGGATGGTCGAGGTCGCCGCGGCTATCGCCCCGATGAGCACCGCGGGGGAGGAGGAGACGACGCCAGGCAGGAAGTGGTGCTCGGCCACCCAGAACCGGCGATAGCCGAACGCCTCGGCCCGCTGGGCGAGATCGATCGTGTTCCGTAGCGCCTGGGCCGGCGTTGACCCCTCGCTGACCGGGGACAGGTCGAGAATCGACAGCGGTGCGGCCACCTGCTCAGGCATCGAGGGTCTCCTTCCGTGCCGCGGCCCACGCGGCGGCCGGCCGGGCCGGGCCGAGCCCGAGCCGGTCGCGCAGGGTCGTGCCTTCCTCGTACTCCGCGCGCAGGACGCCCCGCTCCTGAAGCAGCGGCACAACCTTCGCGACGAACTCGTCGAGTCCGGCGGGGATGAGGTGCGGCACGAGGATGAACCCGTCGCACGCGTCGTCCTGCACGGACTTGTCGATGGCCTCGGCCACCGCCGACGGTGTCCCGGTGAAGCTCTGCCGCCCGGTCACCTCGATGATCAGGTCGCGGACGGACAGCTTCTTCTCCTCGGCGATCGCCCGCCACTTACGTGCGACAGCGACCGGATCGTCGTGCAGCCGGGTCCGCCCCTGGATGATCAGCGTGCTCTCGACATCGGGATCGAACGGCGGCAGCGGCCCCTCCGGGTCCAAGCCGGACAGGTCGGTGTTCCACACCTGCTCAAGCAGCAAGATCGCCGTCTGCGGAGATACCTGCTGGCGACGCACGTGGCGGGCGTACTCCTGGGCCTCCGCGTCGGTATCGCCGAGGACGAAGGACGCGCCCGGCAGCACCTTGAGCGAGTCGGGGGACCGCCCGTAGCGGGCGAGCCGCGACTTCACGTCCGCGAAGAACGCCCGACCGGCGTCGTAGGTCGAGTGCCGGGTGAAGATACCGTCCGCGCTGTGCGCCGCGAATTCCCGCCCTCCGTCGGAATCGCCCGCCTGGAGGATCACCGGATGCACCTGCGGCGTCCGCGGCACCGTGAAGTTCCCGGCGATGCTGAAGAACTCGCCGTCGTGGCTGAACTGACCGGGGTTGCCATCGCGGAGGAACCGGCCGGAGGCCTGGTCCGCCGCGATCTCGTCCGGTGCCCACGACTCCCACAGCTCACGGGCGGTCTGCACGAACTCCGCGGCCCGCACGTACCGGTCGCCGCGTTCCAGGTAGCCGCCGCGCCGGAAGTTCTCACCTGTGAACGCGTCGGGCGAGGTCACGACGTTCCACGCCGCCCGGCCGCCGGACAGCTGGTCGAGGGTCGCGAACTGTCTGGCGATCTCGTACGGCTCGTTGTAGGTCGCCTGGATCGTGCCGGCCAGCCCGAGGTAGTCGGTGACGCCGCCGACCGCGGCGAGGACGCCGATCGTATTGGGGCGCCCGACCACGTCCAGGTCGTGGATCTTGCCGCCCTGCTCGCGCAGCCGCAGCCCTTCGGCGAGGAAGAAGAAGTCGAACTTGCCCGCCTCGGCGGTCTGTGCCAGGTGCGCGAACGAGGAGAACTCGATCTGCGACCCCGCCGCCGGATCGCTCCATACGGTGTGGTTGTTGACCCCGGGAAAGTGCGCCCCGAGAATCACCTGCTTCGGCCGTGCTTGCTCGGATCGGGACATCAGGCGGGTACCTCGTATCGGCTCGCTGGGCGGGGGAGGCCGAGTCGCTGTCTGAGCGTTGATTCCCGGTAGCCGTCGCGGAACGCACGGCGGCGCCGGAGTTCCGGCACCAGGGACCCGGTGATCGCGGTCAGGTCGTGCGGGAGGGCACCGGGCCGCAGCCGGAACCCGGCCAGGCCGGCCGCGTCCCGCCAGCCGAGCAGCAGGTCCGCGAGCTCTCCCGCCGTTCCGGTGAAGATCGCGCAGTCGGTCGTGAACTCCGCTCCGTCAAGCTCGTCGAGGCGGCGCTTGCGAGCGGCGGCCGCGCCCGCCTCGTCGCCGAGGAACACCACCAGGTCGGCGTAGACCGCGAGCTCCCTGGTGAGGTGATCGGGGGTGGTCGCCGGGCGGCCGACGGCGGCCTCGGCCTCGCGAACCCGTTCGGTGATCCGCGCCGCGCTTTCGGCGCTGAAGGGGGTCACGAAGACGATGTCGGCGGCCCGGGCCGCCAGCAGGTACGGGACCGGGCCGTGTGCGAGCGACGCGACGATCGGCTGGCCCTGCGGCGGGCGGGGCGTGATGGACGGGCCGCGGACGCTGAACCACTGGCCCTCGAAGTCGATGTAGTGCAGCTTGTCCCGGTCAACGAACCGGCCCGTCGGTACGTCGCGGATGACGGCGTCGTCCTCCCAGGAGTCCCACAGTCGGCGGACGACCTCGACCGCGTCGGCGGCCTCGTCGAATATCCCGGCCATGAGCGCCGCGGTCGCCGGATCGCTGAGGTTGTCGACGGTCAGCGCGGGGAACTCCCGCCGGCCGAAGTGGCGCGCCTCGTCCGGCGAGATCGACACCCGGGGCCGCCAGCCCGCCCGGCCCGCGCTGGCGTAGTCGAGCGTCGCGAGCGCCGTGGACAGGTGAAACGGCTCGGTGTGGGTGGTGATGGCGGTGGGGACCAGGCCGATGTGCCGCGTGCGCGGCGCGATCAGCGACGCGACCAGGACCGCGTCGAGCCGTCCGCGGACCTGGTCGGTCCGCGAGTCCGGTCCGGCCAGCCGGCCCGCGGACTGGAGACCAAGGGAGTCTTCGATGGTGAGGAAGTCCAGGGCGCCCGCCTCGGCCGCGAGCGCGAGGTCTGTCCAGTAGCCCGCGTCCAGCAGTTCCGCCGGCCGTGCGCCGGCCTCACGCCAGGCGGCAGGGTGCCAGCCGGCACCGTCGAGTGCGACCGCCAAGTGGAGCTCTTCCGGCATGATTCAGGATTCCTTCCGCGCGCCGACCAGTACCGACGCTAACCCGGCCGGATTAAACCAGTCAAATCCGATCGGTAATGTAGATCAAGTGCTGCCTGGTTCTCGCCGCGTGCGACGATGCACCCTGGCGCGAAGCGACCCTCATGAAGAGTCTTGGGCGCGGCGGGCCGGTTTCAAACAGGAAGCGGGAAACCCGGGGAAGCCGCCGCGTCAGTTCGCGGGGAAGGCGACGGCCAGCGCGTCGGCGATCAGCTGTGCCCGGTGTTCGTAGCCGTTGGAGGTGTAGTGGATGCCGTCGTCGATGAACCAGGAGTTCTGCACGACGGCGGGCCAGTCGAACAGCCGCATGTTCGGGTAGTGCGGCAGTTCTTCCTGAAGGGCGTCGTTCCACAGTTCCATGTTCTGCTCGGCGTACGGTCCGGAGGAGAGCAGCGACTTCACTTCGACCCACATGACCGGCTGATCGCCGATCAGCGCCATCATCTCCTTGATCCGCTGTATCCGGCCGACGTTCGAGCCGGCGTAGACGTCCGCGGTGTCGTTGGTGCCGAGCGCCAGCACCCAGCAGCCGTGGTAGCCGGAGTGCACGAGCTCGCTCGCCATCTGGTATGCGTTCTGGGTGCCGGGCAGCGTCTCGACGATCGACGTGCCGCCGACGACCCGCTCGATCGTGCGCTTAACGCCGACGTCGGCATATCTGGCGGGGATCTGGTCCGCCGTGTCGGGCAGGTAATCATTGGAGAACAGGCCGTCTGACGTCGAGTCTCCGATGTGCACGACCGAGGTACACGAGGTGCGTCCCGGGTCGGCCGGCGGTGAAGACACCACCTCCGGTCCAGTGGCCGCCGGGGTGCTGCTGGGGGCTGGGGTCCCGGCCGCCCCGGTGCTGCCCGCTGCGTTCCCGGCCGCCCCGGTGCTGCCCGCTGCGTTCCCGGCCGCTCTTGCGCCAGCCGCCCCGGTGCCGCCCGCTTTGGCGCCAGTGGCTCCGGTGCTGTCCTTCCGGTCCGATCGTGTGCCGGCGCCCTGGTGCGGGTCGGCAGTGGGCGAATTCTCCGCCGTGCGCACCAGCCCGGCCGCGGCGGGTGCCGGGCTCGGTGTCAGCTTCGTTACCGCCACGGTCACGCCCGTGGCGACGACCACCACCCCGAGCGCGATCGCGCCGGTGGTCCTGAGCCGTGTGCCGAGTATGCGTTTCAACGCAGTGCCCTCCCTGCCCTCCGTTTGATGCTGGCTACTGCGGGCGTTACCAGGGGCGGGCGCCGCTGGCGCGAGGGACACGGCGCCGTCCTCCCGCAGGCGGCCTGCGGCTGGCCGCCGCCGCAGGCCGCGTCTGGCGGGTTCCTCCACGACGCGCCACGACACCGCCGCGACGACCACCGTCCCCGCGACCACAGCGGCGGCCCGGGGCAGGCTCACTGGCCCGCCCGCGGTCCCCGCCGCCGCGGTCAGCACGATCAGCGGGTAGTGCCATAGGTACATGCCGTACGACCGGACGCCGAGCCAGCGCAGCGGCTGGCCGCCGAGCACCCTGCCGAGGATGGAACCAGGGGTGACGACCGCCATCACCACGAGCGCCGTCGCCGCCGAGAGCGCCTCGAGGCCGCCGCGGAACATGAACGGCGTGTACTGATTCGTCCGCCAGACCAGGAGCCCGATCACGGCCAGGCCCGCCACGCCCGCCACGTCAAGCAGCCACCGCACGGCGGCGGGCGGCGGAGGACCGCCGGACACGCGCCGGGTAGGCCACACGATTGCCACCGCCGCGCCGATCAGCAGCCCGAAGGCCCGGGTATCGGTCCCCTCATACACCCGCGTCGGGTCGTAGCCAGGGTGGTAAAGCAGCGCCATCTCGATCGCGCTCGCGCCGGCGAGTACCAGCGTCACCCCCGCGATCGTCAGCCGCGCCGGCCCGGCCAGGTGCGAGGACCCGCCCCGTAGCGGCGCTGGTGCGGCGGTGGCCGCCCCGGCGGCCCGCGTGGTCCCGCGCTTGCGGGCCCGCGCCGCCAGCCAGACGAGCAGCAGCACGAGCCACGGCCAGATGAGGTAGAACTGCTCCTCGACGGCGAGCGACCACAGGTGGTCGAGCGGGGCGGGCGGCGAGAACTGCGCGTAGTACGACGCGTGCTGTGCGATGTACCACCAGTTGCTCACGTACAGCGCGGACGCGATCACGTCGCCGCGGAAACCGGGGACGAACGAGCGGTCCCACACGTTCACCCACACGGCCACCACCGCGAGCATCACGAACAGTGCGGGCAGCAGTCGCCGCGCCCGCCGCAGCCAGAAGTCCCCGAGCCGGATCCGCCCCCGCGCCGCCCATTGCCCGACCAGGATGTCGGTGATCAGGTAGCCGCTGAGGGTGAAGAAAACGCCCACGCCGAGCAGTCCGCCCTGCGCCCACCCGTAGCCAAGGTGGTAGAAGATGACGGCAGCCACTGCCAGCGCGCGCAGACCGTCAAGCCCTGGCACATACCGCTGGTCGCCCCGAACAGGTTCCGGCATGATCCGCGTCCTCGCATCAGACGTATGGTCAGTGCTCCGGCCGCTCGGGGCGTGGCCGCTACAGTTAGCTACCTGATTTTGTACTGGTAGAAACA
>Ga0335074_10005223_pt1 | contig 17960 bp, 19 predicted proteins | sample Lox_Sample_23_FD_206715 | JGI IMG/M metagenome (GOLD analysis project Ga0335074, IMG submission 206715) | Soil microbial communities from Loxahatchee National Wildlife Refuge, Florida, United States - Lox_Sample_2.3 | ecosystem: Environmental > Terrestrial > Soil > Wetlands | place: USA... | reverse complement strand
GCACGATCACCACGTCCCCGGGCTTGAGCGCCGACTTTCGGAGGACCTGATGAAAGGCTTCTGAGATGTGCTTGTTGTCCGTGCGTCGGATGCGCAGAGGGGCGATGTCCTGCGACCGGAGGAATGGCACACCGTTGGCAACGTACTCGTGAGCCATGGTGCCGACATGACCAACCGTGACCTTCTCGGCAAGGTCGACCAACCGACAGGATGACCAGCCGTCCGCATCGACTTCTCGCGCAGCCCCCCGCTCGGCGGGGGGACTAGAGCTCATAGCCCAGCCTCGCTAGCCCCTCGCTGACGCGTTGGGTCAGCTCGTCGCCTTCCGCGATTTCGTCGGCCAGTCGGTCGATCAGGGAGGCCATCCGTTCCTCGAACGCGATCTCGTCCTCTTCACTCTCGGGCGCGCCCACGAACCGACCCGGCGAGAGGCTCATGCCTGCGGCGACGAGCTCGTCCAGCGTCGCGCTGCGACAGAAGCCCGGGGTGTCTGCATACTCCTGGCCGCTGTTCTCGCTGCGCCACGCGTGATACGTGCCGGCAATGTGGAGGATCTCCTCGTCCGTCAGCTCGATCTGCGTACGGCTGATCTTCCGTCCCATTTGGCGCGCGTCGATAAACAGTGTCTCTCCGCGGCGATCGCGCTCGCCGCTTGACGCTTTATCGCGGTCGAGGAACCACAAGGACACTGGGATGCCCGTTGTGTAGAAGAGCTGAGGTGGTAGCGCCACCACGCAGTCGACCAGGTCGGCACGGACGAGGTTCTCGCGTATGGCCCGTTCAGCCACCGTCATCGTGGTCAGCGATCCGTTGGCCATGACAAAGCCGGCGCGGCCGTCTGGCGCAAGGTGGTGTAGGAAGTGCTGAATCCAGGCGTAGTTGGCGTTGTTCTCGGGTGGTGTGCCATGGCTCCAGCGAACGTCTTCGAGGATGGCCGGGGTCGCCCACTCGCGTTGGTTGAAGGGCGGGTTAGCCATCACGAAGTCCGCTTTGAGGGAGGGGAAGGCGTCGTCGAGTAGCGAACCGCCCTGCGTGTAGCGGATCTCGCCGGCGAGACCGTGGATGGCGAGATTCATGTGGCCTGGTTGCGCTCCTGACCGTAGATCGAGATCTGATTAGGGTTGCCGCCGTGGGCCTCGATGAACCGGCCTGACTGGACGAACAGCCCGCATGACCCGCACGCCGGGTCAAGGATCCGGCCCTCGTACGGCTCAAGCATCTCCACTAGCAGCCTGGCTACAGGCCCGGGGGTGAAGAACTCGCCGCCGCGGTGGCCCTCGGATCGCGCGAACTCCTTGATGAAGTACTCGTAGGTGCGCCCCAGGATGTCCCGGGCCTCCTGAGACCCCTTGCCGAACCCGATCTTGGCGATCGTCTGCACCAGGGAGCCCATGAGCTCGGCTGAGAGCGGCGCGCGGGAGTAGATCCGCGGCAGGACGTTGCGCAGAGCCGGGTTCTCGCTCTCGATCGCCTCCAGGGCGTCGTCGATGCGCTTGGCGATGTCCGGCTGCTGGGCGGCGGCCAGGAGCTGTTCCCAGCGGGCGGTCTCCGGGACCCAGAAGACGTTCTCGGCGACATACTCGTCGCGGTCCTCCAGGACGTCCTGGCGCTCGTCGGGATCATCGGTGTAGAGGTCGCTGTCCGGGTCACCTAGCTCGGCTTCGAGCTGCTCGCGGCGGAGGGTGAACGAGTCGGAGATGTACTTGAGGAAGATCAGGCCGAGGACGAGGTGCTTGTACTCGGCCGACTCGACGCTACCGCGCAGCTTGTTGGCGGCCTCGAAGAGCGCCGCGCTGTTCGGATTCTCGCCGTTGCTGGTATCTGCCATGGGGGTGCCGATCAGGTTCCTCCACGGAGCACGGGGACCCGCATGTCTTATCGCCCGCCGCCCCGTTCGTCCCTGGGGTAGAAATCCTACGGGGCAGCCCGGTTGCACACCAGAGCTCAGGTGGTCCGCAGGCCGTCTACCCCAAGTTCGGCGACGCCCATGTTCGACCTTCGGGGCCGCGGCTGATGGGGGGCCGTGGGTGGCGCTGGCTCAGCCGTAGTGGGGGAACTCGTCGCCGAAGATGATCGTCCACAGCCGGATCGCCTCCGCGTGATCGCCGCGGCGCTCAGCGTCGAGCGCCCGGACGGCGCGCTGGCTGGCGGAGGTGAAGCTCTGGAGGATCGCCTGCTGCTGGGCGGAGGTCAGCTTGCTGGCCAGATCCCCGCTGTGACCGGCAGGGTCGCGGCTGTGCAGGCGGCTGGCGCCGGTGTCGAAGAACATCGCGGCGGCCTGGCGGTGGTTGTTGCCGATGCTGTCGAAGGTGTGGGCGACCATGACCTCGATGTGAAACGAGCTCAGCCGTTCGCTGTGGACCCGGTTCCAGCGCTTCATCAGTCGCGCCAGCGGCTTGAGCTGGTGTCCCAGCCGGGCGTTCTGCTCGTCGATCCATCGCTTATGAAAGTCCGGGTCGGTGGCCAGCCAGCCGTTGTGACCGTCCGGCAGGGTGTAGCCGCCCGCGCCCCGGGGGAACACCGGCGCGACATCGACCCAGGGCGGGGTGTTGTAGAAGATCCGGACGGCTTGTCCGCGGGTGCCGACAATCGCCGCGCTGCTGTCGTTCAGCGCGTTGCGGATCGAGGTGATGAACGTTCCGGAGCCGAAGAAGCGAGCGGCGAATGTGCTCAGACCACCCTTGAACACCGCCAGTAAGTCGACGTCATGCAACGGCCGGATGATCGTCTGGCGGTCAACGGAACCGATCGTGCGCACTTCCAGGAGCGGAAGGTCGCTGTTCGGCGGGAACGCGGCGAGCAGCCGCGCCTGCACGGTGCTGCGGCGCGAGGCGATCGTCAGGTTCTGGGCGGCCGTGGGCGTCAGCTTCCCGGCGAACTCCGTAAACGCCTGAGCGGTGGTGAACGCCATCAGCGGCCGGCGTCGGCCTGGTAGGTCTGCCCGCCCTCGCGCTCGATGTTGCGCCGCGCCCGGCGGTAGGCCAACCGTGGAATCGCGGTCGCGGCCGCATTGACCTCCTGCCGGCGGGCCGCGAGCTCATGCAACGCCTGGCGCGCCTCGTCAACCCCCTGGCGGGGCAGATCGACATCGCGGGCGATGGTCGCGTCCTGCTGGATCGCCAGGTACTTGTTCCCCGCCGACTCGGCGAGCTCGGCCCGCTTGGGCGCGTTCAGGGTCGCGGCAACCGCGCCCAGACCGGCGGCCGCGACCGCGATGATGCCCGCCGCAATCCGCCCAGTGGTCGACGCCAACGCGGTCACGCCCGCGACCGCGGCCAATAACGCCGCCGGCACACCCACCCACAGGTTCACGGTCCGCCACAGCTTCGCCGCTTCCATTTGGCCTTGCGCCGACCAGGTCACGCCCTCGACGATGTTCGAGAGCTGCCGGGCGATCGCGTCCCTGATGTCCTGTTCCTCGTCTGCCACACGCGCACGGTACGAGCGCCGCCAGACGGCAACGCCTCGCTCCCGGCGGTTGTGTTCTGGCGCGCCGACGTCCGGCTCATCCGAACACCGCGGTACGGTCTTGATCATGGACGATGAGGTCCGCATCGCGGTGTCGGTTCCGGTGGATAGCGATGGGTTTCTGCGCCGGGAATGCCCGACCTGCGAGCGCGAGTTTAAGTGGCTGCCCTCCGACGATGAGGACTCCTCCGAGCAGCCGGATCCGGGCGGCTACTTCTGCCCCTACTGCGGAGTTCAGGCACCGACCGGCGACTGGCTGACCCAGGCGCAAGCGGAGTATCTGAGAGCGATCGCTATTCGGCGCGTCGTTGACCCCAAGCTCGATGAGTTGGAGCGCTCCGGCCTCAAGATTCACCGCAACCGCTCGGATGAGCCTGCTGAGCTCACCGAGGATGACGACATGCGTCGCGTCGACTTTGCCTGCCATCCGGCGGAGCCCCTGAAGGTCCTTGAGGAGTGGGAGCGGCCCGTCCTGTGCCTGATCTGCGGCACCCCCGCAGTCGGCTAGCTCCCGTCGCCTGACTTGTCGACCAGCACCGCGAGCGCTTCCGTGAGCTCCGAGCCGAGCTCGGCGACGAAGCGGTCGAGCATCTCCTCCTGCTGCACCGTGCCGACCGGCGCCTCGAAGTTCCTGCCGTCCTTGTGGAAGTCTGATCCGGCCGCACGCATCGGGCCGACGTTGAGCAGCCACATGGCGACCAGCGTCCCGTCGTCGAGCAGCTCCACGCATCGCCCCATCCGCAGCCCGTAGGTCCAGTGCTCCTCTCCGATGGTCAGCAGACTGCAGCGCACCCAGCGGAACACGCTCTGGCGACCCCAGTGCGAATGGCGGGCGCTGAGCACGTTGTTGGTCAGCTCATCGTCGATCGCGTCGATTCGGGCCTCCGGATCGAGCTCCCGCAGCGCGTTGTTCAGCGGACGGCAGCGTTCCTGCAGCGACCGCACCGCGACGTGCGCCTGCTCGCGCCACTCCCGCTGCCGGTCACGCGCTGCGAACGCGCCGGCGTGCTTGGCGCGAAACCGCGAGCGCAGATCGGCCACCTCGATGTCCATCGGCTCGGGATCCCGTCTGATCCAAGCCGCCAGATCCGCCGCGACCTCGTCCATGGTCGGCCGTGCGTCGGGCTCCAGGCGCGTCATGCGGTCCACGAGCTGATCGAGATCACGCGCTTTCGGGTGAGCCCGGAAGTCGGAGATCCGGTAGCCCTCGCTGGTGGCCGACTGATGGCCGATCGGCGGCCAGTTCCCACCCGTGGATAGCGCCCACAGCGTCTTGGCGAGCGAGTAGACATCCGCCGGGCCCGACGGAGCGTTCTTCGGATCCTGGATGACCTCGTAGGCGGTGAAGTGCGCCGGCCCCAGCGGCCGGTCGCTGCGGGTCAACTCGTCCAGATCGGGGATGTCGATCAGACCGAAGTCGCCAATCAGCCACGCCCCGTCCAGCGCGTACAGATTCCCCGGCTTGATGTCCCGATGCCCCATGCGGTGCTCGGCGGCGAGTCGCGCCAGCGTGGCCGCGATCACCTGCACCGCCTCCACGACCGTGTCAAGGGGCGCGTCGGCGAGCGCATCAGAGATCGGGGTAGCGATCGGCATCACCAGCCACGGCCGATCGCCGACCGGAGACTCGGGAAGATGCGCGTCGATGACCGGCAGCACCCCTTCGTAGTCACCAAGGCCCAGCAGGACTTGATCTCGTGCACGAACCGCCGGTATGGCTCGGCATCCGGCTTCTTGGACTTCACGACCTTCAACGCGACCTCGCTGGAACCATCCTCGGACACGGCCCGCCAGACAACACCGTTGCCGCCGGACCCGATCACCTCAACCGTCCGCCAAGGACCAAAGCGTGTCGTTGCGTCAGCCACGTCACAACCGTAGAACGCGCCGAGGCCGGATCATCGTTCCGTGCGGTCTTTTCCAGGGCGAGCCCCTGTCGACCGAGCGCCGTAGACCTCACTCTCGCGCACCGGGGCAGCCGGACGTGATCATCGGCATTACGCAGCCTGCAACTCTTTCCAGCCTGGGCACCTCAACGATGGCGCCGGCGGCCGCTCGGCACGGCGATAGGGAATCCTTTCGGAATGCTGGTCGCCTTTATTGCGTCCGCCGCGTCATTCTTCCCAGCGCTCTGGATCGTGGTCCTCATCCACGAAGTCGGCCATGCCCGAAGCGCCGAACGCCTCACGGGCGAGAGCGAGGTGGCCGTGCGGATCGGCGCGCCAGTCCTTGGTCGGCTCGCTCCGACGGTCACCGCTCGGCTCGGTCTGCGCCGCACGGAGATCTATTGCGGCCCCTTTCCAGCCAGCGGCTATTGCGCCCATGCGGCGGTGCCGGGACGATGTGAACTGGCCCACGTGTACGCAGCCGGGACGAGGTCGACGCTGGGCGCGGGCATCCGGTCCCTTCCCGCCACGGCAGTGATCGCCGGCGTCGCCGCGATCCGAGGGTCTGGTCAACGCTTCGTCCTGGTGACCGCAGCCGCGGTTCTCACCTTCACCCTTTTGTGCTTCGTCGACGTGTTCTTCAACCGTGTACTTCCGATCGGCCCCTGGTTTCCCGGCGCCGGCCCCGGGAACGACGGCTACGTGCTGCGGAAGCTCCGCGATCCGACCTACACGCCGCCGGACGTCTTGACTGCCGCTGAGTTGCAGAAGCGATTCCGGCGACGAGGGTGGCCGACAAGGCGACGTGCTCGTCGTACGCTTTAGCCGATGAACGTCGCTGCTGACCGCCGCCGCGAGGGCGAGTCCTTCCTACCGCATTGGCTGCTGCTGCTCTTCGTAGCGCCGATGAGGCTGCTTCTCGCTGCACTGGGGGTGCCGGTGCATGGCTGGGAAGCGTGGGCGCTAGCCGTCGCCGCGTCGTTGGTCGGGGCTACCTTGATCCTGATCAGTGGGGTCGGCGTGTGCGCGGCTTTGAGCGCTACGCGATCGCGCATCTCGTCCCGTGGACGGGCGCGCTCTCTCCGCTCCGCTCGCGGGTCAACCTGACCGGGTGCGTGTGGCGGTCGAGGGGTGGGCGGCCACGCACGGCGAGCGCCGCCTACGGGCATGCCAGGCGGCCGCTCAATTCAGGTCCCGGCCGTCAGCGACCGGCTCGTGCTCAGCGCACAGCCGGCAGTCCGCGGGCTCCCAGGCCGCCAGGGGGGTGGTGGCGACCAGCGCCAGTGGAAGGTCAAGGCCGCTGATGGCGGACGGCTCGCTGCGACAGAGGAAGGCCGCCGCGCCGACCACGGTGGCGTCTGCCTGACCCACCACGCTCGCCAGCGCGCGGAGGCCGTCTCCGGTCGTGACGATGTCGTTGACGGCGAGCATTGGCGTGCCACCGGCTGGCGGCTCGTCAATGAAGCCGTCGGCGCGGCCGTCCTCGCCGACCGATGCGAGACACAGACGAACGCTGAGTCGACGGGCGATTTCGGCGCCAAGTGCCACCCCCGCCGTGCAGGGGGCGATCACCCCCTTGGGCGCCAGCGGGGCGACGTTTGCGGCCAGCAGCTCCACGATGTGGCCCAGGACCTCAGGGCGCCGGGCAAGCTCCGAGAAGCGGACAAACTGGTCGGAGTGCTGGCCGCTGAGAAGGCGGAAGTGTCCGGTGCACACCGTCCCGGGCGTCTGCAGCATCTCGGCCACGCGCCAGGGGTCGCCGAGATGGGCGAAGAGCGGCGGTGCGGGGACGGTCGTAGCCACAGAAGTGAGATCCAGCGCCGACCGCGGCGCTGGCGCTACCTTAGTTCATCGACCGCCCCAGTGATCCTTCAGCGCCTGGGCTTCAACCAGCCAAGCCGTAGCGCTCGACCAACAGCCGCTGGCGCCGGGTCGAACGGCACAGGCATTCGCTGCCCTCCCACCGGGCGACCGGCGTCACCAATGCGGTCGCGGCCGACACGAAGAGATCCTCCTCATAGCGGGTGCGAGAGGGCACGAACGGTCCGAGCCGGTAGTCCTGGTACTCAGCGTCGCCCGCCTTAAGCGCCTCGCCGGCGAGGAGTGTGCCCGCGAGCGCGGTGACGAAGGGCAGCGCGACAGCGGCACGGTCGTCGCCTCGGCCGAGTGCGGCCTCGCCGTAGCGCAGTTCGGCCTGGTAGAGCTCGATCAGCTCGTGACCGACGTACCGCGCCAGCGCGCCTCGGGCCAGTCCGCCGCGGCGTTCAATCTGCTCGATATGGGCGACCGTGAGCGGGACGTGGTGCTCAAGCAGGCCTTGGACGGTGCGATCGGGCAATCCAGTGGCGGCGACGATCAGCTTGAACGTGATGTTCTCGGTGTCGAGCACGTCACCGACGTACAGGCAGTACAGGCAGGGCCCGTCCCCTGTGCGGTGGCCCGAGACGACGACTCGTTCTGCGCCGCACGCCGCGTTGATCACCTCAAGCGGCAATGAATCCTGCAACTCCCGCCGCGCTTCGACCGAATCGAAGGCGCAGAGCACGAGCGGCAAGGCGTCCTCCCGCTGCCGGTTGGCAACCCACGCTGCGAGCGTCTGCTGATGAGCTCTGACCACGAGGCCGCTGTGGTGGGCGAGCGCATCGCTGGCAACTTTGACTTTCGCTAGGCGCGCCTCGGCGGCGGCCCTGGTGGCGAGCAGCGCGCGGTCCGGGTTATGCGGCTCCAACGCTTGGTAGTCGATGACGTCAAGGGCGCCGGCGAGGTCGGGCACGCGCGCCCACACATAGGCCGCGGCCCCGCCGATGCTGCCAGCGCCCATAAGGCCGGCGAGGATGAGGCGGGGTGGCGCCAACTCTGGGCTCGCCATCGGGCGCCCGGCGGTCTCGTAGGTGAGCGCGCTGCTGTACACGACTTCCAGCGCAGGCGGCACCTGACCGAACGGTTGCATTGCGACGGCGAAGGCTCTGGCCGCGGCGCGGCAGGCGGCCGCCACGGCGCCGACTGGAACATCCGCCGAGCCGTCGGCGGGCAGCTCCGACGGCGTGGGTCCAAGATAGCTCTGCCAACCGGCAGCATCACAGAAGAAGTCGGCAACGCCACTGCCGATGCCGATGACCAGCGCCGGCTCCCCGGGCTCTTGGGGACCGATGCCGTGGCTGTGTGCCTCGTGGAGCCGAAGACGAAGATCCGCAGGGCCAGGAGGCAGGTGGGGATGAGCTGCGGTGTCGACACCGGTGAAGACGAGCCGAGGGAACAGCCTGCCGAGCAGGTCCACCAGGGCGATGCCGAGAACCTGGCGGTGCCACAGATGGGCGTCGCTGATGCGTACCTCGATCGTCAAGTTGTCGAGGCGCTCGACGATTGCTTCTGCGAATTGCTCGCTGCCGCGGATCAGACGGAGCCGGCGATCCATCAAAGCACCTGGAAGCGTTCGCGGACTTCATGCGTGGTGAGTTCGCGCCAGCCGGTGTCACCGAGCTCGTTGACCGAGCACCGGTCCAGGACGATCGGGTCGCGGGCAAAGAACGGGACGACGATCGAGATCGCTCCCGGATGGGCGATGATGAGGTTCTGATCGTCGAGTTCGGAGTGATATGCGGGGCCGGGGTGGGAGTGGACGCGGCAAAGGACGAAGATGCCGTCCGGGAGTTCGCCGATCAGCCGCGTGAGCCCTTCAGAGGTGACCTCGACCGCTACGCCTTCGTCGCTGCGGTAGGCGACCTGCTCAGGCACGAATGCGGCGAGGATGTCGGCGTGGCGCTCGTCGCGCGGGCGCCCGAGCCACAGTACGACTGCCTCGACTCCCTCGTCGCCACGCTGTTGGAGGACGCGCTGCGTGTCCCGAATCACCTGCATCGGGATTTCGTAGCTGTGAAGCGTCGGCGGGACCCGCTCGAACTTCATCAGCGAAGCGTCCAACGGTGGACGAGGTCGTGCAACAGGGGGATCAAGATGCCGGCGATCGTCAGCCCCTCCCGATGCTTGTCCCAAGGGTCGTCACGGTGGACCGGATGCGTGTGGTACTCGCACGTCCCCGGCCTGCAGAAGAACGGGCGGCTGTACTCGGGGTGGTTGTGGACGATCCCTTGGCCCGTGCTGTCGCGCGGCCAGTCGACCAGCTCCTCACCGGAGGCGTCGAGGAGGTCGATCTCCGGCGGCTGCCCATCCCAGTCAGCACAGCGGGCCCGCAATACAAGCTCGCGCGCAGAGCTGGCACCGAGCAGGGGTACCCATCTGGCCTGGACCTGTGCGCCGCCAGCTCCCGCAACCACAAGCGCGTCGGGTAGAGACACCAGCTCAGAGGCGTATGCCTTCGCGCCGAACTGCACGCGGATCTCGATCGGCTCTGGGCGGGTGATCTGGCGTATCCGCAGATCATCCCGATCGCCGACCTGACGTTGGAGTTCGCGCATCTCGTCGTCGAGCAAGTCGGCGACGTCGAGCGGATGCACCGCGCTCAGCCGTCGACGGGCTGCCCGGCTTGCACGATGACCGTGTCTCCATCACGTAGCCCGAGCGCCTGTAGGGTCTCGTTCAGCGCGAGAGTTGCGCCAGTACGCTGGAGCACCAGTTTGTAGGGTCGGTCGGGATCGCGGTTCAGCGGGATCTCCCGGATCGCGCGATCGAGCACCGCCTGGGCACGGTCGTGCACGCTGAAGCGCTGGTCACCGAGGTTGCCCGACGTGCTGCGGATGTTGAGCGTGACGTGGGTTTCACGCCGCTCGGCCTGAGATGACATTCGTCGTCCTTTCTGTCCGTGTGGCGGGTCGAGCCCAAGCCGACACCGGGGACCACCCGACGGGCTCAACTCCATTTCGGATCATCGAGCACGGGTCGGACAGAAAATGCGGCCCCGGCGGGCCGGGTGGTGAAGCCGGCACGCCGGGGGCCTGTTTTCACGGACAGCGTCCACTTTGTACGTCACCACGAGGACGGAACTGCACCACCCCCATGCCAGGTTGCGTCGGCTGGTTGCGGCTCCCGGCAAGGATGTCGCCCACAGGCGGTCCCGCTCGCCGACGATGCCGGCGCACGGCGCGTTGGCGCCGGCCCCTCCATTCCGGCGAATCGTCAGGTCGTCGCCCGGATAAGCCGAAGCTGCCGCCAAAATGTGGGCGATGAGCCGGGAATACCTCGACGAGCGCGGCCGCTTTCACGCGTGTTCGGTGCCCGGGTGGCAGGCGAGCTGGTGGTTTTACGAGCAGGGGCTCGTCGCCAGCGAGATGACACCGTCTGAACGGCTCCGCGCGATGTGCCGCTATTTCCGGGCGGTCGATGCCGGCTGGGAACCGGCGACGGAGCGCGCAGAGTCCGAACAGACCGATGTCCGAGAGCCCACGCCCCGCACACGGCAGTCCACCGCCTCTGGTACTGGAGCCACGTAGACATGTCCGCGTCGCCTGCTGGGTCGGTGAGCGCCCGGCAGTCCAGAACGGGGGAGCCGCGATCGCCAGTCTGCCCGCGCATGCTGCGAACGAACCCCGCGTGCCCGGATCACCGTCCCGGCGCGAGAACGCGGCGGACCCCCGGGAGTGTGATCCCCTCCGCTGCGGGGATCACACTCTCAGGCGATGCAGCCCGCTTCCCGCTCCGGCCCATTCACACTGACCCTCACCCTCCGCGGTCCTGAGTACGCCGTCGTGCTGCCCCGCGGCGACACGCGGGCGCTGCTCGATGTGTGTCGGACTCTGGCCCAGGTCTGGAACGGAGCTGGCACCTTGCTCATCCCGGTCGAGGAAGACGGGAGCATCGTCACCTCGCTGGTCCCCGAACTGGCGATCCTTAGGCCGGACCAGGTTCTCGTGCACCCCGCGGTCAGCGAGCAGGCCCGCGACGCAGCCGCCAACCGCTGGCCTCGAACTGCGATGTGGTCGGACTCTGTCTTCGAGCGCCAGGTCCACTCGTGGTGGCTGGTCCGTGACAGCAACGCTCACGATGTCCCGCTGCCGATGCCGGCGCCGGCCACGCCCGGGGAGGAGCTGGTGGCATCGGTCTTGTGGGGCTACGTCAACCCTGAGGATGTCGACCAGATCCGCAAGCAGTTCGCGCCGCAGCCGGTCACTGCTGAGGAACTGCTCATCACCCAAGTCGAAGCGCAGGTGACGGGCCTTTCCCCTTTGGCTTGGGGCTCGCGGTGCATGTCATTCACGCGCAGTGTCAACGGCCCCAGTTGGCGAACTCTGTACGTCCTGCCGCAAGAGCCCGGATTCGACGATCTGGTCAGCTTCTGGAACCTCCGCGCCCGATACCCCGCGATGCCCGGCGGCAGCCTGTTCATCGGGCTTCCGGTCGACGCACTCGCCTACCAGGAGCGCATCTCGGCAGCCATCAACCGGTGGATCACGCAACCACCCCAAGGGACGAAACCAGATCTGGCCGTCGACACACACGAGAAGGACGTCGAGCAGGTTCATGCGGCGCTGCAAGCCGCCGGGCTCACCCTCGTCGAGACCGGAAGTTGGACGACGTTCCGGCAGCTTCCAACTGATCGCATCGCGCCGGAATACGCGCTCTACCACACCATTCTCCCGATGGAGCTCGAACGGGGCCTGACGACGGATGCCCTGGTCGGGCTGCACGAGGGCGTCAACCCGGTGCGCCTGCCGATCCCAACCGACTTCCCCACCCGGCTGAGCTGGAACGGACTCGTGACCGCGGTCGTTGGCGGCCTGCCGCTGACCTTCCCGATGAGCGACATCCTCGCCCAGGCCTGGTTGACCCCTGCCGTCGCGCAGGGCGACCGCCTCAGATACGCGGTCAGCCACGTACGCGAGCACGTCCCGTGCGACCTCAGGTGGCCTGCGGCGCAGGAGCAGATGTCCAAGCACATGGCCTCCGCGGGCTTGCGCGCCGAGACGTCCTCGGCCGGCAGGATGGCGGAGACGTTTCTGGGGCGCATCGAGGATCGGTCTGCGCTTGACCCCTTGGCCCTCCCGCACGGGCTGGACATCCTTGAGGCGCTCGTCACGCGCCGGAGCAAGCGGATCGCCCAACACATCCGACGAGAGCTTCAAGAAGCAGGGCTGGCCGAGATCGACGAGGAGGTTGTCATTGAGGCTCTACGCAGAGAGGGACTGTTCGCGGAACTGGAGGCCAAGACGCTCGTCCAGCTTCAGGGCAGCGTCAGCGCCGCCCCTGGCCCGATCCTTCAGACGCTCTCCCGGCTGTGCGAGAGCGGCTACGTGCAACGCGGCCGGCGGCTGCGCTGCCCGCTCTGCGACACACCGGACTTCCGGCGGCTCGCCGAGCTTGACGACCGCCTCACCTGCCGTGCGTGCCTGCAGCCATTCGCCCTGCCGGCGATCGAGGACGACCACGAGCCGCCGCCGGCGTATCGCCTCGATGCGTTCGTGGCGCGGATCATGAGCCAGGACATCGTCCCGGTCCTGCTCACTCTGCGGTACTTCCTCAACCGTCACGCAGACCAGGCCGTCGGACACTGGTGGCCGGGGCTTGATCTGTTCGAGAACGAGTCCGACACCAACGACCACGAGATCGACCTGCTCTACGCCGAGCAGGGAACCGTCTGGGTCTGTGAGGTCAAGCGCAACGCCGCCGGAATGCCGCTGGAACAGGCTGAGGAGCTCTGCAGACTTGCGGGCAGGCTACGGGCGATCCCGGTTCTCAGCGCTCCCGCTGGCGACTGGGCCGATGAGATCAGGGCGCTGGTGGAGAAGGAGAACGCACTGCTGCTCGGGGCGTCCGAGCTTGTTCAGCAACGAGGAGCCGGTGCGTAGCTACAGCCAACCACCGCCGCGGTAGGAGGCTGCTCGCTATGACGCGGCGGCTTCATGACCGGGCGCGCTTCTGCTAGCCATCCATCCGCGCGCTGCCAATTGACGTCAGGTGGTCGGCGCCGACAGCGCCTCTCGTCGCGCTGGGCGGCTCTCCGCGCTGATTGGCTGCGGGCAACACGAAGGCGGCCATCGGCGACCTCGTCGAGTCAGGCAAGTGTGCACGGCCGGTCGGGACCGACCAGCGCTATCTCCAGGCCTTCGATCAGGCCGGCGATCGGGATGACGAACGCCCGGTCAGTGGGTTTGGGGTCGGCCATGTTCTCGGAGTCGACCGCAACGACCATGCCTATGACGCAGTCGTCCCCGTCGATGACGATCGCGCCGGAGTCTCCGGCCTGGGCGAATGGCTTCGCGTCACCCTCGACCCACCAACCTTCCTCGTAGCGGAAGGTACGCCCGTCGGCGCGGCCGAGATCGACGCGGGCCGTGACCGGCGTGGGATCCAGCAGCCCGGAGGTCAGTCCCGATCTTGTGCCACGTTTGAACACTGGGATGAAGTCCATCGCCTCGTAGAGGTCTCGGGGTCGCTTGCTGCAGATCGTGTCTCGAACCACGGCGCTCAATCCCACGTTGTCTGTCGCCAGGACGAGGCTTGCGTCCAGCAGAACCTGGTCGGTCGGCTCCTCAGGGCTGCTCTTGAGGACGTGTCCGATGACGGGATCGCCCGAACCCGCCGCCCCCGCGCCAACTCGGAGGCATACCTCGATGGGGTCGTTGCCGTGAGCAGGCGACAACGAACCGACCACGTGCGCGGCCGTAAGAAACAACTTGCGCCCCTCCTCGTCGGTGACCTGCAGACCGAATGAACCGACGCCGAAGGTCTTCCCGCGCTCGTCGAGGCCCGCGGGGTAGATCCCGTCGCCAGGCCCTACCCTGAACTGCCGCAACGCTAAGGCATGTGGTCCGACTGCAGCACGGCGTGCCGCGCACGGCCCACCTGCTGCTCACGGATAGCGAGACCTTCGAACGCGCCGGGCAGTGCCGGCGCGTTGCCGGTGACCCCAACGTCCAGGAACCAGCCGCCGTCTCCTGGATCCCGACGCACCGCAACCGTCGTCAGCGCCTGCTGAGATCCGTATTGATCGAAAAACTCGACGCGGATGCGTCGCTGGGTTGCGCGGTCGTTGTAGTCAAGCATCGGATGATCAAGTGTAGAGCGGCCAACGTGGACCGACAAGAATGTGGCTTAGTATCGACCAGACCGCCGGTTTCCTCAATTGCTGGGGGACGGCCGAGAAGCAGAAATGGGGCCTACGACTGACGGAGATCGGCCTGAGAGGGCATCGCGGCACTCCCGCCTCCAACGTGCGGCCCCGCGACCTAGAACGTCCGCTTCCTCTCTGCTTGAGATCGGACATGCGTCCCCTACCCTTGAGCTCGGGACCGGCTGGCTGACAACCGGCATCCTCCGCGAGCGGCCGGCAGCGGGCAACCTTGGAGGCCGCTCGGTCGCGCTTCGGACGGGTCAGATCGGGCGCAGACCGGCAGCCACGAGCGCGGCCGGCCAGGAGCCGAAGCGGCGACGGAAGGTCTCGCTATGGGGCGGGCGGTCGCTGGTCTCAACTGGCCTCGTGCGGCTCCACGCGTCGTAGGCAGGTCGCGTCAACGCAGCACCCAGGCCGGTGTCCGTCGCCGCAGCAGTCAGGTGCACGACCATTCGCTGCTCGTCGTAGTTGTTGCGCACGCCCCGACCGCGGCGCGAATGCGTGGAACCGCCGATGGCGAGGTCGATCGCGCGTTGCCAGCTCCCGAAAGCCGCTCGGAACGTCGGGGCTGAAAGCGGGAGGCGGTCCTCAGGGTGAGGTTCCAGCCGGGCGCGCGCCCACGCCTCGTAGGCGCGGAAGGTGAAATCGACACCCGTTGTCTCGGCTAGCCAGGTGTTGAGCGCCGTGGCCATCTCCTGTGAGCTGTAGCCGCCGGTTTGGATGTTGCGTTGCTGGGCGCGTCGCCCCGGAGTAATCGGCAGTCCCGCGGCGAGGAGCGCGGCGCTCCAACGATTCTCAAAGGCGGCTGCGATGAACTCGGCGGAGGGCCGCTCTTCTGGATGCGCCTGCTGCTGGCGCCAGCGCTCGTACCCGGCGGCCGAACTGAAGTCGCCGCCGTCGGCAGCGCACGAGAGAAGGCCGTCGAGCGTCAGGACGATTCGCACGCCGGAGGCGCGCCGTGATGTACGCCTCGCCGCCTCGATGAGTAGGCGCCGTGCCTCCGCTTCGCTGAGCTGAGCGATCGTGGCGGTCAGTCGGCCGGAGATCTCATCGGAACCGTCGCTCATGTCACGCCGGCTTCCGCTCGCTGGGCGGCTGCGAGAAACTCCGCCCAGCCGCCAAACAGCTTGCCCCATGCGTCCCGACTCGGATGCCTGGAGTAGGGAACGCCGGCGTTGCGGGCCAGCTCCCGCGCCGTGCGCCGCCACTCGCGGTATTCGCCTTCCGTCGGCCACGTGCCGAGCGCGTGGTAGCAAGCGCGCAGCGCGCCGACCGCCTCATCGAAGCTGTATGCGCCGGTGAACTCCATGTGGTGTGTGGAGGAGGGGACGCGCGAGCCGCTGCCATCGCGCCAGAGCAGCATTGCCGCGCGCACCGCGCTGACCCAGCTTCCGTAGGCGGCGATCAGGGTCGCGTGGGCCGGCCAGTCGGTCTCGCCCCTGGCGGCGCGCTCTGCTCGGGCCGCCTCATATTCGCGGGTTGAGGGCAGCACGCCGGTCCCGTCGGAGACCAACTCGATCAGCAGGCCGAGACGGGCGTAGCGGGTGACCTGCGGATTGAAGGTCGTCAGCCGCTTCTGCAGCAGCCGGCCGAGATCCACAACTGTCTTCTCGGGCAAGACGGGAATGAGGCGAGCGATGAGATCCGCCGCCTCCGACACCGCGGCAGGGGCGGCTGCCCGAGGGCTCGACCCCGCCGATCCCAGCCCGATGTCATCCGTGGTTTCGGAGGCGGCCAGCGTCAGGACGTTGACGAGCAGTTCCTCGGCCGACGCCTCATCCGAGATGCTCTTCTGGTGGAAGGTCATCGGCGCCCCCTCTCCATCCGCGAGCCCTGCTTGGTCCAGACCGCGAGCGACGTCGGGTGCAGGTAGTTAGGGACTTCCGGCGCAGGCTTGACGTCCTTGGCGCGGCCGAGCGCAACGCCCCAGTCGTTGCCGAAGCGCTCCCAGATGCAGACGTCGCTCGGGATCCGCGCGCCGGCCCAATCGGGATGGCGGATGACCCGCCAGCGCCACTTGCGGTACTGGAGACGTCCGATGTTCGGGCCGAGGTCCCGCAGCGCGGCCGCCAGGAACTGCAGGAGCCGGTCGTCGCTCATCCGCAGCTCCCGCCGATGCCAGTACATCGCAAGCTGCTGCTCATCGATCAACCCCGCCTTGAACAGGGCGATGCTCCATCCGCCGAAGTGCTTCATGATCGTCATGCTCTTCGGGGCGATCGGCCGGCCATTCTCATCACGGGCATCGGCGGCCCAGCGGTTGTACTCAAGCGACGTGGGCGCTGGCACACCAAGCTCCTGAGCGGCGCGCCGAATCCGGTCCAGGATCTGCTCCGGGGTCAGGAAGCCGCACTTGCGCACGCCGTTGCGCGCTGTGAACGCGCGGTAGCGCTCCTCGGGAGCCCCGGCCGCGGCCAGCAGCTCAGACCACGACAGCCCCGAGCATGACGTCAGCGTGCCGGCCGACAGCGGAACATCGAACGCTCCGGGCTGCTGGATGTACTGGCGGGCCCAATCTCGGTAGGCCGCCCGGGTCCGCTGGCCCGCCGGCACGGCCTCCAGGAACAGCCGCAGGGCCCGCTCCCGCTCCCGCGCGGTAAACGACTTGCCGCCCATGAGCAGACGGCGCGCCGCGAAGTCGGCGGTCGGCGCTCCGAGCTGGCCGATCGCCTCCGTCCAACTGTCGCGGAACGTGCGCCGGATTAACGATGCCGAGGCGAGCTCTTGGCGGTGGGGCTGACTATCACGCCAGCGGTCGTACTCTCGGCGCGATGGGAACCGCCTCAGGTCCGCGGCGGCCGCCGACAACGACATTCGGCACAGCGCCACCCGCTCACCCTCCGTGGACGGACGCCCGCCCTGAACGGCGGCCACCTTGGTGGTCGCGGTTGAGGCAGCCTCAAGCGCGCCGCGCCTCGCCGCCAACGCATCAAGCACATGACGAGCGTCAGCCTCAGGGCGAGACTGCAGGAAGCGGTACAGCGTGACCGCCAGCGGATCGCCGCGCATCGCCAGACGCTCAGACTCGCGCGCTTCCTCGGAGGCAGCGGCGTCGACTGCGCCACTCGCCGAGGCCGTGGAGGCTGGCGCGGCGGGCGACGCGGACGGGGTGGCCGCGCCACCGAGGACGGAACCGCCGACATGCGGAGAGATCGAGACATTGCGCGTCGGGACGACGGACGGCTCAAGTTGATTGCGGGATGTGGTCGTGGTGTTCATGGAAGGACACTACGACCAGAACGGCGATCGCGCCGGTGACCGCCGGAGAAAACCGGCGGGTTCGTCCCGGAGAGAGTCCGCGCGCCTCCGGGGAAAACAGGCGGCGAAAAGCCTATGAATACGGGCTTTTGCGCGGACGCAGGAGAAAACGGCACGTCCCGCCCCGCGGCACCGTCCGACCGGCCGGAGAAACCTGCCTCGCCGAGAATCCTCAAGACGCAGAATACGCCCGGTGGCTCGGGGAGGAGAAAGTTTCGCTAACGACCCATCTGGTAAAGCCCTGCAAAGCGGCTACCGCGAGCTGGCGGCTCGCGCTCGGCCTCGAGAGGACTCGCGTCAGCGCTTATCGAGCTCGGCGAGCAGGTTCGTGACGCGGCGGGAGA
>Ga0335074_10005220_pt1 | contig 17967 bp, 20 predicted proteins | sample Lox_Sample_23_FD_206715 | JGI IMG/M metagenome (GOLD analysis project Ga0335074, IMG submission 206715) | Soil microbial communities from Loxahatchee National Wildlife Refuge, Florida, United States - Lox_Sample_2.3 | ecosystem: Environmental > Terrestrial > Soil > Wetlands | place: USA... | reverse complement strand
GCCACGATGGGGATGCACCTAGGCTGGCGGGAGAGCGACAGGAACCGCTCGTCGCCTGTCGGGTTGTCGCCGCCCACGGTGGCGAAGTTCTGGTATTCGTCACAGAGAAAGACCGTCGCACGCCAGTGCCGGTCTGGGTCTGCATCCATTTTGGGGATGCGCAAGAGCACAGCCCGCTGGTAGTCAATCTTCATCATGGTGCCGATGGTCTTGGCGAGGGCCGGATTCAGGGCCACCGGGAACTTCAGCCCGACCACTTTGCCGGACTCGATCAGCTCCTCGAAGGGCGGGAGAACGCGGCCCTTCGGATCGGAGTCGCAGGGTCTGCCGTCGTAGAGTTCCTTTGGAGGGCAGAAGACGCGGCGAACGTCGGGATCGGTCTCGAAGAGCGAGAGAAATACGACGATGCCCTGGATGATAGAAGTTTTGACTTCAGAGCGGAAGAACTTCCAGTGCTCCCAATACCAATACTGGATGCTCTCAAAGCGGTCACGCTGCGCTGGATCGTATGCCTTGCGGGTATAGACACCAAACCGGCCCGATATGTTTCCGGTCAACAGCCGCTCCAATTGGCCGGTCCAGTCCGCCAGATAGAGTTCCGCTTCACCATGCCATTCAAATCCGTGCGGCGAAAGCAGCGATTCATGGTCCTTATATATGTCCTTCGTCACGCCGATGTAGCTGGCCTGGCTGAACCGGGACCCAACCTCGATCAGCATCTCTTCCAAGCGCCCGGCGCTGATGACGGTGCGGAAGAGATCGACCATGGTGACATATCCGGTTTGCAGCCGATGGAGCAGGATCACGTACCGGACGAGATCGGTGTAGGACTGCTGCCAGAATGGCTCTTTGCCTTTGCCCCAGATGCTGGTGATGATGGACGCGATATTGAAGGCCTGGGCGTAAGCGTCGAGCGAGTTGTTCAGTGGGTTGTAGCGGACATCGCCGTCGAGCGAGACTTCGACATAATCCTGCTCGCGCCCGCACCATTTGAGAATGCGCTGGAGTTGTCTGCAAAGGTCGCCTTTGACTTCGAGGACGATGCCGGAAAGCCTACACTCGGGATCGTATGCCCTGTAGGCAAACAGCTGGCGCATGGCGGGCAAGATAAGACCGTAGGTTTTTCCGGAGCCTGTGGAACCGAAGGCAGCAATGCCGGTGTAGAGGCCAAGTCCGGGAAGGACCATCCAGCGCCGGGTTGGGCTTGGTCTGGGACTAAGCTGGCGGTGTAGCTCGCCGAGCACCAAGGAAAGATCAGACCGGGTGCGTGGGGCCGGATAGGGCGGCAGCGGACCGGCAGCGAGATCGGACGCACTCCTATATATATGGACGTAGAGCAAGGAGAAGAACATCGAGAAGACAAGGAACGGCGTGCTGTAGAGAAAAAGACCATAGCTCCAAACCAGAGCATGAAAGATCGCGGGCCGGCGCAGCGCAATCAGGCGCAGCGTGGGATCGTGTAGGTTGACGGGAAAGAGCGTGATGAGGACGATGCCGGTGGCAATGCTGAGGCCCAGCGCGAGCAGTATGCGGTACTCGACCAGCGGGCGGACAAGCGGTTGTAGGGAAGCGCGAAGATTCATGAACGGTTCCTCTCTTTCATACCTGTACCGTTGTTGAGCTGCCGAGCTGGTCCGATTTGGACTCTGCATCTACCCCTGGCTTGACCGGCACAGACACAGTTTTTGTCATGCCCTGTGATCGTGAGCCATTCGATGCTACGGTTGCTTTGTATTTCTGGAAGTCTTCTTCCTGCGCCAGCGCGAAGCGCAGCAGCTCGTTCACGACGTACTGGGTTTCGTTGTTCGACCACTCGGCCAGAAGCTCGACATCATCCGCAATGGTCTGGTCAATGGATGTTTGCAACTTGGCGCGGCGTATCCGGCTGATGTCGTGCAGCAGCTTCAGCTTGCTCATGGGCGTCTCCTTCGGGTTGCATTGAGATAAGTTAGGCATCCGACCCGGATATTTTCGGAGTCGGATTGAGATGAGCGAGTGATTCTAGATTGATCCGATTGGTATCTGGCGCAGATACCGGAATGATCAGCAAAACATCTGCGCAAGATACTTGGTGGATACAGGCTGAAGCCGAGGCGGGAGCGACGGGGCCGCAGGACCGGGGTCGCTCCCGCCTCGACCACACACCTCTCCGTGACCCGGCTGTTTTGTGTATCTCGTTGTCGTTGCATGGTTAAGCTCCCTCCTCGTGTGTCTGCTCGAGTGGTTGCTCCCGTGTCCGCTCACCTTCTTCATTCCTATGGCTGCGCTGTAATGCGGAAATGGGATAGCTGTAAGGAAGAACGACCGTCGAGAAGGCCACATGCATTGAATTCTGCAGAAACCGCTGGCGGACTTTGTCGGCCTTGACGCTGCCGAGCTTCCATCCCGCGTACAGCGCCCGGTGTTCGAGCGTGGTGTACATGCCCTCGCCTTCGCGCAGGACCTGAAGGTCGCCAGCGGGAACACCCGGTCCTCCAGCCTCGGACTGTCTGCGGACCTCGAGATAGCGCAGGAAGTGATCGACGCCCAGCGGAGTCAGGGGCGTGACGCCGCGGAGCCGGTCTTCAGGCAGAAAGCGTTCAAAAGCGGCCCTGGCGCGGGTGCAGTTCCGATCAGTGTCGGCGATAAAGACCAGCTCAAATTCGCCGAGGGCTGCAAAGAGAGGCTGGCATTGCCGGAGGTAGCGCTCGAAGCGGGTTGCGGTCACCTGGCCTTCGTCGAAGAAGGTAAAGCGTGGGACTCCCGTATTGGAGACCAGAACGGGAAAACCATCGGGGAAATACATCAAGCGTCCGGCATAGCTGCGAGGCAGCAACTCCGGGCGGACACCGCACTGCGTGGTGAAGAAATCGACCTTGCCCGCCTCGGATTCGAGCATGTACGCGTCCAGATGGCCGAGCAGAAAGTCCAGCACCATGAGCCGGGACTTGATGTGGAGGTCGCCCTTGATGCGGCGGTTCTGCGAGTCCGGCCTGCCCAGCGCTTCGTAGACGGACTTCGCGGTCAGGTGATAGACATGACGGCCCTGGCCGCACTCGATGACGTGGAGATGCCGAAGCCGGAATGCTTTTTCAAGGAAACGCGAGGCCAGGGCGCCGCTGTCGCGGCGGATGAAACGGCCATACTGACGGCGCAGGAAGTAGCCGGAATGCACGGCCACCAGATACAGGAAGGATGCCTCGCGTTCGAGATAACCGGCGGCTTCGAGCGAAGAGATGGGATCGTAGTCCATGGTTACAGCTCCAGAATGTTTTCCATGAGGTGGTGATCGTCCTCGATCCTGGCGGTCAGGGTGGCGCGGTCGGAGGCCGAAGCATAATTGCGGAAACCGGCCTGCGCCTTCGAGCGCAGATGCCCGCGATGGTAGGCGGCGGTCAGGACCTCAATGTCCTGGTGGCCGGTGCGCGGTCCCTGGTCGAGGTCGCGCTCAGGGGCGCGGGGCAGATCGTATTCGATCCGCGCATCGGGGACCTGAATCTTCCCATCGACAAACGGCAGATCGAACCGCTGGGCCACTTCGCGCTTGATCTCAGCCATGTCGCGCTCGGGCGCAGATTTGCGCTCCTTATTGATGGCCTTCTGAATGTCGGACTTGATCTCGAAATCCAGCCGCACGCGGAGATTTGAGCCGCCCTTGTCTGTGATCGTTTCCGCTTCCTTACGAAAGGCCCGGTAGATCTGCGAGTCGTGCTCCACCTCGCGCGGTTTGACCAGACCGGCATAGATCTTCTGGTCTTTAGGGAGGTCGCCATCCTGAATAAGGAGACTGCGTCCTTCTTTTGTGAGCGTGACCACCTCCGCGCGCTCGATGCTGCGGCGTTTCCCATCGCGGCGCAGGTTGACATGCGCTGTCTCAATCAGGCCCTTGTCGCGGAGGTAGCGCAGGTCGTTTTCAAGCGGGCGGGATTTGCCACGATAGAGAGTCTCACGGAGGTCCGCAGTGCGAAGGACGCGAAAGCGGCCCGCCTCGCGCAGGAGTTGCTTTTCCTCCGGGCGCAGCTCCAGCCCGACGATATGGCCGGCAGCGCGGGCCGGACGGCGCGGATCGCGGGAGGGAACAGGACTGCGGCGCCGGTCATGCGGGACCTCCCTGTCCGGCGGCTTGTGGCGGCGCTTTCCCGGCGGGCGCGTCCAGCGGTAATCTGCCGCGCGCGCTTCGAGCGACTGCAGGCGGTGGAGGATAGGGTTGTCGGGCAGCTTGCGTTTCACAGCCCTTTCATCGGGTTGCCCGCTGGACGTGTTGCTTTCCTCTCTGCGCCGGGGCAGGGGCATCTCCTGGGGGATGTCCAGCCTCATGACTGTCCTCTCACATGGTCCTGTGCGCCATCAGATGGCGCACAGTCCACCGAATTCCGGTCATCGGTTGACCCTGCCGCAGCTTGGTGAGGCCGAGCAGCGGTGACTGCTTCACCCGAAGCCTGGGCAGGCTCAGGCCCATAGCCGACTACATAGCGCACGTCGTAGTCGTCCACGCGGGTGAAGCGGTCCATCTTCTTCTCCGCTTCCTCGCGCAGCTTGCGGACTTTGGCGATGAGATCGGGGGTGCGTTCAAGATACTCATCTTCGTTCAGCATGGTCAGTGCTCCTCCTGTTCTCCGAAATGCGAGAGGATCTCCCCGGACAGCTCGCTTTGGCCGGTATGGATTTCCTGGTCGAGATGCCGGAGCTTGCGGCCCGTATCGCGCAGGAAGAACTTGCGCTCGATCCAGACGGCAAGGCCAAGCAGGTTGGCGAAGAGCAGAGCGCAGTAGAGCGCTATGCTCTTGAGGTAGTTATGCAGAATCAAACTGCGCCAGGGCGTAAGGAACTGCATCTCGCGCGTAAGCCAGAAGCCGAGCGCGAGAAAGATCAGCGTGGCGACAAACACGGCGTTGGCGATCATCGAAGTTCTTTCCGCCGCGATGGATAAGCGGCATCAGCAGAAGTAAAGCGGAGAGGCGAAAGCCTCTCCGCGAAATGAGGCGGGACGGGTCAGCCGTCTTCGCTGTAATCGACCAAGGCATCGGGCCGGTCCAGCCTGGTAATGCGCAGCGCATGCAGAGCATACGTGCCGTACTGGACCGGAAATTTTTCTCCAGCTACGGTGATCGCTCGTACTTCCTGCCGCACTCGGAGCTCCCCTTCGATTTCCAGGTAGTCACTACGCCGCATGCCACGCACAAAGCCGCAGAAATATGGCCCGGAGCAGACGACGCGGTGCCAGTCCGTGCGTGGATGCCACTCGTTGGCGCCGAGGTCCCATACGCCGGATACAGTCGCCACCAGCAGGACCGCCACGGATTCATCGCTGATGTGCTCGGATGGTGGAACCTCGGCATCCTTGGCGAGAAAGCCGCGTAATAGGACGCTATTGGCAAAGAGAGTCATCATGACCGCACCTCCCATAGGGAGGACGATGCCGCTTACGCGGCATCGTCCTCCGTGATGGGCTCGGCATCGAGGTTCTCACCTTGTGTCGGCGGGGCCAGCTTCTTCACGATGCTGGCGCGAATCTCCCAACCGCGGCGCTTCACGGTCGTCTTCTTTTTGCCCCCGCCCACTTGCACATCGAACTCGGAGCTGCGCAGCTCGCCCTCGACCTGGACGTAGTCGCCCTTCTTCAGGTTCTTCGCATAGTCGGCGGGCTTGCCGAAGGCAACGATGCGGTGCCACTCGGTGTGGTTCACCCACTCGTTCGTCTGTTTGTCCTTGTAGCCGGACTTGGTGGCGAGCGATAGAACCACGAACGTGTTCTGGTTACGGGTTGCGAAGCTCTCAGCGTCCTTGCCGATGTAGCCCTTCAGTGTGACTTTGTTTTCGTAGAGTGCCATTGGAATTTCTCCTGTTTGGATTTGCCCCGGATTGCCCTCGGGACGCTCTTGCGCGAAGCGACGCGAGTACCGGGGTCCCCGAGCACGCGCACTCTGCGTGCTGGGGTGGTGAATGTGCCCCGCTCCCAAGCGCCGTGGGCGTGTCTTTTTCGGAAGGTTCGGGAAATCTTTTTTGCGTTCTTTGCACAAAAGATTTTCTGAAAACCGAAACCCTTTAGGGCGGCGTAGCCGAAGCAGAACGCCGAGTGCCGACGGGCGCGGGAAAAGCACCGAGCGAGTGACCGAGGGTGAGCAGGGAAAATCCGGAGAGATGGCGCTCTATGGAAACACTTGCCTGAAGGCCATCTGCAAACGGACGCCTTCGCGGGCCGAGCTGCTACAGAAACATTCGCTGACGCTCGCCACTCTTCCGGCTGCAAAAACAGAGAGTGGGTGAGCCGTGCTCTCCGATGGTTTGCATCCGCCTCCCCACCCTGCCATGCAAAGGACCTTTGTTCGGGCGACGGAGTCAAAGGAGAGTTGCACGGCCCCAGCATCGGGTCGGCAAGGGCAAAAGGAAGACCTGCCTTTCTCAGCAGTTGGGAGATACGCTCCAGTGTCGTCTGCATGTGCGCCTGCCTGCTCATCCGGCCCTCTCGTTGCCGTGCCGCTCACGGAGGATGGCATCGACGGCTGCGATGCGTTGTCCAATCCAGCGCATGACGGGGACTGCCATTGAATTACCGAGCGCCTTGTAGCGCGGGCCATCGGAGGCAAGTTCGCCGCGGTATTCGACGAGGGTGTAATCGTCGGGGAATCCCTGCAGCCGTTCGCATTCGCGCGGGGTCAGGCGGCGCACGGCCATCTGCGCCGTCATCACGCCATCGGCACGTCCACCTTCGCCACCGCGTTGAAGGGTTCCGGCTATGCCGGTCGATGCGGTGAGTTCCTGTGTCCAGGCGACGGATTGCTCCTGAAGCACAGCGGTCGTCGAACTGTTCTCGATGCTGCCGGGAGCGCGGGTACGAAGGCTTCCCGCGACTTCGGTCGACGAAGCGGCGCATGCCGTCCCGTCGCTGCCGTGAAGGGTGAACGCGACGGTAGCCGCATTCCGGCCCGTTGCATTCTGACTCGTTCCAAGCGAGTGCATTACACCGCCGGTCAGGACGTCACCAGACTGGTTCTGTGAAAATGCGATGGCTATCTGACCGCCGCCGTTCGGGTGACTTCGATCATGGCCCATACCTCGCAGCGTCGGCGCAACATCGCTCGCATCTGCGCCGGAGTCTTTTGCAGAGAAGGCGACAGCCTGAGCGCTACCACTCTCCAGAGTGTGGGCGACACCATCGGAGAAGCCGCTGCCGTTGGACTGTGTATGCGCAGTACAGATGGCGACAGGCACCATAGGCGTTCTACGCCCGGTGCCGTCCTCGCTCGCATCGAAGCCATCGGCTGAGAGCGCATGAGCGATCACGGTCTCTGTCTCAAAGTCCTGCCTCCCCATTCCTCCGGCATTCAGGCAATGGGAGAGTTCATTTGTGGAAGAGAGAACGCCTGCGCCTAGTTGATTGCGGACGAAGCCGTCCTTGCATCCTGCGTCGATGGTGGGAGCGGTGTCTGTGAGGCGACCGCCAGCAGGGCCGACCTCAATGCCTCCGGCAGATCCTTGCCGCGTTTCCCGGCGCGGCGGAGGATGCCCCGACAGGCACGCGGCGTCAAGTAATACCGCAGCGGCAGCTCGCCAGTTTCCAAAACATCCGACAACGAAGACGCGACTGCGTCTTTGGGGTATTCCAAAGTATTGAGCGTCAAGGATTCGGTAGGCGACCCCATACCCGCATTCGACCAGCATTCCGAGGAAGGCTCCAAACGTCCGTCCTCCGTCAATCGACAGGACGCCGGGCGCGTTCTCCCACACCAGCCATAGGGGCCGTACTCTGTCAGCAAGTCGAGCAAACTCAATGGTGAGGTTGCCACGCGGGTCATCCAGTCCCGCTCGTTTACCGGCAATGGAGAAAGACTGGCAAGGTGTTCCTCCGGCCAGAAGGTCGATTGTTCCCACATCCTCTTTACCTATCTTTGTGAAATCTCCCGCATTGATGACGTCGCCATCGGCAGGCAGAGCAACGATGTTGCGAATGGCTGCCGCGCGGCGCTTCGCCTCTTTTCTGCTCGGCGCATCGTGCGGGCTGGGCATGAACACAGGCCGCGAGGCGCGATAGCGCGAGCGCAGTAGCCAGCAGCAGAAAGGATCGATCTCCGCGAACATGGCAGGCTGCCAGCCGAGAGGTTGCCATGCGACCGAGACGGCTTCGATGCCGGAGCACACAGAAAGGTATCTCATAACCTCCATCTCCGGCCTGTGAAGCGCCATATTCCTTTGACGGAATAGTCTTCATGTGGAATACTGTTCCCGTGGCTGTCGAGGTCCTGGTTACCGCGGAATTCAGAGCATGGTGGGAGAGCCTTAGCGAAGGAGAGCAAGTCAGCGTAGGCATCGTGGTCGAGTTGCTGGAGGACCAGGGGGTAACGTTGAAGTTTCCCCATAGCTCCGGCATTACGACGTCGCAGAAGCTGCGAGAACTCCGCATTCAGCACGCTGGACATCCCTATCGTGTGCTGTATGCCTTCGACCCGAAGCGGAACGCAGTCCTGCTGCTGGGAGGCAACAAAACGGGTGACGACCGTTGGTACGAAACGAATGTTCCAAGGGCCGAAAAGCTCTTTGCGGCATACCTCGAAGAGACGAAGCAACGCAGGTAGAAAAGGACCCGCGAATTCCAGTGGATGGAGAGAGGGATCATGGTTACGAAATTCAGTGAACTCAAAAGCAGGATGAGCGCGAAGCAGCGGGCGGAGATCAAGGCGGGCAAGGAAAAGCTGCTGGCGGAGATTCCGCTGGAACAACTGCGGGCGGCGCGTAACCTGACGCAGACCAACCTCGCACATACCTTGGGCGTGAACCAGAGCGCCATCTCGAAGATCGAGAAACGCAGCGACATGTACCTGAGCACGCTGCGGAGCTATGTCGAGGCCATGGGAGGCCACCTGGACATCCAGGCGGTGTTCCCCGAAGGCGCGGTGCGCATCGACATGCTCAGCGAAAAGTAAGGCCAGCGGCTTGCCCTTCTCCATTTTTGGCTCCACGTGGATTAAGAGGCATCTCATGGCCGCTCCTCCTGCCGGAAGAGCGGAGCATCCTCGCGGATGCGGCGGTCAGACATGGCGACATATTCAGGATTGAGTTCGATGCCGATGTAATTGCGGCCCAGTCGCAGCGCGACGAGGCCGGTGGTTCCGGCTCCGCTGAATGGGTCGAGGACCGTGCAAGGCGCCACGGGCACCGAGCACGAGCAGGACGGCTTCCATCCGAGGGTCGCGGTCGTGACGACCGGACCGAGGCGAATGTCGTAGTCGCCGCTCTCGGCCTGGGTGCTGCCGGCGAATTTGCCCGATGGCGCATGGCCCGCTCTGCCGCTGCCGGACTGGAAGGTGCGTGTGCGTTCGGTGATCCGCTTCCACGGAGCACCGCACAGCGCACAGCTTCCATGCTCACTCGTGCCGGCAAGAATGCAGGGTTCTACCAGCTTCGTCGGAAACGTGGCGAAGTGCGCCTCCGAGAACGCTTCCACCGCAATCGTCCAGACCGATCGCTTATTGCGTCGTGCCACGGCGGTCACGTTGGCGAGTCCGGCCTTCGTGCGCATGTGGACATCGCCGCTCTCGTATGCGGTCTTGTCCTTGTGCGTAAGATTGCCGGGCGCGTCGCCCACGGCAATCTCGCTGATCGCTTCGGCGTCGTAGTAGTACGAACTGTTTTTCGCAAGCAGGAACAGGTACTCGTGACTCTTCGTGGGGCGGTCGGTGACGCTCTCAGGCAGCGGATTCGGCTTGTGCCAGATGATGTCGGAGCGCAGCCACCAGCCATCGGCGCGCAGGGCGCAGGCCAGCATCCACGGGATGCCGACAAGGTCTTTTGGCTTGAGCCGCAGCCCGTCGAATGCCTGATGGAAATCAGGCCGTGCATTCATGTGAAAGCCGTTTGTCCAGCCATTGGTGTCGGCGCTGGACCGGCGATTCTCTTTCCGGGCCTTGGCGTCTCCCCAATACCCTGCATAGGTATCGCCGAGATTCAGCCAACATGTCCCATCCTGGCGTAGCACGCGGCGCACTTCGCGGAAGACCTCAACCAGCTTCAGCACATACTCTTCCGGCGCCGATTCCTGCCCTATCTGGCCTTCTACGCCGTAGTCGCGCAGGCCCCAATAAGGTGGCGAGGTTACAACGCAATGCACACTTTCATCCCGCAGCTCGCGCAGCCGTGTCAACGCATCGCCTTGGATGAGGCGGTACTTCATGCTTTACCCCGAGGCTGCGGGCCACGCTTTCCACCCCAGCGAGTCAACTGCGGACTCACTGGAGGTTCCGGCTTGCGGGCGCAGAGCATCTGGAGGGCGGCGAGGATGTGCTGCATGGATGTATTGCGGCCATAGAGGACCATGTCCACGTAACGGACAGGCGCCAGATCGCCCGCCCGGTCCACCAGCAGCAGCGGCACCTGGGATTCCGATTCGAGCACGAGGTGGATCAGCCTGCCGGTGGGATCGCCCTGATACAGGTGAAGCATGACAACGGCGGCAAATGCCGCGTCCTGCCCCGCCGCCAGCGCCAGGGCTTCTTTGACATCGAATATGGCGGTCACTTCGTAAGGGTGCAGACGCAGTGCAAACGCCGTCGATGACAGGGCCTGGGTATCGGCGCAGTAAACAAGGATAGGCTTCTTCGGTCGCATGGCTAATCCCCAAATGCCTGGTCCGCGTGGACGTAGCTGATGACGAGACCAAGCGGGTTGGTCAGCAGCATGTTGTTGGGGACTTCGTTGCGGAAGCTATAGATCACATTCACTGTCCAGCGTTCGCGGTGCTGCTCTTGGCCGTCGCCGGGCGAACGGAACACTTTCTCAAACTGAATCTGCGCGCTGTAAGGCTGCTGGCGCAGGTCAATGAGATTGACCGCATCGATCTCGATGTCCACGTCCGGCGCGCCTGGGTCGAGCACGAACGTCTGCAACGTCTTCTGCTGGTTGATACGCTGCAATGTGGCCGATTGCAGTTCATTTGAGAAGAAATCGAGGGACCGCGAAAAGTCCCGCTGCAACGTCGCGTGATTGCGACCATAGTAAAGCTCGCACCAGCGGGCGAGATAGTATTTGCTCACGCGGTCGATGGGGATTTTCGAGAAGTCGTCATAGCTCATCACCTGGCCGCGCCCGATGTCGGAGATCGAAATAACCAGCGGCTTCAGCCGCAAGGCTGCCGTCTGCGCGCGGTAGAGGAGCGCAAGTAAGACGAGCGCAATGAGGGCCACCGTAAATAGTGCGATTTTGAGGTACGAATTCGTGACCACCGGCTCGGCATAAAGCTCAATAAACTTGTGGCCTGCCTCCGATGCTTCAAATGCAGTTTTTTTCATCACGTTATCTCCCCATCGGGTTGACCCACGAACCGCTGCGGCCTCCAAGGATGGAGCCGGTCAGTTCGGGTATCTTGAACAGGCCAAAAATGCAGACGAAGAGCGTAATCAGCAACGCCGGCATGATGGTGAAAGCGTTCGACAGCGTGATTGGCCCGATCACGGCCAGCATTCCCAGCAGCACCTTCGCAAAGATAAAGATGAAGGCCGAAGCAATGACTTGATAGAAGCTGAAGCCGATAAATGCCTTGAGCCATCCCCAAAACAGCCAGTCGAGCTTCGGCACAATGAACCAGGGAATGAATATGGGGCCGACGAGGATACAGACCGCCGAAGCGACATAGCCATAGGCGATCACCGCGAAGGCCACAGCCTGCATCGCGGCAAGAGAAATCGCAATGACCAGGAAGGTCAGCTCTTCATGGAAGCTGAAGAGACCCGGAGGCGAGCCGAGGCGCTCCTCGGCATTTACAACGGCAGTGGCGATCTGCTGCGTCTGGCCGGATTCGATCTCTGCCGAAAGATGCAGGGCTTCCTGGGTAATCAGGTCGCGGAAGCTGTAGTTCATGCCGGGGATGGGCGTCGAATAGTACGTCAGCATTCCCAGGCCGAAGGAGATCATCAGGACCAGGTCGGCGAACTTCGCAAAGTGGAACCCGCCGCCATGCCCCTGCGCGGTGGAAAGCGCCGACTTGATCCCAAACCAGACGATCATGATCACGGCCAGGCTGCGGAAGATGTCGAGGCCGATGGCCTGCAGCTTGGAAATGTTCGACGATAGCAACTGGCCGATGGCCTGGTCGAGATAGGTAAAGGGGTTCTGCCGCATGGTTCACTGTCCTGTTGTGTCGAATGTGATGGCGTGAATGGAATCGCTCACGCCGCCGGTGACCTGCTGCATGAGGTTGGGAAAGTTCTGATCGAAATAAACGGACTCGTTGATGAGCCGGTTGCGCTCATCGAGTTGCTCCTTTTCATCGAGCGCCTGCTGCGCGGCCTCGGCGGCGAGAATCTGGTTGGTGTCCTGCTGCGAGTGAATTTGCAGCATGGTCGCAGAATTGATCTTGCCGAGCAGGGCGTTCGAGGTCTGCTGCGTCGGATCGGTCGAGTAGGTGTCGGCCTGGAGGTTCGCCAGCTTCTGCTGGAAGGTCTCGGAATCGGCACGGATGGTGCCGAGCGTCGAGAGCGAATTGGTCAGCGTGGCCTGTCCGAGCTCGGATGAGGCGTACTGGTTCTTGATGGCCGCCTGGGTGTTGGTGTCCTGTTGCGACAGAGCGCCGCCCGGATAGCTCTGCAGCGGAATGACAGAGGCGTTATATGCGGACGTGGCGCGTGTGGGATTGCCGAGGTCGAGGGCGTCGATCCACGCGGAGATATTGCCATAGGTGTCGGGCGCGGATGCCGACGAGAAGTTGGTCCACATGGAAAAATCCGACTGATACCGCGCGGCGAGGTCCTGCGGCATCCGCGACATCTGGTAGGCGAGGTTGTAGGCCGCGATGACCTGGTTCATCATCTTGTAGGCGGTGGTGTAGATTTCCTCCGCCTCACGAATTTGCTGCGATCCCTGTTCGATCTGCTCGATGGCATGGGCAGACTGCGTGGGGTCGTAGACGATCCCGCTGCCGAACTGCGCGTGCGCCATAGGCGCGAGCGCGAAGGTGAAAGCGAAGATAGGCAAAAGCAGTTTGCGGTATTTCATTGTTGGTCCTTTCTTGGAGCGCCGAGCGCAAGCAATGGCGCGTTGGTGGTGTAGAGGTAAGGCGAGGGCTTGCGCGGTGGCGAGGGGGAGGCGCAGCCAACCACGAGCACGAGACTGAGCGGCAGAAGAACAGCATGGATGGAGAGAGTTATCCTCCAGACATGCGTGTTCTGGTAGTTGGCGGCACTGGCTTTATCGGCAGGTATGTAGTGCGCCAGTTGGCGGAAACGGGGCACGCGGTAGTGGTATTTCATCGCGGCCACACCGAAGCTGAGCTTCCAGAAACTGTGCAGCATGTGCGATGGCCGGACGGCGCCACATCGCTCCAGAATTTTCCTGAAGAGGTACTGCGGTTCACTCCCGACGTGGTAGTCCACACAATTGCCATGACTCAGGAAAGCGCCCGCAGCCCGGTGCAAGCATTCCGCAGTCGGGCTGGACGGCTCGTGGCTCTGAGCAGTGGGGACGTGTATCTGGCCTATGGCCGCTTCACGCGGCTGGAACCAGGGCCGGTCGAGGCTATGCCGTTGCGCGAAGATTCGCCACTGCGCACCACGCTGTATCCCTACCGTGAAAAGGCGGCATCTCCGGCGGACATGCTGTATCACTATGAAAAAATTCTGGTGGAACAGGAAATCATGGAAGACACAATTTTGCCTGGCACGGTGTTGCGTTTGCCTAAAGTGTATGGACCATGCGGCGATGCCGATTTTGCGACCGTCTATCGTTATCGCCGTCATCCGCACTGGCGCTGGACGCATGGCTACGTGGAGAACGTAGCTGCGGCCATCGTTCTGGCCACGGTACACCCGCAGGCTGCGGGAAGGGTCTTCAACATTGGTGAAGAGTGGACGCCCACAGTGGAGGAGCGACTTGCCATGCTTCCTATATCCACCATGCCGGAGGACGACTCCGGCTCTCTCGATTTCCGGCAGGACATGGTTTACGACACGCAACGCATCCGCGTCGAACTTGGATACCAGGAAATTGTTGAGTATGCCGAGGGCATACAGAGGACCATCGACAGCCTGCGTAAGCACAAATAACCGTGGCTCATGTGCCATCACATCACCCCCGGCATGTCGTGGTCCGCATACGCAGGCAGGAGCATGTCCTGCGTGATGTACACCTTGATGCGGTGCCCTTCGCGGATCGTGATGGTCGGCGGAATATAGATGAAGCGGTCGAGAACGTTCGCGCTCGACTGCGACAGGCTGGACGCCACGCCCTGCCGGTACATATCGGAGCCGCTTTCGGCGTAGCCGCCGTAGGTGGTCGATTCCGCCGCGCCTGCAATCACGCCGAGTGCGATGCTTGCTCCGAAAATTTGTAAGTAGTGATGATTGACTTTGTCCTTCAGGCCGGTATCGCCGATCTGATCGAGTCCGTGGAACTGATCGAGGTCGACCGAGTAGCCATCGGGCATGATCATGCGATGGAACGTGACAGCCAGCCTTGTCTGTCCCATTGACCCGACTTTCTGCGTATCCCCGAGAATGAAGGTGCCTGCCGGAATCAACACATGCTGACGGTCCCGGCTGTAGACCGGGTTCGTCACCATGACTTTGACCGGCCCGGCGAAATCGCTGTCGAGGCGATTGGTCAGCACCGTGTCGATGGTCGTTCCCTCGAAAATCACGTAAGGACGGCCATGCGCGGCGTCGATGTTAACTTCCGGCGCGCGTTTGCCTGCGGCAGCGGCGGTCTGCGAAGCAGAAGCCTGCTGCGGTAGATTCTCAGAGCGATTTGCCTGCGAAGCATGGGGCTGATCCGTCTGCACATTCAAGTCGCCGCCTGTCGATGCTGCGGCCCCGGCAGAAGAGACAAGATTCGAGGCAAACCGCGCTTTGAAGGCCAGGGCCTTTTCCGCATCGGCAATGGGATCGCGCGGCGGCTGCGTTGGTGGCTGGGTCTGTGCCACAGGAGCAGTACCGCTCGTTTGCGTAGCCGGAACATTGCCGGAGGCAGCCCCCCCGGCATCTTCTTTTCGCGCCTGGACTTGCTGCTGCTCGCTCTGGCGCTGATCGGCGCTGAGGTCTTGCTCCAGTTCATGAATCCGCTGCTGGTTGGCGTTGTTCGAGACAGCCGCCGGTATTGGTGCGGGCTGCTTCGGCACAGTGCGCGCATGGTTTTTTGAAAACAGCACGGCCATCAGGATCAATACGGCAAGCCCGGCGACCACATAACCCTGCGCCTGTTTGGGCACGACGCCTTCTGGCAGCACGCGCTTGTCGTGGATTGCCGAGGAAGCTGGTTGTGCCTGCTGATCGGAAGCCGAGGTAGGAGTCTGTTTTTCCTCTGCCATCGGCGCACCTACTTCGCTTTCCGCTCAAAGGAGAGCTTGTGCTTGCCGACCTGGAGATAGCCCTTGTCCACCACCTGGGGAATCACATAGGTGTTGTCGCGGAGTTGAAAGTCGATCAGGTCAGGCTTGCTGTCTTTCAGCTCGTAGACCGCGAATTTTTCGGGAGCCGATGACTTGATGTAAGTGAATCGGTCGTCGTGATAGATAGCGGCGACATCGAACGGCGGTTTGCTTTTGTAGGTGTAGTCGAACTTCAGGGCCGCGGTGGGATAATTGGCGCGGAACTCTTCGACGGCATCGGCGTCGTGCTGTCCTGCTGCCTTCGCTCGTGTTTCAACCGCACTGACTTCGGACGCCGGAACCCATTTGATGGGCCTGCTGGCGGCGGCAAGGGACGACGGATCGCTCGGCTCGATGACTACCTTCAAATCAGGCTCGGCAGTCTCGTCATCCTTGAGCGCGAAGGAATATACGTTGCCCTTGTTGGTGATCAGGTCGAGATCGGACTGGATGCCGGCCTGCGCCGGATGCAGGAAGCAATAGTTGCCGACCGCATCGATGATCCAGAAGTCCTTGTCTCCGGTGGCGACTTCCATGATCTTTTCGGTCGGCGGCAGCTCGATCAGGGTGGTGTAGTGCATTCGCGCGCGGATGCTCACGATGTCATTCTGGTGGTAATGGACGATGCGGGCCTGTTGCTGACCGTGGGCAACGGTCGCCACCAGGCCAAGCACCAGCGGAAGAATAGGGAGTTTGTTCATCGGTTCACCTCGGAGTGGGTTGGATCGGGATAGTCATGGGCCAGGCGGAGCAGTCCCTGCTCCGGCCCGAAGCGGGCGAAATAGTCCTGTCGACGCAGGTTGTCGTGGGCATTGTTGGTAGCCGTCCAGTACGTCAGGGCGTCTACGTCGAGAATCAGCTTTTTCGTCCCGCGCGGCTGGATGAGCAGCAACTCGCGCTTGGGCACAAGCGATTCCAACAGCTCCAGCTGCGTATCGTTCAACTGGAAGATTTCGCTGTAGAGCCTGCGGTCGATGTTGGGGTTGGCGAGGAAGATTTTCGTCGGGCAGGACTCATTGACGATGTGCAGCAGGTCTGACGCCGCCAGTTCCACGACGGATTGCGTGGCCAGCATCATGGCAGCGTTTTTCTTGCGCCATGTCTTCTCGGCCCGGACGATCCACTCACGGATGGTTCTGTTCTTAAGAAACATCCACGCCTCGTCGATCACGAACATCTTGAAGGTCGCGGTGTTGGCGGGTTTTTCGATCTCAGCAGATGCGCGCTGCAACACATAAAACAGCAGCGGCTCCAGCACATCGGGGTATTCCGACCAGCCATCGAAGTTGAAAGTCTGGAAGCGGGAGAAGGTGAGCGTGTCCTCGACGTTGTCGAAGAGATGCCCGAACTGTCCTGCCTGGGTCCAGCGATGCAACCGCTCTCCCAGCGGTCCGAGGATGGAGGCGACGTTGGTCAGTGTTCGGATCGCGGCCGGCAACTTGTACGCGCGCTCGATGGCGGCATACAGGGCTTTCTCACCTTCTGGGGTCAGATCATAGCGTCCGCCGGACTCGATCAGCACGCGCAGAAACAGAAACAGGAAATTCCGGTTCTCGTCAGTCGGCTCCAGGAAAAACGGGTTGATAGTGAAGCCGGGGTTCTTCATCCCGACGTTGAGATAGGTCCCGCCGAAGACCCGCGTCAGTGTCTCGTAACTGCCGCCGAGGTCGAAGATAAAAGTCAGCGGCTCGTATTTCTGTGCGGCCTGAAGGGTGGACGCTAAACAAAAACTCTTACCCGCGCCGGTTGCGCCGAGCAGCAGCGTGTGGGCAACGTCGCCGGAGTGAAAGTTCAGGTAGTACGGCGTGCCATGCGTGGATTCAAGGATGGCGAGGTATTCCCGTTCCAGATGCGGGTTCCACTGCGAGCCGGTATCGACCGTGAACAGGAACGACAGGTCGGCATAGTTCGAGTTGAGCGCCCACTGCTTGCGCAGGTTAAACTGCCGATTGCCTGGGACGGTCGCAAAGAACGCATTGAGCAAGTTATAGCGTTCCTCATACAAGAGGCCATCATGCTGCGTAAATAATTTCTGAAATTCCGCGACCGCGTGCTCTACCTTCGCCCGCTCCTCGTCGTAGATCACGGCGGAGAGCGTGAACTCGCCGAAGCTCTTGCCCTCCATGCCGAGCGCGGTCAGCGCCGCGCCAAGCTCGGCGATAGCGGCTTCTTTGGAATCATCGACCAGCTCGTCCTTTGGCCCCATGCTCTGCCTGTCCTGCAGGTTCGAGACGAAGCTGGTTTTGGAGTTGTGGTAATGCCGGCGGCGCGAGGCGATCTCCTTACGCGCCCTGGCGTTGTCCACCGGATGCCATTCGGTGACGACGTGGAAGTTCGCGGGAACATCGAACAGGCCCTGCAACAGCAGGGGCCTAGTTTCACTCGGCAATTCCTTTAAGGTGAGTAAACGCACGTAGTGCTCATCCATGCGCAGGTAGCCCCGATGCGCTTCCAGTTCCGAGTCGCACAGCTGGAAATCGATGTACCGCGCGCTGTATAGGCGCGCATCCTGAATCTTCGAGGGGCGGAAGTTCACGAGGCGGCGCAGTATGCGAAGCGCCTCTTCCGCCCCTGGCAGCATGACCGTCATCAGGTCGTTGAGCTGCCCACTCAAACTCTGGACTTTCTGCTGCAGCCGC
>Ga0335074_10005218_pt1 | contig 17968 bp, 16 predicted proteins | sample Lox_Sample_23_FD_206715 | JGI IMG/M metagenome (GOLD analysis project Ga0335074, IMG submission 206715) | Soil microbial communities from Loxahatchee National Wildlife Refuge, Florida, United States - Lox_Sample_2.3 | ecosystem: Environmental > Terrestrial > Soil > Wetlands | place: USA... | reverse complement strand
AAATGCTGCGCGTGAAGCCCAGCACCATGGAACACGCGAGTACCGCCGCGCAGAACCAGCCCAGGCGTTTCCAGCGGGCGTAGCGGGAGAAGAACAAATACGCAGCCAGCAGCAGGAGCACGATCATCTCTTCGCCGCCGAACGTCATCCAGTGGCTCATGAAGCCGGTAATGCGCGATCCCACGTAGAACTCGTAAAAATCGGCGTGCTGCGCCTGCGATTGCCGGTAGATCCGCCAGAATTGGAAGAAGCTGCGGGCGGCCGATAGCGTCGCGACCCCGGCCCAGATCAGCACCAGAGTGCGAATCTCTGAAAGTCTGCGGACCGTGCTGTAGGCGACCAGCAGGATCAGGAACACGTAAAACTTACGGATCTGCGGCATCCCCTCTTGAATATGGCCGGACGCCAGGAGCGATACAGCTGTGCCCGCCAGGAAAAGCCCCAACGGCAGTTTGATGGGCGGCAGCCGGATTCTAGTGGAGGACACCAGCAGAGCCGCCAGCGCCAGAGCCAGCAAAATCTGCGAGACCGCAATCGAGAATAGAATAGAAACAAGCGCTCCGCACGTTAAGTAAAACGCGCTGCGATCGAAATCAGGTTTCAAACCAGTAGGCTAGCAGGAATGGAAATCTACCTCCTCCGCCATGGAGTGGCCGAAGAACCGCAAACCGGACAGCCGGACGCCGAGCGTGCGCTCACTCCCGACGGGCGCAAGAAGCTGCGCAACGTTTTGCGCACCGCCGCCGCGGCCGGAGTGGCGCCGTCGATCATTCTCACCAGCCCCTTTAAGCGCGCCCTCCAAACCGCCCAAATGGCGCAAGAGATTCTCGAGTATAAAGGCGAACTGCTGCGCACCAAAGCGCTGGAACCGATGTCGGCGCCCAAGCCGGTTTGGGATGAGATCCGGGTGCATAAGGACGAGCCGCGAATCTTACTGGTGGGGCATGAGCCCTTGTTCGGACGGTTGACGGCCCACTTGCTCGCGTCGCCTAATCTGCAGGTGGATTTCAAGAAGGGCGCCCTGGTCTGCATCGAACTGGAGCGGTTCGGCGTGGAGCCGCACGGAGTCCTGCGCTGGATGCTGACGTCGAAGCTGGCTTCCGGGCAATAACCTCAAACGTCGTGGCGCTTGCGCTCGTAGGGCTGCTTGAGATACTTGGCGGCCTGTTCCTGCGCCCCCTGCGTGTCGTCTTTGGTGCGGATGGCCTGGTTGTATTCGTTTACCGCGCGCTCGCGCTGGCCGGAGACATCGAAAATATTGCCGAGCTTGATGTGCGCCCAAACCACGGTCCATTTGGGATCGTTATCGCCATTGATGGCGTCGCGGTATTCATTGGCGGCGGACTGATAGTTATTCTGCATGAAGAAAACTTCGGCCACGCGGTAATGCGCCAGCGAGCTATTGCGGTTTACCTCAATGGCTTTCTGGTATTGCTTCAAAGCGTCGCCGAACTCGCCGATGGCGGCATACTGCTCGCCGCGTTTGATGGCCACGGCCACACGCATCGCCGGATCCCAGCGCAGCACCGCGCCCGCCGGGTCGATAGTCACGGTTTTGGGCTTGCCGAACGTGTCCACGGTGAATTCCGACGACGTCCCCACCACGTCGATGCGCTTGGTTTCGGGGTTGCCTTCGGTTTCTATCTTCAAGTCCACCGGCATCTGGAACGTGTCTAAATCCTGCGTGATCTTGCCCATCACGCGGAAGCCCTTGTTAGCGACTCGAAAGATCGTGTAGTCCATCTTGAATTCGGGCGCGCCGCTCGATTCCATCCACTGCACGAAGAAATACTGCAGGTTTTGCCCGGAGATCTGCTCGGCCAGCTTGCGAAAATCCGCCGTGGTTACGGATTGCCAGGCGTACTTCTGCGTAAAGTTCGCGAGGAGCTTGTCGAAATTGTCGTTGCCCATCACGGTGCGCAGCATGTTCAATACCGCGGCGCCCTTGCCGGCCGTGAGCGCCGAATAATCGTCCAGGCGTCCGGCTTGAATCATGGGCGGATTATCCACCGTGAGCGCTTCGACGTAGGTGTCGTGCAGATCCTGCTGCATGGCCGCTGACCCTTTGTCGTGCTCCTCCCACAACAGCTCGGCATAGCGCGCGTTTCCGTTCTCCAGCCACAAATGATCGCGATCCACGGGCGAGACAAGAGTGTTCCACCATTGCAGCGCCAGCTGGTTGGCCAGCAGCCGCGAAGCCACTTGATTGCCGATACCGCGCGGTGAAAGGAAAATGATTCCGGGCGCCGAATATCCATTGGGCGTGCCGTCCTCGGTCTCGACCAGCGTCAGGTTGGCTTGCGGCGCCAGGCCGTAAAGTCCGCTCAGGAAGCTCATTACTTTGCCGGTCTCGTCGCCGTAGGCGTTGGCCATGTTTTGCTTCTGGCGGAAGTAGACTTGCGTCGTGATGCCGTCCGTACTCACCTTCACTGGGTAGCCCTGGACCACCGCGATGCTTCCCGGGAAGGACGGCTTGGTGTATTCAAAATTGAAGACGGTTTTGCCGGAGGCAGCCGGCTGCGAGCTTCCGACCCCACTCGCGACCACCTGATAGCCGGTGGGGACGGTGATGTGAAGATTCGACGTGAAGCGGTCCGCACTGTAGCCGTTCACCGGAAACCAGCGCGCCGGATACATCAGATAGGCGATATCGGGTTCGATGGCGCCGAACTTGATGCCGTAGACCGGCGATTCTTCCTGCCCGGTTAAGCGTCCGTCATAGCTGAATGTGACTGTGGTTGGCTTGTCCTTGGGAAGCGGCGCCGGAAAGCTCAAGCGAACGGCCATGTCCTGGCCCGAGCGCGAGGCGGAAATCTGCTGCCCGCTCTCGTCCACCACTCGCGAGACGTTGAAGGCATTGTTCAGCTCAAACGAGACTGAGGAGACATCGTTGTCCAGACAGGTGAACCGGACCTTCACGCTGGCGGTAAGCGCCTGCGTGCGCGGATTGATGTCGGCGTCGATCGTGTAATTGTCCACGTCGATGCGGCCGGCCCTGGTTCCCCTGTCCTGAGCGCGCCCATATTGGGGCGCCACGAGCGGCACCACAAGCAACCCAGCCAGCCCGAGCAATGCCAGCAGAATCCTACTACACATGAACCATTTCCTCTTTTGTTAGATACTTCTCACCAAGACACTTTTCGACCATCGAAGCCGCCAGCTCCAGCGGATCGTGTTCTTGAAAACCGTCCGGCCCCGCGAGCCTTTGAGCCACTTCGGCCAGGTCCCGGCGCATGGTCTCCCGCTGACCGGCATTTTCGAGCAGCGCCAAAGCCTCGCCGGCCAGGTTCTTTGCCGTCATATCGTTTTGCATGAGCTCCGGGACGATACGCCTCCCAGCCACCAGATTGACCATCGAATAGAACGGCACGCGAACCAGCGCCTTTCCCATCCACCAGCTCAAATTGTTTACCCGGTAAAACGTGACCAGGGGAGTTCCCAGCAGGGCCGCTTCAATGGTGACGGTTCCACTGGCGGCCAGCGCTACGTCCGCGCAGACGAGCACCTCCCAGGTTTTTCCTTCAAGCAGTTGGATGGATGCCGAGGAAATCCGTTCCCTGAAATTCGAATTTTGCGGAATGGTACCTGGTGGAACCGCCAGGATAAAGCGGATTTCGCGCTTGGCCGTGGCCCTGAGGTTTCTCACGGTTTCTAACAGGATAGGCAGGTGCCGCGCAGCTTCGCCGGTACGGCTTCCGGGGAGCAGAGCGATCACCGATGCGTCATTCGGAATATCGAAGCGGCGGCGCAGTTCGGCCCGGGCGGTCTGCGGCCTCACCAGGCGGGTGAGGGGATGGCCGATGTAGGTAGCGTCGATGCCATGGCGCGCGAAGAACTCCGGTTCGAAGGGGAAAATGCATAATAGCCGGTCAATAGTGCGCCGCATCATCGGCAAGCGGCCCTTGCGCCAGGCCCAAACTTGAGGCGCCACCAGGTAGAACACGGGAATACCGAGCTTTTTGAGTTTGCGGGCCACGCGCAGGTGAAAATCCGGGCTATCGGTCAGGATGGCAAGGCTGGGTCGCTCGGTGCGCGCGGAATGGAGCAGTTTCCGGTACTCGCCGTAGATACGCGGGATGTGCGAAACCACTTCCACCAGGCCGACTACGGCCAGGCTATGCGCGTCCACAATTGTTCGGACGCCCGCGGCCTGCATGCGGGGCCCGGCACAGCCGAAAAACTCGAGATCGGGCCGGCGGCGGCGCAGCGCCTCCACTAGCGCCGATGCGTACAAATCGCCCGACGCTTCACCGGCCGAAATGAGGATCTTCGGGGCCACTAGAATTTAGTCTAGCGCGCTCCCTCTGAGGCGTTCTTGCCTACTGGACGCTCGCCATCTGGTAGGTCCATGTGCGGCCGGTGATGGTGTCGAACACGTCGGAAGAGACCATGCAGGCCGGCGATACAACTGCGGCGGCGCTAATCACGGGCTGCAACGCCACCACCGGCTGCACGATTGTCCGATGTCCCAGCGTCAGACCCAACGTCGCGCTCTTCAAATCGAGCGCTTGGGATTGGCCGGGAGCCAGGCTCACGGTGACGCTCGGGCCGATCGCGACTCCCTCGCTATTGACGAAGGTCAGCGTCGCGTCGCACGGAACGGGCGGATACGCTGTCGCGGTGAGCCGCATAATCTGCCCCAGCGCCAATCCCTGCGGAGCGAGCGTTGTTGGCGGCGGAGCCAGCCCGTTTACGCTGGTCAGCACTCCTCCGAATCCCGTCAGACGATCGTAAACTTCGGCGGTCATTTGAACGGCGGGCAGCAACTGCCCCTGCGGCGCGCTGACCACTGGGATCACTTCCTCGTGCCCTAAGGTAGTCAGGAACGTGGCCGTGTTCAGCTCGACCGACGATACTTGTCCCGGAACCAGCGGCACCGTGCTCGTTTGGCCGATCGGGTTGCCATTGATGTCGACGAATCCGACAGTCGCCTCCACGGGAACTCCCGGCAGCGGAGTCACCGGCCCCTCAACAACGAAAGATAGATTAATGATCGATCCTAGCCAACTCGGGATGGGAGGGAATGACACGGCTTGAGCGATAGTCAACGTCGCGGGAGGTCCGCTGTACGGCCCGACGAATATATCGCCGCCGGTTACCAGACCGAACGAGTCGGACGCCGTAAAGGCGCCCGTGGTGAAGGGAGCGGCCGTGCTGGAAAAAGTAAAAGTGTAATCAACTTGCGAGTTGATCGAATTTGCCCAGGTTGCGATCACTACGGGGATTGGGTTCACGATGGGAGGATTGACTTGCAAACAAAACGAAATCGTAGCAGTGTAATCCGGCATCGGCGTGCCAACCAGGAAAGGCGAGATTGTGCCCGCGGGGCAAAGGGGTGGATTCAGGCTATTGCTGGTCCAGGTGGCCGTCCACGCGGCCAGTCCGGCCTGAGGGTCCGCGGGGACCTGCAGATAATAATCGTAAGTGGCCGCGCCGGCCGGCAGCGCCAGGCTCAAACAAACGGGAACCAGCCATAAAATCTTCCGCTTCATCATAGTTTTTCACTCCTCCTCCAAACCTTCGTCACTCCGAACTTGTCACAGAATCCAAACAAACCAGCAGCGCTCCATCAGGATCTTCGAAAACATGCCACCCCTGGCTTTGGGCGGACTCGCGCAGCAGCGGCCGCTTGGCCCGGGCGTGGATCCCCGCTTGGGCCAGATCCAGCATGTCCACCTCACGGCCGCACTGGGGGCACCAGCCGCGCTTAGGCCGCCCGCGCCGCACGATCAGAACCCCTTCCGTTTCGATCGTAATTTCAGTCCTTTTGTGAAATGTTATGCCTCCCGCCACTCCCGCGGCCCAATGCCGAAATCGTGCCAGGGCGATTCGCATGCTTGCCACGGCTTGGCCATCCTTCCGAACGTGACTTGCCGAGCGCGCCTTAAAAACCCTTAGCAGGAGGATGAAAAAGGCTTTGCAAGACCCCGAAACACAGACAAGACAGACAAGATTGTCTGTGCTATACGCAAACTCAGCAGATTACGGAGCCGAGTGGCATAGGCACTCGTGCCTGTGAGGCCTTTTTCATCATCCTGTCAGCCGGCCGCTTCCCGGGTCCGGCGCAGCCATCCTCGGCGAAATGCAATCGCGGACAGTCCGGCCGCGATGATCCACCACGTCGCGGGCTCCGGCACTGCCGATGTACCGCTATTGGTATACGAATAAGTCAAGGTCAGCGACTCGATGGTGCCCATGGGGTCTTCGCTCAAACAATTGTCCGGAGCGCAACTGACCACAAAATGGAGCGCCCCGAAGTCCGACAAGTTAGAAATGCTAATCGGCGATTCCGGAGAGCCGCCCTCAATCGTGCTGAAATCCACCGACCCCACAATCTCGGCTTGCGTAGCGACCACGGGTTCCACGAATTCCCAGGTAATGAACCCTGCCAGGAAGACCTGATCGCCCACACCCTGAATCGCCCCGGTTAATTCGAAAAAGCTCTGCAGTCCGGACGGCTGCGTAATGAAGCCACCGCCCGCTGGGTAGCTCAACAATTCACCCGGCACACTCGTTGTTGTTCCTATATCCCAGCCCCACTCCCATCCGCCGGGCGGGGCTGTGGCGCTGGCTTCTATGATGGCTCCCACCGCAATTTCCCCGGTACTTGACGTGACAGGCTCAAACTCGAAGGCGCCGAAACCTCCCGTAGGGAGAGCCAGAGTGTCCGCCCGTGCGGCCGGAAGCGCGATCGCCGCGCAGAAGCATACCACCCCAGCACATTTCATAAGAAGTGCTGCCCATGACCTCGACTGCCGTCTTTTGTTCGCGGCCTCTTTTCGCGACATCGGCGTCCCTCCCAGATCGTGATAAAATTCGTCGCATGACTGATGCGGGTTCTGGACCATGTGTCCGAAACCGGCCCCATCTTGCCCGAAACGCGTCCTGAAGTCTTTAAGAAGCGATTAATAAGTCTTGAATAGTTTGTTGAGGCTGGTATGGATAGTGGAGTCAAGCACTTACTGGAATTTGGTCCCTTTCGGATCGATCCGGAACAGCGCCTGCTTTCGCGTGAAGATCAACCCATCCCCCTCTCCCCCAAAGCGTTTGACCTGCTTTTGTTTCTGACCGAGCGGGGTGGTCAGGTGGTCCTGAAGGACGACCTGATGAAGCGTCTTTGGCCGGACACGTTCGTAGAAGAATCGAACCTCGCCCAGCACGTGTTTCAGATCAGGAAGGCATTAGGCGAACGGGCGCAGGATTCCGCGTACGTCGTCACCGTGCCCGGCCGCGGCTATCGTTTCGCGCAGAAGGTACGGACCATTCCGTCGGCCGCCATACACGACGAAGAACATTTGATCGTCCAGAGCCACTCGCGATCCCGAATGGTGATTGACGAACGCACCTCGGCTGTCGTCCGGGCGATGCCCGCGGCGCGCTGGGCGCTGGCTACAATTGCAGCGGCGGCCCTGGTGGTGGCAACGGCAGTCTATTTTTACACCCACCGGGCGCCGAAACTTACGACGAAAGATACGGTTGTCTTGGCCGACTTCGCCAACAGCACCGGCGATCCCGTCTTCGATAGCACGCTTCGGCAAGGACTTTTAGCGCAATTGCAACAATCGCCGTTTCTAAGCTTGCTTCCCGATCAGCGTGCCGCGCAGACGCTCGCTTTGATGACGCGCCCCAAGGATGCGAAGTTGACGGCTGAAGTGGCTCGGGAGATCTGTCAGCGAACGGCGAGTTCGGCGGTGCTGGATGGATCGATCGCACAGATTGGCACGCGCTACCTGCTTACTTTGAAGGCCACGGATTGCGCGAACGGGGAATCCCTATCCAGTGCGGTTGCTCAGGCCGCCGACAAGAACCACGTTCTGGATGCTCTGGGAAAGATCGCAGCGGAAACGCGGAGGAAATTGGGAGAATCGTTGGCGTCAGTTCAAAAGTACGACGTAGCGCCGCAAGATGTGACCACGCCGTCGCTCGAAGCGCTCAAAGCCTACACTCTGGCGCGCCAGGCGGAAAGTTTGAACCGGGGCGAGGAAGCGGCGTCGCTCTATGAGCAGGCCATCCGGCTGGATCCGAACTTCGCGTCGGCTTACGAAGGGTTGGGCGTCTACTATTTCAGCTTCGACGAAACGTCGCAGGCCGCCCAGAACGTTCGCAAGGCTTATGAACTGCGCGACCGTGTCAGCCAGCGCGAGAGGATCGGGATCGAAGTAGTGTACTACGCGATGGTCACGGGGAACTGCGAAGGGGCGCGCAGATCCTTACTGCTGGCTACCCAGCTCTATCCGCGAGAAGCACCCGGATTCACGAATTTGGGCGCGATGGCCGGCTGCCTGGGCGATTATGAAGAGGATCTCGCGGCTCAAGAGGAAGCCATGAAACTCGGCCCCGGAATTGCGAAGAACTACTCGAACCTGCTCATTGCCGATCTTTTCCTCAATCGCCTGGAGGAAGCCGAGGCCATTGCGCGCGAAGCGAAGGCCCGCAATCTGGACACCCCGTTTCTTCACGCCAATCTCTACCTGGTTGAATTCCTGAAGCATGATTCCGGTGCGATGGAGCGCGAAGCGGCCGAGGTGATTGGTAAACCGGATGCGGAAGATCTTGCGATCTACTATAAATCCGACACCGCGGCATATAGCGGACATTTCGTGCAGGCCAGAGAGCTGACTCGGCGCGCCGTGAATTCCGCGCTGCGTCTCAATCGCAAAGAGACGATCGGCGCGTACCAGGCCGAGGGTGCGCTGCGGGAGGCTCTGGTAGGGAATCTGGGGGTGGCGAAGAGCCAGGCTATGGACGCGCTGGCGCTCTCAAACGAAAGAGACGTGGCGGCCATCTCGGCTATTGCGCTGGGGCTGGCGGGTGATTTCGCGGAGAGTGATCGCCTGGCGGGCGACTTGAACCAGCGATTCGCGGAAGACACGGCGGTGCAACAGAACTTTCTGCCGGCTGTCCGGGCTGGCCGAGCACTTCGCGCCGGCGCACCCAAGAAGGCCATCGCCGCCCTGGTTCCTACGGCAGTTTCCCACGAGCTGGGACAAACCGCGCAGCGTGTTTCACTGGTTCTCTTTCCGGCGTATTTTCGAGGCCAGGCGTACCTCGCCGCCGGCGATGGAAGGGCTGCCGGCGCCGAGTTTCAGAAAATTCTGGCCCATCCGGGGCTTATTCAGAACGAATTAATCGGCCCGCTCGCGCACCTGGGACTCGGCCGGGCCTACGCTCTTTCGGGCGATGCCGGGAAGTCCAAAATCGAGTATGAAAACTTCTTCTCGCAGTGGAAAGACGCCGATCCAGATATTCCCATTCTGAAGCAGGCCAAATCCGAGTACAAAAAGCGCTGGAACACTTTGTAAGGCCGCAGGCGATCACCGCGTCCTTATATTGATGCGGATTTTGATTTGCGGTGCTGGCATCGCCGGACCAACCCTGGCATATTGGCTCACGCGTTACGGCTTTGAAACCACCATCGTAGAGAAGGCGCCCAAGCTGCGGACCGGAGGGTACATCATCGACTTCTGGGGCGCAGGGCTCGACATTGCGGAGCGAATGGACTTGCTCCCGGAACTCCACCGGAAGGGCTATATCGTCGAAGAGGTGAGAGTGGTGAATCGAAGCGGGGAACGGATTGCCGGCTTTTCCGCGGAAGTATTCGGCCGGTTGGCGGGCGGACGCTATCTGAGCCTGGCGCGAGGGGACCTGGCCGCGTCAATTTTCGGCAGGATCGAAGGCAGGGTGGAAACGATTTTTGGCGATAGCGTGGCCGGCGTCGAACAACAGAGCAAAACGGTCCGGGTGACTTTCGAGAGGGCGCCGGTGCGCGAGTTCGATCTGGTGATTGGAGCGGACGGACTTCACTCACGCGTGCGGGAGTTGGTATTCGGCGCGCCGGAACATTTTGAGAAATATTTGGGTTACAAAGTCGCCGCATTCGAGATCGAGGGCTACCAACCGAGAGACGAATTGGTCTACGTGCTGTACACGGAGGTGCGGCAACAAATCGCACGGTTCGCCCTGCGCGACAACCGGACCATGTCTTTGTTCACGTTCGCCGATGACGATGCCGGGGCTTCCGGCAACGATATTCATAGCCAAAAGGCCATATTGCGCCGGCGCTTCGCAAATAGCGGGTGGGAATGCCCCAATATCCTGGAGGCTCTGGACGACGCGAGCGACTTATATTTCGATCAAGTGAGCCAGGTCCGCATGGACGCACAGCCGGGACTGTGGACCCGCGGCCGGGTGAGTCTGGTGGGCGACGCGGCGTGGTGCGTATCGTTGCTGGCCGGCCAGGGTTCCGCGCTCGCCATGGTGGGCGCTTACATCCTGGCGGGCGAACTCTATGCAGCGGGTGGCCAGCATGAAAAGGCGTTTTCCCGCTATCAAGAGCTGTTCGCTCCATTCATCCGCAAAAAGCAGGAAGCGGCCTTGCCTTTCGCGGGATTCTTCGCGCCTAGATCGAAGGCGGCACTCTTTTTCCGCAATCGGATTCTGAACCTGATGCGGATTCCCTGGGTGGCGAATCTTTCTTTCGCCAGCGAATTCACCGATAAGATCGCCCTTCCCGACTACGGCGTACCGCTCCACTAGCGGGTCCACTAGCGGGTTATTGATCCTCCTCCGTCCGGCTGCTATCCTTCGGTTGCAGCATGCAAGAGACAGCAACTACGCCTCTAATACTGGACGGCAAGTGGGTGCGCGACCGGATTTTCGCGGAGCTGAAGCCGCGCGTGGAAAAACTCACCCGCTCGCATCGGCCGCCCGGGCTGGCCATGATTCTGGTAGGCAACGATCCCGGTTCGGAAATTTATGTTCGCATCAAGAGCAAGACCTGCGCGGAGCTGGGGATGTACGGCGAACAAATCCACCGTCCGGAGAGCATTACTACCGGCGATTTGCTGGGCATCATCGAGGGCTTGAATCAACGGGCCGAAATCGACGGCATTCTGGTTCAGACGCCGCTGCCGCCGCAAGTGGACAAGAATCGCGTGCTGCGAGCCGTAAGCCCGGATAAAGACGTGGACGGGTTTCATCCGTTGAACGTGGGGGCGCTGGTGGAAAACCTCCCCGGTCCGCGCGCCTGCACGCCGCTTGGCATCCTGGAAATGCTCCGCCGCTACGACGTTCCGATCGCCGGACGCCACGCGGTGGTGGTGGGACGGAGCGATATTGTGGGGAAGCCGATGGCGCTGCTGTTGCTGCACGCCAACGCCACGGTCACGATATGCCACTCAAAAACGGTGAACCTGGCCGAAGAATGCCGCCGTGCCGATATCCTGGTGGCGGCTATCGGGAGGGCGCATCTGATCACGCGGGATTTCATCAAGCCAGGCGCCGTGATCGTGGATGTTGGCATGAATCGCAACCCGGACGGCAAGCTTGCGGGCGACGTAAATCCCGAGGATGCCAAGGCGATGGCGAGCGCGTACACGCCGGTTCCGGGCGGCGTGGGACCGTTGACGATTGCGACGTTGATGTCGAACACGGTCGACATCGCCGAACAGCATCTATGCTCAGGCTAGGCTTGTGCTCAGAGTCGGGCTAACGGGGGGGCTGGCGTGCGGCAAAAGCTTTGTGGGCCAAGCGCTGGCGGGCCTCGGCTGCTATTTGATTGAAGCCGATAAGCTGGGGCATGAGGTGATGCTGCCGGGCGCGGAAGCGTACGACGGCATCCTGCGGGAGTTCGGGCCGGACATTTTGGATGAACATGGCCTTATCAGCCGCCGCAAGCTCAGCGCCATCGTGTGGACCAATCCGGAACGGCTGGCCAGGCTGAACGCCTTGGTTCATCCGCCGGTGCGGAGGCGCGAGGAAACCTTGATGGCCGAAATCGGACGCCGGGACCCGGACGCGATCGTAGTTGTGGAGGCGGCCATTCTGGTTGAAACTGGTAGATATAAGAGTTTCGACCGTTTGATTGTCGTCACTTGCGCCTCGGAACAACAGATGGAACGCGCCTTGGAGCGGGGTTCGTATAACCGGGAAGAGATTCTGGCGCGGCTCAGCCGGCAGTTGCCTCTGGAGGAGAAATTGCGAGTAGCCGATTACGTGATCGATACTTCGGGCGATAAGGAAACCACGCTCGAGCAAGTGCGGAAGGTATACGGATCATTGCAGAGCTTACAAGGGCTGAGCTTCAAGGGCGGAGTTTAAGCGGCGGAGTAACAGCATGAGATTATCGCGCATTATCGTCATTACCGCTCTGCTGGTGAGCGGGTTTCTTTTGGTCACCACGAAGACTGATTGGGGACAGCGCCGGATTCTGAATCCGGTGTCGGGCGCCGCGCCGCTGTGGTCCGGCCCTTCCTCCACGCACGCCACGAGTCTAAGTCCCGATGAGATGAATAACATCGAGATTTACAAGGCGTCGCATCTGGCCACCGTGAACATCACCAGCACCGTTTATCGCCGCACCATTTTCTTCGAGGTGTATCCTTCCAAAGATCAGGGCTCGGGATTTCTGATCACCGCCGACGGCAAGATCCTCACTAATAATCACGTGGTGGCGAACGAACGGCAATTAGAGGTCACGCTGTCCGATCAAACCCGCTATAAGGCGACGTTGTTGAGCCGCGACGAAGCCAACGACGTGGCGCTGCTGCAGATCACTCCGCGCGGAAAACTGCCCACGCTGCATCTGGGCGATTCCGATGCGTTGCAAGTGGGGCAGAAGGTGCTGGCGATCGGAAATCCGTTCGGCCTGCAAGGCACCCTGACGGTGGGCATCGTCAGTTCGCTGGGCCGCAGTATTCGCGGCGATAACGATCAGACGCTGGAGGGTCTCATCCAGACCGATGCCGCCATCAACCCCGGCAACAGCGGGGGGCCACTGCTCGATTCGGCCGGCAACGTGGTGGGCATCAACACCGCGATCCTGGGGCCGAACGGGAATATCGGAATCGGATTTGCGATGCCCATCAATCGCGCCAAGCTGATGCTGGACGATTTTCGAGCCGGCAGAAAGCGGCCCAAGCTGGGCGCTTCGGTGGTTTGGCTCGCTGGCGATTACGCCGATGCGCTGCATCTGCCTACGGCGGGCGGACTCCTGGTCCAGGAAGTGGACCCCGGTTCGGCGGCGGCGCGCGCGGGGTTGCGCGGCGGACGGCAAGAAGTGCAGATCGGCAATGCGGAGCTGCTGGTGGGCGGCGATCTCATCATGTCCATCGACGGCAAGCCGGTGGATCGCAGCGACGCCATCAGCCGGGCTCTGGCGAGCAAGCGCACCGGGGACACGCTGGAATTGACCATCTTCCGCAATGGCAGGACCATCAGCGTCCGCGTCCGGCTGGGCGACGAAGGCGCCATTTAACAGACTGGCCAGGCATCCTGGGATGCTATCTGAACTTTGCCCGGGGATTGACCTTGGCTGACGGCTAGCGTACCGATGGCGGAACAAGAACAGGGCCACCACGATGTTGACCGGTTTCTGGAAGACCAGATCGATACCGTTCCGCATCTGGAGGCGCTGTTATTGCTCTGGAACAGCCGTCCTAAGGAATGGTCTATTGAGGAGATGGCGAAGGCGTTGTATCTGGCTCCGGAGGCGGCTAAAGAAATCCTGGACGATCTGGTTCGGAGACGGCTTATCAGCGCAATCATGGGAAACACGGAAAGCTTTCGCTACGACCCGGAGACCGACAAAGACCTGCTCATGGCAGCGGTGGATTCTACCTACCGGCGGGAGTTGATCCGCGTCACCCGGTTGATTCACTCCAAGGCTTCGGCCTCCGTCCGGGCATTCGCGCGCGCGTTCCGCATCAAGAAGGATCGCGAGTAATGGGCTGGATCGTCTACATCCTCGGCGCGCTGGTGAGCAGTTGCTGCGGGCTGCTGCTGCTGAGGAGCTATGCGCACGTCAAAAAGAGGTTGTTGCTGTGGAGCGGACTGTGCTTTGTGGGACTGGCGATTTCCAATCTGCTGATTTTTGTCGATCTGGTGATTTTTCCGCGCATCAACCTGTATCCGCTGCGGCTGGTCGCCACCGCGGCCTCCATGCTTCTTCTGCTTTACGGCTTGATTTGGGAGAGCGAGCAATGAACGTGGAAATGATCGAAGGCTTCCTGCTGGGCGTGATTGCCGCTTCCTCGCTCACCGCCGGGGTCTTCTTTCTGAAATTCTGGCGCAAAACTCGCGACTCGTTTTTTCTTGCGTTCGCCGCGTCGTTTCTGATCGAGGGATTGAACCGCTGCGGAATATTGCTTCTTCAAAAACCCAACGAAGGAAGCCCATGGGTCTATCTGGTGCGCCTGTTGTCGTTCCTATTGATTCTCGGCGCCATTCTGAAAAAGAATTACGGGGAGAAGTAATCGGACTGGGTGGCCGAAAATGCGTAACGAAAACTGTTGGCCGCCAATTGTGCGGCCGGTAATCCGAAGGTCTTCTCGGCGATCTCGTACTCCCGCGCGAGCGTGGTGCGGAAAAACGCCGGATCGTCGGTGTGGACGGTGATTGGGACGCCGGCGTTATAAAGCGCGCGGATCGGATGCGCGTCCAGAGATTCGACGGCGCCGGTCGAGAGATTGCTCGAAATGCAGACTTCCAGCGGTACGTTGTTCTCGCGAAGCTGCGCCATCAAGCGAGGATCTTTCGCCGCCGCGATTCCGTGTCCGATGCGCTCGGCGCCGATGGCGAGCGCTCCCCAGATCGATTCCGGCCCCGCGGTCTCGCCCGCATGCGCCACCAGATGCAGGCCGCCGTCGCGAGCGTACGAGAAAACATCGCCGAACCAATGGGCGGGCCCGCGCACTTCGTCGCCGCCGATGCCGTATGCGATCACGCCGTAATTGCGCCGCGAGACCGCGAAGCGTGCCACGTCCATGCCTTTGTCGGGCCCGAACTGGCGAATGGCGTCGAGAATCCAGAAAGTGCGAACCGAAGACCGCTGCGATTCACGCCACACCGCGTCGTACACCGCCGCCAGATCCTGCTGCTTCCATAGCACCACGCCGGCCGACAAAGTAATCTCCGCGTAAGTGACATCCTGCGCGGCCAGCGAATCGAGTAAGTGGCGGGTTGCTAAAGAATAATGTTCGGGCTTTTCCAGTTTCTTGCTCACCCATATGTAACCCTGCAGAAACTGCGCGAACGAGGTGCATGTCAAATTAGATTCGATCTCGGCGCGCGTGAGCGAAGGATCGATGGCCAGCAAAGTTTTCGGTCCAATGGATCCTTCTAAGTGCACATGCAGCTCGGCCTTTTTCATCCTGCCTTTTTCATCGCGCTTTTTTGGCCCTAGACGCCGGTTCCTAACGCCTGCCGAATTACAACCCTCTGCCATAATAACCTTGCATGACTCCGCAAGAACTCGAAGCCATCCTGAATGGCACGCACGGCGATCCGTTTTCGGTCCTGGGCCCGCATCAAGTTCGGGATGGTTGGGAGATCCGCGCGTATCTGCCGCAGGCGATGGAAGTGTCCGCCATCGCCGGCGGGAATACATATCCCATGCGCAAAACGCGCGCGGAGGGATTTTTCCAGGTCACGCTCGGGATGGATCCGGCGGATTACAAGCTGCATCTGACGCTTTGGAACGGGTCGGCCATGACGATCGAAGATCCGTACCGTTTTCCGCGGCTCATCTCCGATTTCGACCTGCACATCCACGGCGAGGGCACGCAGTATGAGAGTTACCGCAGCATGGGCGCGCACATTGTGGAGTGCCTGGGCGTGGAAGGCGTTCGCTTCACGGTGTGGGCGCCGAACGCCGAAGTGGTCAGCGTGGTGGGCGATTTTAACGATTGGGATGAACGGCGGCATCCCATGCGGCTGCGCTCGGGAGGCGTTTGGGAATTTTTCCTTCCCGCGGTCAGCGCCGGGACCAATTACAAATACTCCGTTCGCGCGCCTTCGCGCGGGTTCCGGCAGCAGAAGGCGGACCCTTACGGTTTCGCCATGGAGCTGCCCCCGAAATCGGCGTCCATCGTGTGCGATCTGGTTTATGAATGGAATGATCAGGCGTGGATGGACGCGCGCGCAGGCAAAGATCATCTGAAGGAGCCAATCTCGATCTACGAAGTGCATCTGGGCTCCTGGCTGCGCGGCCCTCACAATTCGTATCTGAGTTATCGCGAGCTGGCGGAAAAGCTGGTGGGATACGCGGTGGAGCGCGGCTACACGCATCTGGAACTGCTGCCGGTAATGGAGCATCCGTTCTCCGGTTCGTGGGGTTATCAGGTGGTCGGTTACTACGCGCCCACTTCGCGCTTCGGAACGCCGCAGGACTTCATGTACTTCGTCGATCGCTGCCATCAAGCCGGGCTGGGCGTGATTGTGGATTGGGTGCCGGGCCATTTCCCGAAAGACGCGCATGGCCTGGCGTTTTTCGACGGCACCGCGCTCTACGAGCATGCCGATCCCCGCAAGGGCGAGCACAAGGAGTGGGGCACGCTCATCTTCAATTACGGCCGCAATGAAGTTCGGACATTCCTGATTTCGAACGCGCTGTTTTGGCTGAAGGTGTATCACATCGACGGGTTGCGCGTGGACGCGGTGGCATCCATGCTGTATCTGGATTATTCGCGCAAGCCGGGCGAATGGATTCCGAACATGTTCGGCGGCAACGAAAACCTGGAGGCCATCGATTTCCTGCGGCGCTTCAACGAACTGGCGCATCAGGTGCCGGGCGCCATGACCGCGGCTGAGGAGTCCACCGCGTTTGCCGGCGTGTCGCGGCCCACCTATTTAAACGGCCTGGGCTTCACCATGAAGTGGAACATGGGATGGATGCACGACATGCTGGGCTACTTCTCGCTCGATCCGGTGCATCGCAAATATCACCACAACGACATCACGTTCAGCATGCTGTATGCGTTTACCGAAAATTTCATTCTGCCGATTTCGCACGACGAAGTGGTGCACGGCAAAGGCGCGCTGCTGAGCAAAATGCCGGGCGATATGTGGCGGAAGTTCGCCAACGTGCGGGCTTTTCTGGCTTACATGTACGCGCATCCGGGAAAGAAGCTGCTGTTCATGGGATCGGAGATCGGCGTGTGGGACGAATGGTACAGCGAGCGCGGGCTGCCGTGGGAGCTGCTGCATTACGATTTTCACCGCAAATTGCAGGCGTTCGTGACGGAGCTGAATCATCTCTATCGAACGCACCCGGCTTTCTATGAAGTGGATTTCCAATGGCAGGGCTTTGAGTGGGTGGATTTCCGCGACGTGGATGGATCTACGATCTCCTTCATCCGGCGTCCGCAATCGGGCAAGCCGTTCCTGCTGTTCGTGTGCAATTTCACGCCCGTGCCGCGGCCGAATTATCGCGTGGGCGTGCCCGACCCGGGTGTGTATCGCGAAATTCTGAATGGCGATTCGGAACTGTGGGGCGGGAGCAATCTTGGGAACGGCGGTTGGGTGGGTTCGCAGCCGATCTCCTATAACGGCCACTATCACAGCCTCTCGATTATGTTGCCGCCGCTGGCGGTGGTGGTGTTCGAGTCGCCGGCCTAATTTTCACTCGGCTGCTCGGCGTGGTCGATCACCGTGAACTCGATCGATGCTTTGCGTTTTTCCAGCTTGAAGCCGAGCTGTTCCTGCACGGCCGTGAGAACTAAGTCGGGCCAGGTATCCGGCGTCACCGGCTGCTTGGGGTCGGACAAATCGAGCGGGGCGAGCGTGAAATCGTAGAAGCCGGTGATGCCCGTTCCATCCACCACCGGGGTATGCAAGATGTTCGCGAGCGTGTTGACCAATCCGATGATCGGCATGTTCTCGAAATTCATCTGACCCCGCTCGCCTGGCGCGACGCTGGTCTTTTCGCCTTCTTTCGCCGGCTGGATCAGCGGGGGAGTCTTGCCCGCGACGAGAGCCAACACCGTGGTTTCCTGCGTTTCCCGGTGCACCATCAGCTTGAAGCGGTCCTCGAGGAGGGCTCGGACCATGGGGGCCCACTGCCCCGGTTTCACCGTGCCGGATGCTTCGTCGATTTCCGCGACGACGTTAAACCGCTCGGAATCGATCCAGCCCGGGCCGCCGCGCATCTGGATGCGCCGGGTTTTGTAGGCCATGACGATCATGTCGGTCA
>Ga0335074_10005217_pt1 | contig 17969 bp, 11 predicted proteins | sample Lox_Sample_23_FD_206715 | JGI IMG/M metagenome (GOLD analysis project Ga0335074, IMG submission 206715) | Soil microbial communities from Loxahatchee National Wildlife Refuge, Florida, United States - Lox_Sample_2.3 | ecosystem: Environmental > Terrestrial > Soil > Wetlands | place: USA... | reverse complement strand
GGCAACGGCCAGTCGGGGAGTGTCAGCCGCTCAGGCGGCGCATCCAGGTCATCGAACGCCTCGGCCACGACGCGTGCAACCACCTCCCCGCTCCAGCCGCCTGGTGCATGATTCTCTTCGACGACGAGGAGTCGCCCGGTGTTCCTGACGCTCTCGAGAATGGGCGCGAGATTCAACGGCCGAATGACCCTCAGGTCGAAGAGCTCGGCGGATATGCCCTCACTCTCGAGACTCGCTGCAGCCGACTGCATCCGCTCCACCATGGCGAGCGAAGCGACCACCGTGATGTCCTCGCCCGAGCGCAGGCATTTCGGCCCATCGACCCCGGGCACCGCCTCCCCGAAAAGAGTCACTGGACCGCTGCGGCCAAAGAGCAGTTTGTGCTCGAGGACGATGACAGGTTTGGGGTCGCACACCGCTGCGCGGATCATGTGGTATGCCTCGTTGGGCGTACTCGCTGCACACACTTTCAACCCCGGCACGGGCAACAGCCACCCTTCCCCGGTCTGCGAATGCTGGGCGCCAAAACGTGTGCCCCCTCCGCCCATGGCGCGGATCAGCAAGGGCACCTCGAGCGCGCCGCCCTGCATGAAGCGGTGCTTGGCGATGCCATTGACGATCTGGTCGAAGCACACCCCCATGAAATCCGCAAACATGAGCTCGATGATGGGGCGATAGCCGGTGAGCGCCATGCCCATTGCCGCCCCGACGAAGGCCTGTTCCGAAATGGGAGTGTCGCGAACGCGCGCCGTACCGAAGAGCGCCTGCAGCCCATCCGTTGTCTTGAAGGGCCCTCCTGCGGCGCCGATGTCCTCGCCCATCAATATCACACGTTCATCCAAACACATAGCGTCCCGCTGGGCGGCGACGATGGCATCGCGGTAGGTCATCTCCTTGATTTCAGCCATGCCCACTCCCGCTCAGGGCTTCCGAGCTCAGATCTCGAACTTCAGGCCACGGCGCTGCCGCCGCCTTCTCGAACGCGTCATCGAGCTTTTGAATGACCTCTCGCCGGATCGTTTCCAGGTCCGCAGTGCTGAAGTGCACGGCTTTCAGCGCCGCCTCACAACGAACGATGGGATCCTTGGCGAGCCACGATTCGAGCTCACCCGGCGGCCGATACTTGCAAGGGTCGCTGCGGGAGTGCCCGCGGTGCCGGTACGTTTTGCACTCGATGAGGCTCGGCCCCCCTCCCCCGCGTGCGCGCTCGACGGCGCTCAGAGTCGCGCGATATACAACCGCAACATCATTCCCATCGACGATCTCCGCCGCCATGTTATAAGCGGCCGCTCTGCGGGCCAGATCCTCGAAAGGGGTCGTGAGGAGAATCGGCGAGTATTCCCCGTACAGATTGTTCTCGCAGATGAAGATGAGCGGCAGCTTCCATACCGCCGCGAGATTCATCGATTCATGGAATGCGCCGATGTTAGTCGCACCATCTCCAAAAAACGTCATTGCCACCTGACCCTTGCCCGCCAGTTGCGCGGAGATCGCAGCCCCGGCCGCCACCGGAATTCCGGCGCCGACAATGGCGAATGACCCGAGCAGGCCGCGGCTCAAATCGGCCAGATGCATGGAGCCGCCGAGGCCTCTGCTACAGCCCGTCTCGCGACCGAAGATCTCGGCGAAGGCTGCTTCGGGACTCATGCCTCTCGCCAGCACCTGTCCGTGACCGCGGTACGTGTAGGTGAGTGTGTCATCGGGCCGCAGCGTCTCGATTGCTCCCACGGAAACGGCTTCCTGCCCCTGGCAGAGATGGGTACTCCCGAAAACGAGTCCCTTCTGAAACGCCTCGTGCACCCGGTCTTCGAACATCCGGATGAGGAGCATCTTCTCGTAACAACGCCGCAGTAACGCGGTCGACATTTCAGCGCTGGAACTTTCGATCATATCCTCATCCCACCACGTCGGCCCGCAACGCACTCACTCATTCGGCACGTGTCCTCGCAATCACGGCTTCGTCGAGCTCGAGTCCCCAGCCGAAGCCTTCGGGCACCTTATAGAACCCCTCCTTGAAAGGGCCACGGTTCGCGACCAGGACGTAAAAGAGAGGATCCCGGTCAGGGTGAAAGACCTCGAGGCACGCACTATGGCGAATGGCCGCCAGCAGATGAGCCGCTATCTGAGGCTCCTCGTGATGTCCCATCGTCACGCCAAAGGCTGCGGCCATGCCGGCAACACGCCGCCACTCGGACGGACCTCCGCCCCAGCTCGCATCAAAGTTGCAAAAATCGATCGCGCCGTCCACCATAAGGTCGCGACACCCCGCGCGGGAAATCTCGCTCTGCCCTGCTGCGACCGGAATCCCCCCGATACGACGCACATCGGCCATCGCCCGCCGGTCGTTATACCAGCGGCAGGGTTCTTCGAACCACATGATATCGAACTCGCGCACGCGATTCGCAAATTCGATCGCGTCGCGCGGCTCCCAGCCCTGATTTGCATCGACGCAGATCTTGAATTCCGGGCCAACAGAGCCTCGCGCCGCCCGCACCCGTTCGGCATCCTCGGCCGGCGAACGGCCGCCAACCTTGAATTTACATCCGCCCAGACCCATTGCCTGCAGATCCTGCATCTCCTTCGCGAACCCCTGGAGCCCCTTGCCTTCTTCGTAATAACCGGCGATGGCAATGACACGCAAGCGATCCTTGGCCCCGCCCCACAGCCGATAGAGCGGCTGGCGGACCGCCTTGCCGAAGGCATCCCACACCGCACTGTCGATGCACGCCTGAGCGGCGAGCGCAAGTTTGCGGTCGCGCAGAATGTTGAACGTCGGCGCCAGCGCAGCTTCCCAACAGACCTCCGGCGATGCCGCACTCAATCCAATCAGGCGTGGCGCGATCTCCTCCCGGAGAATCTTGAGCACGGCTGGCTGCGTCTCGTATTCGTCGCCGTTGTAGCACTCCCCGACGATGCCGCCCGCGGTGTAGATGCGCGTGACGATCGTGCAGCGATGCGTCATGAAGTAGAAGCTTCCGCGGAAGGTCTTCGGCAGCGGCATGACGAGCGGAATGAACTCGAGGCGCTCGATCTTCAAGTCAGCCACGAGGTCCGGATGAAGGCCGGACTCGCGATGTGAGGCCCTTACCCCTTTTGCAGTCACGCCGGCTCCTTGAAAACGGTGACATTCCCGGGAACGATACCAGTATCGTTTAATGCTATATTGCCGTCAAGAGCAAGCGTCGGTCAGCAGCCAAGCGGAGTACACCTTTTGAGCCTCCCACAGCGCCCCAAGATTATTGCGCTGCACCCGTATTGGGCCTTCTGGGAGAAAGCCTATTCAGGGGACCTGCGCGCCGACAAGTCGGCGCTGCTGCAGAAGGCTGTTGCGGCGGTTCCGACGGTTGAGTTCATCGCGACCGTCCTGCTCGATGACGTTTCCGCGTGCGGCGAGCTGTTGACCCACGTGGCGGGCGCGCAGGCGATTCTGGTCATCCAATCGATGGCGGCTCCGCCGGCGTTGACGATGCAGATCCTGGCGCTCAGAGCGGACTTGCCCATCGTGGTATGGGCAACGCAGCAGCGCGACACCCTGCCCAATGACTTTGGTCATTCGGACATTACGAGCGAAGGCGCCACCGTCGGAACGCCGCAACTCTTGAATCTCCTGCAGCGCCAGCGACGGGACCCTGTGGTGATCGTCGGGCGCGTAGGCGATGCGGAATGTGGGGTGCGGGTCGCTCAGGCACTGCGCGCCGCAGCGGCGGCCGGAAGACTGAAGCGAGCCCGCCTGGGGCGCGTCGGTCAACCGATCGCAGGATACGGCTGTGTCGATGCCGAGGATCACGAGCTTGCGCGCGCACTGGGAGTCACCGTCGTGCGGATCGAGCCCGAAGCGTTGCGGCAACGCGGCGCACGGGTCACGAAAGCTCAAATTAACGCGGTGGCAAGCGAGGCACGAGCACAGTTTTGCATCGACCCGGAGCTCGAAGGATCTCTCGGCCTCAGTCGATCCATGCAACTCGCGGTGGCGCTCGAGGAGCTCGATAACGAGCTCGGGCTCGACATGGGTGCCATGAACTGTCATGTGCCGGAGTTGCGCTTTGCCCCTGACCCCGGCATCGCGCCGTGTTTTGCACTCGGGCGGGAAACCTCGCGCGGTATTCCCTGGTCGTGCACGGGCGATGTGCTGACGCCCATCGCCATGCTGGTCACCAAGCTTCTTGCCGGGTGCGCCATCTATCACGAGATCGAAGCCCTCGATTGCGCGAGCGACGAAGCGCTGCTTGCGAACTCCGGCGAACATGACCTGGGATGGCCTCCTTCGGCGGAACCACCACGACTGCATCCAAATCCATGGTTTCGTACCGATGAAGTCTGCGGGGTGTGCGCCACGTATGCGCCCGCCGCCGGTCCGGCAACACTGCTCGCCTTCACCCCTCATGCAGCGGAGCCGAGCGGTTTTCGTTTCGTCGCGGCCGAGGGTGAGCTGACCCAACGGATGTTTCGCCGGACTGGAACTGTCAATGGCGCCTTTCGCTTCGCAGCGCGCGGGGCAGAGCGTGTTGACCGGACCTGGGCCAAGTGGGCCGAAACTGGCGTGAACCACCATGCCTCGCTCGCGCGCGGGCATCTGGCGTTTGAGGTTGGTCTCATCGCACGCCTATCCAACGTAGGCTTCGTTCAGGTAACGTAGCAGCATACTCCGACGCGCACCTTGAGGTACATGCAGACATCATGAGCACTCGTCCGGGGAATCGAACCGGAATCCGCGAAGTCGCGCAAAAGGCCGAAGTTTCGGTCTCCTCGGTCTCGCGCGTGATCACGGATCATCCCGATGTAAGCGCGGCAATGCGCGAGCGTGTGCAGGCGGCGATCAAAGCGTTGGGCTACGAGCCGGACATTCTCGCCCAAAGCCTGCGGCGGGGCTCGACCCGAACGATCGGCTTTCTCGTCAGCGATATCTCGAATCCGCTGTACTCCGAGATCGCGCTCGGAGCCGAGCGTGTCCTCAACGAAGCCGGCTACGCGATGCTCATCGCCAATTCCCAAGGCGCTGCCGATCGCGATGCCGTACAGTTGCGACTACTGAGCCAGCGCCGCGTTGATGGCTTCATCCTCTCGCTTTCCGACGAGACGGACCCGAAGACGATCGCGCAGTTGAAGACCCTGGATTGCCCGTTCGTGCTGCTCGATCGCGAAGTGGCCGGCATTCAAACGGCGGCCGTGCTTTCCAATCACGCCGAGGGGATTCGCGCGGCCGCCCTGCACCTCTTTCATCTTGGCCACCGCCGGATCGGATTCATCGGCGGGAATCACACTGCGCGGCCGACGCGTGTCCGCAGGGATACCCTGTTACAGGTGGCTGGGGAGCATCGCGGGGTGCGTGTCTATGTGGAGGACCGATCCTTCACGGCGGCCCACGGAGAGGCGGGTGCGAGCGCGCTACTTGATCGGGTCAGTCCGCCGACGGCTCTCATCGCGGGCGGTAATCAAATCCTCGTCGGTGTCCTTCGGGCCATCCGCCGACGTGACCTCGACGTGCCGGGAGATCTGTCGCTCGTGACGTGCGATCGCGTGGCTTTGTCCGAATTCCTCGAGCCGCCGCTCGCCACGCTCGAGCGCGATCATCACCAAATGGGCCGAGTCGCCGCCGGACATCTCTTGAGCATCCTCGGGGGCAAGCCACCCGGTACGCAGGTCCTGCCGGTGACGTTTGATCCAAAGGACAGTTGCGGGCCTCCGAGCGTCGTTCGTCAGCAGAAGCGCCAGAAGGCATGACACGCCTGGGCTGGTGCCGGCGGGCTCAAGCACCCGCACCGCTACGGTTCGTGTGGTGTGAGTACAGTTCGAAGAACGCGCGCACGACTTAGATCGTCAAGGGCAGCGTTCACTTGCTGTAGAGGCCGGACATCCTTCACGAGATGCGACACATCGAGCGCGCCACTGAGGTACAGCTCGATGGCGTCCTGGATATCGGCCGGGAGAAAGCCGCGCGATCCCATCACGCTCAATTCGCGCCAGATGAGGTCGGTGGCCTTCAGGCTGAACGGATCGGTTGAGACACCGACGAGTACGACACGGGCGCCGGGTGCGGCGATTTGAACCGCAAATGCATCCTGTTCCGACGCTCCGGTGCACTGCAGTACGACCTGCGGTCCATAGCCCGCCGTTACCGCGCGCAATCGCTCGACGATGCCGTGATCCTCGGGTGAGGCGACCTCGTCGGCGCCCAGAGCGCGTGCAAGCGCACGCTTGGCCTCGGAGCGGGCAATCGCAATGACCGTGGCGCCAAATGCCTTGGCAACGCCGATCGCGGCCGAGCCGATCCCGCCGATGCCGAGGATGGCTACCGATTCGCCGGCTTGGATCCTCGCGATCCGCTTCAGCGCGTGGAGCGGGGTTCCTACGGCATCGGTGAGCACCGCCAGCACCGGCGGCGGAACCGGCCGAGGCGGCTTGATCAGCGCCTCGACCGGCCGCAACACGAAATCAGCGAATGCGCCGTCTACATCGACCCCCATGCGCCGCAGATCCGGACTGCGATTGGGGTAACCAACCTTCGCCCAGGGGTCAGCCGGTGGAGTCGAAATGTAGTACAAGGCGACCTGATCGCCGACTTGCCATTCGCTCACCCCGGGACCGATCGCGTGAATTTGACCCGCGGCCTCATGACCCGGAATGATCGGCAACGGAGTGCCGAAACCGCCCTTTTGCAGAAAGAGATCGGAGCCGCAGATGCCACACGCTTGGACCTGCACGCACACCTCTCCAGGACCGGGGACAGGGATCGGACGGGAAGTCTCGATCAGCGGCTCATTGAACCGGCGAAGCTCGAACGCCTTCATCGCAAGCGGCACCTTCAGTCGATCAGAAAGCCGCCGGTGACATCGACGATTTCACCCGTGATGAACGAGGCGTGCGCGGAGCACAGGAAGGCCACGATAGCGGCCACATCGTCGACTTCACCGTATCGTCCCACCGGTATCTGACTGCGCATGTCCGGCAGCCCCTCAATCATCGGGGTACGGATCAGCGCTGGCGCGACTGCGTTCGCAACGATACCGGACGAGCCATACTCGTTTGCGATCGCCTTCACCAGAGTCATGATACCTGCCTTGGACGCCGCGTACGCCGCGGTGTTGCGCTTACCGCCGGTTATCCCGGCGGACGAGCCCAGGGCGACGATCCTGCCGTAACCTCTTTCCCGCATTCCACCGATCACCCGCTGCGAGCAGAGGAACGCGGCATCGAGATTGACCGACAGGGTTCTGCGCCAGGAGGCGAAGGTCGTCTGCTCGAAGGGCTCCACGATGTAGATTCCGGCGTTGAGGACCAGAATATCGACGGGCCCGAGCCGCTCCTCCGCCTCGGTGAAGGCCTGCTCGACCTGCGCCGAATCCGTGACGTCGCAGTGCAGGCCCAGGGCTCCCGGTATCGCGGGCTTTTCGAGATCCAGGGCCGCCGTCCGGGCGCCCAGCGCCGTCAGCGTCTCGACGATGCGCCGCCCGATCCCCCGGCCCGCCCCCGTCACCGCGGCGGTGCGGCCGGCGAAACCCTCCAGCCGCATCCGGGTAGCATCGTGCAACACTGAGCCCATCCGTCCTCCATGAAGCCTGCGGACACTTTCAGTCGCTGGGCAGCCCTGCGCCCCGGCGGCCGCCCGGCCGATCAGAAGAAGTCCGCGTGCGCCTCGACCAGGAGGGTTCTTCCGATGATGCCCTGGTAGTAAAGCGTCGTCTGCCCGGCGAAACCGCCGTTGACCGAATCGGTCGCAAACAGCGGCGGCCGCTTGTTGAACACGTTGCTGACCACCACCCGCAGGCCGATGTCGCCGGTGATCTGGTACGCCACCGAGGAATTGATCACCCACCAGTGGTTCACATCCATGACATTGTAAGTATTCGCCGCGGCACCGCTGTAGATTTGCATGCCGCTGATGTACTGGCCCTGCCAGTACCAGGAGAAAGGCCCCTTGAGGTATGTGGTGGAGAGGATTCCACGGCTCTTGGGTACGGGCACGCCGACGTTCACCCCAGCGAGCGCACCCGCTATGTTATTGACCGGAGCCTCGCCGACCTGCATTTTAAGCGTCTTCGTGTCGAGGTAGTTGCCCGACCACTCCACGGCACCCAAATTCCCCGGCAGCAACGTCCGATAGTCAAACTCGACCGTCTCACCCTGGAAATGCAACAGGCCTGCATTGACGAAGCCATCATTGTAGGTCGTGATCTGCCCGGCCGCATTGCGTTTGAAGTGATCGCACGAGGGCACATTCGGATAGGCGGGTGAATCGTAACAGGCGGCGAGCAGGTCGTTGAGATCCAATTCCGAGATGGCGCCGGTCAGATTGATGTCGAGGTAATTGAAGCTGACGCTGAGGTGCGGGACCCAGCGGGGCGTGAGCAGCACTCCCCAGGTGTAGGAATGGGCGACCTCCGGCTGCAGGGCCGGATTGCCGGACGTCGTACCCGGCACGGTCGCGTTGACCGCAAGCGAGTGGAAGGTCGCAGTGTTCAGGCCCGCCGCAGCGCAATTCTTGGTCGTCAGGGCCGGATCGGGCTGCAGCCCAACCTGGGTGGCATCGCAGGGGTCCAAGCCGAACTCCTCCGATACCGCGCTCGGCAGGTAGAGCTCGGTGATCGCGGGAGAGCGGATCGAGGTCGTCTTGTTGATGCGAAACATGATGTCGCGCGTCGGCGCCCAGCGCAGTCCGGCGGACCAGGTATTGGAGCCACCGGACAGCGAGCTATCGACACGCCGGATGGCGCCCTCGATCTCGAGGCGATGGAGCGCGGGAATCTGCAGCTTCGGCTCGAACAGCGGGAGCAGCGTTTCGGTGTAGACCTCGTTCGTGCGATAGGCACCCTCGATCGGTGTCGCCACGGCTCCAATGCCGTAAACCGGCGAAGGGGACGCCGCCAGGAATGAATCGGGCGCGAAGACCCCGGCCTCGCGCCGATTCTCGAAGCCCAGCGCGAATTTCCAGGCTCCGGCGGGGAGATCGACGATTGGCCCTGTCAGGTTGGCGGTCATATCGCGCTGGGTATCGTACGAATTGGCGGTAGCTATGTGTGTGACATAAGCCCGGGCGGCGGCGCTCGGCGAGCCCTCGCCGAAGGGATCAAGCGGTGCGCAGGTGCTCGATAAGGTCTGAAAGGGTGAATTCACGTAGCCCGGCGCGCAGACGATCTGTCCGCTCGAGTTCAGTACGGCGTTGAGTGCGTTCTGCTCGTTCTGCAGGTCGAGTTCCGGCTGCAGACTGATCACGCGGGAGTAGCCGTAATTGGCCGTAGCATCCCAGTGGAAGTTCCGATTAAAGACGGCGAAGTCCCCTTTGATGCCGAGCACGCCGCGGCCGAGGACGTCATTGTTGCCGTCTCTGCCATTCATCAGGTCAGTGTCGGCCCGGCTGAGGTAGAAATAATTTGGATTCCAGTTGGGATCGAGGGTGAACCCCAACCCCTGGTAGTAACCGGACGCGGCGTAGGCCGCCAAGGCATTGGCCAGAGTCGCCTGTTCGGCCGGCGAAAGATAAGGATTGTGAACGCTCAGAACCATGGGGCCCGGAGGCGCTGTCAACGCAGACTGATACAGCGGCTGGGTAATCAGGCCCAGGTTGTGGGCCTCGGTGAACCAGCCCTCCCAGTAGGTCTGCAGATGATCGGTCCAGTCGAAGTGTCCAAGGGAATCCAGGTTGAACCGCGAGACCCTCGCCTGAAGATTCTGGAATTCGACGAAGTTGATGCCGTCGCCTCCCGAATTGAATACGCCATTCCCGGTGGGAGTGCCGAGATTGTAAGGCACGAGCGCGCCTCCGGGGGAAAACGCGAGCGGCTGACCTGCCGAATTGCAGACGCCTATGGAGCAGTTTGTCCAGGGTAAGCCGAAGGCCGCGTAATTTCCGTAGAAAGTGCCGTCGTCGAGCATCGGCACGCCCGAGTTGCTTATGGCGGGCGCTGTCTCGTCCGGGACAAATACATTCGCGTACTTGCCGGGTACCAGCGGCGCCAGTGCGACAGTGCCGCCCGTGCTGGCGAAATAGGGCACCTCGGGGCCGGTGAGTCCGCCGCTGTAGGTATACTCGGCGACCCCGACCACGTTGCCGCGTCCATCCGCGAAGTTCCTGCCGGCCAGGGCACTCATTTTGTAATTTTGGGCACCGTAACCTTCACTGCCCCCCTCGGCATCCAGTGACAATCCCTGATAGTGCTTCTTGGTGATGACGTTGACGGTGCCCGCGATGGCGTCCGCGCCGTAAATCGGTGCGCCGCCGATCGAGATGGTCTGCACACTGTCGATCAACTGGGTCGGGATGACGTTGAGATCAACCTGCGAGCCCGGACCACCAGAGGAGGACAGGCTGGCGGTGTTGGATGAGACGAACCGGCGCCCGTTGACGAGGACCAGCGTCCGCTGTGACCCGAGGGAGTACAGATCGACGAAGCTCTGGCCAACGCCGTACGGGCTCTGCGCGTTCTGCTGGCTGCTCGGCTGGACACCGAATTCCGGCAGCTCGCTCAAAGCCTGACCGACGTTGGTATAGCCTCTCTCCTGGAACGTGATCGCCGGGACGACGATGGTCGGGTCCGCAGTATCCTGGGGGGGGCGGGCGATGCGCGAGCCTGTAACGATCACTTCCTGGAGCTTTGGCGGGTTGGCCTTGGGTTTTTGCGGACCCGTGGCGCCATTCTGGGCATTCGCAGCGAGCGCCGTTGCCAGCAGCACCGGCGCCAGCAGCCAACTCCAGGTCCTGCCGTCATGAAAGTGAGTCATGGTGTTGTTCTCTCTCGCAGTGCATAAGGGCCCTCATCGGCGATCGCAGCACGACGTCGAGCGGGCGTGCCGAGGTGGGTCATCTGTCCCAGCCCTTTTTAGAACCGTCGGAACCGCTCGAAAATCTCCCCGCCCAGACCGGAAACGATCCCAGTATCGTTAAACATCCTACGTGCGTCAAGGAGGCGCCGCCCGCCGCCGACGCACGCTCTGCAGCCAGACAAGCGTCCGCCGCGCATGCCGGCCCTCCTCTTCACCCAGCGATCCGGAGCTCGGCGCATGCATGAATTTGCGCCGAGTACTGCCCTGCAGATCGGGGCGGCCGAGCATTTCGCTCCCTGCTGAAATCGCTCTCCAGGATTTCTCTATGCTGCCAGCAAAGTCTCCAGCGGGTTAGCCCGTTACAAGCATTCGACTAGCACGTTTTATACTTGCGCCCATCAGGGCTTGCTTCCCGCGGCAATCTGTCGCGCCTCCACTTTGTCCGTCAGATCGAGCCTCGCCTTCCAAGGGTCGGCTTTCGCCACCGGTCCATGTTCTGAAAAATCCATCAGCACGTCCGTATTCGCGTGGTAGCGGGGCCAATGCTGCAGCCCCGCTCCGTTGGGATTTCCGGTCTTGGCAAAGTTCACCCAATAAGTACTCATCTCCCGCGCCATCGCCTCGTCCTGCGGGGTCAGCTTCACGGTGAACCAGGTGTCATGGTCGAAGACGAACGGAGTCTCCCCACCGTGCGGCGCGCCCGGTAACTTCGCCCGCACCGGGATGGGTACATAGCCGAACCGGTATTCCCAGATGGCGTCTCCTCGAGAGGAAAGTACCTGCGCCACGAAACGCTCGGGCCCGACGAAAAGGGCATCTGCGCCAACCTTGTCGCGCAGGCTGCTAAAATTCTTCGAGCCCGCCGCGTGGTAAGCCTTCTCCGCGGCCTTCGCATCGGTCCCAAATGGGGCAAACAGCTCTTCCTCGTTGGCGGCACGGGAGATGCTGGCATCCCCATTGTTCGCACCGACGATCATTGGCACGTGCTGGTATTTGCCCTCCTGATACAGGAACGGGGGCTGGCCGACCACGAGCTTGCCATCGATCATCGGACCGGCATAGGTCGATTCGGTAGTCAGGAGATTGGTGGCCGTCAACCCGTCAAGGATGGCCTCCGCCGGAAGTGCGCGCAGCTTTTCGAGAGCCGTGCGGCCAACACCGTCAATCCCCTTGCTTTCAGCGAAAGCGACGCCGATCTGTTCGGCCGACGGCCGCCCGTCCATTCCCGTGCGCAAGCCGGTGCAATCGCGCATCCACCCGCCACCGCCAGATTCAACCACGGCACGTTGAAAAAGCCCCTTGGCCAGCGGCGAAGTCATCAGCGCGTGAACCGCGAAACCCCCGGCGGATTGGCCGAAAATGGTGACCTTGTGGGGATCGCCGCCGAACGCCGCTATGTTGCGTTGCACCCACTTCAGAGCGGCGATCTGATCCATATAGCCGTAATTGCCGAGCAAACCACCGTTGCTTGCCTTCGTCAGCGCTGGAAATGCAAAATAGCCGAATCGCCCAAGCCGGTAATTGAAGCTGACGAATACGACGCCTTTCCGCGCAAGCTGGCTGCCGTCGAAGAACGACAGCGAGCTGCCGCCGACAACCCAGGCGCCGCCATAAATCCACACCATCACCGGCAGGTTCTCGCCGTGGTGCGCAGGCGTCCAGACATTGACGAAAAGACAATCCTCCGCGGGGGAATTGGAGAAAATCGAAGGCACCTGCATGCAATCGTGGCCAAACTGAACTGCCGGGCGAACGCCGCTCCATTTGGCTGCCGGCTGCGGCGGACGCCAGCGCAACCTTCCCACCGGAGGAGCGGCAAAGGGAATGCCCTTGAAGGAGGTCACTCCCCCCTGTGTGATTCCCTGGATTCGCCCAGTATCGATCGAGACGACATTCTGTGCGCAGGAGATCGCAGGCCATGCGCATGCCTGACAGAGAACCAGCACGATAAGAACTTTTCGCATGTCCCCTCCTGAAGAGTTGAAGCCGTGCTACTGCGTTTGGGCCTGCACAGCTATTTTCGGGGGCGACTGACATCCGACGAAGTGCCGCGGGCGCCGGGGCGCTCATGGACAGGCAGCGACAGCTCCAGGTTCGAAACCGCGATGGAGAAGCGTCCATTGGAGGGGCGCAGGTAGGGCGCGTCCCGGCCGAGCAGCTCGAGCTCCGGGATGTGGCCGGCCGCGAAGTGCCAGCCGTTCGCAGAAAGCTGGAATGTTCGGCGGCCGTAGGACGCATTCGGTGCGATCCGGTAGACGCCACGGGAGACGAGCGTCTCCGTGTTCGTCGCCGGATTCACGTCGAGCAACCGCGCCGCGATGTACGCGAACTCGCCCGTCACTTGCAGATCGGCTGAAACCATTGGCGAGCCGAGCAACGTGTATCCCGAGCCGGTGGGGCTCGGTAACCGATAGGTTGCAACGCCGGGACCCTCAGAGGTCGCGGATGCAGTCGTACAGGAGCGCCCGCCGTACACCGGGTCGAATGCCCTGGAAACCGCAGGATCGCCCGCGGTGGAAAGGATCGTCTGGGTGATTTGAGAGCTAAAGTCGACCACCCCAGGGTGCAGCGCGGCCCATGTGGTGGCGAAGTACGGACCGCCGGATGCGACGCTGGTTGGGCAGGTCTGCGTGAGCGCAGTCACACCCAGTCTGGGTCGGGGACCATTGCCCTTGACGTAGTGGGCGAAGAACGCCCGGATGCGGGAGTGCATCAGCGCCAGATCGGCCGGCTTGTCCTGGGCGCGTTGGTGACCGATGTCACCAAAGAGCACCTCGACTGGAGCGGTCGGGTAAAGCGATCGCAGCAGGTTGTAGTAAACCAGAACCTGCTTGGCGTGAAACACATCGTCAGTGAAGCCCTGTCCGAAAAATAGCGGCGCAGGCGCCCGCTTTGGGGTTCCGAACGTCCCGGCCAGCAGGTGGTATGAGGAGCGAAACCGTGCGCCCTCGGTGACCATCGCCTGGACCGAGGGTTTGTCGTACGGCTCGCCGGCAGTGGTGACGGCAAACTCCATCAACAGGTCCGGATCGGCCCCCGGGGGTGGAAAGTAGGCTCCGCCCGCGCCGACCACGATCAGGCCCCTGCTGATTGACATCTTTTGTACACCGAACGGCGAGACGAGGTTCGGCGCGGTGGTCTGCGAATCGAGCCAGTGCCCATTCGGCGCCAGCGCGGACTCGTCGCTCCATCCGGCAAAGGGCGCGGCGGCGGCTATATGAAGACGTCTCCCATCGCGGCTCATCCACGGGCTCAGCGTCCCATCGGCGTTCATCACGCGATCGTTGAGCGTTGCCAGCGCAAGCGACGTCCCGGCACCATAAGACTCGCCCTGTGCTCCGATCCTGTTGGGGTCGGCTATCCCTTCGTCCACCAGAAGTCCGGCAACGTATTGAGCGTCGCGGACTTCATAGCGGAAATCGACTTCGCGAATGTAAGCATTCTGGCACCCTGCCGGATCGAGGAACCGCGAGGGGATGCTGCCGCAGGAGTTACCCCAGCCGCGTGCGACCAACTGCAGGACGGCGTAGCCTTCCTTCGCCCATTGACGTGCGGTCGGGCCGCCGTACTGCGGGTCATCCGGCCCGCTCGTGGGGTCGCCCCAGCCGTGGCTCAGTATCACCAATGGGTAATTGCCGTCGGTTCCGTGGGGGGGCGGCGGCGGGAGAGTGACGTACAGCGCCAGCGGTGTGCCATCGAAGGACTTCACGCGCAGGTCGGCTCCGGTGGGGCCCTTCCCGTCCCCATCACACACCCGTACACCGTCCGCTTGGGTCACGCACGGAATCGGCTGACCTTTGATCGTGTGTTCGGCGAGCACGACGCTGCGCGCTGCGCCGGCCAGTGCCGGCCCGGAAATCGCGCTGGCCGCGCAGAGAACGCCGGCGAACGCAATCGTCGCCCGTGTGGTTTTCCCCATCTTCATTTATGCGGTCTCCCCTTGAGCATACGGTGTCACCATCTCGCGCGGCGCGTCAGCGGACGATCGCCTCGATCCGCTGCTGCGCATCGCGCAGCAACTCTTCGCTCGGTAAGTCCGTACCGACCGCCCGCGCGAGGAGGTCATCGACCGCATGCGAGATCTCCGCCAGGCGCGGATGAGGCGGCAGCTCGCGCGCGTGCGTATGCAGCACCTCGAGCTGGCGGAAGAACGGAATCCGGCGGTTGACCTCCGGATCTGTCCAGGTGGAACGGCGCACCCCGATGGCTCCTTCGAGCGTCGTCAGCTTATCCATCGGCGCGCTCGCCAGATGTCGCAGAAACGACCACGCGAGCGCCTTGTTCGGCGAGCCGGCGCCGAGCGCGAGCACCCAGAAGACGTTGAGCGACACGCTTTTTCCATCTGGACCGCGCGGGAGCGGCGCCACGCCGATCTTGCCCCGGACGCGACTTCTCTCCCACTCCTGCGCTAGCGCGGCGAACCCGAACCAGTTGGCCATGATCGCCACACTGCCCTCGCAGAAGAGCAGTCCCGACCTGACACTGTCGATCTCGCGCGCCCTGGGGGCGATTGCCCCATCATCGCCAGCCAGCGCTCGGAGGAAATCGAGCGCCTCGTGAGCCGCGCTCGAGAGCAGCTGCGGCGCCGCGTTCCGCCCGAAGGGTTCCCCACCGCGGCTCCAGACCTGGATGCAGAAGTCATAGAAGCTGTTGTGCCCGTCTGGAAAGAGCGCGAGTACCGTGCCGTAGCGCCCGAGCTGGGGGGCATGCAGACGGCGCGCAGCCTCATGAAAGTCCTGCCAGGTCGTGGGCACCTCGATCCCGGCGGCATCGAGCAGGTCCTGCCGATAAATCAGGCACTCCGGGCCATCGTGGTAGGGCAGCCCCCAAAAGCCGCCGGCGAAGGCCTGCAGCCTGACGAGCGATGCGCTCCAGGCATGGGGAAACTCCTCGATCGGGGCAGCCGCAAGATACGGCGAGAGGTTTTCGATCAGGCCAGCGGCGTGCGCCTCCGCCAGCCAGTCGGTGGGTAGCAAGGCGATGTCGAGCGAGCCGTCGGCGAGACCACCCTGCTCAATGAGCCTTTCGTGCAGGGCATTGAGCTCGAGCGACTCGAGCTCGAGAGATGCATCGAGGGCGATCGCGTGGCTGAAGTTCGCCCACTGGCGGCGGATCGCGCGCTCGAACGGATCGAACTTGCGCACCACCACGCGCACTTTGCTTGCGTTCCGAGCCGGGGCAGCAGCCATTTTTGTACTATATCGGCTATTGCACGCAATGTACACGCGCTGCCGCGGTGGCTCCCGTGCTCATCGCTCTGTCCTCGTGTCTCCGAATGTCGCCGCCCGACTCAGCGCTACTCGGGCCGATCCTCAGCGAATTCCCGCAAGGCCGTCCACGTAACTGAATAGCGAGGCGGTCCCGCCCGTATGAATGAAGACGACGTTTGAGTCACGTGCAAACTTGCCTTCACGAATCAGCTCGAGCAATCCGACCAGAGCCGGACCGGTGTACACCGGATCGATGAGAACGCCCTCGGTTCGAGCGAACAGCCTGATAACGTCCGCTACTTCGCGGGTCAGTCGACCGTATTCAACGGGAATTGGATCGGTGGCCATCACAGCGCTTCGCCTCACGGCTGACGGTTTGCCCAACAGGGAAGCCGTATCCGAAGCCATGGAAAAAACCAATTCCTCCAGTTCCTTCGGCGCCTTGCCTCCACCGATGCCGATCACCGGAATCTGCGCACTCGCCACGGCGAAGCCTGCGACCAACCCTGCCTGGGTCCCCGCGCTGCCAGACCGGTGCACGACGGCATCGATCTTCAACCCCAATTCCTTCGACTGCAGGATGAGCTCGCGAGCGCACTCGGCATAACCCAAGGCGCCCTTGGGCGTCGAAGCACCGACGGGAATCGCGTACGGCCGCACACCTTGTTCGCGAAGCTGCTGTGTAAGTTTATCCACTTCCCCGTTGAGGTAAGTGAGAGGGTCGGTCGCGCCCTCACCGCTGAGCTCGTGAATCGTTGCACTATGCAACCGATCGAGCAGGACGTTCCCATTCTGAAGATATGTACGCTCACTGGAACCCGTCATGTTCCAGAGCAGAAGGTGGCACTTCAGGCCAAGACGGGCCGCAGCGGCCGCGGTCTGCCGCGAGTGATTGGATTGCCTGGCGCCGGCCGTAACGACGGTATCCGCCTTTGCGGCCATTGCATCCGCCAGCACGAATTCCAGCTTTCGGACTTTGTTGCCGCCAGTAGATAGGCCGGTGCAATCGTCTCGCTTTATCCACAAGCGCGGACCGCCCAAGTGCTGCGAAACGCGATCCATGGGCTCAAGCGGCGTCGGCAGATGAGCCAGACGGACGCGCGGGAATGATGAGAGATCAAACATTGGGTTAGGCCTCCGCCTTCATTGAACGCTGCTTATAAAATGGGCTCACCAACGTGTCAAGGGGACTCGCTGTGGCACGTGATGTTAGGAAGAGGCACCGCGGGCGCGGCGCGGGCTTGTAGCGGGATTTGAGAATGGAGTATCGTGCCCGCGAATCTCATCCGTGCGAGCGCCTGGCAGTGATCATCTTTTCCCGTTCCCAATCCTTCAATCGCCCTACTGTGTCGGCCATCCGATGGGCGCTGTTCGCGCTGCTCATGAGCACCACCTTGCCTGTGTACTCCAAGGTGCGGTGGCAAACGCTCCCGCCCACGCCCTCGCTGCCCGCAGATACCGTGGGACAGCACGCAATGATTCATGGTGCGCAGCTCTGGTATGCCGAGTGGGGCGCCCACAACAAAGGCGTTCCGGTCCTGCTGCTCCATGGCGGGACGCTGAATTCCAATTACTTCGGTTTGCTCATTCCTGTGCTCGTGAAGCACGGCTACCGCGTCATCGCCATGGACAGCCGCGGACAGGGGCGAAGTGCGCGCACGGCCGGGCCGATTACGTACCATATGATGGCTAGCGACGTCCTCGGCTTGCTCGATCTGCTGCACGTGCATCAGGTAAGTCTGGTCGGCTGGAGTGACGGTGCAATCATAGGGCTGGACCTCGCCATCAACCACCCCGATCGGTTACGGCGATTATTCGCGTTTGGCGCAAACTCCGATCCTGCCGGTGTCTACCCAAGCGCGGCGAAGGCGCCGGTGGTTATCGCGTTCGCGGCCCGGGCGCAGAAGGAGTACCGGCAATTATCGCCCACCCCGGACGATTGGAAATCTTCCTTGGCCGTGCTCAGCAAAATGTGGCTTATTGAACCGAATTTCACAGGCG
>Ga0335074_10005216_pt1 | contig 17971 bp, 15 predicted proteins | sample Lox_Sample_23_FD_206715 | JGI IMG/M metagenome (GOLD analysis project Ga0335074, IMG submission 206715) | Soil microbial communities from Loxahatchee National Wildlife Refuge, Florida, United States - Lox_Sample_2.3 | ecosystem: Environmental > Terrestrial > Soil > Wetlands | place: USA... | reverse complement strand
GGCATCGCCGCCCTGGTCGGCCTCATCTTCCTGCCCGCCATCCTCGGCCTGCTCCCGCAGCCCTGGGGCGGCCGGGCCGGCCGGTTCACCCTGCTCGACGCCGCCCGCCAGGTCACCGCGCTGCACCCGGCCGCGAACCTGTTCGCCCCGGCCTGGTCCCTGCTGGTCCTGCTGGCCTGGCCCGCCCTCACCCTGCTGGCCGCCGCGCTGCTCATCACCCGGCGCGACGCCTGACCCAGGCCGGCCCGTAACGCCACGTCCCGTTCGGCGTGTGTGAAAATTTTTACCGAACGGGCCGGGGTTTCGCCCGCCCGGGCCACCCCGCCCGCGTCCCGGGGCCGGCGCCCGCGCGACCGCGAGCCGGCCAGCGCCACCCCGGCCAGCCCGCCGTCCGCGTCGTCCTGGACGCCCTGGCCCAAGCCGCCCGGGATCGCCCCGCGGCTGCTTGATATTCATAGTCGGGGGTGATGCCGATGTCCGCGGGGAAATTGCGCCCGGCGCTCGTCGCCGCGCTGAGCATGGCCCTGGTGGCCGGCGCCGCTGGCTGCACTCAGGCAGCCAGGCCCGCCCCGGGGTCGCCCGCCGCGGCGACCAGCCCCGGCCCGCCGGCGTGCCTGGCGCTGACGGCGCCGGCACCGGTGACGCAGACCACGGTGAACACCATCGAGCAGGCCTACTACTGCGTGTTCGCCCACTACTACGACGGGCCGGAACTGGCTGACCAGGTCCTGCTGGCGGGCGCGTTCGCCGGGTTCACCGCCGAGCTTGACCGGCTCGGCCTGGACCAGGCGGACGCCGCCATGCCGGCGCTGACCGGCAACCGCGGCCGTGACTGGGACGCGTTCGCCGCCGTCTACCAGAAGGTGACCAGCTTGATGCCGGCCACGCCGGCCCAGCAGCAGGCGCTGGCCGCCGCCACCCTGACCGGCATGATCGCCAGCCTGGACGACAACCACGCCTGGTGGGCCTATCAGCCGCTGCCGCCCGGATACGTGCCAGGCGAGGACTACGGGCTGGGGATCACGACCTCACCGGCATACGAGCTGGCGACCGCCGCGCCGCAGGAGGCGCTGCCGCCGCTGTTCGTGACCGCGGTGGCGCCCGGATCGCCCGCGGCACACGACAAGATCCCGCTGGGGGACTACATCGTCTCGGTCGACGGCGCGATGGCGTTCGCCGGCGGCGTGGTCTCCCCGGGAGTGATGAACCTGCTCTACGCTCCCTACCCGCAGGCGGGCTCGGTGTCGCTGCGGCTGCGGCGGCCCGGCAACCGCCACACCCGGACGATAACCCTGACCCCCGCGCTCTACCGGGCCGCCGCACCTGCCGTGTCCGCGAAGCTGCTCGACCGGAACATCGCCTACGTCCAGCTGCCCGCGTTCTTCGACGGTGCGGCGGATCAGGTGCGGGCGGCGATAGCGAACCTGGCCGCCCGCGCCAGCCTGCGCGGGCTCATCCTGGACCTGCGCGGCAACAGCGGCGGCGCGCCTGCGGAGGTGGCCAGCCTGCTCGGCTCCTTCGTCCACGGCGCGGCCTGGAGCTATGACTGCGACGAGCACGGCCATTGCACCGCGAACGACACTGACTCCAGCCCTGCGCTGCTGCACCTGCCGCTGGTCGTGCTGATCGACCGCAATTGCCTTTCGGCCTGCGACGCGTTCAGCGGCGCGGTGAAGGACCTGCGGCTCGGCACCCTGGTCGGCACCAGGACGGCCGGGATCGTGTCCGCCCCCGCCACCGGTTACCGGCTCGACGACGGCAGCCTGCTGTACCTGCCCGCCCGGCACGAGCTGGGCGCCGACCACGAGCTGATCAACGGCATCGGCGTCCCGCCCGACTACTACCTCCCGCTCACCGCGTGGGACCTGTCCACCGGACACGACCCCGACCTGACCAAGGCGCTGGCCCTGCTCGGCCAGTAGAGCTCGGCCAGTAGAGCTCGGCCAGTAGAGCTCGGCCAGTAGAGCTCGGCCGCTAGACGGTGCCCAGGATCTCCCCGTGCGGGATCAGGAACCAGCCGTCCTCACTGTCCGCCCAGCGCAGCCAGGCCCGGGCCAGCCGCTCCAGGTCGGCCCGCGCGGCCAGGCCGTGCTCGACGGCCCGGTCGCCGAACGGCGATTCGGTCAGCCGCTGCGCCCACAGCGTGCCCCACCACGGCCGGTCGGCGGGCCCGGTGTAGCACCACGCGCTGGCCGAGGCCTGCACCTCGTCGAACCCCGCGGAGCGGGCCCAGGACAGCAGGCAGCGTCCCGCGTCCGGCTCGCCGCCCAGGGCCCGGGCCACGTTCCGGTACAGGGCCTGCCACTCCGATAGTTCGGGATCGTGCGGGAACCAGAACATGCCGCCGTAGTCACCGTCACGCGCGGCGACCAGCCCGCCGGGGCGGCACACCCGCCGCATCTCGGTCAGCGCGGCGACCGGGTCGGACAGGTGCTGCAGCACCTGGTGCGCGTGCACCACGTCGAACGTGCCGTCCGCGTACTCCAGCTGGTACACGTTCCCGGTGCCGAACGAGACGTTGGCCTGGCCGCGGCGTTCGGCCTCGGCCTGGGCCTCGGCCAGCACGCCGGCCGCCGCGTCGATCCCGGTCACGTGACCCTCGGGCACCCGGGCGGCCAGGTCCACGGTGATCGTGCCCGGGCCGCAGCCGACGTCGAGCACGCGCGCCGCGGGCGTGAGCCGGCCAAGCAGGTAGCCGGCCGAGTTCTCCGCGGTGCGCCACCGATGCGAGCGCAGCACGCTGTCGTGGTGGCCGTGCAGGTAGACCTCGCTCATCAGCCCCCCGCGATGACCGGCGCGGGCTCGTCCCCGAACGTGGCCGGGATCTCCGCCGAGTCGGTCAGCCGCAGCTTGCGCCGGGCCCGCTGGTAGAACGTGGTGCGGCCGAGCCGCACCACCCGGGCCGCGCCGGGACGCGAGATCAGCTCGATCCGGTCGCCCGGTCCGACCTCGGCGGATGCGATCCCGTCGGCCTCCACGGCCAGCCGGCCGCTGCCCGGCAGGACGTCCAGCCCGAGCTGATCGGCGCACGAGATCACCAGCCCGCGATTGTAGGCCGAGTGCGGCGCGACCGGCGTGACCACCAGGGCCTCCACCGCCGGGCTGACGATGGGGCCGCCCGCCGAGAAGCTGTACGCGGTCGAGCCGGTCGGCGTGGCGACCACGATCGCGTCGGCGGCGTAGCTGACGAACGGGTGGCCCGCGGCCCGCATCGCGATCTCGGCCGTCTTGTGGCCGGGGAACCGGACGAGCGCGATGTCGTTGAACGCCGTGATGGTGCGGTCCCCGATCACCGCGTCGACGGCCAGCCGGGGTTCGGTGGTGAAGTCGTGCCCGTCGATCGCGGACAGGGCGCCGGGCAGGTCGGGCACGTCCACCTCGGCCAGGAAGCCCAGCTTGCCCAGGTTCACCCCGAGCACCGGGAACCGCTGCCGGTCGGCCAGCCGCATGGCCCGCAGCATGGTGCCGTCGCCGCCCATGCTGACCAGCAGGTCGGCCCGCTGGCGCAGCTCGTCGGGGGACACCGGGTTGGCGCTGCAGGCCAGCCTGGACAGCTCGCTTTCGATGCCGAGGATCGTGATCCCGCGCTGATCGGCCCAGTCCAGCACCGAGGCCACCGCCCCGCCGCAGTCCCGTTCCGGATGCAGCATCAACCCGACGACGTGCATGGCCTTACGCTACTCTGCGGCGTGGCCGTCTGAGGCTCGTGGCACACGGGCCCCCGGCGGATGGGGGCTGTGACACGCTCCTAGCGCTCGGCCTTGGGGCTGAGCGAGCTCAGCGCGTCGTCGAGCATGGCCGGGAAGGTATCCGGGTACCGGGCCAGCATGTAGGTCACGACCGCGACCAGGTTCCGCTCGTCGAGCGCCTTGACCCGGGATATGCGCAGCTCAGCCGCTGCTTCAGAGGAATCAGCCATGCGTCATGGTAACGCCGCGGTAACAGTGCCGGCGGCCACGCGAGCGCTCAGGCGCATCCCGCGCAATAGCATGCGCTCGGCACCGCCCTCGGCGTCCGGTTCGCCGCCTCCGGCCTCATCCTGCTGACCCGCGACATCCGCACCGTAAGAAACCTGCCCGTCCCGGGCTAGCATTTTTATTCCGAACGGTCCGTGGTTCCCGCCCCCCGCCCCCCTCCGCGGCCGCCCGACGAACCCCCGGAGCAAGCGAGCATGCGGCTGGACCTGAACTGGCGCGCCGAAGACGGCCTGCGGCTGCCCATGGCGCTGTGGCACCCGGGCCCCGGCTACCGGATGATCTCCACCGGCGTGCTGGGCGGCGGCCTGGGCCCGCGCGAGTGGGTGCTCAACGCCCAGGTCCCGGCCGGTTACGCCCGCACCGACCCGGCCGGGCACCTGCGCGAGCTGGCCCGCGGCCTGGGATTGACCGGGCCCGGGATCGGCCTGCTGACCGCGGCTCAGGTCACCGACCTGGTCCAGCGCCAGGACGGGGAGGTGCAGGCCGCGGCCACGGTCGGGCTGCGCGTCCCGACCTGGGCCGCCGCCCCGCCGGGCCGCCCCGACCCCGAGTTCGCCGGCACGATCAACCTCATCGTGGCCCTGCCGGTGCCGCTCACCGACGCGGCCTTGGTCAACGCGGTGGTGACCGCCACCGAGGCCAAGACCCAGGCCGTGCTGGACGCCGGGTTCGCCGGCACCGGGACCGCCACCGACGCCGTGTGCGTCGCCGCGCCCCTCGGCCCCGCGGGCCGGGAAGAGGAATTCGCCGGGCCGCGCTCTGTCTGGGGGGCCCGGATCGCCCGGGCCGTGCACGCCGCCGTCCGCGCCGGCGCGGACGGCTACGCCGCCACCGTCGCCCGCGGGAGGACACCGTGAAGTTCGGCCTCAGCTACAACACCGGCGCCTACGGGGTCGTCGACCCCGATGCCATGATCGCGGTCGCCCGGCACGCCGAGGACTGCGGCTTCGAGTCGTTCTACGTGCCCGAGCACGTCGCCCTGTACCCGGGCGCGGGCTTCGGCGCGGTCGCGTTCCCGGCCGACCTGCCGATCGCCGACCCGCTGGAGTGCCTGGCCTTCGTGGCCGCCGTGACCGACCGGATCCTGCTCGGCACCGGGGTCCTGCTGCTGCCCTACCACCAGCCGGTGGTGCTGGCCAAGCGGCTGGCCACCATCGACCTGCTGTCCGAAGGCCGGATGCGCCTGCTGACCATCGGCGTGGGCAGCCTGCCGGGCGAGGCGGCCGCCGTCGGCGTGGACTATGCCACCCGCGGCCGCCGGGCCGACGAGGCCATCGACGCGCTCCGCCTGCTGTGGGCGGGCGATGAGAAGGGCGTCAGCTTCGACGGCGAGTTCTTCTCCTTCGCCAGCGCGTGCAGTTTCCCCAAGCCCACGGCGCCGCTCCCGCTTCACGTCGGCGGATCCAGCCCGGCCGCGGCCCGCCGGGCCGGGCTGCGCGGCGACGGGTACTTCCCCGGCGGCCGGCTCACCGAGGCCGAGCGGGCCAGCCAGATCGAGCTGATGCGGGCCACCGCCCGGGACGCGGGCCGCGACCCGGACGCGCTGGAGGTCACCCGCTGGGGCTCGATCGACCTGACCGCCGAGGACGTGGCGGAGCACGCCGCCCGTGGCGTGGACCGCCTGGTGGTGGGGCCCGCCTCGGCCGACCTGTCCGAGCAGCGCGACCAGCTCTCGGCCCTGGCCGCCCGCGTCGGCCTGCGTTAAGCCTGCCTGGCCAGCTCCAGCAGCTGGCTGAGGCGGTCGCCTGGCCGGCCGGCCAGCACGCGCAGCCGCGGCGCGGAGAAGCCGATCTCCCGGGCCGCGCGGCGGGCGGCCCGCGCCGTCCGGGCGGTCGCCGACGACAGCACGACCAGGTCGGCGCCGACCTCCAGGGCCATGCCGATCACGTCGGCGACCGGCAGGTCCGCGGCCAGGTGGTGCACCAGCCAGCGGTCCTCCCGCAGGCAGGCCGCCGCCATCAGCGCGGGCAGGCCATGCCGTTCGGCGGGCGGCGTGGCGGTCACCGCGATCCCGCGCGGGCGGCCCGGCGGCTGGTGCGCGCGGGGGGCGATGAGCCGCTCGCAGATGGCGCTGGCCCGGTGCTCGGCTGCGATGGTGAGCTCGCCCGCGGCCCATTCGTCGCCCACCCGGCGCAGCGCGGGCGCGATGACCCGCTCGCACATGTCGATCATCGGCACGCCGAGCGCCAGCCGGTCGAACTCGTGCCGGGCCAGCGTCTCGTCGCCGGACACGATCGCGTCGTGCAGCCGGCCGGCGTGGGCCGGCCAGTCGCGGACCCGGACCTGGGGCCGCGGCGCGGTACCGGCGGCCCGCCGCTCGGCCAGTGCGCGGACGTCGCTGTCGAGCACCTCGTAGCCGCGTCCGGTCTTCCTGGCCGGTAGCGTGCCCTGCCGTACCCAGCCGTAGGCGGTCTGGTAGTGCACCCCGAGCGCCTCGGCGGCCTCGCGTAGCTGCATCCCGCCCCGGTCCCCTTCCCGGCCGCCCGGTGTTCCCGTCGGGCCCCCTGGGCCATCTGCGAATTGGTTTGAACTCCTACTTTTAGTGTAGTTTAGTCTTGTTTTTGTCATGAGCGTGCGACGACACGCCGGAGAGGACCGAAGTCATGGGACTGAAGTACACCAGCGTGGTCGACGCCCCGCTGGACGAGGTGTTCGGCTGGCACGCCCGGCCGGGGGCCGTCACCCGGCTGATGCCGCCCTGGCTGCCGGTCCAGGTGGAGCGGGAGGCCGGCTCGGTCCGGGACGGCCGGGCCGTGCTGAGGCTGCCCGCCGGATTGCGGTGGGCGGCCGCCCACCAGCCCGCCGGGTACGACCCGCCGCACGAGTTCGCCGACGCGCTGGCCAGCCTTCCCCTCGCCGCGGTGCTGCCGTGGCGGCATACCCACCGGTTCGGCGTGGCGGGCCAGCGGGCCACCCGCGTCACCGACGTGGTGCAGACGCCGCTGCCGGCCCGGGTGCTGCGGCCGATGTTCGCCTACCGGCACCGCCAGCTGGCCGATGACCTGGCCGCCCAGGCCCGGGCCCGGGAGCTGTGCCCGGACCGGCTGACGATCGCGGTCACCGGGTCGGGCGGGCTGGTCGGCACCGCGCTGACCGCGCTGCTGAGCACGGGCGGGCACCAGGTCATCCGGCTGGTCCGGCGGCGGCCCCGGCACGCGGGCGAGCGGTACTGGCGTCCCGAGGATCCCGGCCCGGACCTGCTGCGCGGCGTCGACGCGGTGATCCACCTGGCCGGGGCGTCGATCGGCGGGCGGTTCACGCCCGGCCGCAGGCAGGAGATCCGCGACAGCCGGATCACCCCGACCCGCCGCCTGGCCGAACTCGCCGCGGCGAGCCGCACCGTCGGCGCGCCGGGCCTGCGGGCGTTCGTCACGGCCTCGGCGATCGGGTTCTACGGGCCGGACCGGGGTGACGAGGTGCTGACCGAGACCAGCCCCCGCGGTGCCGGGTTCCTCGCCGACGTGGTCGCCGGCTGGGAGGATGCCGCCGGCCCGGCGGACCGGGCGGGAGTGCGGACCGTGCAGATCCGCACCGGCCTGGTGCAGACCCCGCGCGGCGGCATGCTGCGGCTGCTCTACCCGCTGTTCGCGGCCGGCCTCGGCGGCCGGCTGGGCAGCGGCCAGCAGTGGCTGGCCTGGATCGGCCTGGACGACCTGCTGGACGTCTACCTGCGGGCGGTGCTCGACCCGGCCCTGTCCGGGCCGGTCAACGCGGTCGCCCCCGCGCCGGTGCGCAACGCCGGGTACACCGCGGTGCTGTCCGGCCTGCTGGGCCGGCCAGCGCTGGTCCCGGTGCCCGCGTTCGGTCCGCGGCTGCTGCTCGGCGGCGAAGGCGCCCGCGAGCTGGCCGAGGCCAGCCAGTACGTCCGCCCGCAGCGGCTGATCGACGCCGGGCACCACTTCCGTTACCCCGAGCTCGAGGCGGCCCTGCGTCACGTGCTCGGCCGCGAGCCGAGCGTCGTCCCGGCCATCCGGATGCCAGCCCGCGCCGAATGAGGGTGACAAGCCGGAAGGGGGCACGCACGTGACCGGGCGCAGGATCGCCGTCATCGGCGGCGGCATCAGCGGGCTGACCGCGGGTTACGTGCTGTCCCGCACCGACCAGGTGACGCTGTTCGAGGCCGACCGGCGGCTCGGCGGGCACGCCGACACCCACCTGGTCGGCCCGGTCCCGGTCGACACCGGCTTCATCGTCTACAACGAGCGGACCTACCCGCTGCTCACCAGGTTGTTCGCCGAGCTGGGGGTGAGCACCCGGGCCAGCGAGATGAGCATGTCGGTCCGCTGCGCCGGCTGCGGCCTGCACTACGCGGGCAAGCGGGGTCCCGGCGGCCTGGCCGCGGGCCTGCGCCGGGGCGGGGGCCGGTTCCTGCGGCTGCTGGCCGACGTCCCGCGGTTCCACCGCGCGGCCCGCCGGCTGCTGGCCAGCGACACGCCCGGCGGCACCGCAGGCCGCGCGCCCGCGGACATCACCTTCGGCGAGTTCCTGGACGACGGCGGCTACTCCGCCTACTTCCAGGCCCATTTCGCGCTGCCGCTGGTCGCGGCGGTGTGGTCCTGCCCGGCCGGGACGGCGCTGCGCTATCCGGCCCGGTACCTGTTCGCCTTCCTGGCCCAGCACGGGATGCTGTCGGTGTCCGGCTCACCGCCCTGGCGCACCGTGACCGGCGGTTCCCGGTGCTACGTCGAGCGGGCCGCGCGCCACCTGGCCCGCGTCCGGCTCGGCACCCCGGTCCGCGCCGTGCGCCGCTTCCCGGACGGCGCCGAGGTGCGCGACGCCTCCGGCCGGGCGCACCAGTTCGACGCCGTGGTCATCGCCACCCACCCGGACCAGGCGCTGGCCCTGCTCGCCCCGGCCACCCGGGCCGAACGCGAGGTGCTTGGCGCCTTCCGCTACACCCCGAACCCGGCCCTGCTGCACACCGACGCCCGCCTCCTCCCGGACCACCCCGGCGTCCGGGCCTCCTGGAACTACGAGCTCCGCCGGTGCCGGGCCGACCCCGGCGCAGCACGGGTCAGCTACCACCTGAACCGCCTGCAGCACCTGCCCGCAGGCCGGGACTACATCGTGACCCTCGGCGCTGAAGACGACGTCGACCCGGGCCTGGTCCTCAGCCGGATGGACTACGCGCACCCCGCCTACACCCCGGCCTCGGTCGCCGCGCAGCGCCGCCTGCCCGAGCTGAACACGCCGGTCACAGCGTTCGCCGGCGCCTACCACGGCTGGGGCTTCCACGAGGACGGGTGCCGGTCCGGGGCCCAGGCCGCCCGCGCACTCGGGGGAGCCTGGTGACGCGCCCGCTGGCCCCCGGCGCCGCGCTGTACGAGTGCCGGGTCACCCACACCCGGCTGGCCCCGTGGCGGCACGCGTTCACCTACCGCACCTACCAGTGGCTGGTCGACCTGGACCACCTGCCCCGGCCCGGCCCGGGGCTGCGCCTGCTGGCCGGCTTCCGCGCCCGCGATCACCTGGGCGACCCCCGGCGGCCGATCCGGGCCAACCTCGACCGGTTCCTTGAATCCCGGGGCATCGACCTGGCCGGCGGGCGGGTGCTGATGCTCGCCCACGCCCGCGTGCTCGGGTACGTGTTCAACCCGCTGACCGTCTACTGGTGTCACCGGGCCGACGGCGCGCTGGCCTGCGTGGTGGCCGAGGTGCACAACACCTACCGGCAGCGGCACGCCTACCTGCTCCGCACCGACGATCACGGCCGGGCCGAGGCTCCGAAGCAGTTCTACGTCTCGCCCTTCTACCCGGTCGACGGCGGCTACCGGATGTGCCTGCCCGAGCCCGGCCCCGGCCCCGGACCGCTCAACCTCAGCGTCACGCTCACCCGCCCCGGCGGGCCCTCGTTCGTGGCCAGCGTGCACGGCACCGGCCGGCCTGCCACCGCGCGGGCCCTGCTCAGCGCCGCGACGCGGCACCCCTGGTCCACCGCGGCCGTCTCGGCCCGGATCCGGTGGCAGGGAAGCAGGCTCTACCTGCGCGGGCTGCCCCTCGTACCCCGGCCACCTCACCGACCCCAGGAGGGAGTCCAGTGATCAGCAGCAGGCAGCAAGTCCCGCGCTGCGCCGTCGACGCCGCACGGTGGCCCGACGTCGCGGTGGCAGAAGGCTCCCTGGTGCGCGCGGCCGTGGCCCGGGTCCTGTTCCGCCAAGCGGTGTCGGACCTTCCGGTCAGGGTGCGGTTCCCGGACGGGCGGCTGCTGGGCGGGGGCCCGCCGTCCGCGCCGGTCATGGTCCTGCACCGGCCCCGGGAGTTCTTCCGCCGCTTCGGCGCCTGCGGCCTGATCGGGTTCGGCGAGTCCTACCTGGCCGGCGACTGGGACTGCGCCGACCTGACCGGGCTGCTCACGGTGTTCGCCGCCCACGCCGGCGACCTCATCCCGGCCGGGCTCCAGCGGCTGCGCTCGCTCGCGGTGCGCCGGCCGCCACCGGGCGACCGGCAGACGCCTGACGGTGCCCGCCGCAACATCGGCCGCCACTACGACCTGTCCAACGAGCTGTTCGCGCTGTTCCTCGACGAGACCATGACCTACTCCTCGGCCTTGTTCGCCGTGAACGCCGACGACGGCACCCCGCTGGCCGCCGATCACCTGCTGGCCGGCGCGCAACGGCGCAAGATCGACTGCCTGCTGGACCGGGCCGGGGTCGGGCCCGGCTGCCGGCTGCTCGAGATCGGCACCGGCTGGGGCGAGCTGGCCATCCAGGCCGCGCACCGGGGCGCCAGCGTGGTCACGGTGACGATCTCGCGCGAGCAGCACGCGTACGCCGCCCGCCGGGTGGCCGAAGCGGGCCTGGCCGGCCGGGTCCGGGTGGAGTTGCGCGACTACCGTGACCTCGAGGGGACGTTCGACGCCATCTGCTCCTGCGAGATGATCGAGGCGGTCGGCGAGCGCTACTGGGACGCCTACTTCACCGCGCTGGACCGGCACCTGGCCCCCGGCGGCCGGATCGGGCTGCAGACGATCACCATGCCGCACGACCGGATGCTGGCCACCCGCCACACCTACACCTGGATCCAGAAGTACATCTTCCCCGGCGGCCTGCTCCCGTCCCTGACCGCGATCGAGAACAGCCTGACCTCCCAGACCCGGCTGCGGATCACGGCCCGTACCGACTTCGGCCCGCACTACGCGCAGACGCTGCGGATCTGGCGGGACCGGTTCCAGGCCCGCGCGCACGAGGTGACCGAGCTCGGCTTCGACGACGTGTTCAAGCGCATGTGGACCTTCTACCTGTGCTACTCCGAGGCCGGCTTCCGGTCCGGCTACATCGGCGTCAGCCAGCTCACCCTGGCTCGCATATGACCACCGGCAAGACCGACGCCGCCGCCGTCATCGCGGACCTGGTCCGGACCCGGGCCGGCCTCGACCTGCCGGTCCGGCTGCGGGCCTGGGACGGCAGCGAGGCCGGGCCCGAGCACGCCCCGGTCCTGGTCGCCCGGTCCCCGCGGGCGCTGCGCCGGATCCTGTGGCGCCCGGGGGAGCTCGGCCTGGCCCGCGCCTATATCAGCGGCGACCTCGACGTGGACGGGGACCTCACCGACGGCCTGCGCCGGGTCTGGGCCGCGGCCCGGCACCAAGCCCCGGGGGGCGGTACGGCACCGAGCCGCGCGCCCCTCCCCGGGCCCAGAGCCGCCTGGGCCGCGGTCCGGGCCGCGGCCCGGCTGAAACTGCAGGTCTGGCCCCCGCCACCCGCACCGCGCGGCGAGCTCCGGGTCCGCGGCCGCCTGCACAGCCGGGCCCGTGACCAGGCGGTGATCGCCGGCCACTATGACCTGCCCGCCGCGTTCTACCGGCTCATCCTCGATCCCGCGATGGCCTACTCGTGCGCCGACTGGACCGAGGCGGACACCCTGGCCGACGCGCAGCACGCCAAGCTGCGGCTGATCTGCCGCCAGCTCGACCTGACCCCGGGCCGCAGGCTGCTCGACCTGGGCTGCGGCTGGGGCTCGCTGACCATCCACGCGGCCCGCCACTGTCAGGCCCGGGTCACCGCCGTGACGCTGTCCGCCGAGCAGGGCGGCTACGTCCGCCAGCGCGTCCGCGATGACGGCCTCGGCGGCCGGGCCGAGGTCAGGATCCAGGACTACCGGGACCCACTGGCCGACAACTACGACGCGATCGCGTCGGTCGAGATGGGCGAGCACGTGGGCGCCGCGCAGTACCCGCGGTTCTGCTCGGCGCTGTACCGCCTGCTGCGTCCCGGCGGCCGGCTGCTGATCCAGCAGATGTCCCGCGGCGCCCGCGCGCCCGGCGGCGGCTCGTTCATCGAGTCCTACATCGCGCCCGACATGCACATGCGCCCGGTGGGGGAGACGATCGGGCTGATCGAGAACGCCGGGTTCGAGGTCATCGGGGTCCGGGCCATGCGCGAGCACTACGTCCGCACCATCCGGGCCTGGCTCGGCAACCTCGACGCGAACCTGCCCGCCGTCACCCGCATCCTCACCCCGGAGCAGGTCCGGGTGTGGCGCCTGTACCTGGCCGGCGGTGCGCTGGCCTTCGAGCAGGGCCGGATGGGCGTCGACCAGATCCTCGCGGTCAAGGCCCGGTGAGCGGCATCCCGGCCGGTCCGTTCGGCCTCATCGTCCTCACCACCGCGGCCGCGCTGCTGATCATGCAGGCCGTGGCGTTCGCCGTCGCCCGCGTTGTCGGCAAGCACAGCGTGGCCGACGTCGCCTGGGGCGTCGGCATCGCCCTGACCGCCCTGGTCAGCCTGCTCGCCTCGGCCGGGCACGGCCAGCCCGTCCGCCGGTACCTGCTGCTGGCCGTGTCGGTCGCCTGGGGCCTGCGGCTGGCCGCCTACGTCGCCTGGCGCAACCACGGCCGGGGCGAGGACCCGCGCTACCGGGACCTGCTCAGCCGGGCCCGGGGGAACCGGAACCTCTACGCGCTGCGCGTGATCTACCTGCTGCAGGCCGCGATCTTGTGGCTGGCCTGCCTTCCGGTCCAGGCCGGCATGGCCGAGCGGGCCCCGGCCGGCCCGGTCACGGTCATCGGGGCCGCCCTCTGGCTGGGCGGATTCGTCTTCGAGTCGGTCGGCGACTGGCAGCTGGCCCGGTTCGCGGCGGACCCGGAGAACCGGGGAACGATCATGGACCGGGGCCTGTGGCGGTACACCCGCCACCCCAACTACTTCGGCGACTTCTGCATGTGGTGGGGCCTGTTCCTGATCGCGCTCGGCTCCTGGGCCGAACTGCCCACGGCGATCGGCCCGCTGCTGATGACCTACATCCTGACCCGCGGCACCGGCCAGCGCATGACCGACCGGCGGATGGCCGCCACCCGCCCCCAGTACGCCGACTACGCCGCCCGGACCAGCGCCTTCTTCCCCCGCCCGCCGCGGTCGAGGCGCGGCGGCGGATAGGAGGGAGACCACCGCCGCGCGACGCTGACGTTACTCCTCCCCGGTCCCTGCCAAGACCGGGGAGGATTTTGTGCACCAGGTGAACATGCCGGATTAACGTGAGTTTCCGGCGTGCCGCGGGCGGCGGACGCGGCCGCGGCCAGTTGGGCGGCCTGTCATGATGCACCGGCGGCCACGCCGCGGCCCGGCGCCGCGCCCGCGCCTGGTTTCCATTGATCACGAAGACTCTGCTACTCCCCGGAGTAGTAAATCCTTCACGATCACGGCAATCCCGCCCGGGGGACCGCGACACGGCGGGACCCGGGGCACGCCGCGAAACGCACCTTATTTCGGAACGCTCACATAGGCCGCAAGATCCTCCTCTAAGCCCGAATGCTCCCCGATGTGGGTCATCTGACCCGTACATGTGAGCGAAGGGTGACCAGGGCGTTCACTCCGCGCGGATGAAGCGCGTCGCCCCAGATCCCGCGACACTGCGGAGTGTGGCTGCGGAAACCTTGCTCCGGTCCTGGAATGACACGCCGACCCGGCAGGCGGTCATCGATTTCGCCCAGGCGGTCAGCACCGAGGGTTCCCCGGGTTTCGTGGCCCCGGCCGAGCGCGTGGCGGTGTTCGACAACGACGGCACGCTGTGGAGCGAGAAGCCCATCCCGGTCGAGCTGGACTTCACCTTGTTCCGGATGGCCGAACTGGCCGCCCGGGATCCGTCGCTGGCCGGACGCCAGCCGTACCAGGCCGCGTCCGAGCGGGACTACCGCTGGCTGGGCGAGGCGATGGTGAAGCACTACCACGGCGACGAGGCCGACCTGCGGCTGCTGATGGGCGGGGTGGAGTCGGCGTTCGAGGGCCTGGGCGTGGAGGCCTACCAGACGGAGGTCCTGACCTGGCTCGGCGACGCCGCGCACCCGGTGCTGCGCCGCCCGTACCTGTCGTGCGGATTCGTCCCGATGGTGGAGTTGCTGCGCTACCTGGAGGCGAACGGGTTCACCACCTACATCGCCTCGGGCGGTGACCGTGACTTCATGCGGCCCTTTGCCCAGTCCATCTACGGCGTCCCGCCGGAGCGGGTGATCGGCAGTGCGCTGGGGCTGGATTACGACGACGCCAGCGGCGATGACACCCGGCTGGTGTACAAGTCGAAGATCGAGTTCTTCGACGACGGGCCGCAGAAGCCGGTACGGATCTGGAGCCGGGTCGGCCGCCGCCCGCTGGTGGCGGGCGGCAACTCCAACGGCGACATCCCCATGATGCGCTTCGCCCGGACCGGCACGCGCGGCGCGCTGCGGCTGCTGGTGCTGCACGACGACGCCGACCGTGAGTTCGCCTACACCGCGGGCGCCGAGGACGCTCTGGACCGGGCCAGGATCCACGGCTGGACGATCGTCAGCATCAAGGACGACTGGGCCACGGTCTTCGCGGACCGGTAAGGGTATTCACCCGCCAGGTGTGAAGCCACCGGGCGTCCTGGCTCCTAGGGTCGGGTGCCTGGGGAAGCTCTACCTGAAGGGACCGCGATGGCGAAGCCGTTCCGGGGTGTGATCAACGTCGACGTGACCCAGTCGGTGCCGGACTGGGGACCGTACACGCAGCCGATCGCCCCCGAGGGCACGCCAAGCGTGCTGTACATCGTCCTGGACGACGTCGGGTACTCGGCCATGGGACCCTTCGGCGGGCTGATCGAGACGCCGAACATCGACCGCATCGCGCAGCACGGCCTGACCTACACCAACTTCCACACCACGGCGCTGTGCTCGCCGACCCGGTCGTGCCTGATGACCGGGCGCAACCACACCACCAACGGCATGGCCACGATCACCGAGGCCGCGTCGGGGTTCCCGAGCTCGAACGGGCACATCCCGTTCGAGTGCGCCACGGTCGCCGAGGTGCTCGGCGAGCACGGCTGGAACACCTACATGGTCGGCAAGTGGCACCTGACCGCCGAGGACGAGATGAACATGGCCTCGCGCAAGGCCCAGTGGCCGGTCGGGCGGGGGTTCGAGCGGTTCTACGGCTTCCTGGGGGCCGAGACCAACCAGTGGTATCCGGACCTGGTCTACGACAACCACCCGGTCGACCAGCCGCGTTCGCCGGAACAGGGCTACCACCTGACCGAGGACCTGACCGACAAGGCGCTGGAGTTCATCCGCGACGCCAAGGCGGTCGCCCCCGACAAGCCGTTCTTCCTCTACTACTGCCCGGGCGCGTGCCACGCCCCGCACCACGCCCCCCGGGAGTGGATCGACAAGTACCGCGGCAAGTTCGACATGGGCTACGAGGCCTACCGCCAGCTGGTATTCGAGCGGCAGAAGCAGATGGGAGTGATCACCGACCAGGCCGAGCTGTCGCCGATCAACCCCTACATCAACGACACCAGCGCGGACGGGAAAGGCTGGCCCGAGGCCGACACCGTACGCCCGTGGGACTCCCTGACCGACGATGAAAAGCGGCTGTTCCGCCGGATGGCCGAGGTCTACGCGGGGTTCCTGTCCCACGCCGACCACCAGATCGGCCGGCTGCTCGACTACCTGGAGGAAAGCGGCCAGCTGGACAACACGATCATCGTCCTGGTGTCGGACAACGGGGCCTCGGGCGAGGGCGGCCCGAACGGTTCGGTCAACGAGAACAAGTTCTTCAACGCGGTCCCGGACACCATCGAGGCCAACCTGCTGCTCCTGGAGGAACTGGGCAGTCCCAGGACCTACAACCACTACCCGACCGGCTGGGCCTGTGCCTTCAACACCCCGTTCAAGCTGTGGAAGCGGTACTCGAACTGGGAGGGCGGCACCGCCGACCCGATGATCGTCTCCTGGCCGGCCCGGATCACCTCCGGCGGCGTGCGCCGCCAGTACGTGCACGCCGTCGACATCGTGCCCACCCTGTACTCGCTGCTCGGCATCGAGATGCCCGACGTGGTCAAGGGCTACACCCAGTTCCCGCTGGAGGGCATCAGCTTCGACGCCACCCTCAACGACCCGGACGCGACCACCGACAAGCAGACCCAGTTCTACTCGATGGGCGGTACCCGGGCCATCTGGCACCAGGGCTGGAAGGCCGCCGCGCTCTCCCCGTCCGCCCCGGACATGTGGGCCCGCTACGCCGCCCAACGGTGGGAGCTGTTCAACACCGACCAAGACCCCAGCGAATGCCACGACCTGGCTGATCAGGAACCTGAGAGGCTGCAGGAGCTGATCGACCTGTGGTGGGCGCAGGCCGGCCAGTACGGCGCGCTGCCGCTGGAAAACCGCGGCGCCATCGAGATCCTGACCACCGACCGGCCGCAGCTGACCAAGCCGCGGCACCGGTACGTGTACTACCCCGGCACCGCCGAGGTCCCCGAGTCGGTCGCGCCGAACATCCGCAACCGCTCCTACACGATCGCGGTCGAGGTCACCATCGATACCCAGGACGCGGCCGGGGTGCTGTTCGCCCACGGCGCCCGGTTCGGCGGGCACGCGCTCTACCTCAAGGACGGCAAGCTCAAGTACGTCTACAACTTCGTCGGCGACACCGAGCAGGTCGTCGAGTCCGCCGAGCCGGTGCCCGCCGGCCACGTGGTCCTGTCCGCCTCCTTCGAGCGCGAGGGCGACTCGATGCCCGCCGCGGGCACGCTCACCCTGTACATGGGCGAGCGCGAGGTCGGGCGGGGCCGGATCAGGACCCAGCCCGGCAAGTTCTCCATCGCCGGGGAGGGCCTCAACGTCGGCAAGGACGCCGGCGAGCCGGTCACCGACGACTACCCGGGCCCGGCGCCCTGGGCCTTCACCGGCGGCACCATCCGCCGGGCCGCGGTCGACGTCAGCGGCCAGCCGTTCGTGGACCTGGCCGCCGAGGCCCGGATGGCCTTCATGCGGGACTGAATCCCCATGCGCGAAGATGTGACGACGGATCCCGGGCGGGCGCCGGCCCGGGACATGGCGTGGGTGCCGGGCGGCACCTTCCTGATGGGGTCCCCGGATTTCTACCCCGAGGAACGCCCGGTGCGCCGGGTCGAGGTCGACGGGTTCTGGCTGGATACCCACCCGGTTACGGTCGGCGAGTTCCGCGAGTTCGTCAGGGCCACCGGGTACGTGACGGTCGCCGAGCGCCCGCTCGACCCGGCTCAGTACCCCGACGCGGACCCGGCCCTGCTCCGGCCCGGATCGCTGGTCTTCCAGCCCACCCGCGGGCCGGTCGACCTGCGCGACGTCACCCAGTGGTGGCGTTACCTGCCCGGCGCCCAGTGGCGCCGCCCGCTGGGCCCGGGCAGCACGCTCGCGGGCCTGGACCGCCACCCCGTGACCCACGTGGCCGCCGAGGACGCCGAGGCGTACGCGGCCTGGGCGGGCAAGGAACTGCCCAGCGAGGCCGAGTGGGAGTTCGCCGCCCGCGGCGGCCTGTCCGGGGCCGTCTACTGCTGGGGCGACGTCTTCGCCCCCGGCGGCCGGCTGATGGCCAACACCTGGCAGGGCCAGTTCCCCTGGCAGAACCTGCGCGCCGGCGGATGGGACCGGACCTCGCCGGTCAAGAGCTTCCCGCCCAACGGCTACGGCCTGTACGACATGGCCGGGAACGTCTGGGAGTGGACCAGCGACTACTTCGCGGCCCACGGGCAGCAGGCCCACGGGCAGCAGGCCCACGGGCAGC
>Ga0335074_10005215_pt1 | contig 17973 bp, 16 predicted proteins | sample Lox_Sample_23_FD_206715 | JGI IMG/M metagenome (GOLD analysis project Ga0335074, IMG submission 206715) | Soil microbial communities from Loxahatchee National Wildlife Refuge, Florida, United States - Lox_Sample_2.3 | ecosystem: Environmental > Terrestrial > Soil > Wetlands | place: USA... | reverse complement strand
GACGGGTTTCAGGTGACAGGTGACAGGTGTCAGGTGTCAGGTGTCAGTGCGCAAATCGGTTTCAGTGAAGACCACGTGTTGCGGTAGAGTGCAGCCATGCCGAAACATAGCAAGGCGACGATTGTTGCGCTGGCGGTGATGGCCTCGGTGATCGGCTCGATGCTGCACGAGGGCCTGGGGCACGGGGTGACAGCGTGGCTGCGCGGCGATCGTGTGACCGAGTGGACCAGCAATCATCTGGACGATGTGCGCCCGGACCGGCTGGTGGATGCGGGCGGGACGCTGGTGAACCTGATTGCGGGATTGATTTGCCTGGGAGCGGCCCGGGTGGCGCGCGCGCGGGCGAACCTGCGCTACTTTCTGTGGCTCCTGGCGGCGCTGAACTTGCTGCTGGGCGCAGGGTACTTCCTTTTCTCGGGCGTACTGGGGCTGGGCGACTGGGCGCAGGTGGTCGCCGGCCTGCCGCACCCGGGTGCACTGCGGACGGCGATGGCGGCTACGGGCGCGCTGCTGTACGTGGTGTTTCTGCGCTGGATTGTGATTGGTCTGCGGCCGTTCTGCCCCAGCCGCGGGGAATACAACACCGTGGGACGCCTCCCTTACTACGCTTCGTGCATCTACATGTGCACTGCCGGCGCGCTGGATCCACTGGGATTCAAGCTGATGCTGCTCTCAAGCATACCGGCGTTCTTCGGCGGATTGAGCGGGCTGTTGTGGGGCGACGTTTTTCTGCGCGGGCAGCGTCAGCCAGCGGAGGTGCTTACGGTGAGGCGCAGTGGGGGGACGTGGATTGCGGCGGTGGTGGTCGCTGTGGCCTTTCTGGCGACCGTGGCGAGAGGGATTGAGTTCAGGTATTGAGGGAGTTTATGGATCGGCATGTCGTTGCAGGAGCTAAAAGCCCGAAGTTCAGGATTGGCGATCTGCGGCACGACTGAAGTCGTGGCCCTTCAAAACGTGGCTCAAACCCAGTTCCCACGCAGACACTGAAGCCCGCCCTTGATTTTGTGGCATTTTCGGCACGAGTAAACTCGTGCCCTTTTACAAAACCTGCTGGGCGAGGTTTTTCCCCCACGTTGTGCACGTATGCCCCTTCAAAGCCGATTCAGACTGACCCAATACGGTTGGCCTTCAGGCTTGCGGCCCGCTCTTCAGGCTGTTGGCTTAAGCTGGGGTTGGCACGTTGGCGGGTTGATGAGGAGATCGGGATGCGGATTTGTATGCGGATGGGCGGGTTTGCGGGGCCGGTGCTGGCGGCTTGCGCGGCGATGGCGATGATTGCGGGACCGGCGCGGATTGTGGCGCAGCAGCCGTACCAGGTGATTGACCAGTGGAAGATTGGCGGCGAGGGGTTCTGGGATTACATGACGGTGGATTCGGCGGCGCACCGGCTCTACATCACGCACGACAGGGTCGTCGACGTGGTGGACACCGACAGCGGCAAGGTGGTGGGCGAGATCACGGGGCTGTACGGGATCCATGGCGTGGCGCTGGACGATTCCGGAACCTACGGATATATCTCGGATGGCGGCGCGAACGCGGTGGTGGTGTTTGACCGTAAGACGCTGGAGAAGGTGGCGCGGATCGAGGCGGGGAAGAATCCGGATGGGATTGTGTATGAGCCCTCGACGAAGACGGTGTGGGCGTTCAACGGGCGAAGCGACAGCGCGACGGTGATCGACACGGTGGGGCGCACGGTGGTGGCGACGATCCCGCTGCCGGGGAAGCCGGAGTTTCCGGCAGTGGACGGCCAAGGCAACGTGTACGACAACATCGAGAGCAAGAACGAGATTGTGCGGCTGGACGCGCACGCGTACAAGGTGACGGCGGAGTGGCCGACAGGGTGCGATTCGCCGTCGGGGCTGACGATGGACCAGGCGGGGCACCGGCTGTTCAGCGTGTGCGACGGGCGGAAGATGAGCGTGATTGACGCGACCACGGGCAAGAGCCTGGCGCTGCCGCCTATCGGGCAGGAACCGGATGCCGCGGCGTTCTCGCCGGAGAAGAACTTGGCGTTTGCCTCGTGCGGCGAAGGCGTGCTGACAGTAATTGACGCGAGCTCGCCGGCGTATGCGGCGATCGAGAACCTGCCCACGCAGCGCGGTGCGAGGACCATGGCGTACGATCCGGCGACGGACCGCGCCTACCTGGTAACGGCGGATTTCGGGCCGGCGCCCGCGGCGACCAAGGAGCATCCGCATCCGCGGCCGTCGATTGTGCCGGGGTCGTTTACGGTGATTGTGGTGGGACGCGAATAGGGAACGGGGATCAGGTGTCAGGTGTCAGGGGCGGATTCAACGCCCGGCTCTTGGATCAGAGTCATCCCGCGAGCGAATCGCGACGATCGCGACGAAGGCTGAGGCTCCGAGCATAATCACCGCTGCTGCTGCAAGACCGTATATGAGATAGACGAATGTCGTGAGGCCGCACTGTCCGTCGACTTGGTGAGGAGCGCAATCATTGGCTTTGCCGATCGAATATGCGCACGCCACAATCAGAGTGCTTACAGCTAGCGCTGCAAGCCAAGTTGCGAGATTTGATCGTCGACGGCGCATAAACGTGGATCAATATACAAGCTGGCAGTCTTCGTCGTCAGCTTCGATCACTTGGCTTTTTCAAACGTCAGGCTGGCGGAGTTGATGCAGTAGCGAAGGCCTGTGGGGCGCGGACCGTCGGGGAAGACGTGGCCTAAATGGCCGCCGCAGCGGGCGCAGGTGACCTCAATGCGGCGCATGCCGAAAGTATTGTCTTCGTGCTCCGCGACCGCGGTGGAGTCGGCGGGGATCATGAAGCTGGGCCAGCCGCAGCCGGAGTCGAACTTGGCGCCGGAGTTGAACAGCAGCGCGCCGCAGCCGGCGCAGTGGTAGTCGCCGGTCTCGTAGTTGAATTCGAGGGGGCCGGTGAAGGGGCGCTCGGTGCCTTTTTCGCGGAGGATGTGGTACTGCTCGGGGGTGAGCTGGGCGCGCCACTCGGCATCGGACTTGGTGATTTTGTCGGGGGATTGTGCCATGGGGAGTTCTCAGTTCACAGTTCGTAGTTCACAGTGACGACAGTTGTCAGTTCTCAGTTCTCAGTTGTCAGTACCGACTTCATACTTCGGCGGTTAGGTCGATTTCGACGAGGATGTCCATGGGCAGACGCGCGGCCTGGACGGTGGTGCGGGCGGGCGGGATCACGCCTTCTGGAGCGAGATAGCGAGCGTAGACCGCGTTCATGGCCGCAAAGTCGTTCATGTCCTTGAGAAACACGGAGGCCTTCACGACTTTTTCCAGGCTCGATCCGCCGGCTTCGAGGATGGCCTTCAGGTTCTCCATGACGCGGGTGGTCTGCTCGGTGATGCCGCCGGGGGCGACTTTGCCGGTAGCCGGGTCCACCGGTCCCTGGCCGGCGGTGAAGAGCAGGTTACCGAAGCGGATGCCCTGCGAGTAGGGGCCGATGGCTGCGGGAGCATTGGGTGTGGAGACGGCTTGTTTGCTCATGACTCTGATTCTAGCCGCTTGCCGAGACGAGCTTCGAGAGCTGACAGCTCGCAGCAGACAGCTTCCAGTTCCCTGGTCCTTGGCTCGTGGCCGTGGAGGAGGAGCGGCGAGATGGGTGAACCTTAAGCTGTCAGTTGCTCATTGTGTGCTGCTTTTCAGCGCCAGACGGCGAGCAGCGCGCCCGCAGCGACAAATGCGATCAGCCAGTAGCCGCCCGTGATGGTGAAATAGCGGAGCGGACGTCCCTCGTAAATGGTCTGCGGGTACATGATCGCGGCGACGAAGCCGACCCAGGTGATGGCGCCGATGTGAATGCCGTCCATCCACGTGCTGGCATGCGACCAGAGGATGACATGGTCGAGGATGAACGCGAGGAGCACATCGCCGATGAAAGAGCAGATCATGCCCCAGGCCACGCCCTTGGGCTTCTCGCCCATCTGGCGGCCCACAATGGCCGCCCACGGCTTGGCGAAGAGCACGGACGAGAACCAAAGGGCGCCCAGAACCCAGATCATCACGGCGGCAACGAGGACCGGCCAGAGATTGATGAGGTGGTGGAGATGTTGCATAGTGCCTCCCGGACGAAGATTGACTGCTCAAGATTGCAGAAATGGAGTGTGCTGATGACTTTGGGGCAAGAAGCAGGCAAGTGTCAATGACAATCCAGGCTGTGTCACTGTTCCGTCAACAGCGGCTTACCACGCAGGCCGCGGATCAGCGGGCGAACGGAGAACAAGAGGATCAGCAGGAGGGCGAGTTCGAGGTAACCGCCGATGAAAAGGATCGGGACCGTCAGAATCGCGAAGCGGGTTCCCTGCAGCAGATCGATCGTCCGGAGACCGACCCAGTGGAAAAGGACCCACTGGAGCCCAATAAGCCGGATCCACCAGCTTGTTCCAGGAGGATAGCCCACATCGAGAGGCGGCATCAGGAGGAAGAAGTTGACAGCTTCGAGAGGGAATGCGAGGCCGAGAGCAACCAGGATGCGGTGTTTCATCGGGCACCTCTACTTGCGTCTGAGGGCTTCCAACTCATCGAGTGTACGAGGCCAGTCGGCGCCGAGCAGGCGGGAGAGGCTGCGGTCGGCCAGGACTTTGCCGCCGGTCTGGCAGGTGGGGCAGTAGTTGGTTTCGTTGTCGGCGTAACGGATGCGTTGGATGGGGCTGGCGCAGCGGGGACAGGGCTGGCCGAAGCGGCCGTGGACAGCGAACTCGGGGCGGAAGGCGGTGACCTTCTCCGGGAAAGTTCGCGCGGCTTCGGCGACGAGGCGATCGGTCCAGAGAGTGAGCGTGTTGCGCGTGGCGTCCCAGAGGCGCTGCCAGTCGGCTGGCGCGAGCTTGCCGGTGAGGGTGATGGGGGAGAGCTGGGCGGCGTGGAGAATCTCGTCGGAGTAAGCGTTGCCGACGCCGGAGATGAGGCGCGGATCGGTGAGGGCACGCTTGAGGGTGCGATTTTCGCGGGTGAGAGCGGCGCGGAAGGTTTCGAGGTCGGTGCCGGGAGCAAAGATTTCGATGCCGCCGGGGTCGATATCGTGGAGGGCTGGTTCGCCGCGGACGACGTGGAGCGAGGCGCGACGCTTGGAGCCGGCCTCGGTGAGTGTAAGCGAGCCGGAGGGGAAGTCGAAGGCGAGGATCGCGTTGCGGCCAGCGAGTTTGGCGTTGGCGGGCTTCCAGTGCAGGCGGCCGGCGATCATGAGATGGATGACGAGCCAGATGTCGTTGTCGAGGCCGATCGCGATGCGTTTGCCGACGCGGCGGAGGGCGGTGACGGTGCGACCTTCGGCGGCGGAGACGGGCGGGTCCACGGTGCGGAGGACGAAGACAGAGCCGAGGCGGACGTGCTGGAGCGGCTCGCCAACTATGCGAGGCTCTAGCGCGGCGATGTAGGCGGAGATGTCGGGGAGTTCGGGCACGTGCATTCAGATTGCTGCGAGAGCGCGGCAAGAGGCAAGAACAAATCGAACTTCGCGTATCGTGTTCGCGTCCAATCCGGATTATGGCTGCGTCTAATCCGGATTGCGATGGCGTCCAAGCCGGAATGACAGAGGCGCAGCGCGCCGGCCCGACCGGCAAATGTGCGTTATCCTTGGGCCACGCAGTCCCCAGTCAAAGAGACTCCAAAGCTGAGGTTGAACCGCATGAAGCTGCTGCCTTGTTCCGCCCTTGCCGCGACGCTATTGATGACGGCCGCTGGTTTTGCGCAGAGCCCGCCGACGGCGCCGGCGAAGACGCGCGTGCCCATTCCGGCGACGCCGGGCAAGACATTCGACCTGGCGTGGATTGGAAAAATGCTGCGGGTGAGCGATCCGGAGATTGCGCCGGATGGGAAGTCTCTGGTGGTGGTCGTCGCCAAGCCGAACTACGAGGATGACCTGTACGAGTCGGATCTGGCGATGGTGGACACGGCGACGGGCGCGACCCGCTACCTGACGCACGACCGTAAGACGGCGACGTTTCCGCGCTGGTCGCCGGACGGGGACCGGCTGGCATTCCTGGCGCACGATGTGGACAAGAAGAACCAAATCTTTGTGCTGGATATGCGCGGCGGGGGCGATGCGGAGCAGATCACGAAGAGCCCGACGTCGATACAACAATTTGCGTGGAAGCCGGACGGGACCGCGTTTGCATACGTTGCTATTGACGACGCGCCGAAGAAAACGGGGGCGGACAAGTTCGACGATGCGTTTCACGTGGGCGACAACAGCTACCTGGATCGCGACGAGGCGCTGCCGACACACTTATGGTTGGTTCCGGCTGAGGGCGGCGAGGCAAAGAAGCTGACTTCGGGCGACTGGACGCTACCGGTGGCGTTTCCGCCGGGACCGCCGGCTTCGCCGATTTCGTTTACGCCGGATGGGACGAAGATTCTCTACGTGCGCCTGGAAAACACGTACTCGGGAGACCGCAGGTACTCTTCGCCGCAACTGCTGGACCTGGCGACGGGCAAGTCGGAGCCGATGACGACGCACACGATGCATGCGTCGTTTCCAGTGGTGTCGCCGGACGGGACGCACGTGGCGTACGTTTACCCGCGCGACGGCGAGGAGCACAACTACGGCGACATCTACGTGATCAACGGCCTGCGGGGCGAGAGCGAGGACGTGACCCGCGCCGTCGATCGCAATTTTTTCCGCGCGATCTGGATGCCGGATAGCAAGACGATCCTGACCGGCGCGAATGACGCGGCGACGGCGGGAATGTGGCTGCAGCCGATGGATGCGAGCAAGGCTACGCGGCTGGACCTGGGCGACGTAACACCGAGCACGGGATTCTGGCTGGATGCGAACGTGGGCAAACAAGGGCAGATTGCGTTTGCGGGAACGGAGCCGCATCGGCCCACGGAGATTTACCTGATCGACGCGCCGGGCGCGAAGCCGCGGCGGCTGACGGCGTTTCATGCAGCGTTCGATGGGGTCAGTCTGGGGCGCAGCGAAGTGGTGACCTGGAAGAGCCCGGATAAAGCGCCGAGAAACTGGAGCGAGGATGGCATCCTGACGTATCCGCCGGATTATGTGGAGGGCAAGAAGCTGCCGCTGGTGCTCTATATCCACGGCGGGCCGACATCGAACTCAAAGGACACATTCTCCACGTTTGCGCAGTTGATTGCGGCGCAGGGATGGCTGGTGTTCGAACCGAACTACCGAGGCAGCGACAACGAGGGGCAGGATTTTGAGCGGGCGATTGTGGACGATTCCGGCGATGGGCCGGGGCGCGACGTGCTGGCCGGTGTGGAGATGCTGAAGAAGCGCGGCATCGTGGACGAGGACAACATCGCGGTGACGGGCTGGAGCTACGGCGGCTACATGACGTCGTGGCTCATCGGACATGCGCAGTTCTGGAAGGCGGCGATTGCGGGCGCGCCAGTGACCAACCTGATCGACCAGTACAATCTGTCGGACTCGAACGTGAGCCGCGCTGCGGCGATCGGCGGCTCGCCGTATACCGGCGACTGGATGAAGCACTGGGTGGAGCAGTCGCCCATCACCTATTACGCCAGGGTGAAGACGCCGACGCTGGTGCTGCAGGACGTGGGTGATTACCGGGTGACCATCACGCAGGGATACGAGCTGTACCACGCGCTGAAGGATCGCGGGATCGAGACGGAGTTCTATGCGTATCCCGTAGGCGGCCACTTCCCTAACGATCCTGTGCGCGTCCGCGATGTGTACCGGAGATGGATTGAGTGGCTGGACCAGTATTTGCCGCGGGCGCAGTGATCAGCTCCCCTCAGGGGCTAAAGCCCGCCGGCATTTTGGGGCGCTTCTTCGGCACGACTGAAGTCGTGCCCCTTCAAAGCAGGTTATCGGCGGGAGTCATTCAAGAACCCATCAGAGGATCGTGTTGTCGATGAGGCGGGTGGCGCCCACCCATGCGGCGACTGCGAAGAGGGTGCCGGGAGGGGCGGTTTCGACAGGCTTCAGCGTGGACCAGTCGACGCAGGCGATGTAATCGATGCGGACGAGCGGCTCGGCGCCGAGAACGGACTGCGCGGCCTCGATGAGGGTTGCGGCGTTGCGGTCGCCGTGGCCGGTCAGCGATTCGACCACGCCGATGGCGCGGCCGAGCGCAAGCGCCTGCTGTCGTTCTTCGGGGCTCAGGTAGACGTTGCGCGAGCTGAGGGCGAGGCCGTCGGATTCGCGGACGATGGGGCATACGACGATCTCGGTGGCGAGGTGCAGGTCGGCGGTCATGCGGCGCAGCACGGCTACCTGCGCGGCGTCCTTCTGGCCGAAGAACGCGAAGTCGGGCTCGGCGGCGACGAAGAGTTTGGTGACCACGGTGGCGACGCCGCGAAAATGCCCGGGACGGGACGCGCCGTCGAGACGATTGCCCAGGCCTTCCACTTCAACGAAGGTTGCCGCGCCGGCGGGGTACATCTCGTCCACGCTGGGGGCGAAGATGACATCGGCATCGAGAGACTCAGCCAGCGCGCAGTCCGCGTCGAAGCTGCGCGGATAGCGGGCGTAGTCCTCGTTGGGTCCGAATTGGGTGGGGTTGACGAAGATGCTGACGGCGACAGCGGCTGTGCGGCTGCGCGCGGCGCGAATGAGCGATGCATGCCCCGCATGCAGCGCACCCATGGTGGGGATAAGGCCCACGGCTTTGCCCGCGGCGCGGGCCGCGCGCGACCAGGCGCGCAGCTCGTTCGCTGTATGAAGGATCTCAATCATGCGATGTCTGTTCGGCGAGTTTCTTTTTTCTATGCATCACTCTTCCCGCAGGAGGATCAGCGGATCTGCCCGCAGCGCGCGCATGGCGGGAATCCACGCGGCCGCGACGCCAAGCACTGCCATGGCGACGATGACCCCGCCCAGCACCAGCGGGTCGCCGGGTGAGGCTTGGTAAACGATGTACGCCAGCAGCTTTGTTGCCGCGAGGCCCAGAGCCAGTCCGGCAGCAGAGCCGATGGCCAGCAAGCGGAACACTCGACCCAATGCGGCCTTCAACACCTCGCGCCGCTGTGCGCCCAGGGCAATGCGGATACCCAGCTCGCGCAGCCGCTTGCTTACAGTGTAAGCGCCCAGGCCGAAGATGCCGGTGATGGCAAGCATCGCGCCAAGTCCGCCGAGGACGCCCAGAGCCAGGGAGGCGGCGCGCGCGGCAAACAGGGCTGTGCCCAGCTCGCGATCCCAGGTGCTGATGACGAAGGGCAGGCCCGTGTTCAGGCTGTTCAGCGTTTTTTCGAGCGCGGGGCCCAGCTCGTCCGTTCCGCGATTCGTGCGCACCAGGAACCAGGTGTCGTCGCTTGAGCTTTGCAGAATGGAAAGGAACATGGCGGGCGTGGGTTCTTCGCTCAGCGTCATGTATTTGCCTTCTTCTGCGATGCCGACGACCTGCACACGCGTTCCGCCCCAGATTTTGAACCAGCGGCCCATCGCCTTCTGTTCCGATCCGAAGACCTTGCGCGCAAACGCAGCATTGACAACGGCCACCATCGGCTTGCCTTTGCCATCGTCCCAGGTGAAGCTCCTGCCGGCGAGCAGCCGGGTGGCTGCCGCTTCGAAATACCCGGGCGAAACCTTGTACTCCATCGCGTCGGTCACGCTGTTCGATGGCTTGTAATCGGTGGCGCTGTCCGGGTAAACCGTGCTGTCACTCCAGCCAAGGTTGAGCGGAATTCTGTCGGCATAGGCGGCTGCGGTCACGCCGGGAATGCCCTGGATTGCGTCAAGCAAGCGCCGCTGCACCACCGGGACCTGGTCGCCCTTGTATCCGCTCATGCTCAGATCGGTGTTGACCTGCATGGCATCTTGCGGATCAAAACCGAAGCTGGCGTGCAGGGAACGGACCATGCCGCGCACGGCGACGAGAGATGAGGTGACCAGGACCGCGCACGCCGTGACCTGAAGAACAAGCAGCACGTCGCGCAATGTGAAGCGCCGAATGTTGGCCATGCCCGCGGAGCCCGCCTTGATGCCCTGGTACGGATTGGCGCGCATCACCTGGCGCACCGGGACCATGCCGAAGAGCAGGCCGCTCACGAGGGCAAGCGCGAGCGCGACGAGATACGTTCGTGCATCGGGATTGACGGGCACGTTGATGGGGATGTCGGGAATGGGCTGCCAGGCGCTCAGCCAACGCAACAAGGTAACCGCGCCCGCGATTCCGAGGAGCGCGCCGCCGACAGAGACCATTCCGGCCTCCATCAGCAGTTGCCGCAATATGCGGCCGCGGGTTGAGCCCAGCGCGAGGCGCAGCGAGACTTCACGCCAGCGATCCGACGCGCGCGCCGCGAACAAGCTTCCCAGGTTCGCGCACGCGGCCAGCAGAATCAGCGTGGAGAGCAGCATGAGTCCGGCCACAAAGGCATGCACCGGACCGCCCAGCAAGTTGCCGTAGAGCCCAGGCTTGGTGAGTCCGAGGCTCATGCCGCCGTCGTCGGCGGGATAGGTCTTGGAAAGATATGCCGCAATTCCGTTCAGGTCCTGTGCGGCCTGTGTCACTGTGACGCCGGGCTTGAGATGGCCGACAACCAGCATGCCGCGCGCGCCGCGGTTTTGGAGCGCATTGCCGCCCGTCAGTTGCGCAAGTTCTACGCCCGGAACCCAGAAGTCGGGCGCGTAGAACAATTCAGTCCCGCGAAATCCCTTGGGCGCCACGCCCAGCACTGTCATCGTGTGATTGTTCACTCGAACCGGGCGCCCCACAACGTTTGGGTCGGCATGAAACCGGGTCTGCCAGTATGCGTAGCTGAGGACGATCCAGGGCATGCTGTTGAAGCCGTGTTCGTCGGCCGCGTGAAAGAACCGGCCGAGGTAGGGCTGCACGCGCAGCACGTCGAAGTAGTTGCTGCTGGCGTCGTAGATCCAGGCGGGCGCGGGCGAACCGTTGGTGTCCAGGCCTACCTTGTCGATGTCGTAGAGAGCCAGGCCATCGAAGGAGCGGTTGCGGTCGCGCAGGTCGATGTAATCCGGATACGACTGCGAGGGGACGTGGTCCTTGGCCTGCTCGATCTGGTAAAGGCTGGGGCCGTCCGGCACGTTCACCGGCCGCAGCACCAGCGCGTTCAGGATGCTGAACACCACCGCGTTGGCGCCGATGGCCAGCGCCAGCGTGGCCACGGCCACCAGCGTGAATCCCGGGGATTTGCGCAGCATGCGCAATCCATAGCGCGCGTCCTTCGCAATGGTCTCCATCCAATTTCCTCCCGCCGCTCGATAGCTTTCTTCTTTAATCCGCTCGCGCGCGCCGAAGTCGATCCGGGCGCGGCGCTCGGCTACGTCACGCGGCCAGCCGGCCCGCTCCAGGTCGTCGGCGCGCAGCGCAATGTGCGCGCAGAGTTCCTCTTCCATCTCTTCCGCCACGTTGTCGCGGCCAAGGGTGCGCGTGATCACGGATCGCAGCCGGCTCATCATCGTCATTCCTCCCGCAGCAACTGCATTGGATCGACACTCAAGGCGCGCTGCGCCGGGATCCAGGTCGCCACCAGTCCCAACAGCGCCAGGGCCGCCACCACGCCGGCCAGCACCAGGGGATCGCGCGGCGTGGCCTGGTACACGACGTAGGAGAGCACGCGTGTGGCCACCAATCCCAGCGCCAGACCCGAGGCCGACCCGAGCGCCAGCAGCCTGACCGCCCGCTCCAGCGCCGTGCGCACAATCTCCGCGCGCCTGGCGCCCAGCGCCATCCGAATGCCCAGTTCCCGCAGCCGCTTCGACACTGTGTACGCAGCCATGCCGAAGATTCCCGTAATCGAGAGCATTGCCCCCATCAGTCCCAGGACGCCCAGCGACACGGTCGCCATCTTCGGCCCGAACATCATCACCGCCATCGGTTTGTCCCGCTGCTCCACCAGCACCGGCAGACCCGGGTCCAGTTCCTTCAGCGCGCTTCGCATCGCCGACGCCAGCGTCTCCGCTCCGCCCTTCCCCTTCACCACCAGAATGCTCGACGTCGATGGCGACTGCAGAATAGGAAGGAACATTGCCGGCTTGGGATCCTCGGTCAAACTGTCATATTTCCCATCCACTGCAATTCCCACCACCTCGATCCGCGTTCCGTCCGACCTCTTGAAAATGTGCCCCATCGCATTCGCCGACGAACCGAACAGCATGCGCGCAAACTCCACGTTCACCACTGCTACCTGCGGCGACTTCCCGTTGTCGTCCCAAGTGAATTCCCTCCCCGCCAGCAGTTCGGTGCCCGAAGCCCGGAAGTACTTCGGAGAGACGTTGAAAATCGCCACCTCCGCCGCCGCATTCGACGGCCTCAGATCCGCCGTGGTGTCCTTGTAGACGTTCACTTCGTTGCTTCCCGTTCCCAGCGGCAGCGAGTCGGCCAGCGCCGCCGTCTCCACTCCAGGCAACGCCTGCATCGCCTCGATCATCCGCTTCTGCATCGCCGGCACGCGCTCTCCGCCGTACCCCGCCATGCTCAGATCGGTCACAGCCAGCATCGTGTTTTTTACTTCAAACCCGAACGGCGCGTGCAATGACCGCACCAGCCCCCGCACCGCTACCAGCGACGACGTCACCAGCACTCCGCAGATGGCAATCTGCACCACCAGCAGAATCTCGCGCGCGTTGATCCGCTTCCCTGCCTTAGTTCCCGTACCCGCCTTGACCACTTCGTAGGGACTTGAGTGGAGCACCTGGCGCACGGGCACCGCTCCGAAGAGCAGCCCGCTTAAGAGCGCCAGCCCCACCGCCACCGCGTACACCTTCGCGTCCGGATTCACCGCCAGGTGGATCGGCCACTCCGGAAACGGCCGCCACGCGCTCAAGGCGCGCAAGAGCGCCACGCTTCCGAGCAGTCCAATCGTGCCCCCTGCGACCGAGATCATCATCGCTTCGGTCAGCAGTCCCCGCAGAATCCGCCTTCGCGTCGATCCGAGCGCCAGCCGCAGCGCCACCTCCTTCGACCGGTCCGCCGCCCGCGCCGCAAACAAACTCCCCAGGTTGGCGCATGCCGCCAGCAGAATCAGCCCTGTCAGCAGCATTAGCCCGGCCATGAACGCCTTCACCGGCTTGCCCAGGTAGTCGCCGTACAAACTCGGCCGGGTCAGCACAAACGTCCTCTTGCCATCGTCTTTCGGATAGGTCTTTTCCAGATACGCCCCAATCGAATTCAGATCCGCTGCCCCCTGCGACGGCGTCACTCCCGGCTTCAGGTATCCCATCACCTCGAAGATCCAGCGCGTCCCGCGCACGTTCAGGTCGTCTCCCGCCAGCAATGGATCTTCCACCAGCGGCACAATGACATCCGGATTGAAAAACAGGAGTGTCCCGTGATAGTCCTCCGGTCCCACTCCCAGGATCGTGAAAGGATGCCCGTTGAGACGCACCACGCGTCCCACTACTCCGCGGTCGCCTTGAAACCGCGTGTGCCAGAACGAATAGGTCAGCACCACATACGGAGCGCTGTTGGGACCATGCTCGTCTTCGGCGTGAAAAAACCTCCCCAGCGTCGGCTTCAGGCCCAGCGCATCAAAGTAGTTCCCGCTGCCGGCGATCACCCACACGCTGGTCGGATTCTGTCCCGTGTCCAGCCCCGCCTGCAGGGCGTTATAGGCCAGCACGCTGTCAAACGTGTGGTTGCGGTCGCGCAGATCCACATAATCCGGATACGACTGCTGGCTTCCCGGGTCGCTTCCATGCTGCAGCGTGTAGAGGCTTCCAGGCCTGGCCACGTTCAGCGGCTGGATCACGAACGCATTCATCACGCTGAACACCACTGCGTTGGCGCCGATGGCCAGCGCCAACGTCACCACCCCCGCCACCAGGAATCCAGGCGACTTGCGAAGCACCCGCACCGCGTACACCACATCCCTTGCCAACGTGCCCGCAAAGTTGCCGCCCAGCGCGGCATAGCTTTCTTCCTTGATGCGCTCGCGTGCGCCAAACTCGATACGGGCGCGGCGTTCGGCCTCCGCGCGGCTCATCCCGCTCCGTTCCAGGTCAGCAGCGCGCAGCGCGATGTGCGCGTGCAGCTCTTCTTGCATATCCGCCGCGAGCTCATTGCGCCGGAAGATCCGGTTCCACGCCGGTATGAGCCAGGATTTGAGACCCATGGACAGCCTCCATCCGCGCCGGCCTTCGCCGGCGCCCGCTCAGACTTCTTCCGCCTTGGCGCTCAGCGCCGCGGTCATGGCCGCAGCCAGCCTGTTCCAGCTCGCCGTCTCCTGGCTCAGCCGCTTCCGTCCCGCTGCCGTCAGCTCGTAGTACTTCGCTTTGCGGTTGTTCTCCGACTTGCCCCAGCTCGCCTTCAGCAGTCCCTGCCGCACCAGGCGGAACAGCCCCGGATAGAGCGCGCCCTGCTCAATCAACAGAGCCTGTCCGGAGATCTGCTCGATCCGGAGCAGGATTCCGTAGCCGTGCAGCGGTCCGAGGGAAACAGCGCGCAGGATAAGAAGATCCAGCGTGCCCGGAAGCAAACTCGCCTGGTCGCCCATCGTCACTCCTAAACGGTTTAGGAAATCATTCCTAAATTGATTAGGAGAATAGACTCTCTTTCCTAAGCTGTCAAGGGGAGATAGGTTCCGGCGCTGAGCGCGGAGCCATCCTGGCGTTCCGCGTGCTCTCGCTGCCCGTCAGAATGACCAATTCAAGGTGGTGGTGCGACGCGCTCTCCATGGCTCGGAGGGTCCGTGCCGAACTCGCCGTCGCCAGCGGCGATACGCGCGACAACCGGTCCTACTTCCCGGCGGATACCCGCGCGAAGGGCTTGGTGCGGGCGGGCTTGATGAGTTCGGATTTGACGGGTTTGAAATCGGGGCAGACCTTGCCGCCGCTGCACATGGCGGCGGTGATGCCCACGCCTTCCTCAAGGGTGTAAATGCGGTCGACGGCCGGTAGCTTGACGGTTTCGATGGCGCCAGAGGGCCAGTGAATCTCCGCGATGCCAGGATCGGTGGCGTCGCCGAGGCCGAAGTGCGGCCGGCGATCGTTGGCGCCGATGTAACTGCCCGACGACAGAACGTCCCGGCGCTGACGCATGCCGTTGGCTTTCAGGAAAACCGTGGCACAGGTGGCGTCGCGGGGCGAGTGCGGGCCGCCAACGAGCTGCATCTCCACCCAGTGATGATGATCCGGGTAGACGTTGCGCAGGAGAACGGGCGGTCCGTCGATGGGGTTGATGATCACATCGATTTTGCCGTCGTTGAACAGGTCGCCAAAGGCCGCGCCGCGGGCGGGAATGACGTCCGCGAGGCCGGTCCCGATGACCGGCTTGATGTACTCGAAGGCGCGCTCTTTAGGGTTTTTGCCGGGGACATTGTGGAAGAGCAGCGGGCGTTCGGCCCAGCTTGTGCCCCAGTCGTGCTGGTCCACCTGCGGATACACGTGGCCGTTGACCTCGAAGAGGTCAAGCCAGCCGTCGTTGTCGTAGTCGAGGAAGCCGTCGCCCCAGCCGACAAACGGGATGGTGGGCTGCGCCACACCGACTTTGTAACTGACATCGGTGAAGTTGCTGTCGCCGTCGTTGTGATAGAGGACCTTGTAGTCGTCGCCGAAGTCGGTGACGTAGAAGTCGACCAGGCCGTTGTTTTCGTAGTCGCCCTCAGCGATGCCCATGGAGGCGATCTCGCGGCCATCCTTGTTTAAGGCGAAGCCGGACACGTAGCTGTCGTCCTCAAAGGTCCCGTCGCCTTTATTCATGTAGAGATAATTGGGCTCGGAATCGTTGCCGACCACAAGGTCGGGTTTGCCGTCGGCGTTCAGCGAGATGAAGATCGTGGAGAACCCGTAGTACTTGTCCTTGTCTTCGACACCGGCCTTCGCGGTGACGTCCGTGAAGTGGCCATTGCCGTCGTTGTGGAAGAGATGGTCAGCCTCGCCGAGGAGTCCGCGCGGACCGCAGTTAACGTCGGCGCCGCGATAGATACATTGCGCATAGCCAACAGCCTTGGTGCCGGCGATGGGCAGGTTGTCGCGGTCGAAGTGGACGTAGCCGGTGACGTAGAGGTCGAGGTTGCCATCGCCGTCGTAGTCGCCCCAGGTGGAGCCGGGATGCCAGTTATCCAGGGCCACGCCGGCTTGTTCGGCTACGTCCGTAAAAGTGCCGTTGTGGTTGTTGTGGTAGAGGCGGCTCTTGCCGTAGTTGCCCACGAAGAGGTCGGGCCAGCCGTCGTTGTCGTAGTCGGCGACGGAGCACCCGTAACCCCAACGATCGTTCTGAACACCGGCTTCCTTCGAGACGTCTGTGAATGTGCCGTCGTGGTTGTTGCGGAAGAGCGCGGCGTGCGGCGGGGGCTCCTTGCCATCGAGAGAATCGAAGGTCGCGCCGTTGACGAGATAGATGTCGGGCCAGCCGTCGTTGTTGTAGTCAATGAGGCAGACGCCGGAGCCGTTGGTTTCCACGATGAACTTCTTCTGCGGCACACCCATCTTGTGGATCCAGCCGGAGAGCCCCGCCTGTTTGGTGATGTCCTGAAACACAACCGGCGCCTGGCCGGGCTGTACAAAGCCGCCCGCGGTGATGGGGCGATGCTGCTCGTCGTACTGGGCAGGGGCGCCGATGCCGCCGGCGATGCCGGACATGCCCCCTTGTGGAGGACGCTGCGGCGCCTGCGGCTGCTGCGCACGGCAGGACAAGGTGAGTGCGGAAACCACGAAGAGAGCACAGGCAGCAATGCGTAGAGAACGCAGGAATGCAGGGATCATCACGACATTTGAGTGTACCGGAAGACAGGCTCAGGGGTCAGGCACGATCGGGTCGGGTTCTCAGTTCGCGACCGAGCTCGCGAGGATTCAGGCGTACAGCAGTACCTTGGGTATCGCTGCCAGACACTTGCCGCTTATCGGGAAAGCACTTCGGTGAACTACGAAGTCGTGCTCAGACGATCCGCAGCAAAAGAAGGATGAGCACAATGGTAAGGATGAGGCTGATGCCGCCTCCGCCGTAGTATCCCCAACCTGGGCCGACGCGATAGCCGCCATACCCGAACCCGAAGATCAGCAGGATAAGGATGATGGCGATGAGAAGCATATGCGTGGCCTCCTTGGGGTCCGCTGGAAACGCGGACGACGTAATGGAAGGTTCGATGCCACGCCCTGACAAATGTTGTTTCCGGGTGCTGCAGATGCGCAGCAAAACGCTCGAACAACCATGGCCGGGGAGGCGGCAATCCAAGAGTACTGTTGTGCGAGAAAGGCGGAGCCGGCACTAAGGAATAGACCGGTTCCGGGAGGGTAACAGAATGCTCTGGACGATCTTCGTCATTCTCCTGGTGCTGTGGCTGGTGGGACTGGTCAGCAGCTACACGCTTGGAGGCTTCATTCACCTGTTGCTGGTAGCAGCGGTGATTGTGCTGATTCTTCAGCTTGTTTCGGGGCGCAGGCCGGTGGTGTGACGCCATAAGGAGAGCGCGCCAGCCTGGGAGCTGATTTTTCGACTTGCTCCAAAGACGAAAAACAGAACGCCTGCAAGAACTGAACGGGAAACATCCACGGAGGTGGAAGGAAAATGAACAAAGATACAGTTAAGGGAACAATGGACGATGCCGCCGGCCGCGCCAAGCGTCAGGTGGGCGAATGGACGGGCGACACCAAAACTCAGGTGGACGGCGCCAGCCAACAGGTGAAAGGGAAGGTAGAGAAGGCGTGGGGCAACGTGAAGGATGCCGCACGCGAGGCCGACAAGGCAAACCGCGAGCGGACCACCTCGGAGGACATCGATCGCGAACGCTCCGGCGACGTCGACCGTCCGTAGAAGTCCACGGAGCACGAACAGCGGGCCTGGATCCCCGATCCGGGCCCGTTTCGTTTTGAATTCGCCCTCGGCGGCGCCTCGCTCACAAGTCCTTGAATCTTCGGCATTCCTCGTGAAAAGAGCGAGAATTCTGCCTGTTTCGGGTGTCGGCATGGGAATTCTGCCCTTGCCCTGAGGCAGCAAACCGCGTAAAGATAGGAGAAGAAGGCGGCAGGCTCTGCGTCTTTCTGAATAGGGGTGCGTCTTCAGCAGGGACTTCGGTTCACTGACGATGGACGTTCCGCCGGCGGAGACGTCCGCGACCCAGACCTCCGCGTGGCGCGCCGTGGTTCGCGTCCTGCGAAGTCCGG
>Ga0335074_10005214_pt1 | contig 17973 bp, 19 predicted proteins | sample Lox_Sample_23_FD_206715 | JGI IMG/M metagenome (GOLD analysis project Ga0335074, IMG submission 206715) | Soil microbial communities from Loxahatchee National Wildlife Refuge, Florida, United States - Lox_Sample_2.3 | ecosystem: Environmental > Terrestrial > Soil > Wetlands | place: USA... | reverse complement strand
GCGATTGAGTGGCTTGGGGAGCAGGTCATCCCTCACCCGGTACACTGACGTGACGCGCGCCGGGCCGTGTGGCCCTATAACACGCGATAACCGCCCTTCTGGCGTGTTAAAAAGCGAGCGCTCCAGGGGCGTGCCCGTCGCTCCCCGACACAGAATTGGGGCTACCGAATCGTGACAAGTTAACCGATTCCGTCGACCCTGGCGGGATGGCCGTGACTCGCAATAGACCAAGTCCGCCCGAGTTGGTGATACGGGAGGCACCGCGTCAGAGCCCCAGCTTTCTACCCAAGGTGACTCGTTACGAGATGCCGAGTTGATCTACGAGAAGTAATTGCTTGATCATCTCGAATCGAGCGGCACGGCTCGATATTACTGCAGTTGGCTCGCGGAAAGCATCGTCGTCTTCGGCCTCGAACATAACATCTTCAAGATCAGACTGAACGGACTCGGACTCCAACCTCACAAACTCAGCCTGGAGTTCATCAATCGTGAAGAGGCGTCTCACCTCAGCAACAAAAGCGGGCAACTCGCGCGCGAAACCAGAATGCCGGCTTGCGGCTTCAGCAAAGTTCACCAACTTCTCCATCACGAGGTAATCGAATGCTGACCGCAGTCCGAAACGCGCGCGAATCGTCACGCAAGCTGCGCACTGCTCGGCCCGAATTCTACGTGCTTCGATGCCTTCCATGGGCTGTGCTCCGCCGTTGGCCAAAATGACACCACATCATAAGCGTGCCCCGCCCCGGAGACAACGCCCTGTTAACCGTTCTCCTCCTGACCTATTCGATTTGCATTCTGCAATAGGAACTTATAGGAACTCATAGCTCGCGGCGAATTTCGCGTGTGGACGGACTACAGGATCTCCTCGCTCAGCTCTCCCGCGTATTTGCCGAGCGTCGTCGACAAGCTTACGCCCAACGGTCGTATTCCGAATGAGGCAGAGAGCCAGGCGGTTCTCTCGGTCGGTAGGGCCGGACGTCGAGGGGGCAAGAGCCTGGTCGTGCGATCTCGTGGCGGCGGTTTCAACGCCCATGCCCTGCGCACGGCCTTGGTGACCTGACCGGCCGAATCCGCCTGGCGCGGCCAGACTGGTGCTCAGAAAATGATGCTCAGGCGGTTCGGCGGATGCTGTGGTAGATCACGAGCACGACGATCGCGCGGAGAGCGCTTGCGCCGCAATCACAACATCACGCCCGAGGCGGATGCAGGCGTGGGTCGAGCACGAACGCCTCATGCGTGCGTAGCGCCAGGTGCCAGCGGCCGACCGCGCTGGGGATTAGGGCGAACGTGTGGGCGTCGAGCAAGGCATCCCCAAACGCCTGCTGCCCGGGGAGCACTTCTCCTCCAACCCCCTGCTGATGAGCTTGACAAACCTGATAAGACTGACAAACTCGTGCTCCGAGGAGGCTCTGATGGCCATCACCAAGACGACAATCACGGAAGGCAGGACCCCGGCAAGGGCGGGGGGCCGGATCCGGGTCCGCAGCATCGCGGCACAAACCCGCGCCGGAAATCGGCGCACCAGCGACGTGACCGAAGTAACCGTCGCGACGAAGCTGTTCCGCATGCTGCGGAAACACAAGGACTCTGTGCGCGGTGTTCTGAGCAGCTACGCCGAGGCTGCATCAGAAGCCGATCGTCTGGGACAGCCGATCGACATCACGATCACGGTAAGGCCGAACAAGGCGGCGCCCGGGATCACCGTTGAGCCCGCCAAAGGCGATGCCCTGGACCAGGCTCTACGAGAAGGTCGAGCGCGAGGTACAGCGCGTGTGGGGGAAATCCTGAAATCGCCCGATATGGTCACGGCGCGGGAGTTTGGGGCACTGATCGGGGCGTCGCACGAGACGGTCAATCAGAAGCGGAGATCCGGCGAAATTCTGGCGCTCGAAGGTGCAACGCGAGGGCTGCGCTATCCCACATGGCAAGTAACGGAGGACGGGCGCCCGTTGCCCGGACTTGCCGATCTATTCCGGATCTTGGGCGGAGAACCCTGGACAGTATATCGGTTCCTTCTTCAGCGGCATGGGGAGCTGGATGGTGAGACGGGACTCGACACACTGAAGCGAAACCGTGTCGAGAAAGCCCTGGCAGCAGCGCGGAATGTGTCAGAAGGCATTTTCGCGTAAATGTCCCGCGGCGCCCGGCCGCCGGCGGCGTTCGGCGGCCGGCGCCTTACGATCGCGACCGAGGCCACCGGAGCCGTCTGGCGGCGGATTTATCGCTCGACTCACTCCGATCCGCTCGGCTACGCGCTCGCGCTCAGCCGCTTTAGCGATCCCATCGGACGCGCGTTCGGGGTGGTTTATCTGGGCTCAACACTCAAGGTCGCCTTCGTAGAAGCGATCCTCCGCGATCGGGGCGAAGGTCGGGTCGATCCCATGCCGATCCCTTATGCCGAGCTGGAGGGCTACGTCTGCGCCGAAATCGAGATCGAGCAGGAATTGCGGCTGGTGGATTTGTGCAGCGACGGCGCGCTGAGAATGGGTGTCCCCACCGATGTTGTCAGAGCTAAGGATCAGACCCTCGCGCGGGTTTGGTCGAAGGCCTTCTACGAGCATCCGGAGAGGGTAGACGGAGTCTTGTATTCGTCGCGGTTCAACGAGCAGCGGAACATTGCGTTGTATGCGCGCGCCCTGCCGAAGCTGAGGCCGCGAGCAACACCAGCTCTTGTCGACTGCCGAGATGAATTAGCGGTGGTCATTCGGGACCTTGATCTTGCCATCGTCTGATAGCAGGCCAACTCCGTTCATCGATGCTGCCGGCGGCTGTCCGCCGTCTGTCGCGAATGCGTTTGGACACTCAAGGACGATGGCACACCGATAACGGCTAGCTCCAGCTGCCCAGGACCTGCGAGCGCCGCAAGCTTATAGTCGCGATAAGGACGATTACCGCGTGTATGCCGCCGTGGGCCTCGCACATGCGCCGTAATTCGTCCGCCGCCGCGAATCCAAAACGTGGTTCGGCGCGATAGCGCTAAGCCGCCTCACGCCTCTCCAGAGACGGGCCGTGGCCGGCCGAGGTGTGTCCGGCCTCGGTCGCTGCGGCGCAGAAATACTGGAGCAAGTACACCCGCACCGCGCTGGTCCGCCCGCCTGCGTTGCGCAGCGCGTCTACTCGACGGATCAGGCCGTGCAGGTCCTGAGCCTCGCGGTGGCAAATCTCCAGTAACGGGTCCCATATTTCAGGCTCCAGCCGCATGCTCGTGCGGCCGCTGCCTACGACCACATTGCGGTTGATGAGGCGACTGGTGGACACGGGTTGCTCCCATAGCGAGACCAGCCGCAAGGAACCACACCATCGTTAAAGGACCGCTAAGTTGACAACGAACTTAATCCCAATGCGCCGCAGGATGCCGAACGCATCGCATCGACTGCCCTAGATACAGATACGACCCGAAAGTAAGTTGTACGGACGCCAGCCATCCCAGCCGCGCATACAAGAGTCCACGAACGACCAGCGTCGCGCCTTCGAATTGCTCGGCGTGGCGATCACCGCGTAGACAGGTAGCCGGCACCGAAAACTGGCTATATCAATGACTTGCGCTCAAGAGGGGGCAAAGCTCGGCTTAGCGCGGCCCGGTCGATTTTCTTCGCCGGGGTCAGCGGCATCTCGTCGAGGAAGAATATGCGCCGCGGATGCATGTACGGCGCGCCTCTGTCGAAGAAGAACCGCTTCACGCCCTCTTCCGTCAGAACGTCCGACTGACGGGCGACGACGAACGCAACCGGGACCTCGCCCTTGATCGCATCGGGCATGGCAACCACTGCGACATCGACGATGTCGGGGTGCTCCATCAGCACATTCTCGACTTCCTTGGGATAAATCGTCTCGCCAGCACAACCTATGCGATCGTCTATGCGACCAACGATCTCGACATATCCCTGCTCGTCGGCGCGGACGATGTCGCGCGTGCGGAACCAGCCGTCGGGCAGCAGCCGCTCTACTGTAATCTCCGGCAGGTTGTGATAGCCCACCAGATTGCCGGGGGAGCGCACCAGGAGCTCGCCGAGTTCGCCGGGCCCGACATCGTGGTCGCCACGTTCGGGATCAACGATGCGGAGCTCGACGTCCGGATAAGGCAGCCCGGTCGCGCCCGGCTTGCGGATTCCCCAGCGCGGGTTGTTGCAGACAAAACCGCACTCGGTCAGGCCATACGCCTCCAGCATCGGCGCCAGCCGGCGGGAGAACTCCTCCAGTAGGTCCTCCGGCACCTCCGACGAACCGCAGATGACGAAGCGAAGCGAGGAACAGTCTGACGCGGCGAGCAGCGCCTTCTCGCGCAGCATCATCTTGTACATGGCCGGCACGCCCGTCGTATAGGTGCAGCGCTCGCGCTCGATCGTACGGATCATCTCGGCGGGGTTGACGTCGTGCAGGATGACCACGGAGCCGCCGCATTCGAGCATCGAGAACAGCCCTGCGAACATGCCGTTGGCGTGAAACATTGGCACGGCGAGAAGACAGCGCTCATCCGGCCCGAACAGCAGGGCGCGACGCAGGTTGCGCGTCGCCCAGGCGATCGCGCCATGCGTCAGCAGCACGCCCTTTGGGAGACCAGTCGAGCCGGACGTGTAGGAGATATACGCAAGATCGACGGCACGCTTTGGGGCAACGAAGCGCGTGTCGGGTTGCGCTGCCAACCACTCGTCGTACGCGCTGGTACCAGCAACAACCGCGTCTATGACGAAGACGTGGCGCAGGAACGACAGTTCTGCCGCGAGCCGCCGTACCTCGCCAGCGTAATCAGCCGAAGCGAACAGCACACGTGCGGCCGAATCAACCAGAATATGCGCGAGCGTGTTGTAGTGGGCGCGGGTCGTCGCCGGGGTAGTCGTGGCTCCCGCGCGCAGAGCGCCAAGCAGCACCTCGACGAAGCGGTGGTCGTTCTTGACCAGCACCGCGACGTGGTCACCCTCGCCGATGCCGAGCGCGCGCAGCCCGTTCGCCACCCGATTGGTGCGTCGCTCCAGCTCGGCATAGGTCAGGCGATGCGGTCCATAGATCAGGGCGTGCTTCTCGGGCCAGACACGCAGAGGTAGGTCGAAGATTGTGCCAAAATTCAGCTCGTTGCTGCGCTCCGCGACGTCGCCCATGGCCGGTGCCTCTTAGCGGCGTTCCACTGCGCCGACAAATTCGAACACTTCAAGCATAACGCCGTTCAACGAGGATGGCTTCACCCAATTCGCCAAAAGCCGCTCCGGCACGTAGCGCCCAGCCGGGCTACCCGGCGGGAACTCGTACGGCTCTGCCAACGCCCAATCCACCCCGGCCGCTGTCCACTCGCGCATCACCTCGGCCAGGCTGTCCACGCGCACTGCAATCGAGTAGGCGCCATCGCCGCGCCGGTCCAGGAAGCGCTGCACCGACGAACTAGGCCCTGTCGGGGCAATCACCGAGACGGCGCCGACGGGGCCGATTGGCAGCGTCACATCTGTGATTTCGGCGGGCGGCTTCGGCAGATGCACGACTGGCAGGCTCGCCAGGCCAAGCGCCTGCCACGCAGCCAAAGTGCCAGTCAGATCGCGGGTCGCGACATTGACAGTGATGAAGTCAAGGATCCTGCCCACCCTCTTAGTCCCCCGCTACGGCCGGTGGCGTCTGGTATCGTCCGCCTTGACCCTCGGCATAAATCCCCAATGCGCGCGCCTTCTCGCGCATTGCGCGAATATCCGCCATAACATCCTCGGCCGGCCGCATGAAATTGCGCGGGTTCTTGAAATGCGGAATGACGTAGCGCCCGAACATCTCGATCGACTTCATGATCTTCTCGTGCGAGACGCTGTCAATTCGCATCACCAACTGGTCGATACCGCAGTCGCGGAACCTCTCGATCGCCCGAATGCAGCTCTCCGGCGATCCAAACACCGCGGCGCCCGATGCTTCTGTGAAATATGCGAAATCCTCGGTCTTGCGAGCCACCGCAGTGATCTTGTTCATATAGGCATAACTCCGCGCCGCCCGAGCGAGCCGGGGATAGCCATCGATCGCGATGCGCAGCCACTTGATATTACGGTCACCGGCCTCGGCCTCGGCGCTTTCGTCGGTCTCGGCGCAATAAGCCTGAAGCAGAGCGCCGGCCTCGGCGTTGACGTGCTCGCCACGCGCCTTCGTTGCATGCGACGCCTTCCGGAATGTAGCAACCGATTCGGCCAGCGCGTCCCAGCCCATGAAATTCGACCAGCTATAGACGCCAACGCCAAGCTCGCCCGCCATCCGGTGCGACTCTAGGCTGGTCGCTGCGACGTAGATTGGCGGGTAAGGTGTCTGCACCGGCTTCGGCACCAGCGAACGCGGCGGGATGCGGTAATGCTCGCCATAAAACATGAACGGGTCTTCGGTGAACGCCTTCTTCAGCACCTGAATGCCCTCATTCACCTCTTCCCGGTTGGTCTCCAGGTCCACCTCGAAGGCGTGCAAGGCAAGCGTCGTATTGCCGCGGCCCACACCAAGCTCGATCCGTCCGTTCGACAGCACGTCCTGCACGGCGGTGCGTGAGGCGATGCGCAGCGGATGGTTCATCTTGCGCGGCAGCAACGTGATCGCATGGGCGAATCGCAGCGTGCTGGTCAGGGGGAAAAGATAGGCGAAAAGCACTTCCGGGCAGGAGGTGGCGATGCCGCCGATCGCGTACTGCTGCTCGGAAACACCGAACGAGTCGAAGCCCCATTTCTCCGCATGGATGACCTGCTCGACCAGTTGCTGATAGCGGATCTGGTACGATTCACCTGGCAGCGTCTCGGCCTCTGAAAAGAACATAAACTTCATAGCTGCCTCCTATTCAGGGCCAGGGGCTGTCCCATCGGCCCCGAGGCCATGCAGGACGAAATCGACGATCGCATCGCTCACTGCCGCTTCACCATATTTGCCGATCGACCAGAAGCGAAGCGGCCATATGGTGCAGAGGAAGTAGACGAAATTCGCCGCCAACTCGACATTGCCGATGCGGAGGTCGCCGCTCTGCATCGCCTCTGTCATCAGCTCACGGAAAATCGCGATATACTGCGCATCCAACGCATAGACTTGGCGCCGTGCCTCGGCGGTAAGCGCCCGCGTCTCCTGGAACATGAGTTTGATGAAGCGGTGGTTCTTGTCGAAGACGTCGACCATCGTGCGCACGGCGCGGACCAGGCGTTCTGTCGGTGCTGTCTCACCGAGACGCGACCGCTCGAGCGCCGCCACGATGTCGGTCATGAAAAACTTGTAGAGATTGTAAAGAATATCCTCCTTGTGCTCAAGATACTGATACATTGTCGGCACTGGCATCTCGGCAGCCGCAGCGATCTCGCGGATCGTCGCCTTGGCGAACCCCTTCGCAGCAATGACCTTCGCGGCGCCTTCCAATATCTGCCGCCAGCGCTCGTCGATCACGGCTTGCGAGTAATTGCTGGCGGCCAAGCCGGCCCGTCCAGAACCTCCCGCCGCCGTCCCCAGCTCCACAGGACGGGCCGGCATGGAGTGGGCTGCCTCGTCATCGACCACCATTTCGGTCTGGGTGACGTCTGCGATCGGCTGCTCGTCGCGCAACATCGTGGCACGCCACACCGAGACAGATGGCCCAAGATGCAGCGGGCGCGCATCCGCCCGCAGTGTCTGGCCCGCGCCGGCAACGAGGAAATTGGCCTTGGCCTCAAGCGTCACTGTGGCACGTCCGGACGGCAGGTTGAGCCGTGCACCGCGACTGCTCGCGCAATCGGCAAGCGCCATGACCACGCCGCCGTGAACTGCCCCCCGCTCAGTGATATGCTCGGGCTCGAGGCCCAACTCTGCCACGACCCGATGCCGGGTGACCGAGGGGAAGCTGATGCCAAGCCTCCTCTCGATCCCAGTCTGAAACTCACTGAGAAGCGTGTTCGTTCGCACGTGCTCCGCCGTCGAGTGAGCGCTCACTCAGCGCCCCCGGGGCCGCGTCTGTCAAGGCGCCACCAAGGGTCCGAGCTGCTGCAGTCAAATGGCGGGCCAGGCGCCCGTTTCGCCGAGCCGCGTGACCCCCGGGTTCTGGACGGTCTCCTTACAGGTTATGGCCCGGGTGCGTCTGGCACTTCCGGGTGGGCGTCTCGCACTGCGGAAAAGGCGGCATACACGGTCGGCCGGTTGCCGTCCGGCTGTTGCGGCATGAGCTCGAAAATCTTGGTTTTGACGAAGAAGCGCCAGTGCACCGGCAGCGCGGCCAGTCAGTCCGTCATAGTTCTCGCGCGTCCACAGCATCTCGTGCTCGGTGCGTTCCGGCCCGATATCGAAATGTGCAGCGGTATCCCGCGCGCGCAGTGCGGCGCGCCTCGCGTCGGTTGCTGCTTCATCGACAACGCCGTCGCGGATCACCACCCCGTACTCGGCCCCGGCCGTTTCCTGCGAGACATAGCCTCGCTGGACATCGAGCCGCACCCGTTCTGGATCGCGCTGGAGCGGGCTACCCCGGCCGCCCCCGCCGGGCGAGTGAATATGGATGACATCTCCGGGGTCCAACGCGACGGTGTCTGTGTTGCCCAGCACCTGCTCGCACGGCGTGCCGGGATTGCGGATGAAGTCGGATGGTGCCCCGGCTTTGCCGCCCAGGATACCCCAGGGCCGGAACTTCGACCGGTCCCGGTTACGCGCCGTTATACGCGTGTGTGGAGCGAACACCTGGAAGTCCAGCGCAGTCGCCAGGCCGCCGCGATGCTCGCCCGCTCCGCCTGAATCTGGCAGAAGGCCGTAGCGCAGGATTTGGATCGGCACCTCGGCCTCGGTGATCTCGACCGGCGTGTTCTTCAGGTAGGACCCGTCGGCGCCGGACCCATTCGTGCCATCACGGTGCGGCATGCCGCCGGCCCCGCCGACGATCGGATTGACAGCCGCCAGCACGCTTCGATGCGTGCGGTTGTCGGTCGTCATCACGTTGACGATCGAGCTCGATCCGGCGGGTGCCGCCGGCATGCGCTCGGGTATGGCGAGGCTGAAGGCCCCGAAGATCACGCTGCGCAGCCTGCCGCACGTTAGGCTGCGCATACCGACGGCGGCCGGGAATGTGGGGTTCAGCACCGTGCCCTCGGGAGCGATGCAGGTGAACGGCCAGGTCAGGCCAGCGTTCAGCACGAGCTGGGGGTCCAGGGTATAGAGCACCTAATAGACACCGACCAGCAACAGCGTGTGGCGCGGGTCGCTGCCGGTCGGCACGTTCAGTGCGGAGGTGAGCTGCGGGTCGCTGCCGGTGAAATCGAGCACCGCGCTGTCGCCCGCGATGCGCAAGGTCAGCGCCAGCCGGCAGGGATTGCCGTTGACCCCATCCTCATCGGCATAATCCGAGAAGAAATACGTGCCGTCGGGAATCGAGCGCAGAATTTCGCGCGCCTGGTGCTCGGCATAGTCCTGCAAGCCTGCCAGCCCCTGCTTCAGCCGCTCGGCGCCGAACCTGGCGATCATCGTGCGCATCTTGCGCTCGCCGATACTCAGCGCGCCAACGAAGGCCTTCAGATCGCCAAGGTTCTGTTCCGGTTTGCGTACGTTCAGCAGCATCACCCGCAGCAGCGACTCGTTCAGCTCCCCGCGTTCATAGAGTTTCATCGGCGGGAAGCGCACGCCTTCCTGGTGCACCTCTGTCAGCGCGCGCGACAGGCTGGCGGGCACGGCGCCGCCCATGTCGGTGTTGTGGATGTGGCCGCAGGCGAAGCAGATGATCTCACCATCGTGGAAGATCGGCTTCCACATGTGCAGATCGGGCACATGCGTCGCCACGAACCCGCTGTACGGATCGTTGGTGAAGCCGATGTCACCCGGTTCGTAGCCTGGGATCATCGCCATGGCACGGCCATAGGTGATGCCGGGATACCAGGTCGCGCCCAGGTCCATCGGAACGCCCACGCAACTGCCGGCCGCGTCGGTGATCTGGGTGGTGAAGTCCTCGGTCTCCTTCACGAAGGTGGAATGCGCGGTGCGATACAGCGTGTAGGCCATGTTCTCGGCCGCCGCGCGCACGTGGTTCGCCATGATCTGAAGGGTCACCTTGTCGATCGTCAATGGCGTCACTCCTGCGAGGTGAGATGGAGGTTGCCGTGGGCGTCGACCTCGCCGGCGAAACCTGCGGGGATGCAGGTGGTGGTATCCTCCTGCACCACGATCGCCGGTCCGCACAGACGGCAACCCTGCAGCAGCGCGTCGCGCAGGAACAATGGCATGTCCTGCTCTCCTCGCCGTCATACCACACGCGAACCATCCGGTCGGGTAGCGGATCATCGGTTGCCCGAGGCAAGGCGGGAATCACCGGATGCGGTGTGGTACCGGCGACCACCAGGCGCAAATTGACCAGGTGCACCTCGGCGTCCTGGTCGGCGAAGCCGGCGATGAAAGGCCGAGGCGATCGGCGCAATGTCGGCGTCCATCACGGCTGGTTCCTCGAGCGCCACATCGATCTCGAACGACTGCCCGCGATACCGCATATCGGCCGAGAAATGATATGACGCGAGTCCGGTGAAATGCTGCTCCTCGCGCAGCCAGGCACCGGCCTGGGCCCGCAGTGCCGCGACGGCGGCGCGCAACTCCGGCGCGGCCTCCGGCACAAGGTCGATGAACACGGTGCGAATGAAATCGTTCTTCACGTCGGCGATCAGTCCGCCCAGTGCCGACACCACGCCCGGCCGGCGCGGGATCATCACCCGCGCCATTCCCAATTCGCGCGCCAGCATGCAACCCAGCATCGGGCCGGCGCCGCCGAAGGGCAGCAAAGTGAAGTCGCGCGGGTCGACGCCGTAGCGTGCCACGAGCTTGTTTACTTCCACGAACATGTTTGAGATGGCAACGTGAATGATCGCCTCCGCGGTCTGGCCCACGCCCAGTCCCATCTTGCGAGCGAGCGGGTCCACCGCCGCGACGGCACGATCCCGGTCCATCGCGACCGAGCCATAGGCCAGCGTTGCATGACCAAGGAACCCGCACACCGCCATCGCGTCGGTAATGGTCGCGCGTTCGCCGCCGCGGCGGTAGCAGGCGGGGCCAGGCACCGATCCGGCGCTCTCCGGCCCCACCTTCAGCACACCGAACCCGTCCACCACCGCGATCGACCCGCCGCCGTCACCGATCGAGGTGACCGAGACCGACGGGATGTACAGCGGGAACTCGCCGATCGTTTCGCCCATGCCGAACTGCGGCTGGCCGTCGATCAGCAGGGCCACATCGGCGCTGGTGCCGCCGATATCGAGCGTCAGCGCGTTCGCCACGCCGGCTTGGCGCGCCAGGAAGGCGGCGCCCATCACGCCGGATGCGGTGCCCGACAGCAGCATGTTGACGCAGGACGTCTTGCCCAGGTGCACATGCATGATGCCGCCGTTGGACTTGGTCACCATCGGCGGCACGGGCACGCCACGTTCCGCCAGCGCGTCTTCGAGCGAGCCGAGATAGCGCGCCACGCGCGGATGCACGTAGCCGTTCAGAATGGCCGTGGTGGTCCGTTCGTATTCGCGGATCACCGGCCAGACCTCGGTGGAGGTGAACACGAACAGGTCCGGCGCGTGGTCGCGCACAATGGCGCGGGCCTGCTGCTCGTGAGCGGCATTGCGATAGGCGTTGATAAAAGAGATCATGATGCCGGCGGCGCCGGCGGCGCGTGCACGGCCGATGGCAGCGTGCACCGCGTCCGTGTCCAACGGAGCCTGCTGGCTGCCGTCGGCCCGAATGCGCCCGGGAAGGCCGAAGATGCGGTCGCGCGGAATGAGCTGCTCGGGCCGCGCACAGAACAATCCGTGCATCTCCGGCATGCGCAGGCGGGCGAGTTCGATCACACCCTCGAAGCCCACGGTGGTCAGCAGGGCGAGCTCGGCGCCCTTACGCTGGATGACCGTGTTGATGCCGATCGTGGTACCGTGGACGAAGGCGCGCACCGCGGCGGGATCCATGCCGTGGCGCTGCTCCAGCAAGGCGAGGCCGGTCATGACCTCGCGGCCAGGATCGTCAGGAGTGGTGAGGACCTTCAGGGAGTGGAGCTGCTGGGTGGCCTCGTCCAGCACGCAGAAGTCGATAAACGTTCCGCCGATGTCTACGCCAATGCGCCAGCCCATGCCGCTAACCCACGTCCCGCCTGCGCGCCACAGTTCCCGTCCCGGATGCACCTGTCCAAGACAAATCCATGACTGGTCTATAATGGTAGCTTATACCCACCTCTCACGCCGCTCGCAAAATGCCTTCGTTGCCGAGGTCGCAGGCGTAGGCACGGGCTGCATCTCGCAAGTGCTGGCGCAGCGTCTCCTGGTTGCGCGACAGCGGGCGCCGCAGATTGGTCAGCATGCACAGCGGCAGCCTCACCACGGGCACGAAGGGCCGGACTACCAGCCCGGCGAAGCCGCGCCATGGCAGCAACCCATCGACCAGAGCGACACCCAGGCCCTGTGCCACAAACGACAGCGCAGTGATCGACACGTCGATTTCCACATCGGCCGCAATCGCTTACCCTCCTTGGAGATGGCTCGATCAATCAGGATCCCGGGTAGCGAGTCGGCGCGATAGGAAATGATGGTCTCCCGTGCGAGGTCCGGCATGCCGATGCTGGCGCGTCGCGCCAGTCGGTGGCCGGCCGGCAGCACGCACACGACCTCGGTCCAGCCGATCACCCCGGTGTCCAGACCTGGCGTCGGCGAGTCGTTCATTGCCACCCCGAGACCAGCTTCGCCGCGCGTCAGCATTTCGGTCATGACAGCAACCGGCACGACATAGGAGCGCAGGAGCACCCCAGGACAGGCCTTGCGGAATGTCCCCAGCGCGCGAGGCAAGAACGATAGAGACGGCGGTGCCGAGGCTGCCAACCGCACCAATCCGGCCTTGCCGTACCGCAGATCGGCGGCGGCGCGGCGCAGGTTGTCCAGGTCGCGGAATAGCCGATCGGCTTCAGGAAACAGCAGCTCTGCCTCGGCTGTCGGAACAAGCCGCCCTCTTACGCGCTGGGACAGGCGCAGCCCAAGGTCGTCCTCCGTATGGAGCAGAATCTGGCTCAACGCGGGCTGCGAGACATTCAGCGCCCGCGCCGCGCTCGTAAGCGTGCCGCAACGCATGATTGTACGAAATACCTCAAGCTGCCGCGCGTTCATGTCGCTATCCTCTCCATAAGGTAGCCTTATAACATAACCCGTGCGCTGGTTGAACATAAGGCGCCCCGACCAACCCACTTTCCGCCCAGCAAATCTTGTGTTCAAACGCGGCAGTCGCTCTCAGGCCCGAAAGATGACGTCCTCCAAACAGACCCTGCTCGTGAAATCAGGCGATGCAGCTTCGCTTCCCGAATGGCGCTCCGCCTTCGCGGAACTGTGCCCCGACCTCGATATCCGCTGGTGGGATGACCCCACCGTCGATCCGAACGACGTCGTTTACGTTCTCGTCTGGCAGCCGCAGCCCGGCCGCATCGCCAGCTTCCCCAACCTGCAGGTCATCTTCAGCAGTGCCGCCGGTGTGGATCACATCCTCGCCGACCCGAACCTGCCGCGTCATCTCCCCATCGTCCGCAATGCGAGCACAGAGACTCTGCAATCGGTCGGTGAGTATGTCTGCCTCGGCGTGCTCGCCTTGCAGCGCGATCTCAAGCGCGTCCTGAATGCGCAGCGCGATCATCGCTGGGACGAGTTTCAGGCCACCCGCACCGCGCCGCAAACCCGTGTCGGCGTGATGGGTCTGGGCAACATCGGCCGGCTCGCGCTCCGCATGCTGCATGGTCTCGGCTATACGCTCGCCGGCTGGTCGCTGAGCGCGAAATCCCTTCCAGATATAACCTGTTATGCCGGTCTGGAGCAGTTGGAGGATTTCCTGCGCAACAGCGATATCCTCGTCGGTCTGCTGCCGGAAACCCCGCTCACCCGCGGTCTTCTCTCCGCCTCGCGCCTGGCCACGCTGCCAAAGAACGCCGGCATTGTCAGCGCTGGCCGAGGCTCCTTGATTGTCATGCCCGATCTCATCGCTGCGCTTGATTCCGGCCATCTCTCCGGCGCCGTGCTCGACGTGTTCGACAATGAGCCGCTGCCCGCCTCCGACCCTGTCTGGGATCACCCGCGCATCATCGTCACCGGCCACATCGCCGGCTTCGCATCCCGCCACGCGCGCGCAGAATATGTCGCCGACGCCATCAAAGCCTGGCGCCGCGGCGAACCGCTACCCAACATTTATCAACCTGCACGCGGCTACTGAGCGGCGCTGGGTGTCGCCTCCACCACCGTTCGCCCATCCGAAGGCAGCGCACCGACCCCATCCAGCCAGTCCGTCCGCAATTCCGGCACCGACTCTAGCAGCACTTTCATGTACGGATGCCACGGCGGGGTATCCAGCGCTGCCCGTGGCCGCGCCTCCACGCACACCCCCTTATACAGCACTATCACCTGATCGCAGATCGCCCGCACCGTCGAAAGGTCGTGGCTGATGAACATCATCGCCACCCCCAACTCCCGCCGCAGATCAGCCAGCAGCTCCAGCACCGCTGCCGCCACCACCGTATCGAGCGCGGACGTGACTTCGTCGCACAGGATCAAACTCGGATCCGCCGCCAGCGCCCGTGCAAGGTTCACCCGCTGCTTCTGCCCACCCGACAGCTCGTCCGGATAGCGGATCGCCAGTTGCGGCGACAGCCGTACCATGTCGAGCAACTGCTGCACTCGGCGCGTCGCCGCCCGACCGCGCAGCCCATGATAGAATTTCAGTGGCCGCGCCAGAATCGCCTCTATCGTGCGTGCCGGATTCAGCGCCACGTCGGCCATCTGGAACACGATCTGGATCGAGCGCAGCTCCTCGCGTGAACGGTCCTCCAGGCGCGGTCGCAATTCCTTCCCGTTCAGTTTCATTGTCCCGCGCGCCGCTGGCAGCAACCCGGCCAGCACCCGCGCGAGCGTGCTCTTGCCGCTGCCCGACTCGCCGATCACCCCCAGCACCGAGCCCTGGGAAATCGAGAACGAGATATCCTTTAGCGCCGGCAACCGCGGCAGGCCCGACGCATTGTTTCCCCCGTACCCGGCGGTCAGTCCTTCCACCTTCAACAATGGCGCCTTGCTCTCGTCCACCACCGCCGGCACCGACCCCGCCTTCGCCGACGGAGACACCGCCGCCAGCAGGCTGCGTGTATATGGATGCTCCGCGGCCGTCAGGATGCGCTGAATCGGCGCCGTCTCCTGCACCACGCCACCCCGCAACACTACCACCCGGTCCGCCATTTGCGCCACGACCGCCAGGTCGTGCGATACATAAATGGCCGTCGTCTTCAACTGCCGCACCACGTTGCGGAACGCGCGCAGCACCTCGATCTGCGTCGTCACGTCCAGCGCCGTCGTCGGCTCATCCAGGATCACCAGCTCCGGCTCGGTAATCAGAGCCATCGCCGCCATCAGCCGCTGCAACTGGCCGCCCGACACCTGGTGCGGAAAGCGCTCACCGATATGGCCGGGATCGGGCAGCGTCAGCCCGGCAAACAGCGCTCGCGCCTTCGCCTCCGCCTCGGTCCGCGACATGATGCCGTGGATCACCGCCGGCTCGGTCACCTGCGTGATAATCCGTTGCGCCGGATTGAACGAGGCCGCCGCGCTCTGCGCCACATAGCTCACGCGCCGTCCGCGCAGCCCCGCCAGTTGGCCGTGCGATAAAGACAGCACATCCGTCTCGCCCAGTCGCACGCGCCCACTGGTGATCGTGCAGCCTGGCCGCGCATACCCCATCAGCGACAGCGCCGCGGTCGTCTTACCCGATCCGGACTCGCCGATCAGCGCCAGGACCTCACCGCGTGCCACCGAGAAGCTGAGCTCGTTCAGGATCTCCACCGGTGCCGCATCCGCCTGCCGCCCGACGACGCACAGTCGGTCAACTTCTACATGGGCCGCGCCGTTACCCGGCACGGCGCGCCATCCCGCGATTCGGCAGACTGTCGATCAGCAGATTAACCGACACGGTCAGCGCTGCGATCGCGATCGCCGGTAGAATCACCGCTGGCGCCCCCTGGGCCAGCCCGTCCAGGTTTTCCCGCACCAGCCCGCCCCAGTCGGAATAGGGCGGCTGAATCCCCAGCCCCAGGAAACTCAGGCTGCTCAGCAGCAGCACGATGAACACGAAGCGCAAGCCGAAGTCCGTCAGGATCGGCGCCACCATGTTCGGCAGGATCTCCTCCAGCACCACCGTCAGGTTGCGCTCCCCGCGCGCCCGCGCCGCGGTGACGAAATCTGTCGTATTGATCCCCACCGCCACCGACCGCACGATCCGGAAACAGCCCGGCGTATAAATCACCGCGGCAGTCACGATCAGCACCGGCACCGACGACCCAAGGCCGGCGATCACCACGAGGCTGAAGATCAGACTGGGGAAGGAGATCAGCGTGTCCATTGCGCGGCTCAGTACCTGATCCGCCGCGCCGCCCCACGACGCCGCCAGCATCCCCAGCAGCGTCCCGGCGCTCGACGCGATTAACGTCGCCGGCAGCGCCACGCCGATCGTGTAGCGCGCGCCCGAAAGCACGCGGCTCAGCATGTCGCGTCCCAGATAGTCCGTGCCAAGCGGGTGCGCCCATGTCATCGGCCCGAACACTGTCTGACTGACGATGCTCCCCGTCGGATAGGGGGCGATCCAGGGACCACACACTGCCAAGGCCAGGCACAGCACCACAACCGCCGCCGCGATCCGCCCCAGCAGCGACATCCGCGCCCGACGGCGCGGTGTGATTTCGAGGGCCGTCTCCACTACGCCGCTCACCGATACCTCAGCCGCGGGTTGGACAGGATGGAGGCAATGTCCGCGATCAACACCAGCAGCAGATAGCCGGCGCAGAAGATCATCGCGCACGCCTGCACCAGCGGCACATCGCGCGTGCTCACCGCATCCACCATCAGCTTCGCCAGCCCCGGATAATTGAACACCGTTTCCACGATCACGATGCCACCCAGGAGGAAGGAGAGGCTCAGTGCGACCGCGTTGGCGATCGGCCCGATCGCGTTCGGCAGCGCGTGCCGCAGCACCAGCCGCACCGGCCGCACGCCCTTCAACAGCGCCATCTCTATGTAAGATGAACCCAGCGTGTTGATGAGCGCCGCCCTCGTCATGCGGGCCATCTGTGGAAAAATTGCGATGGACAGGGTGCCCACCGGCAACGCGAATGACCGGAACAGCGCTTGCAGCGAGTCCGTGTTCGCCGCGTACGACAAGGCCGGCAGCCAGTGCAGCCGCACCGCGAAGATCAGTACTGCGGCGGTGGCGAACAGGAACTCCGGCACCGACACGGCCGCTACTGTCAGCACGTTCACCGCCCGGTCGTACGCGCTGCCGCGCCACACCGCCGCCGTGATCCCCACCGTCAGCGCCAGCGGCACCACCACGATCGTCGTCAGCAGCGCAAGCAGCAATGAGTTCGACAGCCGGCTGCCGATCAGGCCGGAGATCGACATCCCGTTCACCAGAGACGTGCCGGGATTGCCGCTCAGCAAGCCGAACAGCCAGTGCAAATAGCGCAGCCACCCAGGCTCGTTCAGATGCATGGTCTCGCGCAGCGCCGCGACCGTATCCGGGGTCGCTGATTGACCGAGGATCATCTGCGCGACGTCACCAGGAAGCAGTTCCGTGCCGATGAAGACGACGATGGAAACTGCCAGCAACAGCAGCAAGCTGATGCCGATCCGGCGAAGCACCATGCCCAGCAGGAACAGGTCGCCGGCCGCTCGCCGGCGACCTGGGGATGCGCCGCCAGTGCTCTCGTTAACTATCGAGCCAGACATACTGCGCGAAGTTGTCTCCCATGAATCCAGCGGTGGCAATCGGCCGCAGCCCTTTCACCTTGGAAGTATGGGCGTCGAGGCTGCTGATGAACGCCGGAATACCGATGCCCGCCTCGTCGCGCACCATTCGCTGCATATCGCCGTAAATCGCCTTGCGCTTGGCGAAATCCGTCTCCGCCCGCGCATCCAGCAGCAGCTTGTCGAATTTCTCGCTCTTCCAGCGGCTTTCGTTCCACGGTGCGCTGGACTGGAAGAATAGCGAAAACAGGATATCCGGATTCGG
>Ga0335074_10005213_pt1 | contig 17973 bp, 16 predicted proteins | sample Lox_Sample_23_FD_206715 | JGI IMG/M metagenome (GOLD analysis project Ga0335074, IMG submission 206715) | Soil microbial communities from Loxahatchee National Wildlife Refuge, Florida, United States - Lox_Sample_2.3 | ecosystem: Environmental > Terrestrial > Soil > Wetlands | place: USA... | reverse complement strand
CATGCGCTGCGCAGCGCCCTGGCCAGCGTCGGCGACCTCGACGTCGTCAGGGTGGTGGGAGGCCACGCTGGGCAGCTGACGGCTGAGGAACGCGGTTACCTGAGCCGGCAGCTCGTCAGCCGCCGCGACTGGGCCGGCCTGTGGCACCTGGCCAGGGACCTGCCGCTGACGGAAGCGGTCGCGGCGATGCGGCTGCTGCGCGACGGCTGGGAGCCTGGCGGCGAAAGCGACCGGGCACTTTTCAGTCAGCTTGCCCGGGCTGACCCCGAGGCCATTGCCCGGTCGGCCGAAGAACTGGCCAAGCCCACGGTCATCGACCTGGAGACGGGCGACCTGGTGTTGCGCGGCTCGTTCTCCCCGGACGGACGGCGGCTGCTGGTTTCCGTTTGCGGACCGGGAACACCCTACGCCGGGGTCCGGGTCTACGACCTGCCGAGCGGGTCGCTGGTGGAACGGCATGACAACCCGGGCAGGACCGCGCCGGACGCCGTCGTGCATCTGGGCAGCTCGTTCCTTGTCGTCGGCCACCGAATCGAGGTCGTGTGGGAACTGGTCCGCTACGCCGGGGGCCAGCGCGCTCTACGACGACACGGGGGCCGTGGTCAGCGACTCCCAGGTCGATCCGGGGGATCTGTCCTTGCACCTCCACCCGCTCTGCCGGGTAGCGGTCGACCCGGTCAGCAGGCGGATAGTCGTGAGCGGGGACGGCCTGTGGGTTCTTGCCGCCGACGGCTCCGCCGTGCAGGCGGAGGCTCACCCGCGTTCGGAGTTGGAGCTGCAGACCAACATCGCGAACCCGACCATGCTCTCGCGCACCGGCCTGATCGCCCTGCCGCGGACCGATGAGGTCGCCTTCTATACGGGCAACGAGCCGCTCAGGTACCTGGACGCGAAGACTCTGGCCGACAGGAGCCATCCGGACGAGCTCAGCGGTGCTCGCGGAACGGAGCTCTGGGGAACCCTCGACGGCCGGTGCCAGGCGCTCGGGGCGCCTGTGCCAGCGCCCGTTCGTGCGGGTGATCTGGGGCCAGTACGAAGCCGTCACCGGGCTCGCCGCCCGCCCGCTGCGCAGCATGACGCCCGCGGACCTGGCCACCGCGACCGCCGCGAAGCGCAGCCCGGTGTCGCGCCCAGCCGCCTGGCCGTTCCTCGATCTGCTGCGGACCTGCCTTGAGCTGCGGTTCGCGACCGATGTCGGGCTCGCTGAAACCAGGCCTGCGGCTGGCGGTGACGATGACGTGGGCCTGGCGGCGGACGAGGCGCCAGGGTGACCTAGGGGCAGCCACGGCGGGCCTGCGGGCATGAGCGGGCGGTGGATTTCGTTATGGATATTCGAACGAATATGCTGTAGCCGCCATCGTCATGGCGCTTTCCCTGTCCAGCCGGAGTACTGCCGCATGCCTGTCACGTCTGCTCGTCTCGCCACCCGCGACGACCTTCGCAACGTCGCGATCGTCGCGCACGTCGATCATGGCAAAACGACGCTGGTCGACGCGATGCTGTGGCAATCCGGTGCGTTCCGTGCCGGGGCACAGGTCGCTGAGCGGGTCCTCGATTCCGGCGATCTGGAACGGGAAAAGGGGATCACGATCCTGGCCAAGAACACCGCCGTGCGCCATGGCGGGCTGACGATCAACATCGTCGACACGCCCGGTCACGCGGATTTCGGCGGCGAGGTCGAGCGCGGCCTGTCCATGGTCGACGGCGTGCTGCTGCTTGTGGACGCCAGCGAAGGTCCGCTGCCGCAGACCCGGTTCGTGCTGCGCAAGACACTCCAGGCCCGGCTGCCGGTGATCCTGGTGATCAACAAGGTGGACCGGCCGGACGCGCGGATCGCCGAGGTCGTGGACGCGTGCTATGAGCTGTTCCTCGACCTGGACGCGACCGAGGAGCAGATCGAGTTCCCGATTGTGTACGCGTCAGCGCGGGCCGGGCGGGCCTCGCTGCGGCGGCCGGACGACGGGTCGATGCCCGACTCCCCGGACCTCGAGCCGCTGTTCGCGGTGCTGCGCGACACCGTTCCGCCGCCGATCTACGACCCTGACGAGCCGCTGCGGGCGCACGTGACCAACCTCGACGCCTCGTCATACCTCGGCCGGATAGCGCTGTGCCGGATGGTCTCAGGCACGATCACCCGGGGCCAGCAGGCGGCATGGTGCCGCCGGGACGGCTCTATCGAGCGGGTCAAGATCACCGAGCTGTTCCGCACCGACGCGCTGGACCGCGTCCCGGTCACCAGCGCGGCCGCCGGTGACATCATCGCCGTGGCCGGCATCAGCGACATCATGATCGGCGAGACCCTGGCCGACCCAGACGACCCCAGGCCGCTGCCACTGATCACCGTGGACGAGCCGGCGATCTCGATGACGATCGGCGTGAACACCTCGCCGCTGGTCGGCCGGGAGAAGGGCAGCAAGGTCACCGCGCGGATGGTGCGCGACCGGCTGGACCGGGAACTGGTCGGCAACGTCTCGATCGTGGTGCTGCCAACCGAGCGGCCAGACACCTGGGAGGTGCAGGGGCGCGGCGAACTTGCGCTGGCCGTGCTGGTCGAGACCATGCGCCGGGAGGGGTACGAGCTCACTGTGGGCCGCCCGACCGTGGTAACCCGCACGGTGGACGGGGAGGTGCACGAGCCGGTGGAGCGGCTGTCGGTGGACGTGCCCGAGGAGTACCTGGGCGCGGTGACGTCGCTGCTGGCCCAGCGCAAAGGGCGCATGGAGAACATGACCAACCACGGCACGGGCTGGGTGCGGCTTGAGTTCGTGGTCCCGGCGCGGGGGCTGATCGGGTTCAGGACTCAGTTCCTCACCGACACCCGGGGGACCGGCATCGCCCATCACGTGTTCGATGGCTACGAGCCGTGGTCGGGGCCGATGCGGATGCGGCCAAGCGGGTCGCTGGTGGCCGACCGGTCTGGCCCGGCAACGCCGTACGCGATGTTCTCGCTGCAGGAACGGGGCACGATGTTCGTGGAGCCCGGCACCGAGGTATATCAGGGCATGATCGTCGGCGAGAACTCCCGGTCCGACGACATGGACGTGAACATCACCCGGGAGCGGAAGCTGACCAACGTTCGGCAGTCAACGGGGGAGGAGCTTGAGCGGCTGGTTCCGCCGCGGCTGCTGTCGCTGGAGCAAGCACTGGAGTTCTGCGCCGACGACGAGTGCGCCGAGGTGACGCCCTCGACGGTCCGGCTGCGCAAGGCGGTGCTCGACGCCAAGGAGCGCGCTCGGCTGCGGGCGCGCCGCTCCCGCGCCGAATAGCCTTATCCGAACGAGGTGCAGTACGCGGCCGTGGCGTCGTCGGCTGCCTTGGCGAGCGGCTGAAAGCCAGCGCGGGAACCGTCGGCTTCCGCGTCACGGACGCGGTGGATGATCTCGGCTGGTCCCTTCGCCCGGAGCAGGCCAACCACGTCTGGCCAGTCAGCAAGGCCATAGGGGTCGACGATGCGGCTGGCGCCGTTGCTGAGCAGGGCGACCCCGGTCAGGTCTGAGACCGGCGTGCTGCCAGTCAGCGCCTGGGCGGCCGCGTCCGGGTCGTCTTTCGCTATCCAGTAGCCGCCAGGCTGGTTGCGCCGGGACCGCACCGCGTCGATGTACGCCTGGAGCGCCCGGTCGTACTCAGGCGTGCCTTTGGCAACCCCGCTGAGGACCTCTGAGCACTGGCGCCGGACAGCCACTTCCCGCTCGTCGGTGATCACCTGCGGTGCGCCGCTGGCCTTTTCCAGAACCAGGAACGAGTCCGCGAGCGCGGCGAAGTCGGCCCGGTCTCCGTCGACGCGGAAAACCATCACTGTCGCCTGCGGGCTGCTCGGGTTGGTGATGTCGCAGGTACGGCGATGTTCTCCGGCGATCTGGCCGATGGAGTCGGCGATAACCCCCCGGAGGTCCTGTCCGCTGGCGGCCGGCAGCCTGCCGAGAAGCGTGCCACCTAGACGATGCGTATACCAGGCGACGCCATGCTGGCATATCGACTCGGTGCCAGGAATACCGGCACCGTCAAGCAGCACAACGGCGCCGGGTACCGCGCCGACGAAGTCCTCGTTCACCCGGCCGGGTGCGCTGGCGCTGGTGGCCATGGCAACATGCACTGCTCTTCCTCCCAGCGCCGAGGGCACGGATTCCATGGTTCGGCGCGACAGGAGGCGCCGTTTCAGTTGACGCCGCGAAGCATCCCGGCTTTTTCCTGTGCTTGCTGGATGAGGTGGCACACAGCCGCGAGGCGGAACGATTCCCAGTCTGGCTGCCCGTCCTGCGGCGGCTGCCAGCCGCTTGCCACTGCCGCTCCGACGAAACCACTCGCATAGGCCATCAGCCCGGGAACGTCCGGCCAGAAGCCCAGCGGACGGCTCACGGAGTCTCTCACCTCGGCCACATGCTGGTCGAGCGCTGCGAGCCAGCCGGCACGTCCCTGTGCGGCGGTGATCTGATCAAGCCAGCACTGGCCGATCTCGCCGGCCATGCGAAGGGTTAATTCGGATAGTTCATATGGCACCCAGCAACGCTACACCGTCTGAGGGGCTATGTCCGGTAACGTCACTTCACTTTTAGATAGATGATGCTGCCGAGCCCGAACACGATGCAGTAGACGGCAAACGGGGTCAGCGTCCGGGTCTGGAAGTAACGCATGAGGAAGCGCACGGCCACATACGCGCCGATGCCGGACAGGATGCTGCCGACCAGTATCTGGCCGCGGATGCCATTGCCGAGGGGGCCCAGCAGGTCGCCGGCCTTGAGCGCTCCGGCTGCGAAAATGACCGGTGTTGAGAGCAGAAATGAGAAGCGGGCGGCGTCCTCGCGGGACAGGCCGCTGAACATGCCAGTGACCATGACCACGCCGTCCCGGCTGATCCCGGCCAGCAACGCCAAGATCTGCGCCGACCCGATAATTATTGCCCGAACGAAACCCACGGCTGACACCCGCTGGTCGGACTCGATCGCCGTGGCCATTTCTTGCTTCCGGACCGCGCGGTGCCCGGACGCGTGCGAGGAGTGGCCGGCTCCGCCTCCGGCGCGGCCTGTGCCGGGAGGCCCAGGATCGGCTGCGGACCCAGGTGCCCCTGAGGCGGTCATGGCCGAGGCTGTAGCGGCTGCCGGGGCCGGGGAGATCGCGCCATCAGCTTGGCGCTCGGCGTTCGCCGGGTGTGTCCCGGCCGCGATGGCCGCGTCCGCCGCCTTCGACTTGCTGGTCCGGAACCTCTCCCCGGCGAACAGGATCAGGCCGTTGATAACAAGGAAGATCGCCGCACGGATCGGCTGGGCGAACAGGACGCGGAACGCGTGCTCGAACACAAGGCCCACGAGCCCGACCGGGATCGTGGCCGCAATGATCATCCAGGCCAGCTTCTGGTCGGCCGTCTCGACCTGCCCGTGCCGGATGGAGCTGAAGAAGCCCTTGATGATCCGGATCCAGTCCCGCCAGAAATAGATCAGCATCCCGATCGCGGTCGCGACGTGCAGTCCGACGATGAACGCGAGGTACGGCGACTCTGACGATGCGACGTTCAGGTCTGTTGACCAGCTGCCCCCGACCAGCGCCGGGATGAGCACGTTGTGGCCGAGGCTCGACACAGGGAACAGCTCGGTCACGCCCTGGATGAGCCCGACGACCGAGGCCTCCAGGTAGGTCATGTGCGACATGGCAGCCTTTCACTCCAGAGGCCAGTGCCTCGCTCTGCGGCAGCCAGGATATTCAAGCCAGTTCTGCCGGGTGTCGCCTCCCCGGGAAGCGTGTGGCAAGGCTCGTACAAACTACCGGCGGGTAGGGCGCGTTCGTGGCAGACTGCTCCACTACCATCTGCCCTTAAATCGCCAATAAGCATGAGCATAAGTGCGAAGCAGCAGAAGTTATCTCAGAAAGGGTATGCCCTTCATGCGTAAGCCCCTGTTCGCGGCGGTCGCCTCTGTGCGAAAGCCCCACTTCTTGGCGGCCGCGGCCTTCTCGGCTGTGGCTGTGACGGCAGCCGCATGCGGTGGCTCCACGACGGACGTGCTGACGACCGGCAGCGCCGGAGGAACCAACGTCGCGGCTGCGGATGTGCTGTCAGCAGGGCTGCAGTCCGGAACGGACCTGACGCTGATTTTCGACCCCTTTGGCGTCAAGGTCACGATTAACTGCACCCAGGCAACGTTCACCACTGACGCCGCGTCGAACCCGGGAACACCCGGCACCGCGGACACCTCCTCACCCACGATGACCGTGACCGCCTCCGACTGCACGGCCCCGGGCGGCTTGGTGAGCAGCATCACAGCCATGACGTTCACGTTCTCGCCCCAGGCCCAGATGGCTATCAGCGACGCCTGCGGTTTCCCGGTGACGATCACGGCCCCGGCGTCGTCTTCATCTCCGACGCCCACACCGAGCGCGTCCGCATCGGCGACGCCCACACCGAGCGCGACCCCGACGCCCACGCCGTCGCCGTCCGCTTCCCCGACGCCCACGCCGAGCGCGACCCCGACCCCGACGCCCACGCCGAGCGTGTCGGCGGCGCCGCAGGACTCCTCGTCCCCATCACCAAGCCCGACGGCAACGCCAACTCCGACTCCCACGGCGTCCCCGTCGCCGAGCGCGTCCGCGACGCCCACGCCAACCCCGACTGCTTCCGCGACGCCCACGCCCACCGCGTCCCCGTCGCCGACAGCGAGTGCATCCCCGTCGCCGACCGCCACGCCGTCCCCGACGCCGAGCCCGGTGTGCCCGTCGCCGAGCGCGTCCGCGACCCCGTCCTCGACGCCGAGCGCGTCCCCGTCTGCGAGTGACACGCCGACCCCCACGCCGACGGCTACGCCGACCCCCACGCCGACAGCGACGCCGACCCCCACTCCGACGGCTACGCCAACCCCCACGCCGTCCCCGACACAGGCCGCGCAGACCGCGCTGACGGTGAGCTTCAGCGTGCTGTCGCCGTTCGTCGACAAGGGTGCGGAGACCATCACCTGCACCTACTCGACCACGCAGATCAGCGGTAACGCATCGAACAGCGGTTCAACTCTCGCTTTCGCCAGCCAGCCTGTGAACACCCTGGAGACCGGATCGAACAGCCTGTGCCCGGCGGCGAAGGCCACGACCCCGGCGATGTCGTTCTCGGCGGTCCTCGGCCCGCTGACCGACACGACCGCCTCGGGAAGCCCCGACGTCTTCGTGAACTGACTCAGGCAGTTCTGAACCCACAGCCGATCCTGGACCAGGGATAAGCCGTGAAAGGAATGGGGCAATGAACTTAAGGCGGCTCTCGCTGATGACGGCGGTCCCGCTCGCCTCGGCGGCGATGCTGCTCGGATCCGGCCTGGCGGCTGCTCAGGCAGCGACCGCGCCGGCCTGGCAGCTCGTCCAGAAAGTCAACATCGGGTCGGACTGGCCGGACTACACCTACGGCTCAGCGGACTCAGCGAATGACGCCTGGGTGTCTGGCTACCGCCATTCCTCCGAGGCGACGCTGGTCGAGCACTGGAATGGCAAGAGCTGGCAGCAGGTCGAGGTGCCGGGCGGCTTCAAAGGCAACGGGCCGGTCGCTGCCTTGTCGGCGAGCGACATGTGGACGTTCGCCAGCAAGACCAGCGGCAGCAGCGCATCGTGGTATGCGCTGCGCTGGAATGGCAGCGCATGGAAGTCATTCGAGCTGAGCACAGGCACGGCGTCCAGCTTCACCTATGAGATGACCGGGGCGGCGGCGTTCAGCTCGACGGACGCCTGGGCCTTCGGTGAGCTGCCAACCAGCAACAACCCGCTGGGAGAAGGCCAGTTCGGCGCTCCGTACGCGGCTCGCTGGAACGGCAGCACCTGGACCCGGGTCTCGATGCCCGGCACTGTCGGACTCGGTCTCAGCGCGCTGTCACCCGATGACATCTGGGGCTTCGGCCCGACGGCGGCAACAGCCGGGCTCCAGAACGAGACCATGATCGGCATGCACTGGAACGGCACATCGTGGAGCACCCTTGCGGTGCCCACCTACAGCCTTGCCGGTTACCCGACCCAGGTCGACTCCATGGTCGCCGACGGGGCCGACAGTGTGTGGGCGGTCGAGAACGCTGGATACACCACCTCGGGCGGCCTGCAGCCAGGCTTCATCCTCGCGCACTGGAACGGCAGCGCGTGGTCCGTGGTCACCACCGACACCTCGGACGTCGCAGGCTATGCCATTGCCGATGGCCATGGTGGCTTGTGGATCCCGGCCGAGGTGTACACGACGCTGAAGCACACACTGCTGCACTACAGCGGCGGAACGCTGGCGACGGATGCGCTGCCGGCCTACACCAACTACACGGTGCAGTTCCCTGAGGCGCTGACCCTGATTCCAGGATCTGACGCGCTGTGGGATCCGACGACCCTTCAGCCGGCGACGGCGACGGGCAGCTGGCAGGGCGCGATCTTCAGAAACTAAGGGCTTCGGCCCGCATATCTGCGGGGCGCGGCGGGCGCGCTGAATCTGCCCGCCGCGTCCCGCAGGCGCCGTCGACTCGCTGAACGCGGTCGCCGGGACCACGGCGAACGACCTGTGGGCTTCCGAACGGGGGCAGCGAGGGCACCCTGCTCGCCGGGGTGACCGCGCTGTCCGCGACCGACGTCTGGGCCGCAGGCCAGACCCAGGAGGACGACGGGGCGCTGCTCAGTCTCACCGAGCGCTACAACGGCCAGTCCTGGTCGGTGGCGCCGAGCCTCGACCCGGGCGAGCTGGCTGACACCCCCGACAGCACGTTCACCGCGATCACCAGCGTCCAGCCGCACACCCTGCTGGCGGTAGGCACCATGGAAACCCCGACGATCTGCTGCCTGGAAACCCTGGCCGAGCATAGCTCAGCCGGCTGACGCCCGCGCTGAGCGCCCGTTAGTCCTTGCCGGGAACGGCGGGTGTGCCGGCGGACTGGGGGCGGCGGAAGATCTTCGAGCCGAGCCAGACCAGCGGGTCGTACTTGCGCCCCGCCACCCGCTCCTTCATCGGGATCAGCGCGTTGTCGGTGATCTTGATGTTCTCCGGGCAGACCTCGGTGCAGCACTTGGTGATGTTGCAGTAGCCAAGGCCGAAGTCGTCCTGGGCGATCTCACGCCGGTCGGCGGTGTCAGCCGGGTGCATCTCGAGTTCCGCGATGCGCATCAGGAACCTGGGGCCTGCGAACGGGCGCTCGTTCTCCGGATGATCACGGATCACGTGGCAGACGTTCTGGCACAGGAAGCATTCGATGCACTTGCGGAACTCCTGCGACCGCTGCACATCCACCTGCTGCATCCGGAACTCGCCCAGCCCGACCGAGGGATCGGGGGTGAACGAGGGGATGTGCCGCGCTTTGGCGTAGTTGAACGAGACGTCGGTGACCAGGTCCCTGATCACCGGGAACGTCCGCAGCGGCGTGATCGTGATCGGCTGGCCCGGCTCGAAGATGGAGACCCTGGTCATGCAGGCCAGACGCGGCCGCCCGTTGATCTCCATCGAGCAGGAGCCGCACTTGCCCGCCTTGCAGTTCCAGCGCACGGCCAGGTCGCCCGCCTGGGTGGCCTGGAGCCGGTGCAGCAGGTCGAGGACCACGTCCCCGTCGACCGCCTCGACCTCGTAGTCGGTCAGGCTGCCCTGCCCCGCGTCGCCCCGCCAGACCCGCAGCGACACCTTCTCGTTTTGTTTGGTCGCCGACTCGCTCATTTGGCTGTCTCCTCGGCTGCTGCCGGGGCTGACGGCAGCTCCTCGTCGGTGTAGTACTTCTTCAGCTCGTTCACGTCGAACAGGGCGAGCAGATCGGGCCGCATCGATGTCATCGGCTGCTGCTTGAGGACCACCCGGTCGCCGTCCAGCGAGCAGACCAGGTTGACCTTGCGCCATTCCGGCGACATCTTCGGGAAGTCGTTGCGGGTGTGGCCGCCCCGGCTCTCCTGGCGCTCGAGCGCCGCCTGGGCCACGCAGTCCGCGATCAGCATGATGTTGCGCAGGTCAAGGGCCAGGTGCCAGCCGGGGTTGTAGGCGGCACCGCCCGCAGCGCTAGCCTGGGCGGCCCGCTCCCGCAGCTTCTCCAGCTCGGTGATCGCGGTCTTGATCTCGTCCTCGGTCCTGATGATGCCGACCATGTCGCTCATCAGCTGCTGGACCTCGGAATGGACCGTGTACGGGTTCTCCCCACCGGAGCGCTCCAGGGGAGCGAGAGCCTCCGCCCGGGCCTGCTCAAGCTGCGCGTCGCCGGCCGCCGGCCGCTGCCCGCCGCCCGAGTCCAGCGCGTCCAGGTACGCGGCCGCGCCCATTCCGGCGCGACGGCCGAATACCAGCAGGTCGGACAGTGAGTTGCCGCCGAGCCGGTTTGAGCCGTGCATCCCGCCAGAGACCTCGCCCGCCGCGAACAGGCCGGGAACGACGGACTCACCGGTTTCCGGGTCGACTTCCACGCCGCCCATCACGTAGTGCTGGGCCGGGCCGACCTCCATCGGCTCCTTGGTGATGTCGACGTCGGCGAGTTCCTTGAACTGGTGGTACATGGACGGCAGCCGCCGCAGGATCTCCTCGGCCGGCAGCCGGCTGGCGATGTCAAGGAACACCCCGCCGTGCGGTGACCCACGCCCCGCCTTGACCTCGGCGTTGTTCGCCCGGGCGACCTCGTCCCTCGGCAGCAGCTCCGGCGGGCGGCGGTTGTTGTCCGGGTCGGTGTACCAGCGGTCGGCCTCTTCCTCGGTCTCCGCGTACTGCGCCCGGAACACGTCGGGCACGTAACCGAACATGTACCGCTTGCCCTCGGAGTTGCGCAGCACCCCGCCGTCACCGCGGACCGACTCGGTGACCAGCAGCCCCCGGACCGAGAGCGGCCAGACCATGTGCGTGGGGTGGAACTGCACGAACTCCATGTTGAGCAGGGTCGCCCCGGCCAGCAGCGCGAGCGCGTGGCCGTCCCCGGTGTACTCCCAGGAGTTGGAGCTGACCTTGAACGTCTTCCCGATCCCGCCGGTGGCCAGGATGATCGCGGGCGCCTCGAAGAGCACGAACTTCCCGGTCTCGCGGATGTAGCCGAACGCTCCAGCGATCCGGCCGTCGTCCTTGATCAGCTGGGTGATCGTGGTCTCGGCGAAGACCTTGATCATCGCCTCGGCGTCGCCGCCGGACTTGGCGTCCTCCTGCTGCAGCGCGACCACCCGCTGCTGCAGGGTGCGGATCATCTCCAGGCCGGTGCGGTCGCCCACGTGGGCCAGCCGCGGGTACTCGTGCCCGCCGAAGTTGCGCTGGCTGATCTTGCCGTCCTTGGTCCGGTCGAACAGCGCCCCCCAGGCCTCGAGCTCCCAGACCCGGTCAGGTGCTTCCTTGGCGTGCAGCTCAGCCATCCGCCAGTTGTTCAGGAACTTCCCGCCGCGCATCGTGTCGCGGAAATGGACCTGCCAGTTGTCGTTCGGGTTCATGTTGCCCATGGCGGCCGCGCAGCCGCCCTCGGCCATGACCGTATGCGCCTTGCCGAACAGCGACTTGGAGATGATCGCGGTCTTCTTGCCAGCCTGCCGCGCCTCGATCGCGGCGCGCAAACCCGAGCCCCCGGCCCCGATCACCACAACGTCGTAGGAGAGCCGCTCGATGTCAGTCATCGCCTTGCCTTTGCTGCTCTAGTTGAAAATCCTCGGGTCGTTGAACACTCCGGCGGCGACCAGCCAGATATACAGGTCGGTCAGCATCAGAGTGCCGAGCGTCGTCCACGCGAGCTGCATGTGGCGCGCGTTCAGCTTGGAAATCTGGGTCCATATCCAGTAGCGCGCCGGGTGCTTGGAAAAGTTCTTCAGCCTGCCGCCTGTGATGTGCCTGCAGGAATGGCACGAGAGTGTGTACGCCCACAGCAGGATCACGTTCGCGAGCATGATCAGCGTGCCCAGGCCGAGCCCGAAGCTGCCGTTTGGGCCGCGGAATGCATTGATCACGTCATACGTGTTGAGCAGCGAGATCAGGACGACCATGTAGAAGAAGAACCGGTGCAGGTTCTGCATGATCAGCGGGAACCGGGTCTCGCCTGTGTACGTAGCGTGCGGCTCGCGCACCGCGCACGCGGCCGGGGCGCGCCAGAACGCCCGGTAGTACGCCCGCCGGTAGTAGTAGCAGCTCAGCCGGAAGCCCAGGACAAACGGCAGCGACACGATCGCGTACGGGATGATCGAGGGGACTTTGGGGAACCAGGTGCCAAGGCTGCTTGACCCCGCTGCGCAGGACCCGCTGATGCACGGCGAATAGAAAGGGGTCAGGTAGTGATACTGCGGCACCCAGTACCACCGGCCGAGGAAGACGTGCACGGTCGCGTAGGCGACCCAGATCGTCAGCAGAGTCGCTGTGACGGCCGGTGCCCGCCACCACGGATCCTTGCGCAGCGTCCGGTCCGGGATCTGAACCCGGGTCCTGGCCGGCTCTGCCGTTACCTGCGTCATAGACGTCTCCGCCCTGAGACTTTTATCGGGATCGCCACGCGCCCGGGCGCGCAAGCGTCGTGTGCACGGCGCGCGCCTGCACCGCGTGAACCTTATTCCACTGCATACCACTTCCGTGCCGCGCGGCGTGGCCTGGGGCGTGTGACTCTTACTACACAGCTGACCTGAGTGGGCCACTTGAGCGTTATTACGTACCTTTCTGAACGGTTCTTGCGTCCTCGCCGGGCTTGCCGGCCATCTGTGGCTGGCGTTTAGCGGATGGCTCGCTAGGCTCGGCGCTGTGAACAGTCCGGACACGGGGCAGCGCATGCTGCTGGTGCACGCCCATCCCGACGATGAGTCCATTGGCACCGGGGCGACGATGGCCAAATATGCGGCCGAGGGCGCCGGGGTGACGCTGGTCACCTGCACTCTCGGCGAGCTGGGCGAGATCATCCCGCCGGAGCTGGCTCACCTGGCCGCCGACGCTGACGGGGGGCTGGGCGAGTACCGGATCGGTGAGCTCAACGCCGCCTGCGATGCGCTCGGGGTGAAGGACCACCGCTTCCTCGGCGGGCCCGGCCGGTGGCGCGACTCCGGCATGATGGGCCTGCCGACCAACGACGCCCCGGACTGCTTCTGGCAGGCCGACGTCGACGAGGCGGCCGGGGAACTGCTGACCGTGATCCGCGAGGTCCGCCCGCAAGTGCTGATCAGCTACGACGACAACGGCTTCTACGGGCACCCCGATCACATCCAGGCGCACCGGGTGGCCCGGCGGGCCTTCGAGCTGGCCGGCGGCCTGGTCGTCAAGTTCTACGCGACGACAGTGCCCCGCTCGGTGCTGGCCGCGGGCATCGAGGAGATGCGCAGCGCCGGGCAGCGCGGCGATCCGGTGCCCGGCGGGGCCGACTTCACCCGGGTTGAGTCACCTGACGACCTTCCGTTCGGCGTCCCCGACGAGCAGGTGACCACGGAGATCGACGCGACCGCATACCTGGACCAGAAGGTGGCCGCGATGCGCGCGCACGCCACCCAGATCGCCGTAGACAGCCCGTTCTTCGCGTTCTCCAACAATGTGGGCCAGCGCGCGTTCGGCCGTGAGTACTACACGCTGCTGTCCGGCCCCCGCGGCCCCGGCAGTGGCCCGCATGGCCGCGAGACCGACCTGTTCGCCGGGATTGGCTAGCCGGACTGCGGGCTAGTTGTAGGAGTCGACCGGGGGCAGCTGGTCGTTGAGCAGGAAGTCGCCGGCGCGCATCAGCCTGAAGTCGAGTGAGCAGTGCAGCGAGAGCGTCCGGGCGTTGCGCCAGTGCCGGTCGAAGCCGTACTTCTCCAGGACGCTGCTGGCACCGCAGACCTTGAACAGCGTGGACCCCGCGAACATCGCGGCCTCTGCCGCCGCCTCCCGCGCCTGAGCGGTGGTCACGGACGCCTCGCCGCGGATGCGCTTGTCGCCGGGATGCGCGACGGCCTGGTCGCACAGCTCGGCGGCGCGCAGCGAGAGCAGCTCGGCCGAGTCGACCGCGGTCTTCATCTCGCCGACCCGCAGCTGGGTGTACAGGTCGTCGGTGGCCCGTGAGGCGGTGCTCTCCGACCAGACCCGGGCCTTGGTGCGCACGAACTCGACGGCGTCAGCAAGCGCGTTCCGGGCGATCCCGACGAACACCCCGATGTGCACCGCGTGGTAGATCAGCGAGGTGGTCGCGACGATGGGGCGGCCATCGGTGTCCGGCTTGCCCAGGCACAGCTCGTCGGGGATCCACACGTCGCGGAACTCGGTGGTGCCGCTGCCGGTGGTGCGCTGGCCGAAACCGGTCCAGTCGTCGTGGGTGGTCACCCCGGGCGCGGTGGTCGGCGTGAAGAAGACCCGGATCTCGTCGGATCCGTCGACGCGGCAGGGGCCGAACGTGATGTCGCCGACCAGGCTGCCGGTGGAGTAGAACTTCCGGCCGTTCAGCCGCCAGCCGTCGCCGTCCCGGGTGACCGTCGTGTTGACGTCGTACCCGCTCTTGGTACCGGTCTCGGCGGCGGCGTTGCAAATCCACAGCTCGTGGGTGAACCGGGGCAGCCAGCGGGCCTGGAGGGCCGGCGAGGTGTATTCCTGCACAAACCGGATGCCGCCCGTGTGCACCTGGTACATATGGCCGATGTTGGGGTCGCCTTCGGAGATCGCGATCACGACCTTCATCAGCTCGGTGAAGGTGGCTCCGTAGCCGCCGTGCTCGCGGGGGACGATCAGCCCGAGCAGGCCCGCGGCCCGGAACGCTGCGCACTGCTCGTAGGGAAACTTGCGTTCCCGGTCGCGCTCAGCCGCGCCCACGCGGAACTCGTCCCGCAGCCGCTCGGCCACGGCCAGCGGGTCCCCCACGATGGCACCGGGAGCGGGAGCGGTCACGGGGCTGGTAGCAGCGACAGGCTCGGTGGCGGTCACGGCTTGGGTTCCTCTCGTGGGGCTAACGCCAGTAAAAGCGCTCTGCATCCGCATTGTTGCACCATAAGGTGCATATTGGGGCAGGGGTACGGCGAGATTGGCCCCGTTGCCGACGAACAAGGCGCCGTTGACACGGTGGCGGTCGTGTCGGTGCTGGTCATGTCAGTGCTGGTCATGTCAGGTCCACATCCGTTTGGCTGGATCCGTCCTCGAGCAGGTTCCGGCGCAGGAAGTCGAGCTCCGCGGCGACGACCGTCTCGTGCTGATGCAGGAAGGCGGCGTAATGGGTGCCGTCCACCTGGAGAACCTCACCCGCGGGGACCCGCCGGGCGGCCTTCAGTGCCGGTGCCGTCAGGACTGACTGGTCGTGGGTGCTGATCACCGCTAGCAGCGGGCAGCTGATGCGGCTGGCGGTCCGGCCCGGCCGGTAGAAGCCGATGGGTATAACCGAGCGGGCGGCTATGGTCTGCTGCCACTCGGGATAAGCGTTGCCCGGGTTGAGCGCGCGGTCGCAGTCGGCGGCGTCCGGCGTAGTGAGCATCGCGACCTCCCCGCGCGGCCCGGCTAGCGGCACCACCAGGGGCTCGCGGCCAGCCAGCCCGCGGGCGACGTCACGCAGGGCGATCAGCGGGAAGCGGGCCAGCACCCCAGGGGTCTCGTGGCTCAGCGCTTTCGGCGAGCTCGCGGCGCCGTCGACCAGTGGCGCCTGGGCGATAACGGCGGCAAGACGATGCTGGGTGCGGGGCCGGGCGGCCAGGCGGAACAAGTGCCCCGCGGCAAGCGAGAAGCCCCACCCAGCGATCTTGTCCGCATCCACGCCGGGAAGGGAAGCGGCCCGCTCGAGCGCGGCCTCCCAGTCGGCCAGCTGTTCCGGGATTCGCACCACCTGCCTGGGCGTTCCGCCCGACTTGCCGAGGTGACGGTAGTCGAAGGCGAGCACGCTGTACCCGGCAGCATGGAAGCGGGCAGCGAACCGGTCGGTAGCCGGCTCCTTGGTCACTCCCGCCCCGCCTGCCATGACCACGCAGGCGCCGTTGCTGCCCTGGTAGTGCCAGGCAGCGCAGCTATCGGTGCCGCTGCGGAAGGTTATGCCCTCCCGCTGGGCGGCAGTGGGGCCGGCGATGCCGCCGGCCACTGCCGTGGCCTGATCCATGGCATTCCCCTTCCTGTGGGCCTCCGCCATCTCAGCTGCGCCAGCCAGCCTGGGCGGCGGCCCCGGGCAGCAGTTCAGCCACGTCGAGGCCGGTGGATGTGCGATCGGTCATCATGGCAACTAACATACAGACAGTATGTATGTGTGTCTAGGGCACGACGCAGCTTGCGGAGATATGGAGAATCGGAGAATGTCATCCCGGGCACTGGCCACCTCGCGGACACGACGCACCCAGGCCGACCGCTCAGCCACGACTCGCGACGCACTGGTGGCGGCCGCGCGCCGGCTGTTCGCCGAGCACGGGTTCGCAGAGGTGTCGACCGACGCCATCGTCGCCGCGGCTGGGGTTACGCGGGGGGCGCTGTATCACCAGTTCGCCGACAAGACAGCGCTGTTCGAGGCGGTCCTCGCGGCTGTTGAGGCCGATATCGCCCGGCGGCTAGCCGAAGCGGCGGTGGCTGCCGGAATATCGGATCCGGTCGAGGCGCTGCTGCACGCCACGCGAACCTGGCTCGACATCTGCGTTGAGCCGGAAAATCACCGCATCGCTCTCATCGACGGACCGTCTGTCCTGGGCTGGACGCACTGGCGGGCGGTCTGCCACCTGCATGTCCTCGGACTGGTGCGAACCCTCCTGACGCAGGGGATCGAACTCGGGCGCATCCGCCCCCAGCCAGTCATGCCGCTCGCGCACGTGCTCATGGGAGCCGGTGACGAAGCCGCCCTGTATGTCGCCGAAGCCGCAGACCGCACCCAAGCGCGAGCTGAGATGACCGAAGTCCTCGGCAACTTCTTCCGGAACCTGACCACATAACACCTGATGTGTGCTGGCGATATGCCCGCCGAGTTCATACGCGGCGGTCGCCAGCGTCACCAGGCTCGGCCACGGCAGCAGTTGACCTCGCGGCGAGCGCGGCGGCCGTTAGCCTTTCCTGGTCAGCACATCGGTGAAGCCGTCCGTGTAACCCCCATTGGGGGCGAGCCGCAGCGTCCTGGCGGAGCACGTGTACGGCTGCAGCCCCGGGTTCGCGGCCATCGAACCGGTGCTCTTGCTGTAGTACGACCCGTTTTCGAGTTCTGTCGTGGTAGTGGTCCCCGACATGTCACTCAGCCGCAGCGTCCCGTCGCTGGCCGAGTAGCGGCCGGAGTAGCTGCCCACCCACACGTACGTCCAGGTGGCGCCGTTCACGATGGTGCTCTGCGGCGAGCCGTCGCCGAAGTCGATACGGGTTACCCCGCTGGGCAGGAACGTCATGGTGGCTCCGCCGCCGGTGTACGTCTCGTCCTGGCCGTCGGCGAGCTGGTTGCTCTCACTCGACATGACCCAGGTGCCGAGCAGGCACGGGTCCAGGTTGCCTGCATCGTTCGCCGAGGGGCTGTGGCGGCTAAGCACGGCTGCCAGGCCAAGCACGGCGGTAGCCGCCACGAGCACGCCGGCCGCGACTAGGGCGGCCAGCGCCGTACGGGGCATCCGCCGCCGCGGCGGCATTGCGCTCCCGGACGGCATTCCGCTGCCGTATCGCATCGTGGTCCCGGGTGGCCATCCGCCGTCGGGCAGCCTCGCGGTGCCCTGCGGCCCGGCGGTGGTCTGTGGCGGGCACGTCTCCAGCAGCGTGCCCGGTCCGGCTTGGCTGCCCAGATCTGCTGCGACCGCCGGAGGGAGCCACGACGGCGTGAACGCCAGGGTCCTCGAGGGCACCAGTGCCCGGCACTGCTCGATGACCTGCGCCGGTGTGGGCCTGGCCGTGGGGTCCTTGGCCAGGCATGGTCTGATCACCGCCAGCAGCTGGCCCGGGCAGCCAGTCAGGTCAGGATCTTGGTGCAGGACCCGGTACAGCACTGCCGTCGCGTCGCCCGTGCCGAACGGGGGCCGGCCGGTGGCGGCGTAAGCGGCCAGCCCGCCCAGCGCGAACACATCCGCAGCGGACGTCACGGCACCGCCCCAGGCCTGCTCGGGTGAGATGAACTGCGGCGACCCCAAGAGCATCCCGGTCCGGGTCAGCCCGGGTTCCTGAACCGCCCTGGCGATGCCGAAATC
>Ga0335074_10005212_pt1 | contig 17979 bp, 18 predicted proteins | sample Lox_Sample_23_FD_206715 | JGI IMG/M metagenome (GOLD analysis project Ga0335074, IMG submission 206715) | Soil microbial communities from Loxahatchee National Wildlife Refuge, Florida, United States - Lox_Sample_2.3 | ecosystem: Environmental > Terrestrial > Soil > Wetlands | place: USA... | reverse complement strand
ACTTGTGACTTAATTATGCCATCGACAGAGTTCAAGTAAAATACAACGCTTCTAGATTGCAAGCCCGCAATACGGTGTCATTATTGAACCCCGCCAAAGCACAATCAAGCAGCTTCGCGTAATCCCCAAAAAGCTTCAACCTCCACCCACGTACCTCGTTCCCTTCCAAAGAACATAGCAGCTCAAATGTAATGCCCCGTCAACAGCTTCTGCGAAAGCCCCTGTCCCTCTCCTGCCTCACCCGCCCACTACGACGCTTCCAATCCTCCACTTCCGATACCAAAACCCGCACCCGCGCAACACGCATCCTCGATCGCGTCCCTCGCTATCTAAGGAAATACACCGACGGACTGCGCAACGCGCCTATTAGCCATGTAGTATCGTTCCTGATCCTGCATGAGCTGACAGCCGTAGTGCCGCTGGTGGGATTGGCTGGGGGTTTTCATTACTGGGGGTTGCCTACAGGCGTATGTCTTCCCTTTACCGATACCAATACACATAAGAATGGCAAGAGGGGATGGGAAAGAAGGTTAGCTAATGTGATATGATCGTTGCAGTTGTTTTCGGACACCTCCTACCTCGCTCCCGGGATAGAGAAGTTTGGGAGGTATTTTCGGAGGAAGGGGTGGTTTGGGCTGGATAAAGAGCCGCCGTTTCCCACCGATGGTACCAGCAGTAGCACTGAGTTCAGCACCGAAGCGGTGCAGGGACAAGCTCAAGCTCAGAATTGGAACCTCGACTTCAATAGACCTGGTACAAGGATAGTAGTTGAGGTCGCAGCAGCGTACGCGATTACGAAAGCGCTCTTGCCGCTCCGTTTGATGTTGAGTGTTTGGGCGACCCCGTGGTTCGCGCGTGTTGTGGTTGGGAGAGTTTGGAATGGGGCATTAGGTCTGGGCAGGGCAGGGAGAGGCACTGCCGCCATAGGAGGTGCGGAGGCAGTTGGGAGAAGTGCTGCTGCTGCTGCTGGGGGGACAGGGACTATGGGCAAGGCAGCGAAGGAGGTGGGGAAGAATATACCCAAGACATAGAACCACTGCTCATTGTATGAATTGGTATTTTATGTACTATATATACAAACATCAAGGTATATTACGCACCCTCCCCGGCCTCTGCGCCCCAAATTGCCCGCCTATCATCTCCTGCGCCTGCATACCCTGCTCTCCCAGCACGCCTGCTTTCCGCAGCACCTCCACCGTCTTCTGTATGACACTGAGATCCACCCCGCGAACATTACTCGCGAACTCCACCGTCTTCAACCACTCCCGCGCATCCTCGGCTGAATAATCCAGCTCCGTGCTGATGTACTCCACCGTCTCATCTTGATTCTCTACAAAGTATTTCGTGCCTTGGTTGAGCTTCTCAAAGAGCTCTTCTAGGCGCGGATCAAAAGCCTCGCTCCCGCTCCCACTTCCGGATAATAAACCCGTAGCAGCAACGATTTTCCAACTGCTCCAAGGCGTATAAATCTCTCCCACCCTCTTAATTTCCCCATTATCATAATACCGCTTACTAGTAAATTGCTCCCACATGAAGAAGTCCGCAGTGCCATCATTGACTCCTTTTCTTAGCTTCTCGAACGTCTGTAAGGGGATGACTTCGAATGGCTCTTTCTGGGAACTCGAGGAGGAAGTATCAGAGAGCCAGCCTTGGGAATCAGCGAGTACGAAGCCCATTACGTAGCTGCCGCTACCGATTCTTGACACGCCTATTTTGCTATTCTTGAGATCTGTGATGCTGTGTATGGGACTAGAGGCGCCAGTAGAGATTGCCCAGCCTGCATTGCATCGGAGTTAGCATGGGAGTAGGGAGAAGGGCAGTACATAACAAGGGCAAGGATAGCAGCGCAGCATACAAAGCGGCGTCTCAACATAAGTGCCAACAATCCTATACCCCCCATCACCCTGGACATCCCCCTTCCCCAGCCCAGCAACCCATCCCTCCGTAAGACCAATCCCGACATCAATTTCGCCTGCCCGTAAAGCGGTAATCATATGCCCCGTTCCCGACGGAAAGGGTATCAGTTGTGCGGATAAAGAGAAGTGCTTCTGTGCGAAGTGGAGGGGGGTAGAAAAGTGTTCGGGGACGAAGCCAACACGGAGGGGAGCGGAAGAGAGCGCCATTGTGAAGAAATGGATTAAGTCACAGAATTAACAATAATGACTGTAGCTCTGAGATGTTGTACAGTAAAAGGCAAATTTCGTGTCGCTAGATTTTTAGTAGCTGCCCTAAAAGTTTCAAATGACCAGGGTTATTTTCTATGAGTTTCTATCTGGATTGAGTATAGCGAGTTGGAACATTTTCCCTGGCTACCAAAGTACTGTAGTTTGCTCTAAGGCACGTGAGTATATCACATGTTGAAGCGTGGATGGCTGCCTAAGGACCTGCTGACATCGGCGCTAGGCACTAGACCTCCACCTCACTCTTCCACATCTCTATAATGCAATGCCTCCAACGCCTTCTAGACTAAGAATAAGCAAGTATGGGGGATCAGTTAGCGCCAGTAGATCCTTGTTTGTCCTTGAATGCCCCCGAAACAGCTTGTCACTCGGCTTATTATCTCATAGCCTCACCCTCCCCTGTATCGTACCAAACCGCCTTTTGGACCCTCGTCCCCCTCGCCGTTAGTACCATGACGCAGCCATCCGGGCGCGTCCTTGGCTCATCCCCACAGTATCGCACCTATCTACGCAGCTCTCCGATCCTCTGCTCCGTCGATGCGCTCTTCTTCCTCCTCCGCCTCGTCTTTAGCCCTCTCGTTCTTCGAATACCTCTGCGGCAAGCTATAGAGATTACAATTCAAGAACGATATAGAGATATAGAAGATCCTGTTGAGGGCATACAGTATCTAGAGAAACAGACCTGGCTTCGGTGGTTATGGTTCGTTCTTGGAACTTTGGGTCCAGCAATCAAACTTGCTGCGATGCAGAACGTGCCCTGGACAAAGGCATGGGGGATGATGTTCCTAGGCGCTTTTGTAGTGTTTGAGAGTATGATCTTCTTAATGAAGAGAGATAAAAGAGCAGGATTTGAGTCGCTTGCTCATGAGGAGCCTGCCTCAATACCGGCTCCAGTGCAAGGATTTATGAACGTGCAAATTAACGACATCAATCAGTGTGAAATCAGAGTCTTCGTCGTTGCAGTTCTGATGCATTTGGGGATAGTCTTATGGGCTATATGGGACCTTTGGGCGCTACAAGTTCCAGCATCCCAAATTGCAGAGGAACTTGGTACACCTCGATCAAATAGACTCTTACAGCTTGTTTTATTAGGCTATTGTATATCATTACTAAGTTTTGCTCTCATGGTTCCTATATGCTTTATCTTTGTCTTGCTTTCGGGAGATATTATTCGACTTACTGGTTGCTTATTATTTATGGGATTTTTTGTGTATGTTATTGCCTTCTCCGGCGCGAAAGTTGATTTTCTGCCTATTTTGCTCGGTCTACCGTCTTTCCTTAACATCATTCTCTTTCTTTTGACGCTTATAGCGCCGCTATTTTTAGAATGGGTTATTCGATGGTTATGTTCTAGGTATCAGTCTTTGAGTGTCAATCTTCTTATGGTTTCAGAAACAATGGAGGGTAGCAAGCCCCCTTCTGAAGCAACGTGGACATTAGTGTTCTTTATTGTTAACTTAATTGTTTGTAATTTGTGGTATTGCCTCCGGTACGATCTTACAGGGACTGTATATCCTAGCTGGACTGGCGTTTTTGGCTAAAAACATATTGAGCATAGTACTAGCGTCCCGAGAAATCTAAGTATAAAAATCACAACTATTCGGGTGTGAAGCCGATTTCAAATTTTACTGTATAAGATAGTTGCGATTTAATTAAAATTTCCAGTTGCACTACGTGACTTGCTGGTCCGTGCGCTCAAATTATTCCCTTAAGTGTTTGAAGAGCCGGAAACCGATTTCGCTCATAGCTGTACGTCAACGTATTTGATCAAAGCCAATATCGCCGAGCAGAGGTGCCAGCGACGGTTGGTATAGTCGATCGCATTGAATGCGGAGTATAGGGTGTTGATACTGTAACTTCCTGTTGATTATGTTTTGGGTAAGCTCATGCGTTGAGACTGCCAAATTTGGAGCCATTGTGGTGGTAGAGTCGTGGATGGGAGGATGCCAAAATTGGCCTGACTCATTCTCGGGCTTCGGTAAAACATATATCCGGTCATCAGGTGACACTCAAGATAAAAGGTCTGTGCGTTTAGAACTGTTTAAAAGAGTTTAAGTAGATAGGACACCGATTTCGCTCCTAGCTGTATTAATAGCATGTTGTATGCTGTATAAAATGTGAATCAAAAATCAAAAATTATTAAAAGTTGGGGATCGCAGAACGGGCAAGAATTAGCTCTGCTGTGATAACACCTGTACCTTGGGGTACAACCAAGCAAAGGTGCACAGCCACAAGTGTCAGGAAGTGGAGCCCGCTTAAAGAAGTTGTCAACCCCTCTGGTAATCGGTTGGTAATCGGTTGGTAAATATGTGGCCCGTGCCCCCTATATCGCCCGCAAATCGACAACCACTAAGCGAGCCTGGTAATTGGGAAAACCCCACCCATTTGGCCCGGGTTTCCCGTCCCCCCTGCTAACAACTTAGTTGTCGCATTTTTTTGGGTCATAGCCGGGCCCCCCCCCCTTTTTTAATTCCATCTGCCCTACTACTACCGCAGCAGCAGCCAACCTGCCTGTTTTTTTGGACGGCGACGATGGCAGCGACAGACGCCCAGCGCAAGGCCAACGACGCGTACCTGATCGCGTTTAAGAACAGCGCTATCAGTGCCGGTCTTAAGGGCCAGCCCCTAAATACGTCTAGGGCCTATAAGAAGCCGCAGGCCGATTTCATTGTGAGTAGGCGCTATTAGCCTGGGACGGAGTGCTAATCTGTCTGTCCGCTAGGCCTTCTACAACGCTTAGAAGTTCGACGACGGGTTCCTCGTCATAGAGGACAAGGTCTGCGCCTAGCTGCAGGCCGAGGTCCTCTAGCGTAAGACCTAGAAGAAACAGGCTCAAGGAGGCCGCCGTCGGACCATTAGGCTTGCCCCCCAGCCGGAGTTGGCTGCAGAGCAAGGCGCTAGAGCCGTTAGTGGCGGCAGCATTAGCAATGCTGCTGCCTTTAGCGCGTAGGAGTCAGAGTAGGAGTTAGAGTAGGAGCCTCTACCAGGCAATAAGGAAGGGCCCTTAAAGTGGAAGACGGTGAATGTGTACAACGCTGCTATTGCAGAGCTATACTACTACTAGGTCTCTATAGGGCTCAATAAAGCCCCTACCTTTAAGGGCTTAACGTATAAGTCCCTTATAAAGGGCTTATTGCGCCTGTAGGATTAGAGATCCTATGACGCCTTTAAGGATTGTGGGGCTAGAGGCATAGACTCTAGCTACAGCTAGGAAGAGTTCTTGCAAATGTAAGACAAGCTGCTCTTAGGGGCTAAGAATGCCCCCCAGATAGGTGCGCATCTGTCCCTATAGCAAATTATATGCTAACACCATACGCCTCTACCTCTAAAACCTTCACATACAGCTAGACATGCTCTTTAGGCATTACCTCCTCTTCCATAGCAACTCCTACTGCCACGTTGAGCTCTTAGAGCTGTCGTTATAGCTGTAGCCCCCTAAGGAAGGCCCTAGCGCCTGTTATGTAGTCGTCGTTTAAAGCTTAAAGAGCAAGACGAACCAGACAGGCGCTAAATACTATATAGGCGCTATAAGGCATAAGGACCTTACCTTTTATAGCATGGGGGCTTTAGCCTAGTACCTTGTCTAGTGCTAGTATATGTCTAGTAAGTTAGCGCTAAGCTTTCAAAGCCGGTCTTACTAGTACTAGCTGAAGCTCTTAGTAGGAGAGGAGCTGACAGTAGAGCTAGCGTACACCACCTAGTACGACTGCTATCTAGCCTGCTTCTAAGAGGCTGGCGTTACAATAGAGGGCGTAACGTACTATATGTGTAGCTGTAGCGCACGCCTTGTAGAAGCACTTGGGGTAGTAGAAGGGCAAGTAAGCTAAGCCAAATCTCATTCTGTCCTCTCTATTTTGTTTTATTCTGTAGCTAGCTAACTCGTATTACCTTATATACAAATCTCACATAGAAGCTTATAGGACTATAGTCTTATAGTTGTAGCATACCTCTTGCAGCTGCTATAAGAGCTGCTTTGCTAGATGGCTAGCTTCCTTAAGGAAGAAGGCAGCTACATGCTACTTAAAGGCGAGTTTAAGCTGCTAGCTAGCTTGCTAAAGCTAGTCTGGTTATAGCTTAACAAGTAGCTCGACCGCGTACGCGCTCAAGCTCAAAGTAGGAGGTGGAAGGCTGGAGGCCTCCTATAAGACGACCAAGTAGCAGCTAGCTTTTTAAAGCTGCTTATCATCTTCTACGACGTCTTCTTATAGGACGCTGCAATCCTACAGCCAAGTAGGCTATCCTCTCCCCCTCCCACCTTAAATCCTGCATCTACTAACTGCTCTGTGTCTAATAGAGTACCTAGATCTGCCGCTCTAATAGCACCTAGTCTTTTAGCACAGAGACTAGCTGCCGTTTGCAGGCTAGGTCCAGCTTGCAGACATAAACCTTGTAAGAGTGCAGCAGCAGGCTATGCTGCTGCAGCAGGCACTACCACAAATTCTTATAGCAATCTATAACTGCCGCGATGCCCTGCTTGCATAAGGCGCCAAGCTGAATGGCCTAATCCAGTTGGTGCTAGACGGTAGGCTTATAAGAGTTAAGGGGACCCTTAACTGCTTAGTCTAAAGCCAGCTTGGCGCTGCTTAGCAGCTAGCTGAGCAGCTCACATCTATGCAGCTAGCCGAGCAGCTTACGTCTATAAGCATAGACGCTGCCTAGCAGCTTCCTAGCATAGTAAGTCTCACTTTACGCTTGCAGTTATATACTAACTTCTCTGCCCGTTTACAGTCTAATCCCCTCTACTTTGCAGCTGCCCTCCAGCCCGCAGCAGCCCTTCAGCCAGCTGGCCCGCCAGCTTATACGCTTATAGACGCGCACACAGTCGCAGACGTATAACGCGAATACAAGGAGGGGATTGCTGGGGGCCCTACTGTGGAGCAGCTAGAGCGGTAGTGGCGCTAGCAATAGCGCCTAGCAGCCGCTCAGCAGACGGCCTGGAGCTGGCGCAAGACCGTCTTCGACGAGATCGAGCGCCTCGTCGTTGCTGGCCTAACTCCAGCTAACGCTGTAGCAGAGCTGGAAGCCCAGCGCGGCTCTTTTACGCTCTGCAGTCTCATCGACAGCCTCGTCGAGTGGAAGCGCTAGCATGGCTAGCGCGGGCACGCTGGCCGGCCACGGAAGAGCTCCTCTATAGCGGCAAGGGAGGCAAGGGAGGGGCTGGGGGCAGAGGGGGTCCCAATTAGGGCTCAAATCGACTAGTTCTACTGTATCTACTGTATATATCGCTTGTAAATAGTTAGATAGGAATATTTTGCTACATATACTCTATCCCTAAAACTGGCTATAGTGACTTAAGTGATCTAAGGCTGGAAAGGCTTTAAAACTGCTGTAAAACTTAGGGGAAGTATTGTACGATTGCCTAATTGGGTCTAGCTCGCTTAGGGTCGCAGCACCTGAAAACACTAAAACACCTATAAAATTACAACGCATGGGTCAAATAAATTCCTTCGGAGATGCACAGGAAGCGCCTGGAAATGGGCATCTTTTGCCCTACAAAACGCCTGTAAAAGTGGTGGATTTTCTGGGGTTTTCGCCCCTTCGGGGCGAGAAAGTGGTTGTCCTGGGTGTGGTAATTATTAGGCGGTGATTACCAGTATTCCCAGGCTAATCCGGGGGTCGACAACCCCTAGTTATCTATAAAATTAGCGACACTCAATTCGCCTTCTACTGTAATACAAATATTTCGAGCTCCGCAATGGACCGATGACGCATGTGGGGGCGGCGGCGGCGGCGGCGGAAATCTCCCGGGCGGTGAGGTAAACCCCCTGCCAAAAATGGAAAGGTTTTAACGCTGTTTTGCACGGCAATTTCACATCCCGTCCCGGCCCATGCATGATAAATATGCCCGGCTTGCTGGCCACACGAGTCATAGTCCGTGCACTAAAGTCTCGAATACCACAGCCTCGATGCAGGGCTGTGTAACGCGGCAGTGCGAGGCAGCAGTGCGAAGTCTTAATGATGAGGGATAAGTCTGTAAGGATGCTCTCTTCATTTTCCTTTTTTTTTGTATCATAATATTTATTCATCGCATCGAAGGCAATTTTGGGATAGCAGTCCAAGAGTTTTTCATCAAACTATTGCAAATCCCGGCAGTGTAATTAGCAACGCACACAACAAATTCGAACCCGAAGGCTAGGGCAACGCCTCAGCACTATCGGCATACCTCGAAATCATTGAACCACCGAAAACTGTTCGCTATAAACGGGGGCAGACAACTCGCAACCACATAACGGGACCGTCTTAAGCATGTCTTTCGAGCGAGATAGGTAGAGTGTTAAGTCTCTAGAAAATGCGGACAAGCTGACTTTATACAGGGCGCAACGGCTTTATACTGGTGGAAAACCACTAGCTTTCGTCTCCCCATCAGCCGATCTAGCAACGAACGGCAATTCTCCGTGCGGCAAACGTCCATGCGAAGAGAACGACCCCGCTACAAAGGTTCGGAAGAGACAACTCCTTGAAGAGGCTATCCCGCAGTTCGACGATATCTGTGATCGGTGCTTTCCTCTTCTAGACAAGATAATCTATTATTCCAACGTGGGGAAGGAGATGGCGGGGATTAAAGTAGCTGATCTCAGCTCTTGCAATACGTGGTCGGAAGCTGACTGCGGCCTCTGCAAATTGCTCCTGTCTATCCGCCCGGATTCTGAGAACCGGACAAGATATCATCTGATAGCTTTCTCCGCTTGGGAGGCCTTCTTTCCGAAGATTCCCAGTTCTAAAGCGCTTAGTTTCTTAAAGGAGCAAGAGGGACTCTTTTTTGGGATGGTTCCCGCACCATACTCCAAAAGCGATGCAGACCTCTGTAAAAAGATTGCTTATTTAGCCTTGTGTCCCCGGGATTCCACCTCACAAGAGAACATCCAGGTCCGCTTGGTACAGAAACAACCCGATTATCAATTGTTGAGACGCTGGATTTCTGAATGCGAAAACAATTCGCATTGGAGTTGCAAACCAACCAAATCCTCACGTGGTCCAAAGATGCTTATCGACTGTCAGGGGGGTAAAGTCATTCGAGCACCTACTAGCTGCTCATATGTTGCTCTGAGCTATGTCTGGGACAAATTGGTGGCTGAACAAATTGACCCTCCGTCGCTTGGAAGTGCACGGCCAGCTCCACTAGACAATCTTTCCAAAACAATTGAAGACGCTATGAAAGTTACTCTTAGGCTGGGCGAACGGTACTTCTGGGTCGATAAACGTTGCCATGATAAAAATAAGCTTGACGACGAGATCTTGAATATGCATTCGATATACGAACAAGCTAAAGTGACAATTTTCGCAGCTGCTGGGGAGGACGAAAATTACGGTTTACCAGGTGTTAGTAGTAGGCCTCGTCGGCAACAAGCAACTGCTCTCATCAAGGGCATTCAATTTGCATCGACTCTTAAGCACCCTTTCCCAGCAGTGACGGAATCGCGATGGGCGGAGCGAGGTTGGACCCATTCGGAGGCTCTATTTTGTCCTCGGCGCCTTTTCTTTACAGAAGAGCAGGTGTACTTTATGTGTAATGGCATGGACTGCCGGGAATCCCTTCATGTACCAGTGTCTAAACTTCACAGAGTGCGTGGGATGCGCCTCCCTGGTCCTAAGATGCCGTATAAAATATGCAGCCCTCGGCCCCGTCATCGACTTTGTGATTACATGGAGCACGTGCGGGAATATACTGGCCGCCACTTGTCCCGCGATGAAAATTCCTTCGACGCTTTTACTGGAATTGCGGGCAGATTCCAATCTGCATCCCCTCCCATTGATAACCTCTGGGGCTTGCCAATTGTGTCTGATCAGGCGCTGGAGAGTTTCACACACGCACTGACGTGGGTTCATACAGCCGAGGATAACTCAAGGTCAATCAAAAGAAGACGGGACTTCCCCTCTTACTCCTTTGTAGGCTGGGAGGGGATGGCTAGTATGGTGACTCGAAAAAGGGATCTAAAACTGGGCTTGAGAAATTTAATGTCATTGGCATAAATATCCAAGTTACTACCATTAGTGGTAAATCCTGGGATATTAGCATGTCCAGGCTTCCTAAAACTATTCCTCAACATTCAATGCAATTGCGGATTGAGGCCTGGGTCATGCCACAGGATATTTGGGGGGTGTCTGCTTCTGTGAGAGACCCTAAAGCCAAGCATTTTGAGGTAATGATACAACTTGGCCCTACGAGCATAACTTGTCGAGCAGAAGTGTCAGGGAAGATGACGGACCAGGACTTTTTGGAAGGGATAAAGAAAGGCGAACTTTACTGCTTTTTTCTTGGCTATGTGGCTCAGAAATCGAGCGATACCAGGCAAACCTCTTGTTGGTACTTTCTGATGATCGTCAGGAGAGATCAAGAAGAAACAGTTGAGCGAATTGGAATACTTAGTTTTAGAGTTCCTGGACAAGAAGATCGGCTCCTGGGGCTGAGAAAAGAGAAGCGCAAATTCTGTTTCGCATCCACCTCTGAACCTGAACGGAGAAAAGAAGGTCTATAGTCTATTTCCCACTGCATAGCTGGTAGTCGGTACTTCTGGCTTATATAATACAACATTAGAGTTATCCTCTGTAGATTAGGGAAGTAAATCGATACTCGCAGGACTTCTACTGGAATAAGGGTTGGTTTGTTTTGCCTCATGATATTACACGTTCGAGAGAGCGGTGGCACGTTGTTTGAGGTGGCGAGGGGGGGCGCCATGCCCAATCGGGTAGCGCTATACCCCTTCAGATAATTCACAGTTGCATAGAAAAGATGTGGGGGCAACAGGGCAACCAGTCACCCTATTTAGCGATCTCTGAATGGCTGAATTGCAGTGAATACATCATAAACTGGTATATAAGACCACCCCCGCATATAAGACCAGTCCTTTTATTAGATCTCGTGGCCAAAGGTTGTACGTCATATAAGACCCATAAATGTAAGGGGGCTGGAACTGGAGCTAGTCCTGCACGCTGGGCTAGGCAAGTGATCCTGTCTAATGTGTCTAATATCTCGTCTGAGGCTCCAATCTCTGTCAAATAGGTGTCGATTCGTTCGTAATCCATTGATATTATAGGCTGTTTGCACTCAATAGGAGTGGTTGTTGCTGCGTCTGGCTGGGTGGGCGCGTTAGAGGGCATTTTCCACTGGGCTACTGCTTATCCCTCTTACCTCTATACCAAAACAGGTATAGATCTCTTATATATTGATTGTAACCAAATAATGGTTGCGAGAAATAAATTCAATTAATCGTTACACAGGTTTTATGTAACCCTTTCAAAGCACAGCGCTAATAGTGGTTGAGGCGGCGAGGGGCGCTATGCCCGATCGGGCGACGCTATATCGCTTTCTGTAATTCACCGCTGAAATTACAACTGCGACATTTCTCTCCACGAATTCTCAACCCACCTCTCCCCTTTCAGCCTCCCCAAACCCACAAACCTACAGCCATGGCATCCTCAACCGCCCACCGCCGCCTCCTCCAAGAATATCGCGCCCTAACCAACAACCCCCCCGAAGGCATAACCGCCGGCCCCGTCTCCGAAGACGACCTGCTCTCCTGGGAAGCGCTCATCCAAGGCCCGGAGGGCACGCCCTTCGAGGGCGGCGTCTTCGCCGCCGAGCTGAAGTTCCCCAAGGACTACCCGCTCGCGCCGCCCAGCATGCGCTTCCTCGGCGAAGTGTGGCACCCCAACGTGTACCCGAGCGGGCTGGTGTGTATCAGTATCCTGCACCCGCCGGGCGATGACCCGAATCACTACGAGCATGCGAGCGAGCGGTGGAGCCCGATACAGAGCGTGGAGAAGATTCTGATTAGCGTGATGAGCATGTTGGCGGAGCCGAATGATGAGAGTCCCGCGAATGTGGAGGCGGCGAAGATGTGGAGGGAGCAGAGGCCGGAGTATGAGAGGAGGGTTAGGGAGGGGGTTATAAGGATGTTGGGGCTGTGAGGTTGGAGCACGGGGGTGAGGGGAGAGAGAGGGGGAGGGAGTGAGCTTTGGGCCTTTGATGGACTCGGCCTGATGATATATATGAGATGAAGGGAGAGGAGAAAGGAGTTCATTGCTGGGCGAGATAGGATGGCGTTAGGGTGTTAGAAAATCCATCCAAGAAGGCACAGCATTGTCATTACAGTGTTAAGAAAAGACTTCTTCGGATCTGCCGTCAGGTTATGCATGTTATATCGCAACCTTGGTCAGACTATCACGAATTATGACTCAAAGTCGAGCTTTGTCACGACCTCAAGGGCGGGTTCGAAGATTCAAAACGTTTTCTATTAAATTTATAATCAGTACGTTAGAAGAAAGCATGCTACGCTATGGTATATGCAAGAAAAGCATCAGAATATCAAATGCCCAGAAAACGCCATGCCATATCGAAGCAGGAGCGAAGAAGCTCGAACTGCTCAGAGGTATCAACAGACTTCTAGTCTTCTATTCCTCCCAATGGTCCCAGCCAGCCCCTCCAAAGCTTGCCGCCCATCCCTGTATGAACACCTCTAGTAACCATATTCCCGTTCTATCATGCGTCTCAATCGCTTCAGAGTATCTCATCTTAATCGTCTGGAAAAATTAGGCCTCCAGATCCCCGCAACATCAAGCAGTAACTACAACACTACGATCAAGCACCAATTCTGCCGCACCAACTCTCTCCTCGGACCCCTACATCTCCTTCATCAACTCCCCGCCTACAACCGCCTCTGTGGGGTGCGCGTTCTCATCCACCTTGGAGTCATCCTCAAACTCAACATCCGACAAATCATTCACATCCGTGCTCAAGTAATTCCAGCCCTTGATCTCCCCATTCACGCAAAAGATCTTGGAATCATCCTTCGTGACCATCTCCGTTTCGGATCCGATTCCCATGTCTGCAGCGGAGGCCGGAGCAACAGGCACGTGTCGTTCGCGCAGTAGTTGCAGGATGGCGCGCACGTTAAGCTTCATGATGCGCTCGGGCTCTTCGATGGCAAAAATCTTGCGCGTAACCCAGGGGAAGAGGATGCCGAAGTCGGACTGGGAGAGGTGCGCTGATGCAGTAACGTAGTAGAAGTGTGGGCCTGGCCGGCCGTCATCCTCGACAGTATGTGTTTCTGATGCTGGATTAGGAGAGAGCAGGCGCTTGGTGGCTTTGAGGTGAATTCGCCATTTGTAGAATGCTTGGGACTCGACAGATAGAACACCACAACCGCCTGGTCCACCTGGAGCATAGCATGGGAGCGGCTTGTTCCACAGCCAACGTGAAGTGGCTGCTCGGAGAGGAAAACACCACACGTCAAGCAGAATGAGTGGGTTGTTTGGAGTAATTTGCTTAGAAATATCAGATCGTGATGAAGGCGTGAAGATTGGCTCGTAGGAAGCGGGAGCCGTTGATGTTTGGGACGAGTAAAATGTACTCTTGACGAATTGAACCATAGTGGCTGCTCCAAATGAATGGCCAGCGAAGCTGATAGATCCAGGCTCGTGAACGGCCATTTTGCCGCGAAACTGCGGAAGAAAAGTGGCAGATGAAGTGTTCAAATTTGTGAGCGCCACTCCCTGATCAATTCTTACAAGGGCATCATGGATACATCCCAATTCATAGAGCCGGATTTTCAATTGTGCAGTTCTTGCTGCTTCAGTCTCGGGACTTGGGGTGTGTGAGATTCTGTTGTAGCCAATCATTCTCTTACTCTTTGTGACTTGGGGCTTCTCTCCCTTCTCTTGGGCGATCGGCACACTTCGTACATAGCTTATCGGTGCACTGCCATCTCGGTGCTCAGGTGCAATGACAATCATGCCGTGGCTTGCGATGGAACCAGCAACGTGAGAATATGCGTTTCGTGAGCCACCCAACCCATGCGAGAATATCATGACAGGCCACCGTTCCGAGGTTGGCTGAAGGAGAGGGGCATTTTTTCGTGCGGGGATTGAGATATAGTAGAGTTGTCGTGGGAAGAACCTAGGTGAAGCCGTTAATGACGACAGATTACAATGCCTGAACAGGAACAATATCATCAATTGACTCATATCATGGATCGCTGCTTACGATATGAACTCTGCCAGTGTCGAACCAGCACCCAGAAGCCTCGTATAGGCAGAGACATGCGCACGTTGTGGGGAGGGAAACCAGCTGATATGCTTTGAAGTCTTTGGATCTGCTTCACAAGGATAAAAAATTCGGAAGAGGACAGTGTCGACAGAATCTTCAGGCGGAGGGCTCGGTACGTCGAGTTCTGCCACTGGGATCTCCACATCTACCGTACCGACCTTGTGAGGGCCAGTATACCCGGGAAAGCTGGGTACCGGACTCAGGCTCTTGAGATAAGAGGGCATTTCGAGAAGTTCAAGGCGATAAGAGGAAAGCAGGGGTCGAGAGTAAAAAATTGAATGTCCGCAATAGTTCTTGAGCTTCAATTAGATGACCAGAGTGTAAAGACAGTATTAATTAGGAAATGAAAAGGGATTGTGATGTATGTGATGTGTAAGTAAAGTTGGCGCCAGCGGAGGAAAAGGGGACGAAATCCGAAATTCCTCGCAATTCTGTCGCGTGCGCAATGCGTCACTATGACAGGGGTCTGAGTGGCTAAGGCTCTGCGCAGAAATAACCCTCGGCACTGACGGACCTGGCAATCCATCACACGAGTAGTTTACGATTCCCCATGTTGCATTTTAATGTGACGGAAGGTGGGGAGGAACAGGTCCGCATACGTCCATTCCCATGCCTCTTGGGGGTTTTAATAGCAGCATCATATCTTACAGCAGTTCATGCCTTCAGTCCTTTTCTTCCCCAATCTGCTTGGCGGCATATTTTTTACGACCCGAGTCAACGCAAGGCTGAGGAACGCTTTTTGTCGTGATGACGTCGTTAGGTGGGTTTTGGCAATCCCTGCTTCAGCAGGCGATGTCATTCGCACATCTATTGGTTCATTTATCACCTGAACCAATTGATGGAATTGATGGTGTCATGGTCCCGTGGGCGTAATTTCACTTCATCTCTTCCCCAGATCATGAGTGAAAGCATAGACAACAACAGTCATAAGCTCCCTCCACAACAACTTCAAGAGCATGCGCTAGCCATCAAGCGGTCGATTATCGACGCGTGGATCAGCGACCTTCCTCAAACTCCACCAACGCCAGAATCGTTCTCTCCAACTCCTGCTCATCCTCGACGTGGGCAGCGACAAGGGAGCTGCAAGCCACGAGGCAATATGGAGGAAGGGGACGCAGAGCTGCTTCGACGGAGTAAAAGAGTTTTGCCATCGCTGAAAGACTTCGAGCCACCTATGCGTTCGACTCGCCAGAAGATATCGCAGTCTCCCACAAAAAAGCAACAGCCAGTTACCAAAACGAGGGGACGCAGAGGCAAAATATCTCAGCCACAACCTCTGTTAGGAGGTGGTGCACCGTCCACTGCTGCATTGAGTTATCAACAAAGATTGGGTTCAACTACACTCGCAGTGGAAACCACATTGAATACTACAGAAACCCAGACAAGTGAGACCCGTGGGACTAGCCCAACTAGAACTAGGAAAGACCTCGAAAGTGCTGTCCCTAAGATTATCTGTTGTGAGTTTAATGATGATATAGCTGCAGATATGAGGGAGGACGTACAGTCATTGCGCGAAGAGCTCATGGAAGCTGCTCGACATCGTGGCATTCTGCCGCTCTCTCTTCGCGATACGTTGTTTAAGCTTCTTAAAAAGTGGGATCAGGACGATGCATACTTTGGTGAATATCCTCGCTCCAAGGAGGAAGAGGATATTATCTGGATTGCGATACAGGATATCCGCGTTGATGCGAAAACGTGTGGCGAACAGAACAAACCTGAATCATCATGGTGTAACGAGGTGATTCGACCACTCATCAAAAATGCGCTCAAGTACACGCCCTGGCAGAACAGAGTCCGGGTGGAGATTGTGTAAGTGTCTTTCTATTCCTCCCCCTCCTTACTGTGTTCGCGGAATTGTCTTAGGTTCATTACTGACCCCGCTGCAGAGACTCCGTGAGCATCTCGCCGATTGACCTCCTCCCCAAAGACGCCAACGGTGCCAAATTCAAATTCAAAAAGGTCGACTGCGCCCTTTTCCTCACACCAGACCCTTCTTTTAGCGCCAAAATTAAGCGGAAGCTCATGGCTCTGTCGGACAAGGACCGCAGCATCAACCAGACCAACGCAGGTTTCATCAAAGATCTTCCATTGATCGCGTCCTTCGAGTTGAAGCGGCAGACGCTGAGCACAGAGCCTTTAGTGCAGTTAGGTATCTGGTCGGCGGCGCTGGCAGAAAGATTAAGGAAGTTGCAGGGGCAAGGAGAGACGGAGAGTAAGTTAATGGCAATGCCGGTGGTTTCGATTGTAGGCCATGATTGGAAAGTTTATTATAGTTACACTACGGATGAAGGCGAGCGGGTAAGTTATAGCTTTCTTGTCTTTAAGTGGACCACAGGCCCCTAACGATGCAAAGCACAAGGCTGACAGTCATATTACTGCTGTATAGATAGTACAAGGACCGGATACTTTAGGATCGACGACAAATTTTGTGGGCATATACAGTATCATGAAGGCGATCCAGATAATTGCGAAGTATGGAGTAGAGACGTACATGCCGTGGTTTGAGCAGCACATCTTGGACTCGATAAGTTCGGGAATTAACACAGATCCTTGACTGCGTGGATTGTTCAATATTTCTCTGAGCAGCATAGACTGAGAGAAAGAAAGCAACTCATAAATTAGTATGACTATACAGGGTTCTTACAAGTGTCTGATCCTTCGCCAGAGCACTTGGAAGCCACAGGCTTCGATGGCCTCACGTTGTTGACTGTCAATTGGGCTAGCTGGCCACATAAAAAGTCGAGCAAAGTGTAAATAGATCCTTAGCAAATTGATCGCTTCAGCGACCAGACAGAGAGGTGAGGTCCGGAAGGTGGAACAGCGAAGAATGTATTAGAGAAGAGAAATCGTGATTATTCTTTCTCGAGGCCTTTAAGTCCATGAGTTTAATTAGTGTTGCGCATTTGTATGCTTGCCAGAATTCCGTGAAAGTGGGTGTTTGCGATTCGCATCTCTCCAGGATAGTAAATCTGGGGTTCTTTGGGACATCTTCGAAGAGCTTGTCCTCGAGGAGGCATCTTTGGTAAAGTCCTCCAAGCGGTCTCTCTTCCCATTCGTCCTTTCAGGTGCAGAATCCAAAACTATACCAAGCAGGTTCGATTGGTTGTGGATTAGCCATGTGCAGCGTTGTTGCTAAGATCCGAAAGCAGTCTGCTTTAGCTTTTGGTTGTAGATCCTTGGGATCCTTGTGTTGGTCTTCTGGCAATGTGGGGCATCAGGTACCCAAATACCTACCTGGAGGGGTACCCAGGTACCTGGGTACACCTCAGGTAGCACCTGGGTTTGTAAGCGATTCCCCATTGTATTTAGGTATCTTCTTTGGGAAACGCCATGCCATTAAATTTAATAAAATAAACTAAAGTTACATTGCCCTTTCTGCTTCCTTATCTGAGGTATCTCCATCCGAATCCTCGTCGTCGGTGTAAAACCCCTATGCTTTGAGACATACCATCATGCGGACCGACTCGCCAGTCAATCTGCTCCTCTTTTTGGTGACAATATCACTGCCCTGACTAAATACACACTCAGACAGCGCCGACGTAGCATGGATTGATAATAGTCCTTAGCAATGCAAGCAACTATTGGGTAGTCGTACTACTTTGCCCTCTAAAATGCATATATATCTGTATCACGTGGGCTCCGCTCTTGTTGTAGATATCGCTGAAGCTCAGTCTCTGTCTCCGGTATAGTAGGTGCAGTTTGATATAGCTCGGCATCTGACATCTCATCTTCGTCTTTGAGGTTTTAGGTTAG
>Ga0335074_10005211_pt1 | contig 17979 bp, 23 predicted proteins | sample Lox_Sample_23_FD_206715 | JGI IMG/M metagenome (GOLD analysis project Ga0335074, IMG submission 206715) | Soil microbial communities from Loxahatchee National Wildlife Refuge, Florida, United States - Lox_Sample_2.3 | ecosystem: Environmental > Terrestrial > Soil > Wetlands | place: USA... | reverse complement strand
GCGACGATGCTGCGCCGCAACCTGCGGCACATGCTCCGCTATCCGGCCATGACCGCGATGCTGCTCGCCGTGCCGGTCATCCTCCTGCTCGTCTTCGTCTACGTATTCGGCGGCACGCTCGGCGCCGGGCTCGGACACGTGTCGGACGGCCGCGCCGCCTACATCCGCTATGTGATCCCGGGGATCATCATGCTGACGGTTGCCTCGGCGGCGCAGGCAACCGCCGTTTCGGTCGCAATGGACATGACCACCGGCATCATCGCCCGCTTCAAGACCATGGCGATCTCCCGTGCCTCGGTGCTGACCGGGCACGTGCTGGGCAGCATGATCCAGTCCGTGATCGGCATCGCGGTGATCATCGGCATGGCGCTGGCGGTCGGGTTCCGGCCGTCGGCAGGCCCGCTCGCCTGGCTTGCCGCCATCGGCGTGCTCCTTCTCACTGCCTTCGCGCTGACCTGGCTGTCGGTCGCATTCGGGCTGGTCTCTAAGAGCGTGGAGACCGCGAGCAACCTGCCGATGTTCCTGATACTGCTGCCGTTCCTTGGCAGCGGCTTCGTCCCGACCGCCTCGATGCCGACCGGGCTGCGCTGGTTCGCTGAGTACCAGCCCTTCACCCCGGTCACCCAGACGCTGCGGGGCTTGCTCGTGGGCGGCGCCATCGGCTCCGACGCGCTGACTGCAGTGGCCTGGGGTGTGGGAATCGCGCTGCTGTCCTACCTCTGGGCCAGGAGGCTCTACAGCCGTCAACCACAGCCCGTCAGGTGAGGCGACTGCCCGCACATCGGCTCAGCTACTGATCTTTAGGAGCTGAGCCGATCTGGTCCGGGCCGGCAGCCGGGGTGAGCCAGCGGTCGAGGTCGTCGAGGACCGCTTCGGTCGCTGGCCGCAGTTCGTCTGCGATCTGGTCCTGGCTCTGGCCCTCGCGGGTGCGGCGCCCGGCCTCGGCGATGATGATCTGGAACACGCCGGCCAGCGCGATTCCCTGAAGTTTGGCGATCTCGGGCGCGACTGCGCAAGTCTCAGCAATCGCGGTGGCGAAGGCGCTGGCCTGCCGGTCCGACATCTCCAGGACAAGCCTATGTACGGTCGGGCTAATGGCGGCCAGGAAGCCGATCTCACCGCGCCACTGGCCGGCGGGAACCCGGCGGATCCCCTCGACGGTGTCGAGCACAAAGTCGCGGATGGCTGCCACCGGGCTCGCGCCGGCTGGTCGCGCGCGGATCAGCCGGGACAGCTCGTCCTGGACGAGCTGATCGCGGTCAGTGACCAGCTGTTCCTTGGTCTGGAAATAGTTGTAGACGGTCTGCTCGGACACCTCGGCCGCACGCGCCACATCACTGACCGCGACCTGCTCGAAACCGCGCTCGGCGAACAGCCGCGCGGCCTCGTCTGCGATTTGCTGGCGTGTGCGGGCCTTCTTGCGTTCACGCAGGCCGATGTCGGTCATGGGTCGAGCATAACAAATTTTGACTCAACTCAAAAATTAGGGTTGACTCAATCTATGGGCCGCGGCCGCGGCGACATGCCTCAGCGGCCTCCCCGTCGGCCAGCCAGTAAAGGAGCCATCATGACTGCCATCACTCACGCCACCGACCGGACGGCGCACCTGCTCGCGCTGATGAAGAAGGGGGACGACGCCTTCAACTCCCGCGACTTCGCCGCGGTGGATCAGATCCACCACCCGGACATGGTCGCGTACATCACGGGCCTCGCAGAGCCGGTCTACGGGCGGGAAGCGCATGCTGCGGCGATGCAGCAGATGCTGAGCATCTTCCCTGACATATGGGTGCACAACGATCCGTACCCGATCCAGTTCGGCAGCGGCGACTGGATCACCGTCATCACCCACGCCACCGGGACCTTCACCGGGAAGATGACCCTGCCCGACGGCACCGTTGTTCCCCCGACCGGAAAGGCTTTCGACGTCGAGTTCGGCCAGACCACCAAGTGGGCTGGCGACCAGCTCATCGCCATTTCGGCTTTCTGGGATGCCGCTCTGCAGCGGCAGCAGATCGGCCCCGCCTAGCGCTCAAGGGTGCCGCCGACGCACGGGATCACATTCTCGCCCGTCGGCGGCGCAGTCTTCGCGAGGCAAGCACTCGTCGGCTTCCGGGACGGCTGAAGAGCCGCCTCAGGGACAGAAACCGCATGTCGTAACAGAAAGCGCATCGGCTGACAGAGAGCAGTCAGTGAATTGTGCCGTCGCTTCTTAGCGCGTGCGGCCAATGAGCAGCGCGAGCTTCCAGTCGGCCAGGTAGGGGCCCGCGGCGGCTTCCGTCGCGATGAGCGAGATCAGGATCTTGCCGACGCTGAACCGAGGCAGCGTGTCGCCACTGGTCATAATGTCTCCCGTGGTCTAGGCGGCTGCTTGCTGCAGGGCGGGAGTCTCATCGACGAGGCTGCCGAATCCGGACGGCGGTCGGCCGAGGAGATCGGTGATGTCTTTGGTCACCCTGTCGTACCTGCCCTGCTTGTGCAGCCGGGCCATGGTGGCGAGGTGCTCAAACAGGTGCGGCGAGAGGCCCAGGGGCTTGAGGTCTTGGTCCAGCCATTCCTCATACGGCGCGTCCACGTAACGAACCGGCCGCCGGAGGAGGTTAGAGAACTCGCCGGCGATCGCCGTCATGTCACGGGAGGTGGCTCCGGTCAGTTCGTAAACGCGGCCGACGTGCCCGGGCGGCTCGGTCAGCAGCCGGACCACTACGTCGGCCACATCGCGGGTGGCTACCGGTGAGGTTCGCCCGCTACCAAACGGAAGCCGGATGGTGCCATCCCGCCGAATCGACGTGGCAGCGAGCGTGCTGAAGAACGGGTTCTCCATGAAGACCGTGGGGCGAATTTCGGTCACCGGCAGGCACGACCAGGTGAACACGTGTTCGGCCAGAAAGTGCAGATGCTGATGAGCCGACTCGGCCGTGCTGGTCAGGCTCATCTGCGAGACGGTCATCTGCGACATATTCACCAGCAGTTCTACGCCGCCAGTGTCGAGAGCGGCAGCCGCCACCGTGGCCGCTGCCTGCAGGTATTCGGAGGACACGCTCATCCCGAAGTAAAGCCGCTGGCAGCCATCCAGGGCGGCGACGACATCCGGGCCGCTGGTGAGGTCGCCGACCACTACCTCGACGCCATCCAGGTCGCGCAGGGCCTGAGCCCGGTCGTCCTCATGGTGGACCAGGGCGCGAACGGGCACCCGCCGGGCGCTCAGCTGCCGGACCACCATGCCGCCGACGCCACCGCTACCGCCGCCAGCGCCAGTCACCAGGATGCGATGTAGCTCAGCCATTGGCGTCCCCCGTCACAACCGCGCGAGCTGATCTCAGTCGAGCTTCTAGACACCACACTGGCACGACGCCGATCAGATCGACATCGACGGGGTGGAGGACGCAGGCTAGGCCGAGAACGCACTGGCGTAGTCGGCCGCGAACTGCTGGAAGGAGCGCGCGGGACGGCCTAGCAGTGCGGGAACGTCGTCAGTGATCCATTCGGCGTCGCCTTCGGCGGTAAGGCTGAAGGCCTGGGCATTCATCTCGGCGATTTGCTCGGGTATGCCGGCCTTCACCATCGCCTGCCTGCTCTCCTCGAAGGTGAGCTCGCGGTAGGTGATCGTCCGGCCAAGCAGCTGCGACAGCACGGCGGCCACATCGTAGTTCGAGAGCAGTTCCGGGCCGGTGAGCCAGTAAGTCTTCGCGACGTGCGGGCTGGGTGCGATCGCAATGTGCGCGGCCACCGCGGCCACGTCGCGGGCGTCGACCAGGCCCGTGCGGCCTTTGCCCGCAGCGGAGCCGAAGCTGCTCGATGTCGCGATCGCGGGGGCCAGTGCCAGCACGTTCTGCATGTAGGCGTTCGAGCGCAGCAGCGTATGCGGGATGCCCGAGTCGGCCAGTCCAGCCTCGATCTCGGACTGCCAGCGCCGCCGCGCGATGGGCGAGTCGGCCGAGGCCTTGCTGGTCGCCTTCACGATATGGCTGACGCCGAGTCTGGCCGCACTGGCGACGACGTTCAGCTCCTGGGCTGGCACCGCCGGGCTGACCAGGACGACGGCCCCGACGCCCGCCATCGCCTCGTCGACGCTCGCTGGCACGCCCAGGTCGCCTCTGGCAACCTCGGCGCCAGCGGAGGCTAGCGCCTGCGCGGTCGTGGTTGCGGGATCCCGCACCAGTACCCGGACGGGCACGTCCTGTGCTCGCAATAGCCGAACAGTTTCCGAGCCGACCTTCCCGGCCGTCGTCACAAGGATCATCGTGTGCCTCGGCATTCACAATTGAGGAGGAGTGGGTTGCATAGCCCACTCTGGCGGATGACGTTCTGGGTTGTCAAACCCATAAAGTGATAGCGTCTGGTCATGGCAAGCAACGCAGCTGAGCGGCCACGGCTGACCGCCAAGGGCGAGCGCACGCGCGCACGCATCGTCGAGGCGGCCGCGCGGCTGATCTACGAACGGGGCGTTACCGGCACCACGCTCGATGACGTTAGGGCAGCGGCGGGAGTCAGCGGCTCGCAGCTGTCCCACTACTTCGCCGACAAGGATGAGCTCGTGCAAGCAGTCATCGGCTACCAGGCCGGCATCATCGCCGGCAATCAGCGGCAAGCCGACCTTGCCAGCATCAAGGGACTCCGGGCGTGGCGAGACATGGTCATCGAGCAGGCCAAGAACAGCGAGGGCAGGGGCGGCTGCCCGCTCGGGTCGCTCGCCGGGCAGCTAGCCGAGACCGACGCGGAAGCCCGCGCCCTGATTGCGACTGGGCTTGGGCAGTGGTCAGCCGCCATCAGCGACGGGCTGCGTGGCCTGCATGACGGCGGGCACCTTGGGGACGGGATCGACCCGGACGACCTTGCCGTTACCCTCCTCGCCACCCTCCAGGGCGGCCTACTCCTCGCCCAGGTCCAGCGCGACTCTCGCCCACTAGAGACTGCGCTCGACACCCTCCTCGAACTAGCCCGCGCCAGGGCTGCGATCGTGCCTCTCAGGGCAGGATGACCAGCCGCCCGTGAGCGTTGCCGGCTTCCAGCTGGCGGTGCGCTTCTGCCGCGGCTGTCAACGGCATCCGCCCGGCGATGCGGACCTGCAGGGTGTTGTCGGTTAGCCGCGAGTTGATGATCCTGGCCGCGGCCGCCAGATCGCTCGTCGAGGCATTGCTGATCGCGAAGCCGAGCACGCTGATGTCGCGGGTGTAATAGCTCCGCGCCGGAAGACTCACCGTAGGCTCACGTGTGGCGGTGACGATGATCCGCGCGCCGACGGCCAGCAACGGTGCGATTGCCGGCAGGTCGAGCTGCCCTGAGGTGTCCCAGTAGATGTCGGCTCCGTACGGCGCCGCAGCAGTCAGCTTTGGCAGCAGATCCCGATCCCGGTAATCGAATACGTGCCGGGCCCCGCTGGCCCGGCACCAGTCAGCGTCGTCGGCGGCTGCCGTCGCGATCACATGCGCGCCGGAAGCTGCGGCCAGTTGGACGACCGCACTGCCGACGCCGCCTGCGCCGCCGCCCACGATGATCGTGTCGCCAGCGCGGAGCCGCGCGTCGCGGAACAATCCGAGGCCGGCCGTGCCGGCCGTGTGCAGAACGGCCACGGCGCGGATCGGATCGACGCCCGCTGCGAGGTGGTAGAGCCGATCGGCGCCGATAACGACGTACTCCGCGAACGAGCCTTGCCGGCCACCGTGGCCGAGGCTGTTGCACCAGACGCGGTCACCTTCGGTGAAGTCGCTAACGCCAGGTCCAGCTTCAACCACCGTCCCGACCAGGTCACGACCGATAATGAACGGGAACGGGGTTGGCGTCCGATACGCTCCCGCCCGCACCATCGTGTCCACGTTGTCGACTGCCAGCGCTTCAGTACGCACGAGCACATCGGTCGGGCCAGCAACGGCGACGGGCAGGTAGCCCACTTTGATGCAATCAGCGGGGCCGAGCGCAGTGATATAGGCCGCCAGCGTGTCCATCCGGATTCCCCCTGCGGCCAACGCTACAGGCGGCGGGTCGGTCGTCCGCTGACCCCTTGACGCGTCCAAAGCCGTGCGCTTCACTGAGCCAAGCCATATTTGGATCGATGTTCCAAATATGGCGTTAGCCGAAGAGCTCTCCGTCGCAGGTGTCCCGCCGTCAAGGAGCCATGGGTGAAAGCAGCCGTCCTGTTCAATCCGGGCGAAGAGCTGAAACTCGCCGACGTTGAACTTGCGCCGCCTGGTCCGCGGGAAGTGCGGGTACGGCTGAGTGCCAGCGGCGTGTGCGCGAGTGACTGGCACACGATGACGGGCGCGATACCCTCGCCTTTCCCGTGCGTACTCGGACATGAAGGCGCGGGTGTGGTCGAGGCCGTTGGTGACGGTGTTACCGCGGTCTCGCCGGGCGACCACGTTGTGCTGAGCTGGGTGCCCGCGTGTGGCCGATGCCGTTACTGCGAGAGTGGGCGGCCGAACCTGTGCGCCACCGCAGCGCCGGCACTGCTGGCGGGCACGCTGGTGAGCGGCGAGCGCCGGCTCCGCCTAGGCGACATGCCGCTCTATCACTACTCGTTTCTGTCCACATTCGCCGAGTCGGTCGTCGTGGACGAGGCGAGCTGCATCCCGATCCGCAGTGACGTGCCGCTCACGGTTGCTGCTCTCGTGGGCTGCGCGGTAACCACCGGCTTCTGCGCGGTAACCAACCGAGCGCGTGTCACGCCTGGTTCCACTCTCATGATCTTTGGCGCCGGCGGGGTCGGCCTGAGCGCCGTCATGGCTGCCAAGCTGTCGGGCGCCGGCCAGATAGTGGTGATCGATCCTGTGCCCAGCAAGCGCGAGCTGGCGAGCGCAGTGGGTGCCAGCCATGTCCTCGACCCGGCTAACACCGACGCAGTCGCAGAGGTCAGGGCACTGACCGGCGGCGAGGGTGCGGACTTCGCCATCGAGGCAGCTGGCCGTACGGAACTTGTCAGCCAGGCTTTCGAGGCGACCCGGCGGGGCGGGACCATCGTCGCGGTAGGAGTGCCTGCCGCGACCGCGACGGTGCAGCTACCGGGACCTGACCTTGTGAGGCACGAGAAGATCGTGACGGGCAGCCTCTACGGCTCGTGCCGGCCCCGACAGGACATGCCAGCCATACTCGACCTGTACGCAGCCGGAAGGCTGCCGCTGGACAGCCTGGTCACGCGTGTTTACCCGCTCGAGGACATCAACCAGGCGTTCAGCGACATGCTCGCTGGCGAGCTGGCGCGCGGTGTCATTGACCTGACAGGAGACGGATCATCGTGACAGAAGCATTCGGGATCAGGATCGGCGAGGCGTTCGCGGGTGATGGCGCGGAAGCTGCCCACGTCAACATTGTCATCGGCGATCGCTCGGAGCTCGGCGCCACGTTCGCGCTCGCACTCGCGAGCCCGAGTGCTGGCCACACCCCGTTCGTCACGGTGCTCAGGCCCGGCCTGCCCGTTAAGCCGCTGACGCTCTTCGTGAACAAGGCGGCGATCGTCGACGACGAGCACGGCAACCTTACGTGGGGTGCCGCCCAGGCCGGAGTCGCCGTCGGGATGACCGACGCCGTCGCGGCCAGCAGCGTCCTGACGGATCTAGCCGACGACCTCGTCGCGATCGCAGCCGTCTGGGTGAACCCACACGCTAGAGACGCGGCAGCGGTCTTCGCCAACAACATCGTGTCCGCCAGGGATTCGGTCGCCGCAGCGCTCACCGGCGGACCGCGAGCAGCTGACGTCCTGGCCGAGCGCGACGGGTGCCATAACCCATTCTTCGACGCGAGGCCGCTGCTGGCGGCCCAGGCGAAGGCAGGGAACGCCGCATGACGGGGAGCGGCCTTGACCGCCGCTGACCCCCGGCCGGCCAGCGCCTACACTCGCGCGCCCGGCACGGGCGCGTCGTCACCAGCCGTCGTCACCGCATTCCGGTTGCTCGACCTGCTCATCCAGCGCCCGGGCGGAGCGCGCCTGAGCGACCTGGCCAGGGACTTGGGCCTCCCCAAGTCGTCAGCTCTGCGCATTCTGGCAACGATGTGCCAGATAGGTGTCGTCCGGCGAGACGAGAGCACCGGTAACTACCAGACAGGCACCAGGCTGCTCGATTACGCCAAGGCACCGCTCAACTTCGATATGGACCTGGTACGTGAGTTCTACCGCGTGGCTGAGCCCATGCACGCCAAGCTCAACGAGACCATGCAGCTTGCCGTCCTGTCTGCAACTGACGTGATGTTCATCGCGAGAATCGACAGCACTAAAGTCGTCCGGCTGGTGACTCAGATCGGCCGGCGGCTGCCAGCTCACGCGACCGCCGTCGGCAAGGCCATACTGGCCTTCTCGGACGCAGCTGAGGTGGATCGGATTATTGCCGCGGGCCTTCCCAAGCTGACCGCGAATACGATCACCGATCCTGTCGCGTTCCGCGCCGAGCTTGACCGGGCGCGGCGCGACGGCTACGCCGCCGAGTCGGAGGAATCGTCGCCCAACCTGTCCTGCGTGTCTGCGCCGGTGTTCGGACCCGATGACCTCGTGCACGCGGGGATCACAGTCTGCGTGCCGGTGAGCCGGCTCAAGCCGGCTCAGTCCGCGTTGCTGGCCGCAGCGGTTTGCGACTGCGCCCGCACCCTGAGCGCTGCAGGGTAGCCGGTCGAGCTAGGAGTGCTCTACCACGGTGGCCAGGGTGCTCATCAGCCGCCGGAATCGCTGGACTGCCGCTGGTGTGCCGGTGATATCGATGCCGAGGTCGGACCCGGAAAAGATGAGGGTGGCCAGCGACTGGGTGGTCCCGGTGATCGTGACGTCTGCCGGTGCCGACGGCGATGACTTGGCGGTGATTGACCACTGGCGGCCGTCGCTTTCGGCCAGGTAATCCGCGCCGTCGAGGCGGAAGTGCCATCGGGCCGGTTTGTGGTCGCCGGCGGCGAGGTCGATGGCCTGAATCGCAGCGCGCAGCAGGTGCTCGGCGTGCAGCGGCTCGCCGGCCTGCGGCCAGCGCCAAGCGTGCCGTAGTCCCCACCAGTTGAGCGTGTCGACGACGGGTCCGAGGTCGGCTCCTGCCGGAGTGAGGCGGTACCAGACTTCTCGTCGGCCGGGCTCGCGGTCGGCGGTGACAATCCCATCGTCTTCAAGCTCGCGCAGACGCAGGCTCAGCGTCTTAGGAGTAATGCCGCCGAGCCGCTCCATCAAGTCGGTGAACCTCTTCGGGCCGGTGATCAGGTCCCGGATTACCAGCAGGTTCCACCGGTCGCCGACGCGTTCCAGCGCGCGCGCGAGCGTGCAGAAGTGGTCGTAGGTACGAACGTTCCGGGTCACGCTGTCCATAATACTAGTTGACAGATACTAGTGCCAAGCTACTATCTTGGAGCTATCCAACGAGTGAGTGGAGGACGTCATGTACGACCCGCCTGCCTATCTGTGGGCGATCGCCATCGCCGGGACCGCCGCAATCGCGGTAACGACCTGCATCGCGCTGTACCGCGGCGCGCGACTCGCGCGGCTGGGCCGGAAGCGCGCAGCGCTACTCGGCGGGGGCGCCGCAGTCCTGCTCGGCGGGTGGCTCACCGCCAGCGCGGTGATCGCCGGTCACGGCTGGTATCACACGCAGCTCGGCCGCCAGGTGCCATGGCTGCCGATCGCGGTGGTCGGGTTCATGGGCACGCTGCTGGCGGCCATCCGGATCCCGCTGGTGGCGCACGCTCTGGCTGCTCCCGGGATGGCTCGGCGCCTCGTGCACCCGCACTCGTTCCGGGTGGCCGGAGTCGCCTTCCTGCTGTCCATGGCCCTCGGGCACTTGCCCGCACTGTTTGCGCTGCCCGCAGGTCTGGGCGATATCGCCACCGGTCTTGCCGCTCCGCTGGTCGCGCGCAAGCTCTCGCAGGGCACGGGCCGCCGCGCCGCCTTGTGGTTCAACGCGCTTGGCCTCGCCGATCTGGTCGTCGCCTTGAGCCTCGGCGCCCTCACCGGATATCAGCTGCTCAAAGTGACGCCTTCCAGCGCCGCGATCGGTGAGCTCCCGCTGGCGCTGATTCCGACAGTCGCCGTTCCCCTGCTGTTCGCCCTTCACATCACGTCGCTGTTCACGCTGGCTAGGACCCCGCGATCGGCGTCGTCAGCCGGGGATCTGCTCACCTCTGGCCACACGCCGCGTGCGGCTGTCGAGCCAAGCCCGGCATCCCCGGCCCGGTGACTGCGCGCCCGGTCCGAGCTGCGATGGCGTGGACACGCCCGGTGATGCCAGGCAGTTGCCAGCGCCACCGCGGCTGGGACCGTCAGCGCCCAGCCGCAGAACCCGAGCACGACGATGACCGCCAGCGCGGCCGGCACTGCGGCGACTCGCACCGCGCCGCGCAGCACCCGCACGGCCGCGACCATGGCACCCAGGTAGACGGCGAGGAACAGTGCCGTCGGCACGGCGACGAGCGCGGCGGTACTGACGATCCGCAGCCCGTACAGGGTTATCAGCAACAGGCCTGCAGCAATGATTGCTGCCAGAAGCCGGAACAGCACATGAGAATCTCGGCTACCGGGCGCGGCGCGCACTAGCTGGCGAGCCATGGCGGCGGCGCCGTTGATGTAGGAATTGGTGGCACCCAGGGTGAGCACGATGGCAGCCACTGCGGCGATGTCTCGGCCAGCGCTGCCGATAGCGTGGCTCAGCAGGCCGGCCATCGGCACGTCCGTCACTGCCCCTGGTCCGAGAACGCTGATAGTGGCAACCGCGAGGCCCAGATACAGCGCGGAGGTGACCGCGAGGGCGATAGCCACCACGCGCGGCAGCTGACGACGAGGGTTGCGGAAGCGCGTGGTGAGGGGTGCGACGGCCTCCCAGCCGACGAAGGAGAACATCAGGGTCGCCGCCGCGCTGCCAATCGATAGCCAGCCATGCGGGACGAACGGAGTCCAGTTGCTGGCCCGCGCACCGCGCGCCGAGCCGGCGGACGCCACGACAACAACGATCGTCAGAATGCTGACCAGAACGAGCTGAGCCGTGGCGCTGGCACGCAAGCCACTGGCGGCTAGGCCAACGACGGTCAGCAGTAGCGCCGCCGCGACGCCCGCACAGGCGAGCTGGCCGCCGCCGGTCAGGTCGGTGACGTAGCTGGCGCCGATGAGGCACACGATCGGAGCGCCGCACACGACCCCGGCAAGGAACGTCCAGCCCGTTGCCAGGCCCGCGCGAGATCCCAGGCCGGCGGCCACATAACCGATGACACCGCCAGCCGAGGGGCTGTGTCGGCCCCAGGCCGCGAATACGGCGGCGAAGAGGCCGGACAGGATGAGCAGGGCGAGCCACGCAACGATCGAGGCGGGCCCGGCCTCGGCGGCGGCAAGGCCCGGCAAGAGCAGCAAACCGGGTCCGAGCAGAGCTCCGATGTAGAGGGCGGCACCGCGCGAGGTCGTGAGCTGAGAGGACCTGTCCGACGTGTTCTTGGATGAGTGCGCCATAGCTTCACCATGGCCGAAATCGGCTCGCACGCGATGGCAAATATGGCGCCAGTGGGCCAGATCTGAGCAACGCTATTGCGCAAACTGAGCTGTATGCTGGATTTTATGCTGGAACACATTCCGGATAGGGTAGATCGTGCCATCGTTACGAGGCTCCAGAGCGACGGGCGGATCGCCAACGTCGATCTGGCGGACGCTGTCTCGCTGTCACCGTCGGCCTGCCTGCGACGGGTGAAGGCCCTCGAGGCAAGCGGTGTCATCGCCGGGTACCGTGCCGAGGTCAGCCGGCAGCGCGCCGGGCTCGGCCTGACCGTCTTCATCGGATTGAAGGTCGAGGGGCACTCGCAGGAGACCTCGCAGCGGATTGAGCAGACTCTGCTGGCCATCCCCGCCGTGGTCGCGTGCTACCTGGTCTCCGGGACGAGCGACTTTCTCGTGGAGGCTGCCGTTCCCGACCTCGCAAGCTACGAGCAGCTGCTGCTCGGCCAGATCCTGACGATCCCATCGGTCGTCGAAGCGCAGAGCACATTCGCAATCCGGACGATCCTCAGCCGCGGCCCGCTGCCGCTCGACCACTGGCAGCACTACTAGGTAAGCGAGCGCGGGTTTTCACGCTGATGAGCCCTGGCATACCAGGGGTATGACTGACGGTAAGCCTGAACTGGCCGGGCAGAGAGTCGTAGTGATCGGCGGCAGCGCGGGCATCGGGCTTGAGACAGCCAGGCGCGCCAGGCGAGAGGGCGCTGAGGTGATTCTCACCGGCCGCAATCGCGACCGGCTCAGCCAGGCAGCGAAGGATGTCGGCGCGCAGGAGACGGCGGCCTTTGACGCCACCGACACCGCTGCTCTGCAGCGCTTCTTCCTCGACCTGCCTGCGCCGATAGACCACGTGATGGTCACGGCAGGCGGCCCGATTTACGGGCCCCTGCTGGCGATGGAGTCTGCCCAGGTGCGGAACGCGCTCAGCGGTCACATCGTGGTAGGGCTCGAGGTTGCGCGCAATGCCGTCGGCAAGATGAGACCCGGTGGCACTCTGATACTCATGGGCGGCACCGGCGGGCGCCGCATCGCGGGTGGCTCGGGGATCGCGTCGGCCGCCACTGCCGCGTCGCCTCCTTTCGTGGCCGCCCTGGCGCTGGAGGTTGCCCCGGTTCGCGTCAATCTCATCGCCGCCGGCTTCGTCGACACCGCGCTGTCAGCATCACTGCTTGGGGACCAGCTTGAGGAGCGGCGCAAGGAGCTACGCGAGACGCTTCCGATCGGCCGCGTCGTCACGGCTGCCGACGTCGCCGCGCTCGCGGTGCACATCATGACCAACACCGCCATTACCGGCGCGACCTACGACATCGACGGCGGCCAGCAATTCGTCTGATCGAACTCCCCGGCCACCCGCGGAGTGGTGATGAGCGGCCGTGGACCTGCGGCAAGCGGGGTGCGAGAGTGAGGCATGCCCAGGACTGCAGCGGCCAAGGGCCGTCCCGTGCCCCGATCCTTCGAGTTCCACTGGGGGAAGGGCCAGATCACCGAAGAGGCCTGCTTCGCGGGCAGGTACACCGAGCCGGCCATTCAGCTACTTGAGTACGAAGGTGGCGGCCAGGGGATCCGTTTCTGCTACTACAGCCTTGACGGGCGGTTCCAGCGCAGCCCGATGATGATCGACAGTGAGGACTCACTGGAGGGCCTCCGGGCGGCGCTTAAGTCGACGCCGAAGCTCCGGGCCCTGATCAAGAAGCTGGCGAGCTGACGTCCTGCTCGACGGCAAGCACTTCGAATGCCGGATGCTTGGGCGCGATCGCGCGGATCTCATCATCGCTGGAGTCCGGTCCGGTGCCTTCGAAGAAGATCCCGACCTCTGCCTTCCACCTCTTGAGGTAGGCGCGCAGGACCGGGACTTTCTCATCCTCAGTGAGTTCGCGGCCGCGAAACTGCTCGGCGCGCCTGCCCAGTCGCAGCTCCCCGGTACCGACGGCGCGCAAATTGCGCACCCACTGAGTCTCGCCTCGGGGCGCCACCAAGTACCTGCGGCTCTCGTAGGTGAGCAGGTTCACCGGGGTGGTTCGCCACTGCCCGCTCGTCCGGCCCTTCACCGCAAGGACCCGCGACCCTAGAACGCTAATGCCCTGACGGGTCAGGAACGCTACGGTCTGATTGAAGACATTGCGCGTGAACCAGCCCGGCGCACGATAGTGATCGGCCACGGAAGCCAGCCTAACTTCTCGGCCTGCGGTTGATCCGTCCGGAACGCCTGAGATGGGGATCTCGACGGCGAGGTCGAGGAGTTCGGCGGCCTCCGGCGGGATGCCTGACTGCTCATGGCAGCTGCTGCACACGGTCCTCGACGCCACCGACATTCGTCAGCTGGCCGAGTTCTACCGGCGACTTCTGGGTCTTAACTACCGGCAGGGCGACGAACCGCCAGCAGTGGGCGTTGCGGATGATGCGGACTGGCTCGTTCTAGTGGACTCTGACGGCGGTCGCAAGCTGGCGTTCCAGCAGGTCGAGCGGCTGGAGCGCACCACGTGGCCGCAGCATGACGTCCCGATGCAGATGCACCTGGACTCCACCGTCTCGAGCCTCGATGAACTGGAACGCCAGCGCAAGCGGGCTAGTCGCTCGGAGCAGAACTCCTGCTAGACCGGACGGACGACACGAACGAGCCGCTCTATGTGCTCGCCGACCCCGCAGGCCATCCGTTCTGCATCTTCGTCGCCTGAGCGACATCGCCACGGCTCACGCTACGGTTCGCGCCGGACACGTCACCTGGGCCCGCGCAATGGCGTCCGTGGAGCAGATGTGACAGAGCGAGCGTAGGTTGGGCGATGTGTCGCACGCGTCTATTCGCCCGTACCGGGACGGTGATCTGGACGACCTGTACCGGATCTGCTTGCAGACGGGCGACGATGGCGAGGACGCTACGTCGCTGTTCGCTAATCCGCGGATTCTGGGCCACGTCTTCGTCGCGCCCTATGCGCTGTTCGAGCCGTCGCTGGTCTTCGTCGCCGAGGATGAGGTCGGCGTCGGCGGCTACATCGTCGGATCGCTGGACAGCAGGACGTTTGAGAGACGCCTGGATGCCGGCTGGTGGCCGGCGCTCCGCGACCGCTATCCTGCGCCGCCATCGGAGCTTCCACCGGATCAGTGGACACCCGATGAGCGCGCGGCCCACTTCATCCACGTTCCGCTCACGGTCCCGGCTGATCTCGCCGAAGACTATCCCTCTCACCTGCACATCAACCTGGTGCCAAGGCTGCAGTCGCAAGGACTCGGACGACAGCTGATAAATACGCTGATCAGCACGCTGCGAGACCAGGGGTCGGTTGGGCTGCACTTCTTCGTCTCGTCCGCCAATCAGCGGGCCGCCGGCTTCTACCAGCATCTCGGCTTCACCGTGAGGTCAGCCGAGGGCCCGCTCATCTTCACGATGGATCTGCGCCCGGCTACCCGCTGACGAGCGCCTCCTGGGCGGCGTCGATGTGGGCGATCGCTGCAGGCACGATGTTGTCGGCCTGGGCGAAAGTCATGAAGTGATCGCCCGGCACCGTCTCCAGCTGGCAAGGGAGCTTTCTGGCTTGCTGCTGGCATAGCTCCAGATAGATATCGTCGGCACCGCAATAGGCAAGGGTCGGATGGGCTGCCGCCTGCAGTGCCGCCACCGTGGTCGGGAACTCGTACATGGTTTGCTTAACCGCGGTCATGGCGGCGAAGTCGTTCTGGGCGATAAAGAGCTCGGCCACCTGTGGCGGCCAGTCGGCGAAATATTCTTCGATCGTTGCCGGGAACTCGCCGGCCGCATCTGCCAATGCCGCCCGCTGGGCTGCGTCGAGGCCCAGCGGGAAGCCGCCGAGAACAAGTGATGCTACCCGGCCCGGCGACCGAGCTGCGAGACATTCAGCGACCATGGTGCCCCACGAGTAACCCCACACATGGGCCACGCCGACATTTTCTGAATCGAGCACAGCCTGCACGTCGGCAGCGATGTTGGGGTTGCCATACGCGGCGGGATCGGAAGGCTTGTCGCTCTCGCCATGGCCGAGCAGATCGGGCACGATGACCCGGAAACGGCGCTGCAGGCGACCAGCATATCCCCGGTCGATCCAGCGGCCGCCCCACATCGGATAGCCGTGCAACAGGACGACCGCAGGCCCGGCGCCGAACGCCTGGTAGTGAATGCGGTAACTGCGGCTTGCTGCAAACATCAGCCCTCCCCACACCAACTGCGCTGACGATGAGCTTGCATCGTAGTGCCGTTACGAATGGAACGGCAGGGACGAGGGCCGGCCAGCCACTAGGCGGGCGGTCAGTCCTTCTTGAAGAGTGCCTCGATTAGGTGCCCGTACTCATCCGGGAAAGTCCGGAGGATGGTGATCGGGTTGGCGTACTCCTCCCACGACACGATCTTGCCGTCGCGCCAGTCGAAACGAAACACGTAGACGTTCTGATACGGCCGCCCGTCCAAAGTGACAAAGTCACCCCTGGTCTGCACGAAGGTCGTCGCGTTGTCGGCCGAGCCCGTAATCCGGCGATCGACGAACCTGGCCGATCTCATCAATCCACCGATGGCGGCGAGACGGGATCCGAAGGCGTCCCGACCCTGGGCAGGCTCTGCCTCCCCGGCGCCGGAGGACATAGGAGTGCTCCACACGACCTGTTCATCGAGAAATTCGGCCACGCCTGCCTGGTTTCCCGTCTCGAGCAGGTCCAGGAAGCGATTGGTCTGATCAACGAGTTCAACTGTCAGCACTGCCAGCTCCTGTCATGATGATTGGTACTCAGTTCCATTCAGTATTGGATACCAACCGGTCCTCGATGTCAACCGATACCCTAAGCTGGTTCCGTGGCTGAGGAGCAGGCTCGCGGCGACTCCCTTACGGATCGGAAGCGCCGCCGTGCCAAAGAGGCGATCCGACAGGCGGCGCTGGACCTGTTCAACGAGCGAGGTTTCGACGCTGTGAGCGTCACGGACATCGCCGAGCGGGCCGAAGTGGGCAGGACGACCTTCTTCCGCTACTTCGGCGACAAGCAGGAGGTGCTATTCAGCGACCCTGCCGAGGTCTCTGACCTGCCGCCGAGGCCAGCGAAGCGGATCGGGGCCTCGATGGCCGCCGCCCTAGCGGCGGCCCGGCGGCTGGTGGTTGGTTACGTCGAGGACATCACCGCTGATCCTGCGGACTATCGGCGGCATCAGGAGCTCGTGTGCAGTCACCCGGAGCTTTACGCCCGCAGTCTGGTCAAGCATCGCCGCTATGCAGAGGCGCTCGCCGACACGCTGCAGAGCTGGGGGGCGACACCTTCGGCTGCTCGTCAAGCCGCAGAAATTGGGCTCGCCTGCTACTACATCGGGCAGGCGACCGCAAAGGATGACCCGAGGACTCTTGCACGTCATGTGGAGCGCGCCTTCGACCGTCTCCGTGGCTGATTCACATGGCTCGTGTTAGCCGGCCGGGGCCGGCCGGATTACAGGCATAGGCGCCGGCCAGAATCGCAGGGTGGTACCTGAGGCGCTTCGTGACTTCTTCATCGCGAGCACAAGCGTTGCGGGCGCCTTGATCGGGCTCCTGTTCGTGGCAATCTCGGTCTCGGCCGAGCGGCTCAGCCGGGAAAGTGCGGGAACGCAGGTTCATCGCATCCGTGCTTCGGCAGCGCTCACGGCGTTCCTGAACGCGCTGACGGTATCGATGTTCGCGCTGATTCCCGGGCAGAAGATCGGCCCGACCGCCGTGATCGTCGCCATCATCGGCCTGCTGTTCGTTCTCGCATCGCTGCTCTCGCTGATCCGCTTGCGGAAGGCACGGTGGTGGGCAGTCGGGGATGCGCTGTTCTTGGTCCTGCTTGCAGTGACGCTATTGATCCAGTTGACTCAGGGCCTGGTTGTGCTAGCCCAGCCGCGTGACGTCAGTGCCGTGCAGACAATCGCGACGCTTGTCGTGGTCTGCGCCCTGATTGGAATCGCTCGTGCCTGGGAACTCATCGGCGGGCCGGAGATCGCTCTGTGGCGAGAGCTCACGGCGCTCGTCAGGCGACCGGACCGTGATGGGGCCGACCGAGGGCCAGATGCTCCGGGCTGAGCACGCGAAGGAAGTCCTCGGCGTCGAAGAGAAGCAAATGCGCGGCGTCCGAGCCCTGCTGATCGGCGGGACGTCTCATGTGGGAAAGTCCACTCTCGCCCAGGCGCTGGCGGCCACGCTCGGATGGCAACTGACATCAACAGACCGCCTTGCCCGCCATCCCGGCCGGCCGTGGGCGACTTCCAGCGGGCCGTTTCCGGAACACCTGGCGGCTCACTATCTCTCGCTCTCAGTCGATGAGCTGACAGGCGAGCAGTTGCGCCACTACGAGCAGCTGTGGCCGCGCGTTAGGGCACTCGTCACGAAGCACGCGGCAAACCCCGGCGCAGAAGGGCTGATCTTGGAGGGATCGGGGGTGCTGCCCGAACGCGTCGCTGCCCTCAGAACTCCTGGCACCGCCGCTGTGTGGCTCACCGCCAGCAGCGCCGTGCTGCGTGATCGGATTTACTCCGCTAGCCGGTTCGGTGAGCGGACCGCTGAGGAGAAGATCATGGTGGACAAGTTCCTCGGCCGGACTGACCG
>Ga0335074_10005210_pt1 | contig 17980 bp, 15 predicted proteins | sample Lox_Sample_23_FD_206715 | JGI IMG/M metagenome (GOLD analysis project Ga0335074, IMG submission 206715) | Soil microbial communities from Loxahatchee National Wildlife Refuge, Florida, United States - Lox_Sample_2.3 | ecosystem: Environmental > Terrestrial > Soil > Wetlands | place: USA... | reverse complement strand
ATCGGCGGCGGCCCGCAGCTAACGCATGAACATCTCAGAGCCTTTCATTCGCAAACTGGTAATGACGACACTGCTGATGGCGGCGCTCGTCATCTTCGGCGCCTTCGGCTATGCGACTCTGCCGGTCAGCGAACTGCCGAGCGTCGATTTTCCGACCATCGTCGTATCTACATCGCTGCCGGGTGCCGCACCGGAAACCATGGCGTCCTCCGTGACGTCGCCCCTCGAAAGCCAGTTCCTGACCATTCCGGGCGTGGCTTCGATGACATCCCAGAGCAGCCAGGGCGCGTCATCCATCACGCTGCAATTCGATCTCGACCGCAATATCGACGCCGCGGCGCAGGATGTCATTACCGCCATCGAAGCGGCCTCGCATCAGCTTCCGGCCAATCTTCCGACGCCGCCGACGTTGCGCAAGGTCAATCCCTCTGACGCGTCCATTCTTTACATCGCGATGTATTCGGCGACGTTGCCGATGTCGCAGCTCGACACCTATGCGGAATCACTGCTTTCGCGCCAGATTTCAACGCTGTCGGGCGTGGCGCAGGTCAATGTGTACGGCTCGCAGAAATTCGCGGTGCGCATCCAGGCCGATCCCGATGCGCTGGCCGCCCGCGGCATCGGTATCGATCAGGTGGAAGCCGCGGCGGCCAATGCGAACGTCGACAACGCCACCGGCCAGCTCAACGGACCGCATCAGGCGACGCTGATCCAGGCGAACGGACAGCTGCTCGACGCCGACGCGTTCAACCGGCAGATCGTCGCCTGGCGCGACGGCGCCCCGGTGCGCATCCGCGACATCGGCCGGGCGATCGACAGCGTGCAGAACAATCTTGTTGCCAGCTGGTTCAATGGCCACCGCGCGATCGTGCTCGCCGTCCAGCGGCAGCCAGGAACCAACACGATCGAAATCGTCAACGAGATCAAACGCATCCTGCCGCATTTCGAAGCGACACTACCCGCTTCCGTGCATCTCGACGTGCTTTACGACCGCAGCCAGACGATCCGCGCCTCCGTCGCCGACGTGCAGGACACGCTGATGATCGCGGCCTGCCTCGTGGTCATGGTGATCTTCCTGTTCCTGCGCACCCTGTGGGCAACGGTCATTCCATCGCTTGCGCTTCCCATCGCGGTGATCGGCACTTTCGCCGGCATGTCGCTCCTGGGTTACAGCCTCGACAACCTCTCGCTGCTGGCACTGACGCTGTCCGTCGGATTCGTGGTCGATGATGCAATCGTGATGCTCGAGAACATCGTGCGTCACATCGAAATGGGCGAAAAGCCGTTCGAGGCGGCGCTCAACGGCTCGCGCGAGATCGGCTTCACCATTCTCTCGATGACTCTGTCACTCGCCGCGGTGTTCATTCCCATTGTCTTCATGGGCGGAATCGTGGGCCGCCTGCTGCACGAATTTGCGGTCACCATCGTGCTCGCGATCCTGTTCTCGGGATTCGTATCCATCACGCTCACGCCGATGCTCTGCAGCCGTATCCTGCACAGCGAGAAAGGAGCACGCCACGGCGGCTTCTACCGCTGGAGCGAGCGCACCTTCGACTGGATGCAGTCCTGCTACGAACATTCGCTCAAATGGAGCATCAGGAACCATGTGGTGATATTCCTGATCTTCCTCGCAAGCCTCGTGGCGACGGCGGTCCTCTTTGAGATCATGCCCGAGGATTTCCTGCCGAGCGAGGATACGGGCCAGATCATTGCCTTTACCGAGGCTTCGGACCGCACCTCGTTCCTGCACATGATCGACTATCAGAAACAGGCCGCGGCAATCATCGCCCGCGATCCGAACGTACAAAGCACCATGTCGTCGGTCGGTGCTGGCGGCGCACGCACCGGCACCAATACCGGCACCATCTTCATGGTGCTCAAGCCGCGAAGCGAGCGCCAACTCAGCGCCGACCAGATCATCCAGGAATTGCGGCCCAAGCTCACGCACATTCCGGGAATCAATGTCTATATGCAGAATCCGCCATCCATCCGGATCGGAGCGCACACCACCAAATCCCAATATCAATACACGCTGCAGGACCTCGACCAGGTGGAACTGCAGACCACCTCGCTCAAGCTGTCGCAGGCGCTCGCCAGGTTGCCTGGCTTCCAGGACGTGACCACCGATCTCGATTTGTCGGCGCCGGCAGTGAACGTGACCATCGACCGCGACAGGGCTGCCGCACTGAACGTCTCGCCGGCGCAGATCGAAACCGCCCTTGGTGCGGCATTCGGGGGCGAGCAGATCTCGACGATCTTCTCCGACATCGATCAATACTGGGTAATGCTCGAGCTGCTGCCGCAGTACCAGTACGATCCGGCCGACCTGTCCCGCCTCTATGTGCTGGCTTCCGATGGTGTAACGCTCGTTCCGCTGAGCTCGGTGACCAAACGAACGCTGGGCACGATGGCGCTGAGCGTCAACCACCTGAGCCAGCTTCCGTCCGTCACCATCTCGTTCAACCTTGCTCCAGGCATGGCGCTCAGCGACGCCGTCGCCGGGATCGCTCATGTACAGCAACGCCTCGGAATGCCTCCGGGCATCCAGGCCACGTTCGAAGGAACGGCCCAGGCATTTCAGGCCTCCATGAGCAATATGGGCATCCTGCTGCTTGCGGCGCTGTTCGTCGTCTATATCGTGCTCGGTATCCTCTATGAAAGTTTCATCCATCCGCTCACGATTCTCTCGGGCCTGCCCTCCGCCGCCGTCGGCGCGCTGATCACGCTGTGGATTTTCGGCGTGCCGCTCAGCCTCTATGCCTTTGTCGGCATAATCATGCTGATCGGCATCGTGAAGAAAAACGCGATCATGATGATCGATTTCGCGCTGGTGCGCGAGCGCAGCGAGAATGTCCCGCCGGATGTGGCGATCTACGAGGCGGCGTTGATCCGTTTCCGTCCGATCATGATGACCACCATGGCAGCGCTGCTCGGCACGCTGCCGATTGCGATCGGCTTCGGCCAGGGCGCAGAAAGTCGCCGGCCGCTGGGGCTGGCCGTGGTCGGCGGATTGCTACTGTCCCAGCTTCTTACGCTTTACATCACGCCGGTCATTTACATCTATCTCGACCGGCTGGGCCACAGGCTGCAGAGCCGCCGCAGAGCAAAACGCAGCATCGCACGCGGCGCGACGGCATAAGGCGCTCATCCTGTTTCCGCAAATGTGTATTCCTGCGCCGATCCCGTAGGTGCGCGGGTCTTCCTGGAAGGCATTGGTGTAAAGCCCCGAGGAGATGTAACAGGCACGGTGAGGCACGGCTCGATGCCGCGATTGAAGCCGCCGGCCTTGTAGCCGCGCGAGTAGGACGCATAGATGAGCGTCCCATCGGTGATTCCAGCCGGGGTGTCCAGTCGGCGACAAATTTGCCCCGCGACCTTGCGATAGGTGACGGACTGATCGGCGATGTCCTGGCAGCCCGACTGGACGGAATTTGCGTCGTATACGCATTCCGGCTCGTAATCGAGTCCCAGTATGCGATAGGCGTTGGCGGCATAGATCGCGCCGTCCACCGCGGTCGTTCGATCGGCGCCGGGACCGATTGGAACAGAATGCGGTTCGCTTCGGATTTCGTGTCCTCCGTGTAACGCAATCCTGCGGTGAAATTCAGCGTGTCCGGGATCGCAGTGTAGTAAGCCTCGCCGAATACCGCGTTGGACTGCAGCGATTCGCTGTTCTCATTGTGATAGAAGGTGGTGCCCGGATGCAGCCTCCGGCCGCGCACTGGATGGGATTGTAGTACGGGCCGAGGAAGCTGCCGAGTAGGATCGAGGGATAGTCGAGCATTGGAGAAGCGACGTAGGTAGTCCGTCGTGGTGTCCGCGTGCAGGCTGTAGCCGGCAAGCATGAAGTTCAGCGGACCGTCGAATTTGCTGTTCAGCCGCAGTTGTTGAATTCGTTGTCGATGTAACCGCCATGCGTTACCGCATAGACGTCGGCGTAGCCGGTGGTGAGATCGGGCGTTTGGGTGATCAGATTCACGACGCCGCCGGTCGCCCCACGGCCATAGAGCGTGCTTTGCGGACCGCGCAGTACTTCGACGCGCTGCAAGTCGTAGAAGGTCGATTCCGCCAGCAGCGGATCAAGCAGGTAAACGTCGTTGATATCGGTGGCCACGCCTCCTTCCAAGTCGCCGAACGACGTAGATTGCCCAATGCCGCGGATCGAAAAATCCGAGCCCGAGAAATTGCCTTTCGAGTAGGTCACGCTGGGCGTGCTGAACTGGAGATCCTTGAACTGCTCGATCTGATTGGCGGCAAGATCCGCGGCAGAATAGGCCGTGATCGAAATCGGCACCGTCTGGATATTTTCAGACCGCTTCTGGGCGGTCACGACAACTCTTCGACCTGGGCGACCGCCGATACTGGAATGGCACTCGTAAGCAATAGGACGTTAAGGACAAGCAGAGACCGTCCGGCCGCATGACCAAATCTTCTCGCAAAGCATCCGTCCTCCCTCGGAAACGTTGCCTCGCCCCGCCGCATTCGAACAGAAAGCCTGTGTAGATGGTTAACAAGAAAAACAAGGAAATTTTATAAAACGAGATAGAAGTTCACGAATCGTGCGAGATTGCGGCCCAAGTGCCGCAAAAAATGTTGTAGCGGGCCGCCTTAGGGGCGGAAGAGCCGCCGACAAACTGTGGCAAGAGCCTCGTAATCTGATACGTCGTTGTAAATCTGCGCCGAAATCCTGAAGCAAAGCCGGCCCGCAAAGGACGAAATCGGCACCATGATTCGATGTCTCGCAGAAAGCTCATGGCGCAGGGCGGCAGCCGTCTCGTCGGTGGCGAGGAAGTCTTCCAGAACGAACGCGGCCATTGCGGCACGCATGGATTGTGGCGCGGTGACCCGGGCCGCAAGCGCGGTTGAGAGTTCACATGCGGCCAGCTCCGCGAGTTCCTTGTTGCGGGCCATCAGGCCCGCGCCGCCGAAGCCGTCATGGGCAAGAGCTGCGGCATCAAAACAGAGCCACGGGCTCGGATCACGTGTGCCGATCCAGTCGAAGGCAGCCAGGTAGCCTTGGTCGGTGCCGTGCGAGAGAACCGCTGGCCGCGTCAGCTCCTGACGACTGGGTGCGGTCCACAATAGACCGCATCCGCGCGGGGCAAACAGCCATTTATGTGCATTGCCGGTGTACCAATCCGCGTCCAGCGCCGGCACATCGAGCGCAATCTGCCCCGGCGCATGCGCGCCATCGACCAGGACCGGGATTCCGGCGGACCGCGCGAGAGCCGCAATCCGCTGGACGGGAAAAATCGCAGCCGTGCCCGAAGTGATGTGATCGATGATCAGTAGTCGAACCCGCGGCCCGAAGGCCTGCCCGATGCTTTCTATGACCTGATCTTCGCTTTCCAGAATGGCCGGTATTGCCGCCAGTTTGAGTTGCGCGCCGCGCCGCGACGCGACGAGCGACATCGCCTTCAGCACCGCTCCATAGGCGTGCGAAGTGGTCAGGATTTCATCACCGGGCTCAAGATTCAGGGCGTGGAGAACGCTGCTAACCGCCGCGGTCGCGTTCTCGCAAAATACCCAATCATCGCTTGATCCTCCAAGGCGTTTTGCCACCTCTTCGGCCATACGGCGCATGGCCGCCGGCAGAACTTCGCCGTAGAACTTTGTTGGATTGCGCTCGATTTCCGCCCGGATACGATCTTGCGCGACGCGCACCGCGCGCGGCACCGCGCCATAGGAACCGTGATTGAGATGAAGGTAGCTGGGATCGAGCTCGAAAGCCGCGAAGGCTTCGGCCTTACTGAGGCTTGGGGAAGGGTCCAAACGGGAAAGGCCGGTCATCGCGCGCAAAGGTGATGAAGGCGAACAGCTCCCAAAGATATTGCAAAAGGCTGAGATTGAAACCCTTCAGTTCCGGATTTACCCGTCCCGTGAACAGCAGCACCGCGAACTGCAGGACGCTCAGCACCAGAAGGAGCCAGAAGGCGATCCAGGCCAGCACGGCATAGCCGATCGCATAGAAAAACCGAACGGCTGGAAATGTCGGCCGCGGCTTTGGCTGCGGAGTGGCATTGGAATCGATTGTATGGCTGTCGGTCATGGAAGTAGCCCTCGCTTCGGTGTTTCCACACCCAGCCTTTCACGTAGGACGCTGCCGGCCAGGTTCAAGCCTCGGGATTCAAGCCCGCCCGTGGCCGGGCGAGCGCATCGAAAGGACCTGCGAGGAGCAAACCCGCCGCGTAACCGCCGAGATGCGCCTGCCATCCTACAAGCTCGCCTCCGGCGCCGAGCCCCATTGTCCCGGCTATGATGTTCACGGCAACCCATATTGCCGTCCACAGCAGGATTCGCGGAGAAAAGATCGGCGTAAGGGGGGGCGCCGTCTCGCGCGGTTCGAAAAACAGCATGCGGAAGGCGGCGGCCATCAGACCCGAAATCCCGGCCGAAGCACCTATCAGGGGATTGGGTGAACCCCAGTTCAGAGCCAGATGGACGCCCGCTCCTGCAATGCCGCAAACAAGGAAGAACAAGATGAACACGAGCGAGCCGTAGCGACGCGCAACGACGGGGCCGAAAGCAAGAAGCCAAACGCTGTTGATCCCCACATGCATCCAGCTCCCGTGCAGGAAGATGTAAGTGACAAAGGGCAGCGCAAGCTGGACGAAGGAGCCTGGATTTTCCCCATGCGCCTGAAGATAGGCATGGGAATACAGGGCCGGAACGAAGCCATAGCTGCCGAACAGCCAGTTGGAATCCTGAGGAAACCCCCAGACGCGCAGCGCGTGCGTGCCGAGCAGGGCGAGGATCAGCCAAAGGACAACCGCAGGTACGCGGAGGAAAGGCTGAGGATCGTTCATATCCCTGAGAAATGCCACGAACCCGCCCGTTACTATCCCTGTCGCAATATTGGATGGCAGGGGAAGCGATAAAGCCCTGCGCAGGTCATTCCGTAGGCCACCCTGACGAATCGGACGAACCTACCCGGCAATTTCCCGCAATGGAACAATCATGCGGGCTCTCCACGAATTCCGCTTGGCACGACGGTTGCTCCCTTCCCGGCGTAAACCGACCAGACGCGGGAACCATGACCCAGAATATCCGGCACAACATCCGACGGGCCGCCGTCGCCGCCTTCGCGGCTGCGGCGCTTCTCGCGACCGCTGCACAGGCGCAGATGCTGAACAACAACGCCAGCAACTACAACAATCCCTATGGGATGACCCAGGCGCAGGAGAACGCCCCCGTTGATGCGTCGCTCAGGGACGCCAACGGCAATCTGACCGTGGTGAACGGCGTTTTTACCAGCTCGACCATGAGCCAACAGACCGGCGTCCAGCAGTCCAGCGTCCTCGGCGCGGCCGCGCTCGGCGCCACGCTTGGCACCGGCCAGTCGGTCACGGGCGCGGGCTTCGGCGGCCAAACCACCATCGGCCAGGCCACCGCGATCGGCAACTCGCTGAACGTGGTCACGGTGGGCACCGGCAACACTGTGATTGTCAACTCCGACCAGACCAACAACGGCAATCAGACGGTCACGCTGAATCAGAGCGGCAAGTGAAATCACCTGGAGAAGGGAAACAGTCCCCATGACCCCGCGCGGACGCCGATATCTTGCGATGCCTGTCGTTCTCGCGCTCGCCGCGGTCGCCACGTCGGGCTGCGTGAGCCCGTGGGCGGACAGCACGGGCCGTTACACCGCCCCGATCGGCGACGCGCCGGTCATCGCCAACGAGACACCTTATTCTGCGGCGCTGCGCTGCCTCGCCAGCTATACCGCCCAGCGGCCGCTGCGCATCGCCGTAGGCCAGATCGCGGACTACACCGGCAAGCTCGAATCCGACGGCAGCGGCAGGAAGCTGACCCAGGGCGCGGCCCTGATGGCGATGTCGGCTTTGTCGAAGGCGGGCGTGCCGCTCGTGGAGCGGTTCGACACCTCCGTCGCCGAGATGGAGCTCAAATACGCCAACGTCAAACTGATCACCGACGACAAACATCCCGGCGGCGGCGGCGACTACCGCCGCATCCTGGCGGGCTCGATCCCCGGTTCGGATTATTATCTCGTCGGCGGCATCACCGAGCTGAACTTCAACATCCGCTCGCTCGGCGCCAATGGCGATGGCGGCGGTACCGCCACCAACAGCGTCAAGGGCACGGCCGGCGCCAATCTTTATGTGATGAATGTCGGCCTCGACCTGCGGCTGGTAAATACCGACACGCTCGAGGTGGTCGATGTGATTTCCTACCAGAAACAGATCATCGGTCGCGAGGAACAGGCTGGCGTATTCGATTTCATGGGCCAGACCTTCTTCGATGCGAGTCTCGGCGAAAGCGCCCTTGAGCCGATTCAGCTCGCGGTGCGCTCGGTGATCGAGCGCGCTGTCCTTGAGATGATCGCGCGGCTTTATCATACCCCGCCCGATGCCTGCACCGTGGTCCTTGGCGGCCCTGGCGACCCGCTTGCCGGACCGGGCGATCCGACGCCTGCCGCCAGAACGGCCGCGGTCCGACCGGGCGATCCGCCGCCGTCGAACACCGTCGCCTCAGCCGCCCCCGCAACCGTGAAAGAAGAGAAGCGCCATGAGAATATGCACGAGGATCCTTATCGCTGGTACAGCTCTGGCGATCCTGACGCCGACCCTGGCCTGCGCGGAGGGGTCGACTGATAATGAGAGCAACATCCTGAATGGTCAGATCAACCTGCAGTCCGACGTTTCCAAGGTCAACGCGCAGGTGACAGACACAAACGGGAACGTCGCCCTCGATTCGATTGCCGGCGGAAACAATGCCGAGATCGTGACGATGAACAATACCAATGTGGTGAACAAGCAATATGTCGGCAGCGGCGCCGATATCGTCTCGATCCTGAATGCCAATGTGCAGAACACGACGGGATCGGTCAGCCTCGATTCCGAAACCGCCTGCAACCAGGTCAGCATCTCGACGGATCCCCATGAGGTGAACGTCGACAGCAGCCAGGACTGCAACGCCACCGATCCCTATGCGGAGCTGAACGCGAACGTACAAAACACCGACGGTGGCGTCACGCTGAACAGCAACGCGACCGGCAACAGCTTCGAAGAGGACACCAACGCGCCCTATTCGAACATCAAGAATGTCCAGACCAACAATTCCATGGAATATTCGAGCATCAACACGACCGTCGCGAACACGAACGGCAACGTGACCGCCACGTCGGTCGCCATCGGCAACAACGCGGAAATCGTCCACTACTGAGAGACGCCTCCGGGACCGACACTCTGGGGAAGCAAGGGAGGGCCTTCGCGCCCTCTCTTTTTTATTGCGAGCGATGGCCGGGCTGCGGGTCGTCTTCCTTGGCCGCCATGCGATCTATTACGCGCCGCGCGAAAATGAGTTCGTCATCGTCCGGGTGATCCACGGCGCGCGCGACGTGGCGGCGCGCGTCGGGCACGGAGGGTTTATGGAATGAAGCAGTTTATGCCGATCTCCGCTCCTGCGATCCCCATCGCGGCCGCGGCGAACACGCGTCTCTGGATCGAGGAACAAGGAGCCGGAGTCATTTGCGCTCCTGGCACGCGACCGAGACTTGCAGCTCGGTGTTTCAGTGCCGCATCTCATCCTGCTGCCGGCTCGGGAACCGCAGGAAGCTGCCGTTAGCATCGGTGCCGACGATCACGCCGGCATTGTTGATGCCGGATGGCCATGTGTTTGGGCCCTGTTGCAGAACGTGGAATTTCTGGAACGTTCCGTCCGCGTGCCGAAGGAATCCGATGGCGTGACGAATATGATCGCGTTCGGCGCACGAGCCGGTGATATCGCCCTTGCGGTTGATGCTGGTCACATAAACCGGATAATTGACACGGGCGGGACAATCCTGTCCGCCGAACGTCGTGATGGTTCCGTCGGGGGTGCGCAGAAAGCCGCTTCCACTGCCGCCTTCGACGGCATAGTAGCCGGCAACAACGCCTTTGGCATTGAGGCAGATCGGGTACGTAGCCGCTGCACCGGAAACATCGAAGGTCGTAAAGGCGCCGTCGGCGGCCCGGATGAAGCCATGAGCGGAGGTGTCGTCGTAGGCACCCACGACGACGCCCCTGTCGTTGATGCATGTGGGATAGGTTGCGACCGAACCGGGGACATCGAAGCTCACAATGCGGCCGCTGGCCTTGCGCACGAAGCCGTCCAGGCCAACGTTCTCAGCATAATAATATCCGGTAATTTCGCCCCTGTTGTTGATGCTGGAGGCAACGGTGAAGCTCGCGTTCGGTCCGTCAAAGGTTGTGATGGTTCCGTTGACAGCACGCACGAAGCCGTGTGCGGCATCTGCGCTATCCAGGTAAATTCCTGCAATTTCACCCGCATCATTGATGCTCAATGCCTCTGTGTCGTTCGACCCTGAAACAGCGAAGGTCGTGACGGTTCCATCGGGCGTGCGCAAAAAGCCGTCATATATGCCGCGCGCTATTTCGATGTACCCGGCGGCAGCGTCGCCCGAGTTGATGCTCGTCGCCGATCCATCGAAGGTCACATAGCTTGCTTTTGCGACGGCCGGTCCTGCGGCCAGCGGGCCGCAAGCGAATGCCACCAGCGCGCACGCCGCGCTTCGAAAAGAGTTCAGGGAATTCGACCGAACGTGCATAGAGCCGCCCTCCCAACGATTAGGTCGGGCTATTAATTCTTTTTTCTTGTTTGAAAGCTACCGTGTATCGAATTTTCTTGGGACGATTCGCTCGCGTGCGGCGCTCTGCCGCAGCCGGGCGCAACACGCGGGGGCAAACATGAATCTCCATCGAATCGCAGCGGTGTTGATACTTCTGGCCGTCCCGGTCCTGGCCTAAACAACTGTCTGCATCAAGGCGCCGTCGTCCATCGCGCCGGGCAATTTTTATATGACCGGAAGTGCGCCGGACGTGGAACGAGGCAGTTGATAGATCAGAATTCCATGCAGGCTTTGACAAATAAGAAGGGGCATTACTACACCTTTCTCACCTCGTTGGAATCGATGACTGCAATTGAGGGCGCCGCCCTGCCGCAATCGAATCAGCCCTGGATTCGATCGGCGCGGCTTCCGATCCGGCCGGGGAACGGCGCGCGATAGGCCGGGCGCGGCGGGTCCGCCATTTTGATTTGAACGCAATCCAAGACATCGTCTGCCGACACTGACGGTCAGACTTTACCGCTGCCCTCTCGCGCTCCCTCGTTGACGGGCGATTAGTTTCCGCGGATCGTGCGGCCATGCAGGATTCGATCATCGCAGGCGCCACAAAAGGCGCGCCCCGCTCGGCCGCGCCCATGCGCGAACTCTCCATCCGCGGTCTTGTTCTCGGCACCCTCATCACGACGGTGTTCACCGCCGCGAACGTCTATCTTGGGCTGAAGGTCGGGCTGACTTTCGCCACCTCGATTCCCGCCGCGGTGATTTCGATGGCGGTGCTGTCGGCCTTCAAGGGCGCAACGATTCTCGAAAACAACATTGTGCAGACCGTCGCTTCGGCGGCCGGCACGCTTTCGGCGATCATCTTCGTTCTGCCGGGCCTCGTCATCGTGGGATGGTGGCAGGGCTTTCCCTTCTGGACGTCGTTTCTGGTCTGCGCATCAGGGGGCATTCTCGGCGTGCTGTTCACGATCCCGCTCAGGCGGGCGATGGTGACGACATCCGATCTTCCCTACCCCGAAGGCGTGGCGGCGGCCGAAGTGCTGGAGGTGGGCTCGCACACCCGCGAGGCTGCGGAGGGCGGCGCGAATTCCGAAGCGCGCGAAGGGCTGCTTGCGGTCATCTACGGCGCGATCGCATCCGCAGCACTTGCGCTGCTTGCCGCAACCCGGATCGCGTCGGGCGAAGTGACCCAGTTCTTCCGCCTCGGCCCCACTGCGATCAGCGGCTACGATATGCAGTTCTCACTGGCGCTTCTGGGTGTGGGTTATCTCGTCGGGCTTTCGGTCGGCATGGCGATGCTCATTGGGTTGCTCATCGCCTGGGCGGCGGCCGTGCCTTATCTCACTTCGATTGCGATCACCGCGCATGGAGCCATCGCCGATCAGGCGATGGCTGTGTGGACGCATCAGGTGCGCTTTATCGGTGCCGGCTGTATCGGCGTCGCGGCCATTTGGACATTGCTCAAGATGATGGGACCCGTCGCGCAGGGATTGGCCGCAACGGTAACAGCCTCGCGCGCCGCAAAAACGACAGGCGCAGACAGGCGCGATACCGACATGGCGCCGGGCTGGATTATGGCATTGGCCCTGGCCTGCCTCATTGTCATCGCGCTGATCCTGATAGGCTTCCTGGCGCCTACGTCCCTTGCATCGCACACCGTTGCGCTGGTCGCCGTCGCCATTCCCTTTGTCGTGCTGGGCGGCTTCATCGTATCGGCGGTGACGGGCTACATGGCCGGATTGATCGGCGCCTCCAACAGCCCGATTTCGGGCGTCGGCATTCTCGCCATTCTCGCCTGCGCAGGTCTTGTGCTGGCCGTTGCCGGAGGAGATGTCGCCGCGCGCGGCGCGCTCGTCGCATACGCGCTGTTTGCCACCGCCATCGTGTTTTCGATCGCAACGATCTCGAACAACAATCTGCAGGATCTGAAGACCGGGCAACTGGTCGGCGCGACGCCCAGCGCGCAGCAATGGGCGCTCGTCATCGGCGTGATCGCCGGCGCGGCCGTGATTCCGCCGGTGCTCAATCTGCTCGCCCAGGCGTACGGATTTGCGGGCGCACCGCATTCGGCTACCGCCGTCGCGCAACCGCTTCCTGCGCCGCAGGCCGGGCTCATCTCGGCGCTGGCGGTGGGCGTGATCACGCAGAAGCTCAACTGGGCGATGCTTGGATTGGGCGCGGGGCTCGGCGTCGTGCTGGTCGCGGTCGACGAATTTCTTGGCGCGCGCAAATGGCTGCGCCTGCCGCCGCTGGCCGTCGGCATCGGCATCTATCTGCCGATGTCCGCCACGCTGCCGGTGGTGATCGGTTCCGTGATCGGCCATTGGTACGACGGGCGCGTGGCGCGGACGCGAAATCCCGAACATGGCAAGCGGCTGGGCGTGCTGGTCGCCTCGGGAATGATTGTCGGCGAAAGCCTCTTCGGCGTGCTTCTCGCAGGCCTCATCGTCGCGTTCTCGACCGATGCGCCACTCGGCCTTGTTTCAGCGGATTTTGCGCCGGCGAACTGGATCGGCGTTGCGGCATTCGCGCTGCTGATCGCGATGCTCTACAGCTGGATGCTCCGCCGCGCCCGGACATGAAAGCCTCAACGCGTGAGCCCGTGCAGCCGGCCGCGGCAGGATGCGCGATTCAAGCAAAAAAATAGGGCCGGAATTCTATCGCAATTCCGGCCCCGCGTTCAGAAGCGAGACGCTTTATCCCGCCGGCTCCAAAGTCACCGCTTCAATTCGATTCCTTGAACGTAACCGACGGTGTGGATCCGCCTTTGGCTTTGCATTTCCCGGTCAGGTTGAGGTTGTTGGTCTCGCCGGTGGTTCCGTCATTCGCCACGCAGTCGGGAGCGTTCGTCGTGCCGTCGGTTTCGGCGATCCCGACCTTAATCTTCGTTCCGGTACTGAAATCGGCTTGCGAGCCGCCACCGGGGCCGACAACATTGAATTCGATCCCCTGCCAATAGTCTGCCAGATAGACCACGTCATCGTTATTCGTCACGCTGTAGGCGTCGTTCTCCGTCTCAAATTTGAGCGTATCGTCGCCATTCGCAACGGCGGTGCCCGTCAGCGTCAGGTATTTGAGGTTCGTGATCGCCTCCAGCGGAGCATTGGTCGCGTTGCTGTTCGTGTAGCAATCGCCGCCGTCGGACAACCAGCCGCTCGGGCACGTGGTGTCATAATTGATCAGCCAGTATTGAATGAACACTTCGTCGTAGGGATTGGCGAAATACACGAACTGTTCCCAGTCCAGACAGTTCGGCGGGTCCTTCGCGCCGTCACAGGCCGGAGACCCTGACATGAAATTCGAGTTGAGCTGGATTGTGTAGGCATTGGATTCGCCGTCGCCTGTCTCGCTACTCGTCTTGGCTGTGGGAAAAGACCCGGTGCCCGTCGAGATGATCGCCGGAGACGTCACCGCCTGATAGTCGTGGCCGTTTCCTACCGTTAGTCGGCCGCCGCCCCCGCTCGCCGGAATCAGGGGCACATGGGGTGCTGCCACGCAAGCAACCTGCTTCCATGTAAGGCTTGGATAATGGGCCGCGTAACAACCCGATCCCGGCAAGGCAGTGTGCGCAATTGCGGCGCGCCAGGTGGCCTGTGGATCCGCCTGCGCGGACGTGGCCAGACCGATAATGGCGACCGATGAGAGCAGCAATTCCGATTTCCATCGATTCATGACGTTCTCCCTCTGTAGTCCCGGCAGGTTCCACCAACCGATATCAACTGCGTCCCGCCGGGCCTGGGGCGCCCTACCGTTTCCTGCAAAGCGCGCCAAGCCGGATGGACCGGTCAGGTCGTGCGGTGAATCTTCTGCAATCCCTTCGGTTTCGGACACCTTTGCAGTTTGCGACTGAGCCGCATTCGCGCATCATGCCAGAAACGGGACGAACTGCCAACCGAAATTCCGGTACCGGACGGGGCGACGCCGGACCGGGCTTCCGCTCACTCGAAGCGGGTAGCGGCGCGAGAAACTCGACAATGCGGCAATGACGGCCTCCAAGACCGAAAGGAGAGCGACGAGGAGCACGAAACCGAACCAATGAGAAAACAATTTGCTCTTGAATGTCGTGAAGAAGCCCGAACAACTTCAGCAAATTTATTTTCGACGTCTCCAATTCGGCCCATGATGGCCGCTTTCGAATGCCTGGATTTTTTGCTCCAATCTACACAACAACCGGATTTGCGCTGCAATTCTTCCTGATGAAGTCCTCATGGCTCGGCATCTGGCCGACGATCTGCTGGATATAAGATCGCAGCTTGGCCATCTCCCCGCCCATGACGTTCCGGTCGACCGTGTCCATGAGCGGCGGATAGGACTGCGGCTGAATGCCTTGACCGTACATCACCGACAGCCACGGCCGCGCCGCGAACTGCTCGCCCGGCTTGACCGGAATGAAGCCATGCCGGCGGAACGTGTCCATCTTGAAACGCAGCGTGTCCGGAACGGACATGTATTTGCAGTAGCGCCAGAACCCGGTGTCTTCGCGTTGCGTCGCGTGATAGTGCAAGATGATGAAATCGCGGATGCTGTCGAACGAACCGGCCATCTGTTGATTGTACTCGCGAACAACCAGCGGACCGCAATCCCTCTCGGGAAACAGCTTGATCAGCCGCAGGATCGCTTCCTGGATCAAATGAATGCTCGTCGATTCAAGCGGCTCCATGAACCCCGATGAAAGCCCGACCGTCACGCAGTTCTTTGTCCACGCCTCCTTCCGGCGGCCGGTCGTGAATTTGAGCAGACGCGGCGTGTCGAGAGCGCGGCCGTCCAGGTTCGCAAGCAGCGTGTCCGCGGCCTTGTCCTCGCTGATGAACTTGCTCGAGAACACGTAGCCGTTCCCGATCCGGTGCTGCAACGGAATGCGCCACTGCCAGCCCGCTTCGCGCGCCGTCGACCGTGTGTAGGGCAGAAGCGGGCCCGCGCTTTCGCACGGCACCGCCAGCGCCCGATCGCAAGGCAGCCAGTGCGTCCAGTCCTCATAGGGAACTTTCAGCGCCCGGCCGGCAAGCAGAGAACGGAATCCGGAGCAATCAATGAAGAATTCGCCATCGATGCGCTGTCCCGATTCCAGAACGATGGCATCGATGAAACCGTCCGCCGGGCGCAACACCACATCGGCAACCCTGCCTTCCGCTCTTTCCACGCCGCGCCCCTCCGCATAGGCGCGCAGATATTTCGCATAAAGCGACGCGTCGAAATGGAACGCGTACGAGTAGGTCGTGTCCTGGGAATTGTTTTTCGGGCGAGCGAAACGATTGCGTTGCGCCGCCACGCTGCACGGGGAGTATTCGTCCAGATCCGGGTTCTGGCCTTCGACGGCGAGCTTCACCAAATAGCGGTATACCGGCGGAAGCTCCGTTGAAGGGCCGCCCGCCAGCCAATTCGTGGTCAGGGCGCCCAGCGGATTGAAGTAGGAATGGCCAATGCGGCTCCAGTCGACGTACTGAATAGCGAGCTTGAAAGAAGCCTGGGTGTTGCGGACAAAATCATTCTCGTCGAGGCCAAGAAAACGATTGAAATCGTGGATGGGCGGGATGGTCGCCTCACCTACACCCACCGTTCCGATCTCGTCGGATTCGACAAGCACGATGCGACACAGCTCCCGCGGCATCACGGCACGCAGTGCGGACGCAGCCATCCAGCCCGCCGTTCCGCCGCCGACGATCACGACTTTCCGGATACGATTGTCCGGATGGACATCTCTTGCGTTGCTGCCAGTGATCTCGGTCACGGCGCGGTCGCGCGAAAATGAACGCCGTAGATCTTAATTCTCTCGCCAGGGCCAGTTGCCATTTTTCGGCACCAAGGAAAAAAGCAACACAAGCGTCGCACGAAATTTCCGGGCCGACAATACGTCCGGCGTTTCAATACGATTTTGGCTGATCGAGAACATTTTCGGCGATGAAGGAGAGGATGAGTTGCTCCGTTACGGGAATGATGCGTGGGAGCAGGCTTTCCCGGAAGAGACGCTCCACCTGGTATTCACGCGCATAGCCCATTCCTCCATGTGTCATCACGGCCCGTGTCGCCGCGTCGAACGCCGCGCGCCCACCTAGCAATTTCGCGGCGTTCGCTTCCGCCCCGCAAGACCTTTTCGAATCGTAGAGCTGGCCGGCGCGCAAACACATCCAATAGGCACTTTCGAGCGCCGCCCAGCTTTCCGCAAGCGGGTGCTGGATGGATTGGTTCTGCCCGATGGCGCGGCCAAAGACATGTCGCTCGCGGGCGTAATTCGCGGCCCGGCGCAGTGCGTCACGCCCGAGCCCCACCGCCTCGATGCCGAACAAAATGCGCTCCGGATTGAGACTGTCGAGCAGATAGCGAAAACCTTTTCCTTCCTCGCCCACACGATCTTTGTCCGTGACATGTAGATCGTCGATAAACACCGCGTTCGAGTCGACGCCGGCACGGCCCATCTTCTCAATGCGCCGGACTTCGATCTTGGAGCGGTCCATGTCGGCGTAGAACAGGGTCATGCCGTCGATCGGTCGTTTGCATTCCGCGCGCGGCGTGGTGCGCGTGAGCAGAAGAATTTTATCGGCTTCGAGCGCGGTGGTCGTCCATATCTTGCGACCGCGAATGGTGTAGCCATCGTTTGTTCGCCGCGCGAAGGTTTCGATGCTGGTCGTATCAAGCCCGGCGTTGGGCTCTGTCACGCCGAAGCAGACTTTCTCACGGCCTTCGATGAGCGGCGTGAGCCAGCGTTTTTTCTGTTCCTCGGTGCCATGCACCACGACCGCATGCGGCCCGAACAGATTGACGTGAATCGCGGACGCTGCGCCGAAGCCGCCGCCTCCGCGGGCCACTGCATGCATCATGATCGCCGCCTCGGTGACACCGAGCCCCGCGCCGCCCAACTCGACCGGCATGGTGATGCCGAGCCAGCCCGCTTCCGCCATCGCGCGATAGAACTCCTCCGGGAACCGCGGGGTCTGATCGCAGTCGGTCCAGTATGCGTCGTCGAAGCGTGCGCAGATGCGGGCGACGTTTTCGTCAATGGCGCGATGTTCATCGGAGAGCGAAATATCCAAAGCCGAGGCTCCCGTGACGCAGCCCGCCTGGGCGAGCCCTTCATTCAACCGGCCTTAACTCCCGATATAGTGGAATAGGGTTGCCCTGCCGGAGTGCTTTTTTTGCATCGCGCACCCGAATCTGCAATTGCACGCTCAACCTTGGCGGCTAATATCGCGGCGTCGGGGCCAACCAGGGGCGCTGTGCATCAGCGCTCCGGCGAGATGCGGCTGTTGATGCGTGGCGGCTGCGACGGAGACCGTGCGGACAGATGAGTGCAGTTCCGGCCGAAGGGCTGAGCCGCCCTCCCCACCCATTGGGAATGGCGCCAACCGACACCAACAATCCCGAATACTTCCACAAGGTGGTCGACTGCCAATGGGCCTG
>Ga0335074_10005209_pt1 | contig 17980 bp, 16 predicted proteins | sample Lox_Sample_23_FD_206715 | JGI IMG/M metagenome (GOLD analysis project Ga0335074, IMG submission 206715) | Soil microbial communities from Loxahatchee National Wildlife Refuge, Florida, United States - Lox_Sample_2.3 | ecosystem: Environmental > Terrestrial > Soil > Wetlands | place: USA... | reverse complement strand
CTGGAAGTACCGGCATGCGCGGCAGGGCGCGCGTGCCCAGCCGCACACTGCCCACCTTGTGACGACATGGCGCCAGGTTCAAGCGAAAGTTCGGTGCGCGCAGCAATCCCGCGCGCACGAGATTTGCGCGCAGCCTTCGTGCGCATCAAGGCGGGGCGGACATCTGAGGGGGGTTCCGACGATACGCCAGTGACGAACGGGAAGTACCCAGGATGACACCCGACGGGACACCAGACCATCAGCTGCACCAATTCCTGACCGCGGCCCGCGCCCGGCTCCGGCCCGAGGACCTCGGCATCCGGCCCGCAGGCAACCGCCGCGGCGCAGGGCTGCACCAGTCCGACCTCGCCGATGCCCTCGTAGTGTCGGACCGCTGGTACAACGGCTTCGAGAACGGCGCCCGTCCGCCGTCTCGGTACGACGCACTGGTCAGCCGCCTCGGCCACCTGCTGCGCCTCACCCAGGCGGAGCGCATCTACCTCCACCTGCTGGCCACCGGCCACGAACCGGCCCTGGATGGTCCGGATAACGCCGCCGACGGCCTCGCCGTAGGACCGGTGCTGGAGCAGCTGCTCGCCCTGCTCGGCCCCAGCCTGCCGGCCATCGCCTGCGACATCGCGTGGAACGTGATCGCCTGGAACCAGGCCATGACAGACCACCTCGCCGGCGATGCCACCGTGCGGCCCGGCCAGAGCAACGTGATCACCTGGCTATTCACCGATGACGCCGAGCGCATCATCGCCGACCTCGGACATGCCCGCGAAGCCGAGATCGGCAACGTGCTCCTCGCGCTCGCCCGCCATCCCGGTGATCGGCGGCTGCGGCGTCTCGCCGCGCAGTTGCAGGAGATCCCCGCAGCGCGGCGGCTGTGGGACCGCCAGCGCATCCCCGACGACCCGGTGATCAGCACCCGGCGGGTGCGGCTGGTGCACGGCGGCACGCACGAAGGCCACGTGCTCAACCTGGAATTCCCCGGCAGGCTACGCCTGCTTGCCCTCGTCCCCGGCGCGAGCTGGCCGACCGCGATGCCATCACTGGACGCACACCGACGGGTCCGCAGGCGTACCGTCGCGCATCTCGGCCTGCCGGCATCCGCCTGACGATGCCAGCGGACACAGCCCGCCTGGCCGTGCTGAGGTGCTCTATCGCGCGCGGCCATACAGGGACGCCGCTATGACGGGCGCGGACCTGGCCGAGGGAGCGGTCGCATGCGCGGTGACCGCCATCGCAGCGGTCGCGGCCGACCGGTTCAGCGTCCATCCTTTGCGCGCTGGCGTGGCGAGTGACCAGGAGCAAGGCGACGCCTTAGCTGGGAGCGATACGGCCACGCTCCGGCTCGCATCGGCACGGACCCTGGTGATCGCGCTGTGCGCTGTGACCGCCTCGGTGGTGGTGTACACGCGTATCGGCTGGACAGCACCACTGCCCGCCGCGTGCTGTCTGTGCGCGGCCGGGCCGCCGCTGGCCGCCAGCGACCTGGCTGAGCACCGCCTCCCCGACAAGCTCACGCTCCCGGCCATGGCAGTGACCGCGGTGCTGCTGATCACGGCAAGCTGGCACCTCGACGACTTCGCAGCGCTGGGGCGCGCTGCGATCGCCGCAGCTGCCGCAGCGGTCTTCTTCCTGACGCTAGCCCTGATCACCCGCCAGGTCGGAGGCGGCGACGTCAAGCTCGCCATGCTCACCGGCATGCTGCCCGGATGGCTCGGCTGGAACCACTTTGTGCTTGCCCTGCTTTCCGGGCTACTGCTCGCCGCTGTAACCGCCACTGTGCTGGTAGCAACCCGCCATATCTCGCGGCGCGACCCGCTGCCACTAGGCCCGTTCCTGCTGGCGGGAGCGCTGCTCGGCGTGCTGGCCTGAGAATGCCTGCTCGGTCGCCCCGCGCGCGGCTCCCTCTGTCTGCCGAACGACAGCCGGCCTCACGGCGCTCACTCACGGAACACGGGCCTGGAAGAAAGCTCCTACTCGTCACGCGCGCGCAGCAGAAACCAGACCGCGCGCGCAGCCGTTCCGCCCTGATGCCCCCAGCGGTCGGCCAGAGCGGCAACAAGGCCAAGCCCCCGGCCAGACTCGCTCTCGAGATCAGCGCCCAACGTCCCTGGGCTCCTGTCGGAGCCGTCATCGAGCACGGCAACGAGAACACTGTCCGTGTCTCGCCAGACGATGACCTCTAACGAACCGCCGGTGCCGCTCAGGGTATGAGCCAGTGCATTTGTGACAAGCTCGCTGGTGAGCAGCACGGCCGTATCCGTAAGCGCGCATCCGTTCAGAACGTGGGCGACGAACCCGCGCGCCCGCGCCACTCGCGCCGGGTGTCCGCGGAAAACGCGCGACTTCGGCATAGCGCGGGCTGGCGAACACGGTCCGGCCAGCATCGTCGCCATAAGCCGCATCCGGCGCCTGGCCACGGACTCCGCGCGAGCGGCGAGCCAGCCAGCGCGCTTACCGCGCATGTCCAGCCAGGAGCCGCGGCGGCGAACCAGCACCCTGTGAGCTAACCGGCGCATGCGCCCCCAGCCGGATCTGCGACAGAGACTCATCACACACGTCCTCCCGGGGACTCTGCGTCGTTGCGCCGTCGGCCACGAGCCGGGGCGCGGCTGGATCGTGGCCGGACTCCCCCGATGCAGCCAAGTCCGCCGCTAACATGCGCGACTCACCGCTACCGCGCACCAGCGCCCGATGGTCTTGGGTGCCTGCGGCAGAGGACTTAAGAAATTCAGCTGCCGGGCTTAGGTCGGCGCGCGCGGCTCGAGCGGATCTGGACTAGGACGCCGCAAGCGGTCGCCGTGCGCTTGCCGCGGTCGTCTCGGAATGGGGCGCCGTGTGTAGTCGCTCCGGATCAGTGTCCGCAGCTCCTTCGCCGAAACGTTCGTCAGAACCAGCCCGTTGTCCCGGCGGACGGCCCGGAACACGCTAGCCCAGTTGATCTCGTAGGCGTCGCCCCAGTGCCAGCGCAAGTCGGCGAGCTGCATCCCGCGCTCTACAGCCGCATAGTCGTCGGCGTCGTCGGCCACCGCTGCAGCATAGCTCTACTCGTAGCGCCTCGTATCGCTTCGTAGGAGATTGTTGCTGGTCAGTTAGCCTCGTACGCGTGACCAAGATCGACCCAACCGGGCCGGTGCCGCCCTACAAGCAGATCGCCGAGATCATCCGCCAGCGGATCGCATCCGGCCAGTACGCCAAGGGCACCCGGATCCCGACCGAGTCAGAAATGGTCGAAACCTGGGAGGTAGCCCGCACCACCGCCCGCCGGGCGATCGCGCTCCTTCGCGACGAGGGCCTGGTGGAGACGGTCCCCCAGCGCGGCAGCTACGTCCGTTGACTTCATCACATCTTGCCTGCCTTGTCCGAGGTGCCGGTTGCAGGCGCGATTGCGGTTAGGGGCAGCGAGGTGCCGGCGCGCAGCCGCCACCGTATGTCTTGCTCAGTCTGGGCCGGCGGGTGGCGGATGGTGCCTCGTTCACGATGGTGTCCCGGACACTCCCGCCTCTCGCGTCAATGCTTGCACCGCGCTGTCGGCCAGCGTCCGACGGCGTTCTGCCTGGGACTGGTGGACCGATGCTTGGCGAGAGATTTCGCCTTGGCGGGCGACGTTGGCCCGATTGGTCTGCTGCAGCTGCGCCAGTCCGCTTGACGGCGCCGGATCAGCAGCGCGGCCCAGCCGGGCCAGGACATTGGCCGGGCTTGGTCGTGCTTCGGGAACCTTGTACAGGCAGTCTTCAACCAGAGCCGCCAAACCAGCGGGAGTCGCAGCCAGTGGTGCCGGAGCCGTGTGCAGGTGCTGCTCCCGGAAGTCTGGTCCGGCAGACGGCAGCGAGCCGGAGAGTAGTTCGTGGCCATGACCCCGAAGGCGTCGACATCCGCGGGCGTACCACCCCGCTCGAACCGCCACTGCTCCGGTGCCGCGTAGGGCGGTGCAATCGAGTACTTCTGGGTGTCCGGAGCAGTGGTCTTCTCCGCATATCGGGAGATGCCAAAGTCGGTCAGGCACCTGAGACCACCAAGCAGCAACACGTTCTCCGGCAGGATGTCGCGGTGCACCAGTCGGCCGTCCAAGTCGACGATGCGTGGCCGCGACATCTGACAGGACGCTGACGGTCTCGACGGTACCGAGTCGGCCGCCGGCCTCCCGCTGATACTTCCGCAGCGATTTCTCGGCTCGCGGCATGACGAGGACCCAGTTGCCATCTGTCTCGCCGTGATCGATGATCGGGACGACGTTGCGGACGTCCTGCAGGTCGGCGAGCAACACCTCGCGTTCGGCACCGGGTGCCTTCGGCACCGGCTTGAGCACCGGTGATGAGACAGCCCGGCGACCCGTATTGGCTGAGGGTGATAGTCACCGCACTTGCTGATGCGTCGACGGCCGACGCGGTAATGACATCCTGAGGCAGCGACGGAAGTCCTGCGGTCACCGGCAATGACACCGCCGGGACGATTACCGTCATGACCGGCTCAGGTGGAGCCTGCTCCGCTGGGGACCTGGCGACGGTTACCACTAGCAGCGCGTACGGGGTCCCGCCTCATGTGGGCTTAATGCCAGACGGCAGTAACGGCGCGCATTGCAGTACTACGAGGATGCGGCCTCAAGTGCGGGGTTTGCGTGAGGACCGATACGACGCCTGGAGCTTCGACGACCTACAGATGGGAACTACCTCGTGTGCTGTGGAACGGTCCTTCTGAGCCAGGCAACAAGTCTCTTCAATCCTCTCCGCTGCTCAACGGTCCGTTCCACGCGAGCCGTCCTGGCCGCAGTCACGTTCAAGCTCGGCTGCATCCATCTGTCGAGCTGCTGGTCCGCGCTCAGGCGGACCTGCGCCGTCTGCTGACCCGCGTGCTTCTGGCTCTCGGTCTGCCAGACGAAGAGCGCGGTGTAAACGATGGCGCACTTGACCTTGTACAGGACCTCGACGGTCGTCGCCGTGAGGTCATGGAAAAGGTAGCTTCCCTTGGGCCTCGGATCGGCTCTGTAGACCCGCAAATACCGGTGAGTCAGGGCATTGCGGACGTGCGAGTACTTCGAGCCGCAGAGATCCTTGCAGAGCAGATAGAGACCGAAGAGCCGGTAGCCTGCCGCCTTGACTTGTGGTGCGAGGACACGCGGATCTCCCGGCACATCCTCGGCAGTGTGCTCGTACCAGACAGTGCCGTAGTAGCACCGCTCCTCAGACAGGCCCAGCCCCAAGTAGTGGTTCAGCAGGACAGCGATCTTATCCAGGGCGGCGAAGGCTTCCTTGTAGGCCATCTTGAGGTGGCCGAGGTAGAGGTTGCTGACCGAGCCGTCCTCAAGGTTCACCAGGGTGGTCTGCCGACTGACGGCCGTGAAGTCGGTCCAGACGTACTGCGACTGCACCAAGGCCATCCGGGCCGTCATGAAGGACTCCAGGATCTCGTTGAACCTGAACATGATGTCCTCGACATAGCGCCGATCTTCGTTATCCCCGATCCGCGTAACCAGGGGTGGCACGATCTCGTCGCCGATGGACGCATGCGCCGTACGGTCGGCTAGGTGGGTGTTCAGGTAAAGGTCGTGCTGGAGACAGAGCCGCGTGTAGAAGCGGACGAAGTCGCTCAGCGCGGTCTCGTCATAGGGCTCGTGCCGCAGGTCCAGGTCAAGGATGTCCGCCCGCCCGATCGAGACCATGTGACGGACGATCTCATCGTCATGGCGACGGAAGGTCTCTAGCGCCCCGTCCAGGCCGGCTTCCGCCACCGAGTCGGACTGGGCTGTGGCCGCCTGGTAGAGCTGGTGGGCCTGGATCAGATGAGCGTCCCGGTACAGCGTCACCGAAGCAAGCGTCTCGATGGCCATGGCCTTGTTGCCGAGGGCCATGCCAAACTCGGGATTGATGGCCAGGGCCCGCTCGTAGCACCTGAGTGCCTCAAGCGGACGGCCCGTCTCGTCGTAGAGATTGCCGAGGTTGGTCAGTGCTTCGGGTCCGGTGGCGGTGCCTCGTTGGCCGTAGCCAAGGGCGGCGGTGACATCGTCCTCGCAGTCGAAGACGTTGGCCTCGTCGGTGTGGACGGCCAGAGCGTACAGCTCCATGTATCCGTTGGCGATGTCGTAGTAGGTCTCTGGTCCAAGCGGTCCCTTGGCCTTCGACTTCAGGCGCTCGAATGCGTCGAGGACGCACGTCAGCACCGCCCGGTCCCGGTTCTGCTGGCCAGTCGAGACCAGCAGACGAATGAGGGTGTAGCGCGTCACTGAAGCGTCGCCCTGGAAAGCCGAGATCTTCTGGAAGGCCCTGTCTGTCTCGCCATCGCGGATGAGGCCGAGAATCTCGTCCGCGGCACGCTGCAGCTTCTGCCTGACGGGCGACGAGGGATCACTCATGGGCGCTCAGGTTACCGGCTACCCAAGCTGCGTCCACTGGACAATTCCGACGTATCCGAGCCGTCGCCGGCCGGAGACCAGCCAGTGGTAGTGGCGGCATTAACCAGGCGTAGCTCGGCATGGCCAGTTCCAGCGCTGAACACGCCGGAACACCTAGCTTCCGGGAGGCAGGCCGATCTTGGCCAGTTCGTAGTCGATGCCGGCGCGCAAGACAGCGGCAAGCGCCTGCTGTCCTGAAGAAGCCAAGATGCGGCGCAGACCGCCGAGCGCTCGCTGGAGCCTTGATCGGTCAGGGCTCGACTGCTGCGCTTCGGCGCCGATCTCGCGGGCGGCATCTTCGGCCTCAGTCTGCTGCGGCCGATCGAGGCCCAGGGCAGGTATGGCCTCTGTTATGGCTCGGACCAGAGTTCGCAGGCTATCGGCATCGATCCCCTGAGAGACGCTGATCTGAGTCGCCCCGTGACCAACGGCGACGTTGGTTCCTGACACAGGCGCGTTGAAGTTGTAGGTCGTCACCCGTCTGCCCTTGTCGACCAGGTAGGCGGCGACATCACCGCCGTGCTCGATGCAATCACTACCCTCAGCCTTCAACCAGGCGTAAACCGGGCCGCGCTGCTCCTCGATGAAGGTGCCGTCGATCAGGCCCTTGTCGTAAAGATATGCCGCGGCGGCATCGAGATCGGCAGGTGAGAGGAACCTCGCGTTGAGAGCGCTGCGCCGATCCTGGAGGAAGCGCGCCACGAGTACCGCACCTTGCGGATTGTCCCGATGGTCTCGTATGAAGGCCAGCAGCGCATTCCGGGTGGCCCGATCTCGGACCACCGCGTCGTCCCATTCACGCGCATTTAGCTGCGCTAGGTCAGCCCCGGTGCTCGTCAGCTGCGCGTAGGGGAGTGCAGGCGCCGGATCGAGCCAGTGGAGTTGAACCAGACCCTGTGACCGCAGTCTTCGCAGTGCCTCCTCGGCCTTAGCCGCCCTGACGTCCGGCTGAAAATCCGAGACCCTGATTATCTCGGTGATGCTGCCACCCGCCTTGGTGTAGATCCAGGAGAGCTGCGCTGGACCGAGGACCTCCGGGTACGCCTCCAGCAGCGCCAGGTGGCAATCTGCAGGAGCAGGCTCAGCGGTCGGCGCGACCGGTTCAGGCTGAGCCGGCTCCCATGACTTGTGCCGGCGAGACCAGTAGTCGTCAAGGTCCGCTACGCCCCGGAAGGATCGGATCCCCCGGTCGACGGTCACGATCCAGTGTCCCTCAGCGTCCGGGCCGCCCAGGCCAACCCATCCACAGGGCTCCATCTTCAAGAGCAGAAAGAGCATCTGCAACAGATCGGCCCGGCCTGCGGCAGGCAGATTTCGTGCCTGCTGCCCATACTGCTGGTCGGTCAGGGTTGGCCGAGCGTCAGGATCGTCCGAGGGAGGGTTCCACTCTCGCTCTGCGGCAGCGGCCACGCGGATGAAGTCCAGGAAGATTGCCAGGACTTCCTGGCTGTTGTGACACGCCGCCGCACCGGCCGCCGTCAGCCCAATCGTCGTGCTGTTCTGGGGCACTGTGCTGGCGCTGAAACCCGTAGTGAACCCGGAGGGAACCTGTCGGAGGACGTCGATAACGTCCGAGTCGTGCCTGGCGTCCCAGCTCCGGTCGAGTTCCGCGAAGGTCGGCCATCTGAAGTTCGTGTAGGCAAGGTCCCAGATGGTCTGCAGCAGCGCGCAGCCCTCTCCCGGCGGCGCCTCGGGCAAGGTCATGACACTAATCTTGCCAGCAGCTGCCAGCGGTCATGCTTTCTCTGGACTGGATACGATTGTCGGCCTAGCGGCTGGGTGAGCAGATGCCGCCTTGACCCGGTTGCCAGCAGGGCCAGGACCCAGGCTGTCTCATACTCCTTCGCGATGACCTGCAACATTCCAGTCTGTCTCTGTGAGACGGCCGGCCGAGTAGGGTCGGTGGCGCCTCGAACCTGGATGGCAATGCGCCGTGCCGGGCCGCGCCGATCGCTCAGTCTCCCGCGAGCTGCGCCCGCTGGACGATCAAGGGCTCGGTCCTGCCCTGCTTGCTGGCGGATTCACGCGGCAGGCCGCGTACCTGGATGAGGTAGACACGCGCACCCGGCAGGTCAAGGTATGGCGGATAGGCGTTGCCCGGACCATCGCTCGGAAGCTGCAGAGGACGCGTCGTCAGATTGATGACGACCAGATGGGCTGCGGACTTGCCGTGGTCGTTAGCGTACTGCAGCGCCTGGGTCACTCCACTGGCGAGATGGCCGATGTCGCGGTTATCGCCGTCGTAGACCTTAAGCTCGCAGACCAGCGGATCGTCACTTTCCAGACCAGCGAGCACATCGGATCGACCTGAGGGAGAGCGCAGCTGCGAGTAGGGCATGTCGAAGCCCTCACGGAAGAGAAACTCCCGCAGATGCCGGTCGTAGACGTCTTCGCCCTGCCGCGTGTTGGCCTGGAACTCGGCATACAGGCGCTCTTGGTCAAACCACTCGACCTGCCGCACGTACCGCTCCAGCGCGTACAGGACGCTGGAGCCGTCGCCTATCTGCTCATCCAGATAGTCGAACAAGGGACGGACGACCTGTTCAGCGAAGTCGCGAGCCATAGCGTCGTATTTGGTCTCGGAGGAGAAGACGGAGAGAAACCGAATAATGTCCTGGTCGCTTGCGCTGATGTGACGCAGCAGATCCCAGACGAAGATGGCACGACCAGCCTCTGTCTTGGTCGGCCACTCCCACAGCCCTCGATGGCCTAGGCCGGAGGCCCACTCGTCGTAACTCGGGACGGTCTCTGTGAGCCGTGCCTCTTCCAGAATGTAGGCAAGGGAGGGCTGGCTAGAGATCCAGTCGACAACAAGGTCGATCTCGTGAGCGATCCGAGGACCGTCAGCGGTATACAGAGCCCTGTACCGGTTACGGAGCTTCACCTGCAGATCCTGCCGCCATCTCATCAAGATCTCCCTTTGAATACGTCACCCAGGGCTTCAATGGCGGCCTGCATCTGCGCGGCGGCTACCTGAATCGAGCCAGTCTGGTCTACCAGGCGAATCCCGACTCGGCAGCACGGACAGATCACCATCGACCCCGACACAATCTCAGCCATGATCACCCATACGAGATAGCCGCAGACGGGACACGGGACGTCCAACGTGTGAGTCATGAACTCCCGGCTGAGGCTCGCCATCTCATTAGCGGACCCTATGGCCCAATCGCCCCGAAGGCGACGGCATCGGACAGAACTCCAGGCTCAAGTTTCCCGAACTCAGCCCGCGGCACCTTCATGTAGGACCACTGCACATCGGTCAGAAGGGTGGCGTTCTCGCACCAGATCGTCGCCGCCCTGTCCTTGTGGGCGACGTCGATGTTCTCCTGTCCCTTCGTCTCGATCACGTAATGGCGGCCATCCTGATCAACCGCCACGAAGTCCGGTTCGTAGTAGCGCAGGTTGGTAGCGCTGTCGGTGTACTCGATGGCGAAGCCGAAGCGCCGGGGCAGCTTGGCGAACGACTTCACGTCGTAGGCGTCTTGCAAGAAGTGGGCGAACTGCCGTTCAAACTCGTTGTCCGCCGCCACGAGGTTGAAGACAGTCTTGCCGGCCTCGAAGGTCGGCCGGGAGAAGGGGAAGGGCTCGGTCTCGGAGAGCGGGCGGCCGGGGTGCTCCAGTGTCGGCGCCAATTCCTCAACGACCAGGGCCCTTAGCACCGTGGCGAAGGTCTTTACAGTCACATACTGAGCGACACTGGTGGCGATGGCTCGGATGATCGCCCTGTCGGTCAGATCGACCGTCTCGCCGAAGGCCCGCTCCCGGAGGAATTCCCTAACCTTGGGGACGAGTGCGGCGAACTGCGACGGCAGCTTGACGTCCTGGGCGATCCGCTTGGCGTAGTAGGAGATAACCTCCTCGGCCGTCTGCGGCTCCGGGATGGTGTAGTCGCGCTCGACCAGCTTCTGCAGGCTGATGATGTCGACACCCTCGTAGTGGAACTGCTGGGCGGCCGCGTCCCCTTTATTCTTGGGCAGCCGAGGGCAGACCAGTTTCGAGACGTCGATGGCGGCGATCTCTTCGGCCAGCGTCTTCTTACGGGCCAGGATCGGGCTGAGGACGGGGACGGTGATGTCGTGGTCAAGCTTGTTCTCATCGGGAGCGATGGTCGTGATGACCACTGGCTCTTTAAGGTCGAAAGAGTCGAGGGTGATGTCCTCGTCCTTTTCGAGCTGCTCGACAAACTTCAGGAACGCCGGGCTCCCGATCACGTCCACCCGCTCGACATAGGAGGTGTAGTCGGCACCGAACATCAGCCGCAAACCCCTGCCGATGGCCTGCTCGGGCAGGATGTTGGCCTTGGCGTTGAAAGGGCGTAGGCCGACGACGACGGTCACGTTCTGGACGTCCCAGCCTTCGCGAAGCATCAGGACGCTGACAATGGCGTTGACCGGACTCTCGCCCTCATCGACCCGGCGGGCAACTGAGCGAGCGGCATCGAGATCCCGCTTGGATACCTCACCGCTACGGTCGGTGTGGATGACCAGCAGCCGCTGCTTCCGTCGTCAGTCGCCCCGAACTCGGCCGGATACTTGACCCGGAGGTAGTCGCCAACATCGTCGGCTTCAGCGGTGCTGTTGAGCATGACGAAGAAGACCGGCTTCTTATTGAGCGGCTTGAGCTGCTCTCGGTACTCCTTCCAGCGCTCGACACCCGCAAGCTCTACTCTCCCATGGGTTGTCTAGCGAGAGTTCAGGTACAAAGGTGGGAACGGTGAGCCAGGGCGAGTGGTGTCTTCAGCGCATGCCAGCTCGCAACGCGCCGTCGAGGCACGTGTGACTAGTCCGCACTCAGCGGCCGCCAGCGCCGCGGGCTACCAATACCAGACCTGGTGGAGTCTTCTCGCCATGCTGCGTACCGGCCCGGATCGTCCGGATGCCACTCTCAGCATCGAGATGCACGATGACGTTGCCTGGGAGGAGAGCGGCTCCCCGACAGACCTGCTTCAGACGAAGCACCACCAAGTCTCGAACCGCACGCTGAATGACATGGGTGACGACATCTGGAGAACGCTTCAGGTTTGGCTGGACACCGCGATGCCAAGCGATCCAGCTGGCCCGCTCCTCCACCTCGTGTCCACGGATGATGCCCCCGTGTCCTCAGCGGTGTACGCCCTGCGGCCTCGATCCCGCGACGTCCCAGCGGCTATTGCAAAACTGACGAAGGCGGCTCAGGACTCGACGTCGACAACCACCCGCAGGGCTCGGCAGCAGTTCTTGGGCTTGGGCGATGCGGGAAGGCAGGCGTTTGTCGAGAGGATCTCCGTACTTGATCAAGAGCCGTATCTGGAAGATGTCGATGCGCGCGTAAGACGCGAACTGATCTGGGTGCTGCCGAAGGGCCACGAGGACCTCTTCATGGAGCTCTTGTGGGGATGGTGGGATGCCCAGGCGGTCGGGATGCTCCGCGGCAAACGCCCTGGCGTCAGCGTGGCAGAGGTTTCTCAGAAGCTGGACGATCTCAGAGACCAGTTCACGCAGGATCGTTTGCCGACCCTTGTGGACCTGAGCGATGTCGACGTGGAGAGCGTCTTCGCTTCCTACAAGGACCGACCATTCGTCGCCCAGCTGGGTTGGATCAATTGGCCACCTTTGAACCTTCAGAAGGCTGTCATCGACTTCTTTCGCGCGTACACGCAAACAGCACGTTGGGTTACGGAGGACCTCATCGGCCTTGACGAGCTTCAACGCTTCGAAGACGAGCTGGTGGACGAGTGGCAGCGCGAGTTTGAGTTCATGCAGATTGAACTTGGAGACAGTGCCACTGAGGAGGAGAAGCAGCGCGCTGGAGTGGCGCTATTGCGTGCCCTCCTCGAAGCAACTGAAATACGCGTGCGTGACCGTTACGACGACCCCTTCTTCGCCAGAGGCAAACGTCATGAGTTGGCGGATGGGGGCCGCCTGGGCTGGCACCTCGACTTTGAGGAACGCCTGCGGCTGCTTCTGATGCCCAGATGACCAATCCGCGTCTCGCGCGGTCTTCTGGGGCTGGCATTATGTCGGGACATGACGGAGTGGTCGGCTCGGTCCAAGATCCCAGCGGCATTGCTGAACCCAGCGGTCCTGGCCGCGGTGGTCGCTGCCGGAGCCGGAGGATATGAGCGGGAGACGCACATCCCTATGCCGTGGTCTTTGTCGTTCGTCATCGCGCCACTCGCGCTGCATCGAGGAACGCGCGAGGCTCTGCCCTCCACGCTTGCGACGCATCTCGGCGCCTGGGTGTCTCGTAATCCGGTTCTCCGTGCTGGTATGCCTCTCCGCGCCCGGGCTTTGGTCGAGCCGGTGCGTGAAGGTGTTCGGTTCGGCCTTCGGCATGGGCTGCTGACAGCGGAAGATGGCGGAGCTCTCCGGCAGGGCACCGCTGGTCCTCTCCCTCCAGATATTGGAGACCTGCGGGACATTCTTCGGAAAGCTACCTTCGCGGGTCGTTGGGTTAGCCGGATGGAACAGCCGGGAACTGTGTTCGCCCTCTTCGGAATCACCGTCTAAGCCGATGCAACTTCTCTTCCTCGCCGTCTACTCGGCAACTGGGGAGCGCCGCGATATTCGCTTCGTCCCAGGACAGCTGAACGTTGTGACCGGTGCGTCGGCGACCGGTAAGAGCGCCTTGCTGGACATGCTCGAATACTGTCTGGGCCGGGACCGCATCATGATGCCCGTCGGGCCGATAACCGCGACTGTTTCGTGGTACGCGGCACTGTTTCAGCTGCCTGATGGCGGTCGCGCCTTCGTGGCACGACCCGCACCTCCCGGTGGTCAGGCCTCGTCCCAACGGGCGATGCTGGAGTTCGGGGCGAACCTGGAACTTCTTCCCTACACGGCCTTGTCCGCCAACATCGATACCAACGCTCTGCGCGAGCAACTCGGACGGCGTGTTGGTATTGACGAGAACCTCCATCAACCGCCAGAGGGTGCCTCGCGGCAGCCGCTCGAGGCGAATTTGGGTCATGCGACCCTGCTGTGTCTTCAACGTCAGGACGAGATCGCGAGCAGAACGCTTCTGTTCCACAGACAGGGTGAGGTCGGAATAGAGCAGGCGCTGAAGGACACGCTGCCGTACTTCCTCGGCGCCGTCCCTCGCGACCAGGCTCTGAAGCGCGCCCGGCTGAGGGAAGCTCGCCGCGACCTTGCTCGAATCACTACCGCCCTGACTAGCGCAGAACGCTCTGGCCAAGCAGTAGAGGCCCAGCTCAGCGCCTTGTTGTCAGAGGCGTACGCCGTGGGCCTCACGCCGACGGGCACTGCCGAGAACCGAGCCGACGCAGTCAGGTTGTTGGAGCAGGTCGCGTCTCCGATCGCCGTGGTGGCGATCGACAGCCAGGCCGATGGGAAGGTCAGCGACGTCATAGCTAGACGCCGCGAGCTCGAGCGTCAGCAGATACGGCTTCGCGATTCCCTTCGCGGGATTGCAAAGGAGCGGGAGCTCCTGCTGCAAACATCGGACGAAGAGAGCGACTATCGCCGAGCCGTCGAGGGCCAAGTCGGCAGATTGACCAGTCTCAACCTTCTGCCAGCCAGTGGCGATTCGTCTGCGGGGAACTCCGGTGCGCCGGCCGCTGCCGATGATGTGTGTCCTCTCTGTAGCTCGCAGCTTGCAGAGTCCGATGCGACCGTCCGCCAGATGCGCGACAGCCTGGAGGAGCTGCAGCGCCAGCTGGTCGACATCGACGAGGCTCAGCCCGCCCGCCGCTTGGCACTCAGCAATCTCGACGAGCGCGCAGGGGACCTCCGGGAGCAACTGCGCGCGATCGACGCCGCCTTGCGTGCCCTAACCGAGGGCGACGACCAGACCGACGCAGTCGCCGGTGAGGAACGTCGCGCATTCACCCGTGGCCGGATCAGCGCGATACTGACGACCCTCAGCCGAACCGACGACGTCGCATTGCAGGAGCTGAGGCTTCGCAGGGATGCAGCCACTCGAACAGTTGAAGCGCTCGAGGCTGAGCTGGACGACGCTGAGGAGCGCATGCAGCTTGACTCGCGTCTCCTCTCGGTAGGCACTGACATGACGCGCTGGTCCCAGAACCTGGAGCTGGAGCATGGTGAAGGCGTACGCCTCGACATCAATCGTCTTACCGTAGTGACCGAGACCGCCCAGGGCCCGGCGCCTCTCTGGCGGATCGGGAGTGCAGAGAACTGGATTGGCGCCCACCTGGTCACTCACCTGGCGCTGCACCGCTACTTCGTCAACCACGTGAGGCCTGTACCGCGAATCGTGATGTTCGATCAGCCCACGCAGGCGTACTACCCATCTGAGGTCGAAAAACAGGCGGGAGTGCCGCACAGGGATAGCGATAGGGAAGCGGTGCGGAGGATGTTCCGGCTTCTCTACGACATCGCTACCGAACTGAATCCGGGTCTACAGATCATCGTCTGCGACCACGCAAACCTGCCCGAGGACTGGTTCCGTGGCTCGGTGCTCCACAACTGGCGGGATGGTGAGGCACTGATACCGGCGTCGTGGATTACGGGCGATGCACGGTGAACCATACGGATGAGCCCCACTCCGGGTCGCTGCTCCAGCAGGTGTCTGCGCGACACCTCAGCGCCGCTGTGGATTCGGATGCGGACCAAGACCTTACGCGTGCGGCCCAGGGACGCCCAGAGCTGAGCTGTGGTGTCGGATTGCGTCGAGCCTGTTCGTAGCCAGAGCGAGAGATCGGCAACGGCCCAATCAACCGCACTCGAGGAGAGCATCATGACCGCTACCTACACCTTCGACGTCTTTTCAAGCCTTGACGGTTTCGCCTCGACCAGTGGCGGCGACTGGGGCGGCTACTGGGGCAAGCAGGGCCCCGAGCTGCTCGACCACCGCCTCGCCCTGTACAGCAAGGAGCAGCGGATGGTCTTCGGGGCCAATACGTACCGCGCGTTCGCGCAGATGGTGGCCTCGAGCACCGAGGACTCCGACGTGTTTGACCCATGGGTCACCCGGATGCGGAGCCTGCCGGCAACAGTGGTTTCGACGACCCTCGAAGGACCCCTCGACTGGCCGGACGCGACGGTTGCGAGTGGTGACGCCATCGACGTCATCGCCCGCCTCAAGGAGGAGTCCGATGTGCCGTTGCGCTCGCACGGCAGCCTGTCGATGAACCGGGCGCTGATGGCCGCCGGTCTGGTCGACCGCGTCCAGGTGACGATCTTCCCCGTCATCACCGGTCAAACCGGAGACGAGCCAGTCTTCAAGGGTGCGGCTGACTTCGACCTCGAGCTGATCGAGAGCAGGACGCTCGACGGCCGCATCCAAGAACTCATCTACCGGCCCACGCTGCATGTCTGAGTCCGTCCAGGCACACATCCGGTCAAGCAGCCGAACCTGACCCGGAAGTCGCGATGCAGTCACCATGATCGTCCGCTACTGGTTTGCCCATGATAGGCGGCGCATGGGGTGGACAGAGGCGTACCGGGAAGACTGCGCACCATACCTAAGCTGCACTGATGGACTGAAACGCACTCGGTGGTCACAGGGAATCCGACTCATAATCCGCCGGCCCATCGCTGCATAGCTGCGACATTGCGCCGGGACGGTGCGCCAGGACCGCGGCACCTCGAAGATGTGTTGCCTGATCACGGACGTCGGCATCCGCGGCCAGGTCTACGGCTGGTCTATGGCCGGTACATGATAGGTCTATCCGAGGTCGATGGCAGGCTCATCCGGCGCGGTCACTGCTTTGGCTGCCAGGTTGCAAGACGCTCACCAACTATGACGGGCGTGGCCTTGGCCGTCGGGCATGCAAAGCGAGAGGGTATGTTCTCGGGCGAGCGGTTGGCATGCACACGCGATCACGTGAACGCGCTTAGCGCGGTCGTTGCCGTCACTGGAGCCAGTACTACCGGCCGTGGAGTCGGCACCTTCGAGGCCCCTCGGCCCAATCAGCGACACCACCCTAACGGTTAGGGGGTCAGCACCAACTCAGCACGCTATCGGGAACTGGCGGGAACCAACCAGGAATAACGGGCAAACAGCCAACCGCCGGGAACCGGAGTTCACGGGCCCTTTCAAGATCCGCACCAGCGCCATGACCTGCGCTTATTACCGCACGTCAAGCCCCGTGACGGCCCTACCGATGATCATGCGCTGGATCTCCGACGTGCCCTCGAAAATCGTGAAGATCTTCGCGTCCCGGTGCCACCGCTCGACCGGATACTCGCGGGTGTAGCCGTTGCCGCCCAGTATCTGGATTGCCTGCTCCGTCACCCGCACCGCGGTCTCCCCCGCGACCAGCTTGGAGATCGAGCCCTCAGCATGCTCGAACGGCAGCCCGTTCCTGGCCATCCAGGCGGCGCGCCAGGTGAGCAGCCGAGCCGCGTCCACTGACGCCTGCATGTCGGCGAGCATGAATGCCACGCCCTGGTTCTGACCGATCGGGCGGCCGAACTGGACCCGCTGCGTCGAGTACTCGGCCGCGAACTCAAGCGCCGCCCTGGCGACGCCGACGGCCATCGCGGCCACGCTCGGCCTAGACCGCTCGAACGTCTTCATCGCGGCCTGCTCGCCTGCGCTGCCTCCGCTGGCGATTCGCGCCAGCCGGGCATCCAGTCGCTCCTTGCCGCCCACCAGGCATCTGCCGGGAACTCGCACGTCGTCGAGGACGACCTCCGCCGTGTGCGAGGCGCGGATGCCGTGCTTGCGGAACTTCTGCCCTTGCGACAGCCCAGGCGTTCCGGGCGGCACGATAAAGGTTGCCTGGCCGCGGCTGCCCAGGGCCGGATCGACCGACGCCACCACTACGTGAACGTCAGCGATGCCGCCGTTGGTCGCCCAGGTCTTAGTCCCGTTCAGCACCCATTCGTCAGTTGCCTCGTGGTACACAGCCCGAGTTCGAATCGCACCGACGTCGCTCCCTGCGTTCGGTTCAGACGAGCAGAACGCCCCCAGCTTCACATCGCCAGGGCTGCCGAACATCTGCGGGAGCCACTCGCCGATCTGCTCCTCCGTGCCGTTGCTCGCGACCGCAACCGCGGCAAGACCCGAGCCGCCCAGTGAGAGGCCGATGCCGGCATCGCCCCAGAACAGCTCCTCGAACGCCACCACCATGCCGAGGCCGGAGGGATCCAGCCACTGAGTCGCGAAGAAGTCGAGCGAGTACAAGCCGATCTTGGCCGCCTCCTCGATGATCGGCCAGGGCGTCTCCTCCCGCTCATCCCACTCCGCAGCGGCCGGACGCATGACGTCGCGCGCGAACTCGTGCAGCCAGTCCCTGGTCTGCCGGACGTCATCGGACAATGCGAGCGAGAATCCGGCTGCGGTCTGGTCGGGGCTACTCATGTCGCTCCCTCATTAGTCGCCTAGCCGCTTAAGTTACTTCCCAGTAATAGGCAACTATATGCAGCACGGTGAGCGACGTGCTACTGCAGTTTCAGGCCAAAATCCGCGCTTCCCCACAGGACGGCCAATGCCGGCCGGCCCCGGCCAACCGACCGAGCGCGTTTTATAGCTTCTATCCGCTTTCGCGCAGACATCGGAGTGTGCGTGGGCTGGATGAAGGACGCCCAGGATGCCTGCCATGATGATCAGACCCAGGTTGCGAGAGGAAGCCGATCCGGATGGACCTTGCCAGCTATCAACACCTCAAGCTCGAGCGGTTGCCCGGCGGCGTCA
>Ga0335074_10005208_pt1 | contig 17982 bp, 17 predicted proteins | sample Lox_Sample_23_FD_206715 | JGI IMG/M metagenome (GOLD analysis project Ga0335074, IMG submission 206715) | Soil microbial communities from Loxahatchee National Wildlife Refuge, Florida, United States - Lox_Sample_2.3 | ecosystem: Environmental > Terrestrial > Soil > Wetlands | place: USA... | reverse complement strand
ACGACGCCACAGGGGGCATCCTTCTCCGGGCCCGACGGCGGTCATCTTCGTCAGATGGTCGCTCGGGCGATGCTCCCTGATGGAGCCGTCCCGGAGATCGACAACACCGGTGGGCGTGTTCAGCAGCCACGGATCAGCGTCGAATACGCTTGACGGCCGGACGTGCCGCCGATCGGAGCGGGCCAGCTTCTCGACGGCGGAAACCGTCTTGGCGCTGCGCAGATCGCGTGCCAGCCGGTCGCCATTCTTGTTGAGCGTAAGCGCCTCGGTCGCCGCCTCGCGGCATATCACGCGGATGGCATCATAGACGTGCAGGAGCTCGTCCTCTGCCCAACGGGTGCCATCCCAACGCAACCATTGCCCCCAAGCCGGCACGTACAGCATCGCTCCGTCGTGCCGTTCTGAGAAACGAATGGCGAGAGCATCTTCCGAGAGTTCCTCTGGGGTAGGCGGTGCCAGCGACCAGTTAGGACCTGGCGGCGGTATCCGTTCGCGACGCGATGCATTTGGTGCATCGAGGGGAGGGCTCATGCCGCTGCCCTCCCTTCCTCGGGGTAGAGCGCGTCACTCGCGGCGCTGATTGCGTCGGCACGCGTGAGACCCATGTGCAGCGCTACAGTCTGCACCGTGACCACGACGGCGTGCTCCGGCGTATCGGTGTCAGCCAAGTGGTGCGCGAGAATCGCCAGCGTCTCGCGCGCGTCGTTGGCGTCGGCCTGCGCCATTCGACGGCGCTCGTTCTGATAGCATTCGCGAAGCCACCAGAACGCCCGGGCGAAGGAAGGGTCGATAGGACCGCGGCCGGCTGCTCGACCCGACAGTTCTGCAGCGCCAGACTCAAAGTGCTGGCGGCGTGCCTCGTCGAGCTCGTCCTCGGTCACGCCGTCCCGCGCCCACCGAATGGCGATTCGTTCGGCGCGGCGATACATCTCGGGATCGTCGCCGAGGCGCCAGTAGATCGGCATCCCCGGCGGCCGGGGCTGTGCGCTCAGTGCGTTGCGGGCCATTGGAGTGCTCCCGCGAATGGAACACCCCTGGTCGTCAAGGCCCGATGGGTGGATGGACGGAAAACGCGGTGGATTTCAGCAGTTTCGACGGAAATACCGTCAGAAACCGCTTGCAAGGCAGGCGGTTCTCTGGTAGTCACGATTACCTCTTTTATCTCTGGAAACACTGCGGGCGCCGACTGCGAATCGGCGCCCGATTTCTTTTCGGCTGCGGGGAATTGCGTACGCGCGGAAACCCCGGAAGCCGGCGGCTCCGGGGTCACTCCGAGCGGGGCGACGTCTCGATTAGCGCTCGCAGCGAGCGCACGGTGATCACCGATTTCCGCGCGCTGATGCGCCGGATGTCGAGACGATCTCGCTGCCGCCACAGTGTGCTGCGCGACAGCCCTGTCAGGCGGGTGGCCTCGCGGTATGAGACGGTCAGACGGTCGTCGTCCGACGAAAAGAAAAGGGAATCGTCAGGCACAGAGTCCTCCTGCCGCCCGACAGGGCGGTGTTCACCAGATTGGCTTCGGGAGGGCCTCCGCGCCATTGCGGCTGCCGATGATCCAATACTCGGATCATGAGTAAACTGACACAACGCGGGGAGATTCGCAAGAGGAAAGTTCTGTCCGCGGGAAAGAATCAGCCTACGCGTCACTCGCAACCTTGCGAATCGGCCGCGAGGCGAACGCTGCCCACTCCCCCATCATCTCCCGGCGCCGGTCGAAGAAGTCGCCGCGCTGATAAGCTGCTTCCGTCTTGTCTTTGTTGGTGTGGGCGAGCGCTGCTTCGGCGATCTCTCGGGGATAATTCGTCGCCTCCGCGCACCAGTCGCGGAACGTGCTGCGGAAGCCATGGACGGTGATGTCGTTCCGGCCCATGCGATCGAGCAACGCTGCCATCGCCATGTTCGTCAGCGGCTTCCGCGGCTTGCCAGGGAACACATAGCCGTCCTGCCGGCGGAACGGCGCCATCGTGTCCAGTACGCCCAGGGCAGCGTCGGTGAGCGGCACACGGTGTTCGCGGTGCGCCTTCATCCTGTCCGGGTTGTCGCGGTCGATCTCGCGCCACTGTGCGCCGATCACCTCGCCGGTGCGGGCCGCCGTCAGGATCGCGAATCGGAGCGCCATGGCGGCAACGCCCTCCTGCCCGGCGAGCTCCTGCCAGAACGTGGGCATGTCTCGCCATGGCAGGGCAGCATGATGCTCGACACGCTGCACCCGGCTTGTCGGCGGCAATAGCTTGGCGACATGGCCACGCCAGCGCGCGGGGTTGTCTCCGTTCCGCCAGCCGCGCGCAGAAGCGTAATCGAGGATCGCCTCGATCCGCCCGCGCAACCGAGAAGCCGTTTCCGGCTTCGCTGTCCAAATGGGTTCCAGAACCTTGATGATCGCGCCTGTGTCGATCGACGACACAGCCAACTTGCCCAGCATCGGCACGGCGTAGGTATCGAGGGTATTGCGCCACTGCTGGCGGTGCTTGGGGTTGCGCCAACTGGCTTCGTGCGCGGCGAGGTATTGGTCTGCCACCTCGCGGAACGTGATGCCGCCCGCCGCGGCCTGGTCGGCACGGCGCCGGTCGATCGGGTCGATCCCCTGTAGCAGCAGCTTGCGCGCCTGGTAGGCGAGATCGCGAGCTTCCGCCAGCGACACGTCATCGACCGGCCCGAACCCCATTGCCCGCGCCCTGCCGCGGAGCATGTAGCGGAACACCCAGGACCGGTGGTACTCCGGCTCCCCGTCCGGCCGCTTGGGTTCGGTGCGGCGAACCTGTAACCACAGCCCGCCCCCATCACCGTACCGGCCGGGCTTCTTCTGGTTCTTGACCTCGACTGCCTTGAGCTTCCCGCGCATGATTCGTTCCGCCTGCCCGATCGTTTCCGGCAATGGGCGATTCTCTCCGCCCAACCCAGCCCACAAATAGCAGTGTACAAACCAGCCCACAAATGGTTGTGGGCTGGCCTGACACAACGTGGAATGTATGGACACAGCGTAATGCTCGAAAGGCGGCCTAGAACCGATGCTTTTGGCCTATCGTGACGCATCGTGAAACGACTGGTTGACGGAGACTCCCTCCGCCACGACACACGGATTTCTGCGCCTTTCAGAGTCGCTGGCCACCTTTCCCCTCTTCTGTCGCCCAATCATCGCGCGGATGAGGGCGAACGGGACGGTCAATAGAACAGCCGCTTAAGCTTTGGCGCGGTGCGCACGAATTACCGGCCCGATAACGTTACTTTAACTTCGAAATAACGTCGCACCTGCATTCAGGCGTGCCGCCCGAACCGAGGGGACACCCCAAGGTTGGTCGTGGCAAAGGGCGCAGTCGACCATCCTCCCTCCTGTGCCGGCTGCGCCGCTCACCTGCTGGGGCACGGAGGCGAACATGCAGCCTCGATATCAGGACAGCATTTGCGTAACCCATACGGCGTTCATCATCCCGGCATCCTGGATACTGCTGCTCATTTTAACGGCCCTGCCATCACACGGGGCAGGGGCTCAGGGCGCCGAGATCGCCTCCCAGGAACAGGTGGACCAGCAAATCACATCCTTGCTCGGGCAGATTGAAACGTTGGTCGACGAAGGACACCGCGGTAATGCAGCCGAACTACTCCCCCGCGCGCTAATTCTCTCGGGTTCCGCCTCACCCGCCGGGCGGCGAATGATGATGGACTTCCCGAACACCCTGAAGAAGCGCGCCGAAGCAGAGCACGCGGCAGGTCACGAGGACGTCAGCGCTCGGTTCGAGGTCTTGTCGGAAGTGGCGTCTTCGGTCATCAGCTTGCAACAGGGGCCGAATGCGTATTCCCCACTGTCTGCCGACGTCGGACCTCGGATCGACACAAACCATGCGGTAGGCCCGGTTATGCGGCAAGCCGTTGCAGGTGCTACCGGGAACCCTGATAAGGTGGCCACGGGAACCCCTGGTCCTGCGCCAAGCTCATCAGCGCCAGAGACGTCTCGAAATACCGTTGCTCCCGCAATACAACTGGATGCCCATAACGCGCCAGTAGAGCTCTCAGCGAACAGCGTGGATACCTCCACAACCACCGGGCCGTCCTCGCCTCAGGCACCAGGCAGCACCCGGCAATCGTCGCCCACAAAATCCACAAGCTGGCCTGAAGCGCAGCCGAACGCTCCTCGAACCGACCAAGCGTCGAGGAGCGCCGAACCTGCCAGAATCGTGACGCTAGAGCCCACTTCGCCAACCGACAGGATGTCGGCTGGCGAGCATGTCCAAGCAAGCGGACCGCCCCCCACGCCCCAACTGTCGCCCTCGATGATTGAGACGATGCTCAAGCAAGGCGAGGCGAGGCTATCGATCGGAGACATCTCGGCAGCCCGACTTCTGTTTACCCGTGCCGTCGAAGCGGGAAACGGCAAGGCAGCGAGCGAACTGGGAGATACCTACAATCCGATCTTTCTTGCCAAGCGCGGGGTGTTGGGCCTGCAGGGCGATGCGGAGTCGGCACGAGCCTGGTACCGCAAAGCGCTCGCCCTTGGGGAGCCGCAGGCGGGCCGGCGCCTCGTCGATCTTGGCGGAGGCGCACAGACCGAGGCGATGGGCTCCGTGAACGAGCGATAAGCAGCGATATCGCCTAATCTTTACTGTGTCATGGAGTTCTGTGTTGTGTCGACCACCACCGCCTTCAACAACTCCAGCCCATCGTTCTTCGAACTATTCACCCGCCGATCCACCGGCCAGACCTCAGCAGACGGCCGCAGGCATGACAAGGGCCGCCCCTCGCGGAGCGGCCCAGAATATTGGAACTCACTGTCCTAACTGGACCACTACGTGACCGCTGCTGTCACGCTCTGCCGCGTGCTCCTGATGATGCGCGTTGTGCCAGTTTTCGTGTGCCGCTGCCTGATCCTGCGCAGCAACTCCGTAATTTCCTGCTGCTGCGTTCGCGCGAGCGGCTGACATATCCTGCCGGGCTGCCGCACGGTCCCGGTCGGCCTGGTACTGATGGGCGCCGGCGTCGTTGCCGGGGGCGGTGACGATCACTTGCGCGACCGCTGGTGTGCCCGCAAGCATCGCCGCCAGACCAACAATTGAGGTTATCCGCATAGTGGGGCTCCTTAAGAATTCTTCAGTCCAAACGCATACGGTTGGGCGTGTTTCTGGCCGCCAAATGTTCGGATCGTGGCAGCAGCACGCATCGCGTGCTTGTGTTGGCCACATGGGAAGGCCAGCGCACCGGCTGCGATGCCGCACTCGCATCCAGAGCTTACGAGATGAACGGCTTTCGGACCCAAGGTCGCTGCGCCATGTGGGGCGACGTAGAGGGATGGCTGGCCGGGATGGGGCGCATCTATTACCCCGCCAGCGCCTTTGCCGCCGGCGGTTGTCTCCGCTTAGCCTTGCGCACCAGCAGGATCAGCCCGTCGCCATCGAAGTACGTGCCTGGTGGGGCCGTCTTCACCTTGGCTACGGTCGCGGGGTCGCTCGTTTCGAGCGTAAGATCTTCTGTCCCATCGTCCTAGCCCGCAATGTCGCGTGACGCCAGAGGCTCAGCACTCGACCTGAGGTAGCCGCCTGATTGCCTCATTCATACGCAGCAAACTGCCCGGCACGCCACCGCAGGGCAGCGGAGAGACCCTCGCTGCGGCGGATCGAATCGAAGCGGTCGGCTTCCGGCGAGCCGAGGGCGTCCATGATCGCGGATGCCTCCGCGCCGTATATGATCGCGTTGCGCAATCCCATCGTCTCGAAGGCCTGATTGATGGCGCGCTTGTTCCACTTCAGGCAGTCCACGGATACGCGCGACATGCGTCTGGCGATCTTTGTCACCTCGTCATGCAGCGTCGCCTTCGGAAACACCTTGTCCACCAGGCCGAGCCGCAATGCTTCCTCGCTGCCGATCGTATCGCCGGTGTAGATCAAGGAGCGGCAGCGTTGGCCGATCAGCCAGGGCATGATCATCGTCGCGATGCCGGTGGAAAACCTCGCCTCGATCGCAGCGAAGCTCGATGTGTCCGAGCAGTAGCGGATGTCGCAGCACATCGCGAATTCCAGGGCGCCGGCATAGCAGTACCCGTCGATCATCGCGATGACCGGTTTGGAGCAGTCCCACACGGAATAGGTGAATTTTATATCCTTCTGCATGCGCGCACGCCATTCCGCCAGCGAGCGCTTCGGTGTTTCCGCCGATTCCTTGATGTCGTAGCCCGACGAGAATGCCTTGCCGCCGGCGCCCGACACCACCAGGACGCGCACCTCGGGATCGGAGTCGGCTTCGGCAATTGCTGCCATGATCTCGCCAACCAGCGCCTGGCTTAACGCGTTATGGCGTTCCGGACGGTTGAGGGTGATCGAAGCAACACGGTCATTCACTGCGTAGAGCAGCAATTGATAGTTCATGTTCGGGCCTCCGCATCACTGGGCGCTACGAACTCGCGACATCCCGATCGTGCATATCCGTCCCGACAGCCACACGTCACGGCCGGCCTTGTGCCGGCCATCTTGCGCCTTTGCGCACCTCAGCGGGAACCGGCAGGAGATGGCCGGCACAAGGCAGGCGATGACGGGGTGAGGGTGGGATCCCCAGCCTTGCACTAAACCTGGCGCTCGATGATGGACTGCTTGATCGCGGCGATCGCCTTCGCCGGGTTGAGCCCCTTCGGGCAGGTGTCGGTACAGTTCATGATCGTGTGACAGCGATACAACTTGAACGGGTCTTCCAGCGCGTCGAGCCGCTCGCCGGTCGACTCGTCGCGCGAATCAGCGATCCAGCGATACGCCTGCAGCAGCACCGCCGGCCCCAGATAGCGGTCGCTGTTCCACCAGTAGCTCGGGCAGGACGTGGTACAGCAGAAGCACAGGATGCACTCCCACAGCCCGTCCAGCCTGGCGCGCTCCTGCAGGCTCTGCGGCCGTTCGGCATCGGGCGGGGCGGGCGTGTCGGCCTTCAGCCACGGCTCGACGCTGCGGTACTGGGCATAGGCCTGCGACAGGTCAGGGACCAGGTCCTTGATCACCGGCATGTGCGGCAGCGGGGTGATGCGCACAGCGCCGCTCACCTCGTCGATCGGCTTTAGGCAGGCCAACGTGTTGCCGCCGTCGATGTTCATCGCACAGGAGCCGCAGATGCCCTCGCGGCACGATCGGCGGAAGGTCAGCGTCGGATCGACCTCGTTCTTGATCTTGATCAGCGCGTCGAGCACCATCGGGCCGCAGTGGTCGAGGTCGATTTCGTATGTATCGGTCCGGGGGGTCTGCCCGTCATCGGGGTTCCAGCGGTAGATGCGGAACTCGTGCGTCCGCGTGGCATCGGGCGGTGCTTTGAAGGTCTTGCCTTGGGTGATGCGGCTGTTCGCCGGAAGAGTGAAGGTGGCCATTCGGTTTGTCCTTGTTCTCCCCCCGCGCTTTCGGGGGGAAGAGGGTGGTGGTGGCGAAGCCTTTGCTCGGCCCCCTTCCCCCGGCCCCCTCCCGCAAGGGGAGCCGGAGTCGTTAGTACACCCGCTTCTTCGGCGGGAACACCGACACTTCGTTGGTCAGCGTCCGCATTTTGACCGGGCGATAATCGAGGCGCACCTCGCCGCGTTCGTCGCACCAGGCGAGCGTGTGCTTCATCCAGTGCTCGTCGTCGCGCTCAGGATAATCGTCGTGGAAATGGGCGCCGCGGCTTTCGGTGCGCGCATCGGCACCGGCCATCGTGGTCATCGCGTTGCCCATCAGGTTCTGCAGCTCCAGCGCCTCCATCAGGTCGCTGTTCCAGATCAGGCTGCGGTCGGACACCGACATGTCGGCGAGCCCGTCCCACACCTTGTGCATTTTCTCCACACCTTCGCGCATGCTTTTGGTGTTGCGGAACACCGCGGCGTGGGTCTGCATCGTGCGCTGCATCTCCAGCCGCAGCTCGGCGACGCGGGTGCCGCCGGCGGCATGGCGCGTGCGGTCGAAGCGGTCGAGTGAGGCCTCGCCGGCCCGCGGCGGCAGCGGGGGCTGGCCGGCGCCGGGGCGGACGATCTCTGCTGCGCGCCTGGCGGCGGCCCGGCCGAACACGACAAGGTCGGTCAACGAATTGGTGCCGAGGCGGTTGGCCCCGTGCACCGAGACGCAGGCGCATTCGCCCACTGCCATCAGGCCGGGCATGACTGCGTCCGGATCGGTTGGCGTCGGGCGCAGCACCTCGCCGTGATAGTTCGTCGGAATGCCGCCCATGTTGTAGTGCACGGTCGGCAGCACCGGGATCGGCTCCTTGGTAACATCGACGCCGGCAAACACGCGCGCTGTCTCGGAAATGCCGGGCAGTCGCTGATGCAGCAGATCGGCGCCGAGCTGCTCCAGATGCAGCATGATGTGGTCCTTGTGCGGTCCGCAGCCGCGCCCCTCGTTGATCTCGATGGTCATCGATCGCGACACCACGTCGCGTGAGGCAAGGTCCTTCGCGGTTGGCGCGTAACGCTCCATGAAGCGTTCGCCTTCGGAATTGGTCAGATAGCCCCCCTCGCCCCGCGCGCCTTCGGTGATCAGGCAGCCAGCGGGGAAGATCCCGGTCGGGTGGAACTGGACGAATTCCATGTCCTGGCAGGGCAGGCCGGCGCGCAGCACCATGCCGTTGCCATCGCCCGTGCAGATATGCGCGGAGGTGCAGGAGAAATAGGCGCGGCCGTACCCGCCGGTCGCCAGCACCACGATCTGGGCGCGGAAGCGATGCAGCGAGCCGTCCTCCAGGCACCACGCGGTGACGCCGCGACAGACGCCTTCCTGGTCCAGGATCAGATCGAGGGCGAAATACTCGTTGAAGAACTCGACGTCGTGCTTGAGGCTTTGCTGATACAGCGTGTGCAGGATGGCGTGGCCGGTGCGGTCGGCGGCGGCGCAGGCGCGCATCGCCGGCTCCTTGCCATAGTCTGTCATGTGGCCGCCGAACGGGCGCTGGTAGATCTTGCCGTCCTCGGTGCGGCTGAACGGCACGCCGAAATGCTCCAGTTCATACACCGACGGAATTGCTTCACGAACCAGGTATTCGATCGCGTCCTGGTCGCCGAGCCAGTCCGACCCTTTGACGGTGTCGTACATATGCCAGCGCCAATCGTCCTCGCCCATATTGCCGAGCGCGGCGCCGATGCCGCCCTGCGCCGCCACGGTATGGCTGCGGGTCGGGAACACCTTGCTGATGCACGCCGTCTTCAGCCCGGCGGCGCCCATCCCGAGCGTCGCCCGCAGGCCGGAGCCGCCGGCGCCGACCACCACCGTGTCGTACGTATGATCGACGAAACTATAGGCTTGCCGGGACGGCATGGTCATCGCGTCCATGATCGGTCGATCCCTTACAGTCCCAGCTCCAGCGTGGCGGCGAAGCAGAACAGCGCCAGCAGGATGCAGATGACGCGCTGCCCCAGCAGCAGCGTCAGCCGTGCGGGGTTTTGGTGCACGTAGTCCTCGATCACCACGCGCAGGCCGAGCTCCAGATGACGGAAGGTGGCGGCGATCAGGCACAGCATCAGCACCAGCGGCACCGGTGCGTGCAGCCACCCGGCGATGTCGGCGCGGGAGGCGCCCTCCAGCCGGATGGCGGCGCAGATGAACCATAGGGTCAGCGGCACCAGCGCAAGCGCGCTGAGTCGCTGCGACCACCAGTGGCCCGCGCCGGCATGCGCGGCGCCCAGTCCTCGCACCTGCCCAAGTTGGGAGCGGAGGATGTTGATCTGTACGGGCTCTGCGGGATCGGGCATCACCACACCACGAAGCCGATTATCCACACGATCAGGACCACCGCTGAGGTGACTGCCACGACGCCCCAGCCGGTGATCCGATAGACGTGATCGTCGAAGCCGTATCCGGCATCCCAGACCAGATGCCGAATGCCGGTGAACAGATGGAAGATCAGGGCCGCCGCCCACAGAAGCAGCAGCAGCACGCCGAGCCAGGAAGCGAGGAACCCTTGCACCGCGGCGAATGCCGCGTCCGATGTCGCGGCCGCCACCAGCCACCAGGTCAGCAACAGGGTGCCGATCCCCAACCCCACGCCGGTGACGCGGTGGCTGATGGACAGCGCCATGCTGACGGGCCAGCGATAGACCTGGAGATGCGGGGATAGCGGGCGTCGGACAAGCTTTCCGTCGGAGCTGCGTCCCACCATCAGCGCGTCGTGAACGTCGGTCACTTGACCTCCATTCCCCCGGCTGGGGCTGAGATCGTTCGATATCGAGCGATTTCGTTTTTACCCTATGGATCGCAAGGGGGTCAACGCGGCTGCGGATGCGCGGCTGAATTGCTCCTGTCGCATGTGCTGCGCACCTCGGCCAGCACACGGGCCATGTTGCGGCCGACCCGGGTGGTTGCCTCGTTCCAGGCGAACAGGGCGAAGCGGTCGAACTCCGGCAGCGAGGCACCGCCTGGGGCGGTGAAGACCGAGGTGCAAACGAGTGTGGCCGGGTCCGGCATCGTCACCGGCCGCCAGACGAACAGCGCCAGGTCCTTGCCCGGGAGATAGCGGTGCACGCCGAGTGGCGTGAGGGCGTCGGCGGGGGCTTCCAGCCCGGTTTCTTCACGCAATTCGCGTGCGGCGGCTTCGACGGGCGCCTCGCCCGGCTCGGCCAGGCCCTTGGGGATGTCCCAGCGCGGCGAGCGTGTGGCGTGACCGAGCAGCAGCAGGGCTCCGTCCGTGACGATCACGCCGCAACTAATCCGGGGCATGTCAGCCACACTGTCGTGGCCGGCCTTGTGCCGGCCATCTCCACCCGCGTTGGCAGGTCAGCACCAACCGGCATGGGATGGCCGGCACAAGGCCGGCCATGACGAAGTCGAAACCGACCACTCAGGCGGCCACACGCTTTGTCAGCAATCCCTGCGTCACGAAACTTTCGGCGATCTGCACGGCGTTCAGCGCCGCACCTTTGCGCAGATTATCGGACACGCACCAGAACGACAGCCCGTTCGCCACCGTCTGGTCCTTGCGCAGGCGGCTCACGAACACCGCATCCTCGCCGGCCGATTCCAGGGGCGTGATGTAGCCGCCGTCCTCGCGGTGATCGACCAGGGCCACGCCCGGCGCATCGCGCAGCGCGGCGCGTGCCTCGTTCACCGTGACCGGGCGCTCGAACTCGACGGTGACCGCCTCGCCATGGCCGATGAACACCGGCACCCGGACGCAGGTCGCGTGCACAGCGATGTCCGGATCGAGGATCTTCCGGGTCTCGACCGCCATCTTCCACTCTTCCTTGGTCGAGCCGTCCTCCATGAAGCGATCGATATGCGGAATGCAGTTGAAGGCGATCTCCTTGGTGAACTGCTCGGGCGTGCTGGGGTCGTGCACGAATACGGCTTTGGTGTGAGCGAACAGCTCATCCATCCCTTCTTTCCCGGCGCCCGAGACAGACTGGTAGGTGGCGACCACCACGCGCCTGATCCGCCAGCGATCGTGCAACGGCTTCAGTGCCACCACCATCTGGATGGTGCTGCAGTTCGGGTTGGCGATGATGTTGCGCTTTGCGAACTTCGCCAGATGATGCGGGTTCACCTCCGGCACCACCAGCGGCACATCCGGTTCCATACGGAACTGGCTGGTGTTGTCGATCACCACGCAGCCTGCCGCCGCCGCGCGCGGCGCGTGCACGGCCGAGACCGAGGCGCCCGGGCTGAACAGGCCGATGTCCCATCCGTGGAAATCGAACTTGTCCAGGCTTTGCACCTTCAGCACGCGCTGCTCGCCGAAGGAAACTTCCGCACCGGCTGATCGGCCGGACGCGACCGCCGCCACGTCGTCCAGGGGAAAGCGCCGCTCCGCCAGCGTCTTCAGCATCTCGCGCCCGACCGCTCCGGTGGCGCCGACGACCGCGACCCTGTAGCCCATGCTCGTTCTCCTGCTTCCTCCGGCAGCCGGCCGGAACCAGATGGAGTTACAAGCGGGTGGCCGTGCCTGCAAGCAAGGCGACGCCTGAAACCAAGCCGGACAGCCGTGGGCTTGGCCCCCAGGCCGGAAGGACGTGGGTAGCGCCCGGCATCAGTCGGTCGCTAGCCTTTCGCGTACAACAAATGGCGCGCCACCCGGTCCGTTCGCCAGGTACCCGGCTTCCGGCCAACGCGTCAGCACGATAGTGCCCTGGTCCGGCCAGCTCGCGACCTCCAGCGACCCTCCTTGTTGTTCGAGCAGGCGCTCGATCGGCCGTAACGTGCGTCGCCGCGATCCTGGGTCGGCGCCGACGCCGTCGTCGCTGACGCTCACCTGAATCGACGCACCGGACCGTGAGGCCGCCACCAGGACACGGCTGACCAGAGCCTGTGAGCAGGCATGCTGGACCAGATCGGCCAGCACCCGGTGAAACTCGGCACGATCGGCATGGAGCACGAGGTCCGGTTGCACCGCGATCTCCAGCCGAGCCCGCTCTGGCTGGATATCGCCGAGGACCGCGCGGATTTCCTGCCCCACATCGAACGTGGCCGCTCGCGGCGGTGCCGATGTGGCCTCGTTCTCGACGCTTATGGCCCGCGGGGACTCGCGTTTCTGTGCGGGCGCGGGTGGGGACCTGCCGCTGCGGGTGAAGCGGAGCAGGGCGCGGGCACCGGCCAGCCAGGTTGACCGCGACATATGCAACCATATGTGATCGATCCGGCCTCACGCCAGACGGGTGCCACCGGCTTGCGCGGACTTCATGCCGTCGAATGATTTGCCGCCGCGCCGGGATATTCGGGATCATTCACGAACGGGAAAGGTCCCGGAAATTGCTCGACCAAGACGGTGTGCGACACGATTCCATCCGCTGCCGTCCAGCGATGAAGCTGATAGGCCGGCGGCTCGAAGATGAAGGCCCCGGCATCGTGCGGATCGAAGGTCAGCTCCACCTGGTGTGCGACCGAGGGAGCGATCGAGGCGATGGCGTGAGCCACCCGGGCGACCACCGGGCGGTGGACGTGGCCGCAGATGATCCGCTCCACCTGCCGGTGCCGGGCGATCACGCCGGCAAACACCTCGGCGTCCCGCAGGTTGATCCGGTCCATATGGCCGATCCCGCAGGCGAAGGGGGGATGATGCATGGCGATGATGGTCGGCCGGTCCGGCGCCGCCGCCAACGTCTGGTCAAGGAAGCCCAGCCGCTCGGCGCACAGTTCGCCGTGGCCGGCGCCGGGGACAAGCGTGTCCAGCATCACCAGGCGGACCGCATGTCCCTCGGCCGCGTATTGGACGAAACGGGGATCAGCGGTGACGCCCGGCAGATGCGCGAGCCCGCGGCGCAACCCCTCGCGCCTGTCGTGATTACCGGGGATGACAAAGACCGGCATCGGCAGGTGATGGCGCAACATGCCGGCAAGGTTGGCGTATTCGGCATCGAGGCCGCAGTCGGTCAGATCGCCGGTGATTACTACGACGTCCGGGCGTGGCCGGAGGGAAGCGACCGAGCGCAGCGCGCGCTCGGTGAACGCGTTGGTCTCGACCACGCGGTTGGCGGGCTCGCCGACGGGCCGGACATGGAGATCAGTGAGTTGCGCGATGAGCATGGGGATCCGTGAGAGGGGATTGTGAGCGGCGGGCCGTCTCGAAGGCGAAGCGACCCGATCTTGCTCTACTGGGTCGTCGTTGGGAAGCCGAAAGGGCGTTCTACGTCGCCTGCCAGCGACGGCGTTCCCTAGAGGAATGGTGTCAGCATCGAGTCTGGTCTTTCAAGCGAAGCCGTATGTCCTGGCTGCGGCGGCATAGCCGATGCGCCGGCCGGGTGGAACAGGGTGCCGTGCGGCGGCGCGTTCCAGCAGTAGCCGAACATCGTCCGCTAGTCCCGCCTTCATTGCCGCGTCCAGATAGAGCTGCTCCAGCACGTCCTGCTGCGCATGGCTCCCGCCGAGCCGATACATGCCGCCGAGCGCCGGCCGCATCAGCGCCACCGTCCGCGCGTGATCGCCGCTTGCATGTGCCAGCACCGCCTCGCTGACGGGCAACGCATAGCGCCGCACCAACTCGGCGGCGAGCCCCTGACGGGCGCCGAACTCCCGCATGGCTGCGAGCATGCGGGCGCCCGCGGCCACGCGACCGGTGGCGCCAAGCGCCATCATCCAGTGCGGCAGGGTGAACGCGGACTGGCAGTCGCCGATCCGCGCCTCGGCCTTGTCGGCCAGCTCCGTCCACCGCTCGCCGACTTCGACGCCGCGAAGTTGCAAGCGGAACAGCATCGAGGCGGCGTTCTGGACGTCGATGTAGAGATCGGGCTGCGCCTGGGTGAGCGGCGTATCGAGGTTGCGGAAGGCCGCGTCGTAGAGGGCGAGGACGCGGTCGGTCGCGCGTTGCTCCAGGTGGAACAGGGCGGCGTGCCACCAGAGATGGTGGCGGAGATTGTTGGCCCCATCCCACTGAGGAGAGAGCTCGTCGAGCCAGGCGATCCCCTCGGCACGCCGGCCCTGCATCTCCATCACATGCGCCACGCCGTGGGCCGCCCAGAGGTCGGCCGGATCATGCTCGATCGCGGCGCGGCCGGCGGCCTCGGCCTCGGTGTAGCGTCCGCATTCCTCAAGGGCGAAGCAGCGGCAGGCCAGCAGGCAGACCCAGACCGGCAGCTCCGGTGTCCAGTGGCGTTGCACGCCGAGTACTGAGGCCAGCATCAGGTCGGGCCGGCCAAGCCAGAAATTGACGAAATGCGCCAGTCGGAAGGCGACTGCGTCGCGCGGATGCTCGGCGAGGATTTCCTCCCAGATGGCGACCGCGCGATCGGGCTGGCCGCCTGCCCAAGCCTCGAGGGCGGCGACATGCGCCTGCTCGCGGTTGGTGGCATGGCGGGTCAGCCGGCGCGCCTCGGCAGCGGCTTCGGCTGCGACCGGAAGCAGCGCTTGCCTGTAGCCCAGCATGGCGAGGTAGCCCTTCAGGCAGTGGCCCATCCCAAGCTCGGGGTCTGCCGCGAGCACGGCGCGCAGCCGGTCGGGCAGATCGGCCCGATAGGTCAGGTAACCCAGCACCGCGTGGTCCAGTGCCTGGACCGCTCGGTCCGAGGCGGCCATGACGGTCAGTCCGTAACTATCGCGATACATGCAGGCACCTCCTTCCGGCTGGGCGACCTATGCCACGAGGCTGTACCGCGGTCGCAAACGTCTGAAGATTCTTCGACTGGAGAGCGCTGGTCTGGTACGGCGGATGCCCGCGTTTCAGCAGGCTGCCACGGCTTCGATTTCGATCAGAAAGTCTGGCCCCCAGAGTTTCGAGACCTCGACCAAAGTGACCGCGGGAGCCGCGGGTGGCATTACCGTGGCGAAGAACCGGTTGCGCGCTTCTCGGTACGCCGCAAGGTTGTCCATTTCTCGCAGGAACACGGTCAGCTTCACCAGATTCGCCGCCGTGCAACCGACTGACTGCAGAGCGATGCCCAGATTCCGAAAGACCTATTCTGCCTGCGCCGCGAAGTCGCCTTTCCCGATCAGCGCGCCCGTGCAGTCGAGTGCGGCCTGGCCGGCAATGAAGATCATGCGGCTTGCCCGGACGTCGACCACCTGGGAGTAGCCGGGCGCTGCGGCGAGTTCGGGCGGATTCAGGTGGCGGATCGGTGTCTTGGCGTCGTTCACAGCGGTCCTCCGATTTCTTGCGGGATCGCAGCATATCGTCCGGTCCGCCAGCCGCATGCCGGCTGATACACTATGACCAACGATGGATCACCGGCGTGTAGTCATGCCGTATGCGATGGGACATTGACCAGGGCCCGAACGGGTCCCGGACAAAGAAGCGCCGCACACCCCACGGCTCTGTGACCGGCCCGTACTCGACGGCGAAGCCGCCGGCAACCGCCCGCCGGTGCATCTCCTCCTTCCGTTGTTGCCGACCCCTCCGCCGCGAAGGTCACGATCCACCCGAAATCCATGGCGATCCGCATCCCGAGCACGTCGCCGTAGAAAGCTCTGGCATCGGCAACGCGATCTGCCGCGATGCGGCGCGCGACGAAGAACCCGCGGAGGGCGCCGGAGGGCCTCTACGTTGCCGGACACCTTGGCCGACTGATCATCGGCCCTCAGCGAAAACTTCGGACTCCGATGGCCCTCCATGAGATTCTCCGCGGCCCTCCGTGTGAACCTCTTTCTCCCTCGGCGAATTGGCGCCCTCTCACGGTTTCCGATTGCGAGATGGATTCCGTTCGACTAGAGGGTTGCGCCCATTCGGACCGTGCCGGGATGGACTTCGCGGCGCGTTCGTCATTTTTTCACTGCCGGCCGCTTTAAGGAAACGGCCCCCCAGGCGGGCCGGCGCACAGGACAATCAAATGCCAGGGATCACGGAGACCGCCTGAGAATGGATGAAGAAACCACTGTCGCCGGCGATCCCGCCCGAGCCGGGCGTCCGGCACATCTGGCGATCCTCGAAGCCGAGAGCATCCGCATCCTGCGCGAGGTCGCAGCGCAGGCGGCGCGGCCGGTGCTGCTTTATTCGATCGGCAAGGACTCCTCGGTGCTGCTGCACCTTGCGCGTAAGGCGTTCTATCCCGCCCGTCCGCCGTTTCCCCTGCTGCACGTCGATACCACCTGGAAGTTCCGCGACATGATCGCCTTCCGGGACGCCACCGTCGCGCGCTACGGGCTCGATCTGCGCGTGCACACCAACCCGGACGGGCTGCGCCAGAACGTCAACCCGTTCGACTACGACAGCGGTGTCTATACGCAGATCATGAAGACCGACGCGCTGAAGCAGGCGCTGACCGACGGCAAGTACGACTCCGCGATAGGTGGCTCTCGCCGTGACGAGGAACGCTCGCGCGCCAAGGAACGCGTGTTCTCGGTGCGCGGACCCGGACATAGCTGGGACCCCAAGCGCCAGCGCCCCGAGTTGTGGCACCTCTATAACGGCCAGCTAGCGCCGGGCGAGACGCTGCGTGTCTTCCCGTTGTCGAACTGGACCGAGCTCGACGTGTGGACCTATATATTGCACGAGGGCATCGACGTCGTTCCGCTCTATTTCGCTGCCATGCGCCCGACGGTGGAGCGCGAGGGTGCGATCATCGTCGTCGATGACGACCGCATGCGGTTCCATCCCGGCGAATCGCCGGTACCGCGCCTGGTGCGCTTCCGCTCGCTCGGCTGCTATCCGCTCAGCGCCGCGGTGCTGTCGGACGCCGCCACCATCGAGGACATCGTCGCCGAAATGCGCAGCACTCGCGTCTCCGAACGGGCCGGCCGGTTGATCGACCACGACACCGACTCCTCGATGGAAAAGAAGAAGCGCGAGGGATATTTCTGATGCCCGACTCGCTTTTGCGCGTGCTGACCTGCGGCAGTGTCGATGACGGCAAATCGACGCTGATCGGCCGCCTGCTGTTCGAGTGCGGCAGCATCCCCGACGACGTGATGACTGCGCTGGAACGCGACAGCCGCCGTTTCGGTACCGTCGAGAACGGCGTCGATTACGCGCTGCTGGTCGATGGCCTGGCAGCCGAGCGTGAGCAGGGCGTGACCATCGACGTGGCCTATCGCTACTTCGAGACGCCGCTCCGGCGATTCATCCTGGCCGATACGCCGGGCCATCAGCAATACACACGCAACATGGTGACCGGCGCGTCGCTGGCGGACCTCGCGGTGCTGCTGGTGGATGCACGAAATGGCCTGCTGGCGCAGACCCGCCGGCATGCCGCGATCGCCGCGATGCTGGGCATCCGCCAGGTCGTGCTGGCGGTCAACAAGATGGACCTCATGGGCTTCGACCGCGCGGTGTTCGACGACATCGTTGCCCGGTTCGAAGACGTGCTGGAGAAGCTCGGGCCGCTTCGTGTGACGGCAATCCCAGTGTGCGCGCGAGACGGCGACAACGTCACGGCGCCGAGCCGGCGCATGCGGTGGTACACGGGTCCGACGCTGCTGCGCGCGTTGGAAAACGCCGAACCGGGCGTGCCCGACGCCTCAAGCCCAGCCAGACTGCCGGTGCAGCTCGTCGTCCGGCCCGACCATTCGTTCCGCGGCTATGCCGGTACGGTATGCAACGGACAGCTTCGGGTCGGCGCTCCGGTGGTCAATGCCGCCGCCCGCACCGAGGCGCGGATTGCCCGGATCGTCACCATGGACGGCGACGTGCAGGAAGCGGCGCCCG
>Ga0335074_10005207_pt1 | contig 17982 bp, 18 predicted proteins | sample Lox_Sample_23_FD_206715 | JGI IMG/M metagenome (GOLD analysis project Ga0335074, IMG submission 206715) | Soil microbial communities from Loxahatchee National Wildlife Refuge, Florida, United States - Lox_Sample_2.3 | ecosystem: Environmental > Terrestrial > Soil > Wetlands | place: USA... | reverse complement strand
CGGGACGCCTGACCACGATCGGCTGGCGGACGTTGTACACCCCCGGCGTCAGGATCAGGTTCTGCCCGAACGCCAGCGCGGCGTTGATCGCCCACACGGGCGTGTGCGGGTTGGCGATGAAGAAGCGCCGGATCGGGATCGACGTTCCCGCCTCGGTCCCGCTCGCGTAGGACGGGCCGATCGAGTCATGCTGGGCGGCCGGCACGAACACGTTGTAGTTGCCGCTCGAGTCGCTGTACAGGAACGGCTCGGACTGGGAGACCGGCGTGGTCGACACGTTTGTGTACTGGTTGGTCCCCGGCCCGAAGCTGGTCGCGGGCGCGCCGTTGTCGCCCAGGAAGACCTGGTTCCACACCCCGTTGGTCCAGTTGTTGTTCAGGTCGCTGTTACGGGTGAAGAACTGCTGCTGGCCGGCGTTGATCACCGCTCCGCCGCTGAACGCGTCGTCCGCCAAGAACCCGCCGCTCACGAACCCCTGTCCGTCGGGGTCGCAGAAGTCCTGGAGCGCAACCTGTTGCGTCGGCGTCTCGTTCATGATCACGCGGCGCATCGGCGCCGCCTGCGACACGGCCCAGTACTCGAACGCGTTGTTGCAACTTGCCGCCTCGCCGGTGGCTGGAACGTAGGTGGGAGGGTTCTTCGGCAGGGTGACGTTGAGCGTCAGATTCGAGAGCGAGCGCCAGAAGTTGTCAAGCCCCTCGCAGGGGCCGCCGCCGGACGGGCACTGGTTGAACACATCGATCGCACCGTCGATCGTGACGTCTCCCGGGGCCGCGCCCAGGCCCGCGACTTGCGTGTAGTAACCGACCTGGAAGATCAGCGGGGCCGTGGGAGACCCGTACGTGCCGGGCTCGAAGAAGATCGCGTAGCGCTGGTTGCCGAACTGGTTGGGAACCTGCTGGGTGGCGATCGCGTTCAGCGTCGACTGGATCGAGGACTGCGACATCATCGGGTTGAACACGATCACGTTGGGCCCAAAGCTTGGCCCGGGTGAAGCTGCGGCGACCGCCGGCACCAGCGATCCAATTGCGAACGCCACCGCGAGGGCTAGCGCTGCACGCGCCGCCACGATCTTTCGCATCCCCATCTCCTCGCTCCGTACCTCAAACGATCCCTGCGCCGACCCTACTACAGGACCGCGGGCCCCGGGCGGTCATGACCCAGACTCGCCCCGCCCCCGCCCCCGCGTCGCGATCTCGAGCAGTGCGCGCACATCGGCCACCGGCCCCAGGTGCCCGAGCTTCTCCGGATTGATGATCGAGCTCACGCCGGTGATCTGGCCGCCGGAAACCTCGAGCGCCCATACCGCCACCAGACGCTCCTCGCCGTCCAGCAGCAACGCCCCCGGCGCGCCGTTGATCTCGACCGGCCGCAGCGACGCGCCCGGCACCCGCGAGCCCCACTTGATCCAGTTCACCAGCGCGCGGGCGACGCGCGTGCGCCCGTGGAGCGCGCGAGCCAGCGCCGGCACCTTGCCGCCGCCATCACCGGTCAGGACGACATCGTGCGCGAGCAACGCCTCCAGTCCGGCGACGTCCCCGTCCTGCACCGCGGCGAAGAACCGCCGCGCGAGCTCGTCGCGCTGCTCGCGTGAGGTGTGGAAGCGGGGACGGCGCTGCTCGACGTGCAAGCGCGCCCGCACCGCCAGCTGGCGCACGGCCGGCTCGCTCTTGCCCACGATCCCCGCGATCTCGTCGTAGCCGTAGTCGAACACGTCGCGCAGCAGGAGCACCGCGCGCTGCTCGGGCGAGAGGCTCTCGAGCAGCACGAGCAGCGCCAGCGACAGCGAGTCGGCCATCTCGGCCCGCCGCGCCGGGTCGTCCGCGCCGTCGGTGACGATCGGCTCGGGGAGCCAATCGCCGACGTATCGCTCTCGCCGGACGCGCGCGGAGCGCAGCGAATCGATCGCCAGTCGCGTGGTCACAGTGGCCAGAAACGCGCGCGGCGACTCGATCTGCTCCCCTGCCTCAAGGGTGCGGTGCAGGCGCAGCAGTGCCTCCTGCACGACATCCTCGGCCTCGGCGACGCTGCCGAGCATGCGGTAGGCGATCGCAAACGCCACCGGCCGCAGCTCGTCGAGCAACTCCTTGTCCGCCGGGGCGCTCATTGCGCGAACCCCTGGCGCCAGCTCGCGTGGCGGGGCTGCCAGCCCAGCTCGCGCTTGGCCTTCGCGTTCGAGGCACCGCGGATCTCGGTCATCATGGCGATGCCCGTCTCGCCGACTGCCAGGCGCCCGATCCACCGCGGCAAGCGGCGGGGCTTGGGCGCGCCGATCGCGGCGGCGAGGCCGGGCAGCCACTCGGCCACGGGTGCCGGCTCGTCGTCGACGATGTTGTAGATCCCGGGCCGCGCGCGCTCGACCGCCGCCACCGTCGCTTCGGCGGCATCCGCGACGTGCAGGAATGACCAGACGCCGGCACCGTTGCCCACGACGGGGAACTTGCGCTTGCGCACCATCTCGAATTCGTCGCTACCCGGAGACAAGGACGTCCCGGGACCATAGAGTCCGCCGTAGCGAAGCACGATCCCTTCGGTCCAGTCGGCGCCGGTGACCGCCGCTTCGAGGTGGCGGATCGCTTCCCATGACTCGCGCATCTCGCGCGGCTGCGCCGGGTCCAGCGGCTCCTCCTCGCTCTTGATCGCCGCTCCGCCGCGACCCTGCGGCCAGCCCGCGTAGCTTTGCGCCACGAACCGCCGCACCCCGACGGCGCGCCCGGCCGACAGCAGGTGATCCGTTCCCTCGGTGCGCAGCCGGTTGGTGGGCGCGAACGAGCGGTCGAAGTGGCGGATATCGAGCGCAGAGATCGCGGTCAGCTCGTGAACGATCACGTCGGGCTTGGCGGTGGCCACCACCTCGGCGACCTGGTCGGGATTCAGCGCGTCGGCCACCACTGGCTCGGCGCCCGCCTCCCATAGCGCCGCCTGCTTTGAGTCGCTGCGGGTCATGCCGACCACCTGGTGCCCCGCCGCGATCAGCTGCGGGACGAGTTGCCGGCCGATGGCGCCGGTGGCGCCCGCTACGAAGATTTTCATTTCGGCTCCTTCGTCAAGTCGGCGGGCCGCGAGGCCGAAGGCCTCGTCGGTGCGGCCCGCAAGGTCGGTTTGCACGACTCTTGACGAGGCAGCCGATCCTCCTGTGACAGCCCTACGTGATTGATATCGCGGGCCGCGCCGACGAGGCCTTCGGCCTGCGGCGCGCTAGATGACGGGGAGCGCGCCCAGCCGCTCGGCCGTGATCACCTCGAGTGCGTCGCGCAGCGCCGCGACGCGCTCGACCCCGAAGCGCTCCCCCCAGTCCCGCTCCATCTCGTCCATGATCTGGAAGCCGAGGGCGCGGGCCTCGCGGCCGCGCCCGGTCAAGCGGATGATCTTGGCCCGCCCGTCGTCCGGGTCAGGGACTCGCTCCAGGTAGCCCCGGCGCTCGAGTTCGGTGGCCACCTCGCCCACCGACTGTTTGGTCATGTGCGCGCGTTCGGCCAAATCGGTCAAACGCGAGCCATCGGGATCGATGTTCCCGAACACGCAGCCGTGGGTGATGCGGATGTCGCTGTAGGGCGTATCCGCGACGCGGCGCGTCATCTCCTCGGCGAAGGCATCGAATCCGTTCTCGAGCAGTCGAATCATCGGGTGCTCGTGCGTCATCTGATCGAGATCTCTTGACATTTGGTCAGGACTCCTGATAAGTTTCCCAGACAGTTCGGAAGCCTTACAAGGTTGCCTGACGATTCTAGCACCAAAAGCAGGAGGAATCGAATGACTAGGAAGTGGTGGACATTACTCACGGTGAGCGTCGGGACATTCATGCTCCTGCTCGACATCACGGTCGTGAATACGGCGCTGCCCTCGATCCAGAAGGACCTGTCGGCGTCGTTCACCGACGTGCAGTGGGTGATCGACGCGTACACGCTGTCGCTCGCGGCGATCGTGCTGACCGCCGGCTCACTGGCCGACCGGCTCGGCCGGCGCGCCGTGTTCTTGGCGGGTCTGGGCATCTTCTCGGCCGCCTCGCTCGCGGCCGGGCTCGCCCCCGACGCGACGTTCCTCAACATTGCCCGGGCGATCCAGGGGATCGGCGGCGCCGCGATGTTCGCGGTCTCGCTCGCGCTGGTCGCCCAGGAGTTCGCCCCCGGGCGCGAACGCGCTACCGCAATGGGCATCTACGGCGCGACGATCGGGGTTTCCGTGGCCATCGGTCCGCTCGTCGGTGGCGCGATCACGAGCGGCTTCGGCTGGCGCTGGGTGTTCTTCCTGAACGTGCCCGTCGGCATCGCCGCCCTCGCGCTGACCTTCTTGCGTGTCCGCGAGTCGCGCGACCCGAACGCGACCCGCATCGACTGGCTGGGGCTGGTCAGCTTCAGTAGCGCGCTCCTGATGCTCGTCCTGGCGCTGCTGCGCGGCAACGACAACGGTTGGGGCAGCCCCCTGATCATCGGCCTGCTCGCCGGCGCCGGCGTCATGCTCGCCGCGTTCGCGGCGATCGAGCAGCGCGTGGCCGAGCCGATGCTCCCGCTGCACCTGTTCCGGCGCGGAGCGTTCACCGGCGTCCAGCTCGCCGCGGCCGCCGTGTCCGCCTCGCTGTTTGCCCTGTTCCTGTACCTGACGCTGTACCTGCAGAACTACCTCGGTTACTCGCCGCTCCAGGCCGGGCTGCGCTACCTGCCGATCACGATCGTCCCGTTCCTCGTCGCGCCGCTCGCCGTCGCGCTGATGGGACGCCTGCCCGCCCGGGTGATCATGGCGATCGGCCTGGCCGGTGTCGGCGGCGGGCTGCTGCTGATGTCCGGCATCAGCGCCAACTCGAGCTGGACCGCGCTGCTGCCCGGCTTCATCGTCGCCGGCATCGGCGTCGGCCTGCTCAACCCGGTGATCGCCGACGTCGCCGTCAGCGTCGTCTCCAGGGACCGCAGCGGGATGGCGGCCGGGATCAACGACACGTTCCGCCAGGTCGCGATCGCGGTCGGCGTCGCCGCCTGGGGCGCGATCTTCCTCGCCCAGGGCGCGGACAAGATCCGCTCGCTGGTGCCGGGCGCGCCTGCCCACCGGCTGATCGAGGCGGCCTCGTCCGGGATGCTGGCCCACAACGCCCACAGCGTCGTCGACGAAGCCGCCCGCCAGGGGTTCCTGAGCGGACTGCACACGATCCTGCTGATCGGCGGTCTGCTCGCCCTCGCCGGTGCGGTGGCGGCGGCGTGGCTCGTACGCGAGCGCGAGATCGAGCGCGACGTACCCGAGCTGACCGGAGTCGCGGCGGCTCAGGCCTAGGGGCTTCGCTCGGGAATCCGGCCCGATCCGGAACGCGGCTCGGGACCTGACCGGGCCGGATTTCCCTAGCTCAGCGTCCGTCGGATGTGGCGCGGCAGGCCGCGTTTGCGAGGCATGGATGCCGAGCGCGGCCGTCGCCGCGACCGCCGTTCCGCCGGGCATCCGTGCCCGGCGGGCGGCCGCGACACCCACCCGAGCCGCACCCCGCCCCGGTCCCCCCGAACCCGAAATTTCCGCCATTAGCGTGGGCCTCCGCGGCTGGTGACGGATTTCTCGGGCTGGAGCCGAAGAATCCGGAACTACGGCGCGCCCGTAATCGAAATGGCGGAAATTTCGGGCTCGGGGGGGGAGCGGTTCGGGAATGGACGGGCCCTGCTGGCCCCACGGACGCCGCCGAAGGCGGCCCAAAATCACGCCGACCAGGCCGGCGACGCGCCCTGCTCGCGCACCCACTGCCCGACCAGCCCCCGCAGGTGGGCCACGAACCGGTCGTGCTCGTGGGGCGGGTAGGTGGCGCGCACCGTGTCCACCAGCAGGCGGTCGAAGTCGGCGGAGACGACCCAGTCGAGCACCAGCTCGTCGAGATGGGCCAGGCGGCTGGCGCAGAAGTCCTGGTAGCGGTCGACCTCGAAGTGCTCGTCGGCCAGCCGGCGGTAGGCGGTGAGCTTCTCGCCGTAGTCGAGGTCGTCGCGGTCGGCAATCTCGAAGTAGCGCCGGGTGTCGAGGTCAAGGCGAGGGCGCCGGTGGGTGATCAGGCAGAACGTGCACCAGGCCAGCAGCGTCTTGATCGCGCGCGGGAAGTAATAGTGCAGGCTGGTGAGGGCGACGTCAGGTGACGCGTTGGCGTAATCGATCGGGTGCACCTGATCGCCGCGCACCAGGCACTCGCACGAGTTGAACTCCCACCGGAAGAATGCATTGATGAGGCGGCTGATAGTGAGTACCTCCTCCCCCACCTCGGGTGAGAGAAAGTCATGCGCCACCGCATAGCGGTCGTGCATCGGCCGCTCGGGCTGGAACTTCATGATCATCGTCTCGGGTCCGATCGACAGCGAGCGCGCGAACACATCGAACCCCTCGACCGACGCCTGGAGATGCATGATCCGTTGCCCGGACGCGTCGTAGGCGCGCTCGAGCTCGGTGCGGTTCACGATGCGACTGACCCCGATCCATTGCCCGCCGTCGTAGGGCTTCATGAACAGCGGGTAGCCGATCTGCTCGGCGATCGCGGCCAGATCAAACGGCTGGTTGTACCTGGCCGCGGTGTACTGAAAGCGCGAGTTATCCGGCGGGTCTTTGTGCGGCACCAGCACCGTCGGCGGCACCTTCAGCCCCAGGCGGATCATCGCGCAGTAGGCCGCGTGCTTCTCCATCGACTGAAAGGTGAAAGGTGAGTTCAACAGGTACACGTCATCCATCAGCGCGACCTTCTTGAGCCACTCGCGCGGGACGTAATACCAGTACGCCAGCCGATCGATGACGAGCTCGTACGTCGGCCGGTCGCGCAGGTCGAACGGCTCGATCGTGATCCGCTCGGTGGCGATCCGGTGGCGCCGGCCGGAGCCGTCGGTGATCGCGCCGAGCCGCCCGACCAGCGTCTCGAACGCGCGGGGCCAATCCTCCTCGGTGCCGAGCAGCAGACCGATCAGGTGTCTGGTTTCGTCGGGCATCGAGTCAGCAGAACCGTGGCAGATGATGCGCCAGCTGGGCGCGCCACGACGGCCAGTCGTGCGCCACATCATGCCCCCACAGGTCGAGCTCGCACCGGATCCCCTTGGACTCCAGCAGCGAGGCGAACACTCGGCTCGACTCGAGTGCCCCCGTGGTGTCCTCCCACTGGCCCTGCCCGCACACCACCAGCATGCTGAGCTGAGCGCGGAGCCAATCCAGGTGATCGCCGCCCAGGTGCCCGACGTAGTCCATCGGGTTGTTGAAGTACGCGGCGTCGCCGCGCTCGCCCCAGCCGTGCCAGGCCGACGGGTCGTAGTTGCCCGACAGGCAGATCGCGAGCGGGAACAGGTCCGCGCGCTTGAGCGCGAAGTTGGCGGCGTGGTACGCGCCCAGACTGACGCCGCACGCGATCACCTCGCTTACGCCGCCGCAGTCGTGGCCGATGAACGGAATCACCTCGTTCAGGATCCAGGACTCGTACACGCCGTGACGGCGCGCCCGCTCCTCGACCGGGATGCTCCGATTCGACCAGCTCTCGCGATCGAACGAGTCCACGCAGTAGAGCTTCACCCGCCCATCGGCGAGCAGGTTCCCAACCGCGGCGACCATGCCGTGGCGCTCGAACTCGCCCGCGTCCCCACCCTCGGCTGGAAAGGCGAGCAAAGGGCGGGGTGGGTGGGGGCCCCCATTCCCATAGACGGCCACCCCGTTCACCGCGCCGCCCACAAACCGGCGAGCAGGCGGGTCAGGTGGGGATGCAGCGCATCGCGCCAGCCGGTGTAGTTGTGCAGGTCGGGCACCTCGGCCAGGGACGCGCCGTAGCCCTGCGCCGTGAGCGCGGCGACCATCAGGCGGTTGTTGTGGATGTTCTCCTCCTCGACCCCGCAGGTCATGCTCACCGGCACCGCCTCCCCGTGAGAGCTGGCGCGCAGCACGCCGCGGACGAACGTGACGATCCGGCGATAGCGCGGAAAGCCGGACTCGTGGCGGTCGAAGCGCGGGAGGAAGAAGCTGCCCGACTGGAGGAACAGTCCCGCGAACGTGCCCGGCCAGGTGCGCTGCGCCTGGAGCATCGCCAGCGCGCCCAGGCTCGCGCCCATGCCCACCGGGCGCCCGGCCACCTCGACGTGATCGGCGATCGCCGGCAAGATTCGCCGGCACAGCGCGCGACCGTAGAGCGCCGAGGCGGAGTACCACTCGTTGCGATCGCCGGGCGGCAGGAGCGCGACGCGGAACGGAGGCAGGGCATTGCGGGCGATCATCGCACCTGCGTAGCGCGTCAGCGCAGCCAGCTCGTCGTACTCGGGGCCGTCGTGGGCGACCAGCAGCGGGAGGCGTCCGTCGGCCGGCGACCACACCCGGACCGCGAGCTCGCGGCCGAGCACGCGGACGCCAAGCTCGTCGAAGACCGCCGGCGGTCCGGTCACGTCGAGCCAGTCCGGGGGGCGATAGCCGGGAGCTGTCAGCACCGACTTCTCGCCGAACGCGCCCGGCGCGCGCTGGGGATTGCCCGGATCGCACACGACCGCGGTGTCGCCGTCATGGTCTAGAAGCTCGAGCTGGTACTCGAGGCGCGCCAGCCCGGTGGGCGGCAGCTTTAGCACCCACCCGCCGTCCTCGCGGACGAACTCCGGGTCGGAGAGCGGAAGGTCCGAGCACAAGCGGACCGCGGCTAATCGCTGCTCGGGGTCCTCGACGCGCAGGCTGGCCAACACGGGCCGGAAGGTAGCGATACGCGGGCCGCGAGGCCGCAGGCCTCGTCGGTTCGGCCCGCAGCTATGAGTCTTCGCCCGTGGGCCGGGCGGGAGGTTCTAGCTGGTCGACACGGTCACGCTCGACATCACGACCGGTGTCGTCGGCATGCCATCCTGGGGCGGGTTGGTCGGGAGCGAGCCGATCTTCTCGACCACGCTGATCCCAGAGACCACCTTCCCCGCGAGCGCGTAGTCCGGCATCAGACCGGCCGACTGGGTCACGTTCGGCGCGGTGACGATGAAGAACTGGCTGCCCGAGGCACCTGCCGGCTGGGCCTGCGTCTTGGCCATCGCCACGTCTCCGAGCACGTACTGGGTGTTTGCCGGCGGAGCTTCCACCACCGTGTAGCCGGGACCGCCGGTGCCGTTGCCGGCCGGGTCGCCGCCCTGGATCACGAAGCCCGCCGCCACCCGGTGGAAGGTCAGCCCGTTGTAGAAGCCGCGCTTGACAAGGTAGTAGATCGAGGCCGAGGTCTTCGGTTGCTGCTTGACGTCAAGCGTGAACGCGAACGTGCCGCAGTTGGTCACCACCGTGACCGTGTAGGTGCGGCTCGGGTTGAGCGTCAGGTGGGGCGGCGGGATGTGCTGCGGGCCCTCCGCCGCCGGGAGCGCCACGTTCTGGCACGGCGCCGACCCGCTCGAGGTGGTCGTGCTCGGCGGGGAGGCGGCCGCCGTGCTCGTCGCCGAACTGGCGGCCGACTTGCTGGCCGACGAGCTCGAGCTGCTTCCGCACCCGGCGATCGTGACCACGAGGACAAGGATCGGCAACGCCTTGCGCACGCGTGCAAGAAAAGCACAACCCGATCGAGGCGTCGGCCTCGATCGGGTTGGATCCGTGTCCTGATGCGTGCCTTACTGCGACGCGCTGCCGCCGAAGCTCTGGATCGACTCGCCCCCACCATGGGCGGCAGGTCCGATGGTGCTCGCGCTTCCGCCGCCGCTCTCGCTGCCGGCCGAGTCGCCGCCCGGTCCGGGCAGGCCCGGCGGGATGTTGAACGTCTGGGTCTTCACGCCGGCCGGCGTGGTCAGCTGGGCGGACTTGACGCCCTCCTCGCCAGGCCACCAGGCCACGAACCAGCCGTTGCCCACGGTCGCCTGCACCGTCGTGCCGTCGCCCAGTACCAGGGTCACGCCGCTCACGCCGTCGCCGGTTCGTCCGTCGGCAAACGAGTACGGCGCGCGGGCGTGGCTCGGCGGATGAGCGCTCGACATGGTGATCTGGCCGGCCGGCACGCTCACCGGCATGCTGGACTCGCTCGTCGCCACCGCGGTGAAGGAGGGGCCCTCGATGCATGTCGAGCTCGCGTCGTTGTCGCCGTAGACCGAGAACGTGAACGGCCCGCGGGTGTCGGCGAGCATCAGCGGCAGGCCGGCGATCGGGGATTGACCCGACTCACAGCTGGCCTGCGCCGCCTGGATCTGCCCAGGCGCCGGCGGGGTGGGCTTGGGGGTCCAGCCGGCGAACGCATTGCTCGCGCCGGCCCCAAGCGAGACGACCAGCACCGCCGCGCCCGACGCGGCCGCGGCGATCGCGGTCGCGCCGATCGCAACCGGGGGTCTGAACCGACTCCCGCGCGGGTGGTAGTCCACGCGGGTCAGGCGCTCAATGCTCGCGGCGGGCACGAGGCTCGCGCGATCGAGCAACGCGGTGCGCAGCTCGGATTCGAGTTGATCGTTCATGTCGTGATGCTCCTTGTTGCGTTGGTCGGTCGCATCGCCTGCTCGAGTCGCGCGAGTCCTCGAGAGGCGGTGCTTTTGACGGTGCCGAGGGAGCACTTCAGGGCGGCCGCGACCTCGGCTTCGGGAAGGTCCAGGAAATAGCGGAGCACGAGCACGGCGCGCTGGCGCGGCGGCAGTTCCGCGAGCGCGCCCATCAGCTCGTCGTGGATGCCGATCGCGTCCGCGATCGCGGCGTCGTCAGCGCGATCGGTCGGCGCCGCTCCGCTCAGCTCGCTCCGAATGCGGGCGCGCTTGTCCGCACCGCTCACGGCACGGTTGACGAGGATCCGGCGCGCATACGCGAGCGGATGCGACATGCGCCGGACTCGGGGCCACCGGCGCGCCACGTCGAGCAGCGTCTCTTGCGTGATGTCCTCGGCCTCTTGGAGGTCCCAGACGATCAGGAACGCGGTTCGCACCAGGGCTTCGGTGCTGTCCGCGACGAAGCGGTCGAAGTCGGCTCGTCGGCGATCCATCTACAGCGTTAAGGGCCGGCCGACGCGAAAAGGTTGCGTCGCTCGCCCGTCCCAAAAAGGCTCAGCCGCCGCGGCTCCAGTCGCGCAGGCGCCAGTAATGCGTCTCGGGATCGCCGCTTGCGTCGTCGCGCGCCGGGAACACGATCGACCCGATCAGCAACACGAGTAGCGCCCCGCCGGCGAGCATCACCATGCCCTCATTGCTCTTGAACACGGTCACCGCTACAACCGTGGCGAGCAGCCCCAAGGGGAACAGCCACGGGAGCATCCACCACTTCATCGCCTGGCGAAGGCTACTCCGGTGTTCGCCTTCTGACCAGATGCTCAAGCCCCGGGCTCCGAATGCCGAGAAGGGGAGTGATCGATGGCGGGCGCCCAGGCTGGAAGGGCCCCTCGCGGGGTGAGCTTCGGCGCCTCACCGTCCGCCTCCCGATCCCTCTCTCCTCTCCCGAGCCGGCTCCTCAGCGAGCCGGCTCACTTTGTTGGTGAGCCGGCTCGCGTACGGAGTAACCGCTACTGGAAGCGGATCACCTTCTCCAGCGCCAGCGCCAGGAGCGACTGCCCGGCGTAGCTCGGGTGGATGCCGCACCCGCCGCCGCTGAGCTGCGTGAGCAGCCCTGCGGTGCAGGGATTGTCACCCGAGTGCGCGGACGCCGTGTGGAACGCGCCGAACCCGTCCGCGATCTCGACGTGGAACCCCTTGGCGCCGCTGTCGACGGCGTCATTCAACAACGGGAGCTGAGCGTCCTCGCTCGGCGACGTCGAGTAGTAGTTGACGATCGCCAGCTGGCCGTTGTAGTGGGCCTTGTTGCGGATCTCCGACACGATCGTGTGGACGTTCTTGCCGATCGCCTCCAGGGCGGCCGACTGCTCGACAAGGCTGCTGCAGTCATCGGCGGTGGTCTCCTCGCACAGGAAGAAATCGTTGGCGCCGATCATCAGCGACACCAGCCGGACGTTCTTGTGCTTCTTGAGATAGCTGACCGCGAACGCCAGCTGCGATCCGCTGTAGCTGGCGTGCAGCGGGTACAGCGTGCGGTAACCGACGTTCCCCTTGCCCGGGGTGTTCTCGCAGCCGTTGCTCTGGGCGGTGTCATTGATCAGGCTCGCTGTCGTCTCGCCCGGGCAGGCCGCGTTGACGACATTCATGTGCAGCTCGGATCCGAGTATCTCGGGATAGCCGACGAGGCTCGCCGCATCCGGATAGTCCGGGGCGGGTGTGACGGTCGACTCCTCATATCCGAACGTGACCGAGTCGCCGAGCGCGAGATAGGTCGAGCCCTTGGTGATCGGCGTGGTCGGGGTGATCTTCGACTTGCTCGCCGCTGGCTTCTTGCCGGCCGGCTTCTTGGCCAGCGCCTGGCCGCTCACGGCCACGAGCATCCCGGCGGCGCAGACCAGCACCAGCGCCACCCTGATGACCCGCTTCGCGCCCGCGGGCATACGTACGACTGACTTCATTCGGGTTCCTTCTCCCCACGCTACGAGTTCGCGCGCGCCGGCCCGCGCGCCCGATTGGCCGGGAGATGTAAGCAGATGTGACGATCCCGTGAACGCCCGGGCCCCACGTGCTGCCGCAACCCGATTAGACTGCAGCCGTCGTGACGGAGCTCACGATCGAACGCAGGGATGACGCCCGGGGTGTGGTGCTGGTGCTATCGGGCGAGCTCGACATGATCTCGGCTCCCGAGCTCGCGGGCACGCTCGACGACGTGCTCGCCCAGCCTCACGCGCGCGTGATGCTCGACCTCAACGGCCTGAGCTTCGTGGACAGCGCGGGGGTGAGCGTGCTGATCAAGGCCAAGAAGGCGGCCACGACGCACGGACGCACGCTCGTGCTCCGCCGTCCGACCGAGCAGCTCGAGCGCGTGTTCGCGCTGGTCGGGCTCGCGGACTGGCTGGCGGTCGAGGACTGATCGCCGGCATCGCGATCATCGCCGCGTCAGGATGCTGACGGGCTGACGCCGAGGGTGCGGCGCAGGAAGTCGTGCTCGGCGGCGAGCGCCGCGTCCGACACGCTCATCCCAAGCGACACGAACCCGTGCGGAGCTTCAGGCCAGATTCGAAGCTCGGTGGCATGCCCGGCCCGGCGCCAGCGCGCCTCCATGAACAAGGTGTCGTCGAGCAGCGGGTCCTGCGTGCCGCAGGTGAAGATCGCCGGCGGCATCCCCGACAGGTCCGCGAACAGCGGCGAGATGTCGGGGTCGCGGCGCCCCTCGCGGTCGCGATCGGGCACGAACTGATCGGCGAACCAGGCGATGATCGGCCCGGACAGCACGAGGTTGCGGTCGCCCCACAGCCGCTGGCTCGGCGTCATCGACAGGTCGAAGCAGCCGTACTGGAGCACCGCGGCGCCGAATGCGCCGGTGATGCCGTGACGGTCGCGGAGCCGCAGGAGCGTGGCCGCGGTCAGCTGACCCCCCGCCGAGTCGCCGCCGATCGCGCGCTGCCCCGGGGCCCCGATCGCTGCCTGGCCCTCGTCGCTGAGCAGCCATAGCGCAGCGGCCTCGCAGTCGTCGGGCCCGGCTGGGTACGGGTTCTCCGGCGCGAGGCGGTAGTTCACGCTCACCACGGTCAGCCCCGTGTCGCGCGCCAGGCCCTGGAGGCGGACGTCCTGCCCGTCGCTCTCCCCGAGCGTCCAACCTCCGCCATGGAGGTGCAGGAACGTGCCGGCCGGCTCGCCCTCGGGCGCGATCACGCGCAGCGAGATCGGCCCCCGGGGGCCGGCGATCTCCACGTCGCGCGCCTCGGGGACGAACACCGGCGCCGGAAAGATGCCCCGACCCTCCCGCCGGGCCCGGCGGGTCTCCTCGACCGGAACGGCGTAGACCGGCGGCATCGTGGCCAGCCGCTGTTCGAGCTCGGCGTTGAACTTGCGGGTCTCGGCGAGCAGCGTGTCTGGATCGGGCGTGGTCACGGTGGGAGCCGGCGACTGTAGCCGGTCGCCGCGATCGGAAGCGTTGCGCCGCCAGTCATTGCCACGACGAAACCGTATAAAGGCTCTTGACATTCCGCCGGCCCGCGCATTAGCTTTTGCGCCGTTCGTATACAGCACACGTTGTGCGTATTGCGAACAATCCGGCTCAAGCGCGGCTGCGCTTGACCGATCACCCCTGATAGGTCGGCTTCTCAAAAGCCAGACGCTCAGCTGTGGTGCTTGGCCCGGCGGCTTGGGCTGAGACGCTCCGCCGCCGGGGCACCACGGCTGGGCGTGCGTGGATACCTGCACTAGAGTCGGGCCATGCTCGACCTCGACGCGTACCTCGCGCGGATCGGACTGGGCTCGTCCTCGGAGCAGCCGGACTTGGCCGAGCTGCACCGCGCGCATGTCGCAGCGATCCCGTTCGAGAACCTCGACCCCCGGCGCGGCGTGCCCGTCTCGCTCGACCCCGCCGACCTCGAGGACAAGCTGGTGCGGCGCCGGCGCGGCGGCTACTGCTTCGAACAGAACCTGCTGCTGAAGGCGGCACTCGATGCACGGGGCGCACAGGTCGATCTGTTCCTGGCCCGGGTTCGCGTCGGCCGGCCCGCGGGAACTGCCCGGCCGCGCACCCACCTGGTCCTGCGGGTGCGAGCCGACGGACGCGATTGGCATGCCGACGTCGGCTTCGGCCGTGGCACTCTGTTCGAGCCGATCCCGTTCGGCACGGGCGGGCCGTACGAGCAGTCCGGCTGGCGCTTCCGCGTCGTACAGGACGGCCCCGAGCTCGTCCTCCAGACCATGCAGGACACCGAGTGGGTCGACCTTTACGGGTTCGTTCCCGAGCCCGTTCCGTTCATCGACGTCGAGACCAGCAATTGGTTCGCCTGCACCCATCCGCGGTCCCCGTTTGTCACCGGCCTGATCGTCGCGGCCCAGCGCCCGGACGGGTCTCGGCTCACCCTGAGCGACTGGGATGAGCTGTCGCTGACCGAGGAGACGCCGGCGCGCGCCTCGGTCCGCCCGGTCGGGTTGGGCGAGGTGCAGGAGCTGATCGCGGGCCGGTTCGGTCTGGACGGCGCCGGTGACTGAGCCGGTGACTGAGCCGGGATTGACCGTCGCGGTGACCGGGCCGACCGGGACCTTCGGCTTCGGACTGATCCCGCTGCTCGAGGTCGAGGAGCGGGTCGACCGAGTCATCGGCCTGGCCCGGCGGCCGTTCGATCCATCCGAGCACGGCTGGAGCAAGATGACGTACCGGCAGGGCGATGTGCGCGATGCCGGAACGCTCCAGGAGGCGTTCGACGGCGCCGACGTGGTCGTGCATCTTGCCTTCATGATCACCGGAACCGCCTCGCGCCAGACGATCCGCACGATCAACGTCGACGGCACCCTGAACGCGTTCCGCGCCGCCGCGGCCTGCGGCGTCGAGCGCTTCGTGTACGCCTCATCGGTGGCGGCGTACGGCTTTCACCCCGACAACCCGATCGGCATGTCCGAGGACTGGCCGGTGCGTCCCGCCGCCCGGCTGTTCTACGCCCAGGAGAAGGCCGAGCTCGAGCAGCTCTTGCGCGAGCAGGCCGACGAGCAACCGGACGTCGCCTTGTACGTGCTGCGCCCGCCCATCGTGCTCGGGCCGCACGCGATGGGCGCCAAGGACGCGCTGCCCGCGCCGCTGGCCGCGCTCACCCAGCGCACTCTCGAGATGGCCCAGCGGCTTCCGGTGCCGATCCCCGTACCCGCCCCCGATCTGCCGCTGCAGCTCATCCACGAGGAGGACGTGGGACGGGCGCTGCTCGCCTGCGTGCTGGCCGAGGGGCCTCCCGGCGCGTACAACATCGCGGCCGACGACACCCTCACCGTCGCCGACGTGGTCCGAGAGCTGGGCCTGACGCCACTCACGGTTCCCGCCGACCTCGTGCAGAGCGCCGCCCGCGCCGTCGCGCTGATCCCGCTCCCGTCCTTCGCCCCGCCGGTCAGCGAGTGGATCGAGGCCGCCACGCAACCGGCGATCATGGACACGAGCAAGGCCAAGCGCGAGCTCGGATGGAGTCCCCGCCACACCGCGCTCGAGGCGCTCCGCGCCACGCGGCACCCCGAGACGTGATGGACACGGTCCCGCGGTTGCGGGACACTGCGGTCTGTGCTCCGAGCAGGTGCCCGCAGGCATCGACTGGCGCGAACGTTGAACGCGGCGTACGCCGAGGGGCTGCTGAGCGAGCACACGCTGGCCCACCGCCTGGACGTGCTGTTCGCGAGCGCGGTGGTCGATCCGGCTCGCCTCGTCGGCGACCTGACTCGGCGCGTCCCACGGCGGCCGCGACGGCGCCGCGACGAACGCGGCATCCTCCTCGCGCTCGATTGGAACGGCGCGCAGGAGGCGCTCCTGATCGGCCGCCACCCCGATTGCGATGTCGTCATGGCGGACACGACCGTGTCACGACGGCATGCGCTGCTGATCTTCCGCGACGGAGGCTGGATCATCCAGGACCTTCAGTCGACCAACGGCACGCGCCTGAACGGGAAGTACGTGGGCCGCTGCCGCCTGCGTCCGGGCGATCAGCTCGCGCTCGGCGATCAGCTGCTCCGGATTGACTAAGTCGCCGTCCTGACCGATACGACAACCCCGGCGTCGAGCGGGATATCGACGGTCACGTAGCCGTTGCCCGGCGCGTGCATGCGCTCGACGTAGCTCACCTGATCGGGATCGTCCGAGCTCAGATCGGCGATTACCAGCGCCCCCGACGACAGTCGTGGCTCCAGTAGGTCGACGACCGGCTCGTACAGGTTGTTCCAGCCGTCGAGGAACAGCAGGTCCACCTCCTCGATGTCGGCGAGGGTCGTCAACGCGTCTCCGGCACGAACTTCGATTAGATCGTCCAGTCCCGCCGCCGCGAGGTTTCGCTCGGCCGCCGCGACCTTGGACGGTTCGATCTCGGTGGTGATCACCCGGCAGGAGCCGACATCGCGCGCGCCCGCCGCGAGATGGATCGTCGAGTATCCGTGCGAGGACCCGAACTCGACGATCGTCCGCGGCCGGCGGGCAACCACGAGCGCATACAGCAGCTTCCCCACCTCCGGCGTGATCGAGAGCGGGGCGCTGCCATACGCCTGCGCGCGCTCCGCGCCCCACACTCGGCGACCCAGCTCGTGCTCGCGCTGGAGCACGCGCTCCTTGGCCGGCGGATCCTCGACCTCGCCGAGCCGCTCCAGGGCATCCAGTACGCGGGTGACCTCCTCGCTGCGAAGAGTGCTACTGGAAGATCTCAGTTGTGCAGTCCCCGCCGGGGAGGTGAATCTCGTGCGGACGCGCGCCTTCGGCCTGTTCGTGGAAATCGACGAAGAAGTTCGGGTCCAGCGCATAGGTCCCGTCGGACTGACGGTCGAGCTTGACCAGCCACCCCTCGATGCCGGGATAGAACTGGTTATCCCAGGTCGAGAAGAGCGAATTGGTCACGTACACGCGGTCGCCATCGAGTGAGTTCTGGATCATCTGCGGGCCCCCGTTCAGCGACCCGCGCGCCTTGGGATGACCGCCGTCTCGGCCGAGCAGCCCGCCCAGCCACACCTGCGATTTGAGCTGCGGGTGCGCCGGGTCTGAGACGTCGTAGTGGCGGACATCGCCGTGCAGCCAGTTGGAGAAGAACAGGTCCTTATCGTCGAGTGACAGCACCAGATCGGTGATCAGCCCGGGGACCCCGCCCTCCAACGGCCAACCCTCAAGCTCCTCGTTGGCCACGTCGATCGCCTTGGCAACGCTCCAGCTGCCGTTGTCGCGCCCGAAACGGATGATGTTGGACGACAGCGTCGCGCCGACGAACCCCCGGGCCGAGTCGGGATCGTGCTGCCAGCGGATCTCGAGCGGGATCCAGCCTTCGTCGCCGAGGTCGATCGTCTGTACCTTCTTGCGCTGCTCCAGATCCCAGAAGTGGAGCTTGCGCCCGTATTTGCCGGCGGCCACGTCGGCCGGGTTGAACCCGTCCTTGAACGTGTTCGGCGCTCCCCACTCGCTCGTCACCAGCGCGTTCTGTCGGGGCTGATACCAGAAGTCGTACATGAACTCGATGTCGCCCGCGTCGCGCTCCCAGCGCTCGGCGACCGAGAAGTCTCGTGCGTCCAGCACCGCGAACCCACCCGGGCTGTTCCCATCGGCGTCGCCGAGCATCGAGATCGTGACGAT
>Ga0335074_10005206_pt1 | contig 17983 bp, 19 predicted proteins | sample Lox_Sample_23_FD_206715 | JGI IMG/M metagenome (GOLD analysis project Ga0335074, IMG submission 206715) | Soil microbial communities from Loxahatchee National Wildlife Refuge, Florida, United States - Lox_Sample_2.3 | ecosystem: Environmental > Terrestrial > Soil > Wetlands | place: USA... | reverse complement strand
CGCGTGACGCCGCATGCCAACCATCGCCCAACTGCCGGCCGCCGCACAGGCGCTGTCGAACGCTGATCTGATCCCGATCGATCAGAATGTCAGCGGGACATACACGACGGGGCAGACGAACCTCGGCTCGCTGCTGTCTTTGCTGGCGGCCAGCAACCTGCTGCCGGTGTCGATGTATAGCGGCGCCGGCGCGCCAACGAGTGCTGTCGGCAGCGTCAACGGCGATGCCTACCTGAACATACAGAACGGAGATCTGTGGCAGTTCGCGTCTGGCACCTGGACGCTGGTCGGCTCGCTGCTCGGGCCGGCTGGTGCTGTGGGCGCGCAGGGGGCGGCCGGGCCGAGCTATTCGATCACCGAGCAACCCACCGTGACCAGCATGGCCGGGACCGATCTGGTCGGTATCAGCCAGGGCGGATCGGATCATACGATTACGCTGGCCGATATGCTGGACGGCGAGACGATCGACGCGGGGGCTGCGGCGGCACCGGCGTCGGGCACCGACACGTTCTGGGTCGGTCAGGGCGGCAGCACGATGGTGGTGCAGAGCATCGGCGCGTTGTGGCCGTGGATCGCTGGGCAGTTGCCGACCTATTTCCTGCCGGTGATCGAGTTTGTGGCGAACGCCACCCTCGACGGCTCGGTCCACAACGGCAAACTGCTGATCTGCTCGCAGCCGATCACGATCGCGGCCGGCGGCACGATGGGCAGCGGGTTCTCGTGCACGATCATCAATGTGTCGGCCGGCACCTGCAACCTGTCGGGGTTCACGACATCATCAGGCAGCGGGACCCTGTCGCCCGGCCAGTCGGCGATCATCTATACCGCCAGTTACAGTGCCGGCACGGTGCGTTACGCGATGATCGCTGGCGGCGCATCGACGCCGCCCTCGGCGCCCGGCACGCCGACCGCTCTGACGGCCGGCACTCCCACAGCTTCCACTGTCCCGTTGTCGTGGACAGCGCCGGGCAGCGGCGGCGCCCCGGCAAGCTATACAGTGCAGTATCGCGTCACCGGTGGCAGCTCGTGGACGCAGGTTTCCGGGATCAGCGGCACGTCCTACAGCGTGACTGGGCTCTCGGCCAGCACGGAATACGATTTCCAGGTGCAGGCGGTGAATGCGGGCGGGGTGAGCGGCTGGACAGCGACGATGAATACCACCACGGCGGCCGGCACTGCGCCGGGCGTGCCCACCAACCTGGCCGCGGCCTCGCCGACCAGCAGCAGCGTCACGCTGTCATGGATGGCGCCGTCCGTTGGCGGCGTGGGCGCGAGTTACAATGTGCAGTATCAGGTGCAGGGGGCGGGATCGTGGACCACGGGGCCATCGATCAGCTCGACCAGCGTCACGGTGACGGGGCTCTCCGCAAATACCACGTATAATTTCGAGATTCAGACAGTCAACGGCGGGCTGACGAGCGCATGGACGGCCTCGGTGGCCGAGGCAACCACGGCCGCGACCAACTATCTGCTCACAGCCGGTCTGTATCCATCCGGTTCGTTCACGGCGGGCCAAAGCGGCATCCCAGTCAACGTCGACGACAACAGCACGGCGGGCGAGGGTAGCCATACCGTTCCTGCTAGCGTGTCGTTCGGCTGGTCCACGAGCAACACGACGGCATCTAGTTCCCTGACCGCTGCCGCCGGTACGTCGCAGAGCATTCCCGGCGAGGCCGGCCGCAACATCTGGTATCAGTGGATCTCCGGGCCTACGGTTGCCGGACCCTACTATTTCTGGGCCATCGCCTACGATGCGAGCGGAACCCAGGTCGCGCAATACGTTTCGTCCTCGACGTTCACCTTCTCGTAGCCGATGGTCGTCGCCCTGATTGCGCCCGGCGTGCCCATGATGGTCACGCCGAGGCAACCTCTGCTGGTTGCGCAACTGGCCGGCATCGCCAGTGGCGGAGGTGGCGGCAGCGACGGCAGTTTCACCGGACCGTATCCGTCCGCCATCTCGGGACTGACCGGCTGGTGGGATGCTGGCGTGACAGCCGACATTCTGGATCCTTCGGGTGATCCAGTACTGGGCTGGAACAGCACGGTCGGCGGTCTCGCGGATAAGTCGGGCGCTGGCTCGCCGCTGGCGGTCTATCACTACGCCGGCACGACCACGGCACCGGTGGCGACGCCGCGCCTCAATGCTCTGCTGGGAGGCGTCGGACTCAACAGCATCGTGCTGCCGAACAGCCTCCCGGCGACGAACCAACCGCTTCCGGTCATGGATCCCGACCAGGGTCTGTTGTCCGGCAACCTGGCGCTCGGTTCCGGGCAGGCGTGGACGATCTATCTCGTCTGGTCGCGGCCGAACTGGCGACAGAACGCGTCGGCGCCGAGTTGCCTTCTGAGCGCCAACGGGATCGACATCCTGACGGCGGACAACTCCGGCGGCAGTGGCAACCTGACGCTGTTTCCAGGCGCGCAGCAAACCGTCCTGACGAGTTCGATGACGCGTCGGCATACCCATGCTGTGATACTGACCAACACGCCCGGCATCGGAATATCCGCCTGGGTGGACGGCCTGCAGTTGCTTTCGGGCGGGACCAACCCGCTGCCCTCGACCCTGACAACTGGCCTCTTGTTCTTGCATGACGGCACGAATGGCGGCGGCGCGCAGTGCTGGTTCCACGAGGCGGCTGCATGGGGCCACGCTCTCGACTCCACGGACATCACGACGCTGATAAGCTGTCAGGGCCGGTGGAAGCTTGGCACCCGTAAGGGCATCCAGATCCTCGTCACCGGTCAGTCAAACGCCGGCAACGGCGTCACGTGGGGCGCATGGCACTTGCTGGCCCAGGGCGTCGCCTACTACCTCGGCGCCCTGGCCTACGGGCTGATCGGCAGCTACACGGGCGGTTCTACCGATACGACGTGCATCGGCGGAGAGGGCATCTATGATGTGCCGGGGGGGGATCCGGGCGCCGGGCTGACGGGATCGTTCATCGTCAATCCGGACAATGGGTCGAACCCCGATACGTGGTCGATCGGCGCCGACGGCGAAGCCGTGCAGACGTTTCTGTCCGCTGTGCCAGCCGAAGATCTTGCCGACATTGTTGCGATCCTGTGGCCGTGGTCTGAGACCGACAGCACGCGGGTCTATGCCGAGAAGACCACGTTCATCGAAGCCGCCGAGCAATGGCTGTCGCTGGAACGCGGCATGCTGTCTCGGTCCGCGGCGAGCCTGCCGCTTCTGTGGTGGAATGCCATTCCGTTCCCATGGAGCAACAACGGCGGAATGCAGATGCATCGCGAGGCGGTTGCCGCGATCGCTGGGACTCCCACCCAGAATTGTGTCATCGCGCTGCCGCAAACCTCGGACAGTATCCCGCTCGGCTCGACGTACGATGCCACGACGGGACTATGGGCGCTCGGGCCGCCTGGCAACATCCACCGCTCGGAGCCTGACATGCTGCGGTTCGGCATGGCAGCCTCGCCAGTCGCCGCACGCGCCGTGCTGACGGCCACCGGCGGTGATACTATCACGTTGTTCCCGAGCGGCATCCCGGCCGTGGGTGGCCCTCAGATCGTTCATGCCTACCTGGAAACCCCTACGACAGTCGTCCTGACGATCCAGCATGACGCCGCCAACGATCTCGTAATCCCACTACTGGCGCAGTCGGGGCAGGGCTTCGCGGTGATGGACGGCGGGTCGGTGGCGTCGCCGGGCACGGTGGTGAACGCCACGGCCTGCACGCGGGTCGATGCGACGCACCTGCAACTAACTCTGGCGCAGGCGTTGGTCAATCCGGCGCAGGATTGCCTGCTGTTCTACCCGTATGGGTATTTCGACATCGGCACCGGCAGCGCGGTAACGGACAACTTTTCTACCCTCGCCCCGCCGACCGGGTGGGACATCGCGGCCGACCTGAATTGGTCGTGGACGTCACTGGGCGGTGGCACGCTGCCGATCAACTGGGCGCTCGCCGCCACGACAACGCCGATTACTCTAAGCACCACGCCTGACTAAGGAACGCACATGAGCTACCTGAACCTTTCGGTTGCAACAAAGGCCAATCGGGCGACCCAGATCATCAACGGGCTCGGTTCGGGCGGCTATGCGATGTTCTATTCCGGTAGTTACCCTAGCAGCCCCGACGATCTCGTGTCGTCCGGCAACCTGTTGGCCTCGCTGCCGCTCTCCAGCACTCCCGGAGTCATTGTCTATTCGGTACAGAACGCGGCGGTAAACGCGGGCGGTTCCGGCGGCACGAACGGGGCGCAGACCGTCACCGGGACGACCGGCACGGGGACCAGATTCCAGGCCAGTGTAACGGTTTCCGGTGGAGCAATTACGGCAGTCAGCTCGATCACCGTGGCGGGCTCTTACACGGCGCTGCCGAGCAACCTGAACGCCGAGCCGGTGACGGGGGCAGGCGTGACGGGTGCAACGCTGTCGCTGGCGATGACGGGGGGCGTCAGCTTCAACGCGATTACGACTGAGAACGCCAGCGCCACCGGCACTGCCGGGTTCTGCCGTTTGGCTGCAAACAACACAGCCGGCGGTGCCGGGATCGTCGATCTCGATGTCGGAACTTCCGGCACTAGCGTGATCGTCAACACCACATCGTTCGCCAGTGGTGGACCGATTGTGGTTTCGAGCGCGGCCATCACCGAAGCCTGAGCGGACGACCGCCGGACGCTTTGGCGGTGCGGGATAGATTATGACCGTCGTCCTGCTGACCACGGCCGGCAGCGGCACATGGAGCCCGCCGACGAGTGGCGCGACTGCCTGCCCCGCCGGCACCGTCCTGACGATCGAGTGTTGGGGCGCCGGTGGAGGCGGTGCCAGCGTTTCGAGCGGGCGCAGCGGCGGTGGTGGCGCATACTGCATTGGGACCTACACCGTCACGTCTTCGGATGTAACGAACGGCATCCCTTATACTGTCGGCTCTGGCGGCACCGCCTCGGCGGGATCCAACGGCAGCAATGGCAGCCCCACATGGTGGCTGAACAGCAGCACCATACTCGCGGCAGGCGGTGCTGGCGGCACGACTACCGGCACAACGCAAGGCGGCCAAGCGTCGTCGTGCGTCGGATACATTACGGCGTATAGTGGCGGCAACGCCACGAACTCGGATGGCGGAGGCGGCGCGGCCGGCCCAAATGGCGCCGGCGGCAGCTCCACAAGCTCGTCAGGCGGCGCAGGTGACAACGGTAGCGGTGGTGCTGGGGGCGGCACCGCTACCGCCGGCTCATCCAATACGTCGGGCGGGGGTGGCGGCGGCGAAACAGGCAGCGGCAACCCTGGCGGAGCTGGCGGTGCGCCCGGCGGCGGTGGGGGTGGGGGCAATGGCTCTCATGTTGGCGGCGCCGGTGGCGCCGGCCAGATCAGAATCGCGTATACCCCGCCGAGCGGCCAGACCGCCAGCATCGCGACGACCGTTCGACGCCCGACCGGTGCGGTGCCCGCTCGGGCGGGTGAAACCACCGCCATTGCAACCGATGCCACGCGGCCCGCTGCCCTAAGCATTGTCCAGACCGGGGAAGCTACGATCCTGGCGGTCACTGCTTCGAGGCCGCAGGCAGTCGCAGGCACGCGGGTCGGCGAGACTGCTGATGTAGCGGCCGCTGCGCTGCGACCCACCGCGGTTGCCCATTCGCTTCGCGGCGGGGACGCGGCGATCACGGCCGCGGCGGCCCGGCCATTTGCCGTCGCCAGCGGCAACACCGGAAGCGGAGCGCGGGCGAGCATCACCGCAAGCGTACTACGGCCGAAGGCATTTGCCGCCGGCACAGCGGGTGACACGATTGAGTTCGTCGTCGCTACAGGACGTCCGTCTGCGTCAGGGCGCGCGGCGATAGGCGTAGCGGCGACGATCGCCGGCTCTGCGCAACCCCCGCCGGGGGGCGTCGTCGCGGTAGTCGGCGAAAGCGGGTGGCTCATTGCTTTCGGGTCGTGCCCGGCTGCCGGCTTCGGTGCAACTGCGAACCGGATCGATATCATGGCGGCAATGGCGACGACGGTGCCGCGCCCGATCGCAACGGCAGCGCTCATGGCGAGTGTTATACGCGTGCCCGACCAAACGCTAGCAGTGCTTCCGGGGGTGCGGCGGCTTGCCGCCGCCGCGTCCACCCGGAAGCACCTAGCGCCCGCTGATCTTTGGAGCCCCTGATGCCAGTAACCGCCCGGTATACGCCGATCGCGCCGGGAGATGCCAACGAAGTACTTGCGTTCGACTTCTCTCCCATTCTGTCGGAGGGTGAGACCGTGACGGGTGGCACATTAGCGATTGTAACCAATGCGTTCCCACCTGCAGCTTCGACGGCGCTAACCGTAAATTACGTTATCGTCTCGGGCAATGCCCTGGTGGCGAGCGTGACGGCCGCGAGTAATGGCAGCGGCGATCAGATCTTGACCTTCACCGCAGCAACAACGCTGCGTCCAAGCTTGTCGCGCACCGCGCTGATCTTCGTCGGGCCGACATCATGAGAGAGGGCGCCGACGACATGAGTGATCGCATCCGAACACCAGACGACACAGAGAGGCCTGCCGACCTTTCCGAACGTGTGACCCGCTTGGAGGTCTGGCGGCAGGCGGATCGGGAACGGATGATAGCGTTTGAAACCGAAGTCCGAACAGGATTGATGGACCTTCGCGGGCGGTCGGATGCGATCTTCACGCGCCTGAATGACATCGTCCAGGCCCAGGCAATGCAGGCAGGCAATCGGCAGACGTGGGGCAGCGTCGTCGAGTGGGCCCGCATGCTGATCGCGAGTGCGCTTGGCGGCGCCATCGGCTATTTCGCGCCCCATTTGGGGCACTGATTTGGTTACGTCTGAACCAACTGAGGGCTCCTGATGGGTAAGTTGCATGTTGTCACCGCGATCGCCAATCCGATCCGGTGGGCAAGCAGAATTCGGCTGTATCGCGATTTCGAGCAGCACATGCTCGATGGCGGAGTACGGCTTACGGTGGTGGAATGCGCTTATGGCGATCGCCCGCACCAGCTGATTGGCAATCCGCACATAAACCACGTTCCGGTTCGGGCCAAGACGCTAGTGTGGAACAAGGAGAACCTGATCAACCTCGGCATTGCGCGCCTGCCACAGGACTGGCGCTACGCCGCCTGGATCGACGCCGACGTGGAGTTCCGCAAGCGCGACTGGGCCAACGAGACGGTACACGCTTTGCAGCAATACGACGTGGTACAACCGTGGTCCGATTGCTACGACCTGGGACCCAACGACGACCACCTGACAGCGCACCGTTCGTTTGCCCGTATGGTTCACGAGGGCAACGTCATTAGCGTGAGCGACGTTGGGGGCGGCCGTTTCGCCCATCCGGGGTACGCTTGGGCGGCCACCCGGCGCGCTCTGACGCTGCTTGGTGGCCTAATCGAGACTGCGGCGCTAGGGGCTGGTGATCATCACATGGCGCTCGCTCTGATCGGGCGCGCGCGCGAGAGCGTGCCGGGCGGGATCTCGGGCGGGTATATGCGCCCGTTACTGTGCTGGCAGGATCGAGCCACCCAGCATATCGCGCAGAATATCGGCTATGTGCCAGGCACCATCGAGCATGCTTGGCACGGGTCCAAGGACAAGCGCGCCTACGTCGATCGATGGACGATTTTGACTCGCAACGGCTTCGATCCTGATACCGACCTAGTCCGCAACACCTGGGGCGTGTTCGAGCTCGCCGGCAACAAACCCGGACTGCGGCGGGACATCGACCGATATTTCCGAGCTCGAGACGAAGACTCCAATACCATCTGACAGAGGGTGACCGATGAACTTCAATCAGCGCGGCGCGGTAGCTACCGGCGCGGCTTCCTCCGGTGTGGCCGGAGCGACTGTAGTTATCCTGAGCTGGGCGCTCGGCCTGCTGCATGTCGAGGTACCTGCCGAGGTCGCGGCGGCGCTGCTCGTCGTGATCTCGCCCGCGCTGCATTTCGCCGTGGTGCGGCTCGGCATCGAGCGTGTGTCCACGGGCGCGGGAGAGCAGAGGTGAAGCGCCGCCATGTTCTGACCGGCACGAGTATATTGTTCGTCGCGGCGCTGATCGGGTGCGCCCAGTCTTCAGATGTTCCGGCGACAGTCGCGACCGATGCGGGGCTGATTGCTTCCGGCCTCGCGGGGTCATTCAAGGACATATCCGCAGTGCCAGGGGCCATGGTGGCGGCGTTGACTGACCTTGCGAGTGCGGCGCAGGTGCTAGCTGATGCGGACACGATCGCATCTGCTCAACCGCTGGTGCAGCGGGTTGAGGCTGACGTAAACGCGGTGGTCACCGCGGTTGGGGCGCTGCCTCTGCCTGCCAACGCCGCATCGGCGCTACAGGCGGCACAAGTACTGCTGGTGGTGATCGAAGCCGGAGTCAACTTGGCGGTGACGGCGAGCGGTGCACGAGCGGCGATGACGCCTGAGCAGGCGCGGCTAGTGCTAGCTGCTGCGGCAATGCGTTGACGTGCCTGCAGAGGAACCAACTTACGCACGGATCCATGCAGTGAGGAAGGAATGAACCGAAAGCTGGGACGTCTGCCGCACGATCGTGCGCTCTTCGCGCAACTGCCGACAGCTGCAGGCCATCTCGCCGCTTTGCGGGATGTACCGGCTGTCGTCGACTGGAGTCGGCACGTAGCTCCAGGAAGCTGGGGCATGTGCGGCAACGACGTGCTGGGCGATTGCACCTGCGCCGCCGTCGCGCATGCGATCGCGCTGTGGCAGAGCTACTGCCCGCCGATTACCTTTTTGACCGATCAGGAGGTAGTGGCGCTTTACAGCGCGGTCTCCGGCTATAATCCGGGGCGGCCAGAAACCGATAAGGGCGCGCGCTGCGCCGACGTACTGCAACGGTGGATGAGGCAAGGCGTGGCATGCGCCGGGAGCGTGGATTTGTTGTCGGCGTTTGCGACGATTGACCCTCGCAACCACGCGCATGTGCGTGCGGCATTATGGGCGATGGGCGCGGTTTATGCAGGAGTGCTGTTGCACGAGGCGCAGGAAAGCGAAGCTGTGTGGTCCAATCTAACGGGGCCGGTCGTTGGTGGCCACAGTGTGCTGCTGGTCGCAGCTGACCCTAATGGCTTGACCTGCGTCACCTGGGGTGAGCTGCGGCGTATGACCTGGGCTTGGTGGGATGCCTGCGCCGAGGAAGCCTATGCCTTACTGTCGCCGCGCTGGTTAGCGGCGGGACGCGCCCCGCAGGGATTTCCGGTGGTCGCACTGCAGGCGGAGATGTCGGTGTTTGCCGCCGGATAGGGCTCCTGACGTGGCGGATGCCGCGGGAGGCAGGGCGCGAGTGGGGACCGTCGCGCCGTGACGGAATCGGGTCCCCTGGGCCATCAAGTGACATATGAGGCGATACCATGAAGTCCACTCGGAAGATCGGCGACGGCATGCGGAAGATCGGAGACGGGATGCGCCGCATCGGCTGACCTGTCTGCAAGCTTTTCGGCTAAGTGACCCGCGTTCGGCCTTTGGCCGGCGCGGGTCTTTTTTGTTTTCGGAGCATCGGATGTTCAGTCCTCCCGAGATACGGTTCATTTGCCTGATCGATCCACCAATGACGCCGCGGCCGGCTCTGCGGGATGCGGCTGGAACGCTGCCTATGCGTGCGGCCAGATATTGCGAAGCGGTAACGGCCGCCTGTGGGTTTGGCTGGTGGATCTATCCCCCGGTCGATGCGCTACTGCTGTGGGATGGACGGGCAGTGTCTTGCTCGTTTGACGGCAGAACCTGGGAACCCATCGACGATACCGTGCCTTTCCCATGTCTGGGCGAGCGCTTGGCTGAGCACGCACCGCCCGATATCAGGCCGCTTGCGCCGACGCTATTCCAGTGCCCACCGGAGGCGGGTGGGAACATACAGGTGAACCTTGGGGTGATCGCCCAGACCTCGCCCGGCTGGTCGATGCTGCTGAGGCGACCGGCAAACCTGCACATCCATCCAGCCTTCGATCATTTCGAGGGCATCGTAGAAACCGATCGGTGGTGCGGACCATTATTCATAAACCTGCGACTCACGCGCACGCATACTCCGATCCGACTAAATGCGATGTTCCCGCTCGTGCAGGCGCAACCGATTCCGAAGATTCTCTACGGTCTAGACGCGATGAAGGCCGTGCGGGTCGAAAGCATCGCCGATATGACGCGGGTGGACTGGGCCGCATGGCACCAAACATTTGTCGAGCCCGATAGCCGGCCGGAGCGGAGGGTCGGAGAATATGCGGCGGCGAGTCGCAAGCGACGGAGAGGTCAGTGCTCGTTGGGAACAGCATGATATGTCGGTGCGAGGGGCTCATATGGCCGGCTGACGGCGACCACGCGGCCTCAGTTTGTGATCTGCGAACTGAACCTGCCGGATCACCGGCCCGGCGCCGGAAGGGCGTCATCCCGCCGTGATGGAATATAATCCGTATCGTCCGCTCGGACCGACTACGCGCATGATCCCAGCTATCCGCCGGTGGTCCGCTATTTTCGAACGCGGCAATGTGGTCGTACAGTGCGACGTGCGTGGGATCTGCAGCTCCTGAGGCTTCTCGACCGACATGTATGCCGACGAGGAACGCCAGGACGGTTACGACATGATCGAGCGGATCGCAGCGCAGCCTGGTGCACTGGCGCGGTTGGCATGATCCGTAAGTCCTATGGTGCAGTCGTGCAATGGGGAGTGGCGGGGCAGAACCTGCCGCATCTGAAAGCAATCATCGTCCGCTCGGCCAACAACGACGTCTACACAGAGCTTACGAATCCCGACGGGGGGATCTGTCCCTGGATGTTTGAATACTGCGCGCCGATGATGCACGGGTTCAATTTCGCTTCGCCACTTGCGGAGCTGACCGGCGGTGCCGGGCCTCCATATGGGTAGAGCGGCCGGAACGAATCGCGCCATGGAGTTGGGGTACAACGGCAACACGCTGAACGGGGACTATTGGCGCTGCCGCAGCCTGGCTCCCGGCTTCAAGTGCGTGCAATGCCCAGTGTATCTGATCGAGGGCCGGCCCGACTGGCATGCCTCGGCCGAACTGGAGGCATTCCAAAGGTTCCGTACCCTGACGCGCGCTGATCGGGCCGTGGGGAAATTGCTACGCCGACAAGCCGGAGGCGTTCCCCGGGCGGCGCACCGATACGCCGCCGAGAGCCGTACCGCGTTGCTGGTCAATGAGGCGGAACCCGCTCCCACAAGAGCGGGAGCGGCGAATGAATTATGCCACCCCGTATACCGCCTGTGCGTTCTCCAGGAACACCGCCCGCCGCTGCGCCTCGGTCATCCGCATGGGCAGCGCATGCGCCGGGTCGTCGAAATCCCAGTGCGGATAGTCGGTGGCGAACAGGACGCGGTCCCAACCAATCCACTCGATCGTCTCGGCAAGCTGCTCGCGCGGCTCTGGCTCTTCGATAGGCTGTGTGGTGAACCACACATTTGTTCGCATGTACTCGGATGGAGCGCGTTTCACCTGCGGCACCTCGCCCCGCAGCTTCGCCCATTGCCGGTCCATCCGCCAGGCCAGCGACGCCGCCCAGGCCAGGCCGGCCTCAATCAGCACCACCTTCAGCGTCGGGACCCGCTCGAACACGCCCTCGAAGATCATGCTGACGAGGAGCGCCTGCTGGGCCTGGGCGTGGCCTACCATTTCCTCAATGTAGAAGGACCCCCAGCCGCCGGCAGTGATCGGCCAGCCACCATAGCCGAAAGCGTGCACGCCGACCGGCAGGCCAGCCGCCGCCGCAGCCTCGTAGATCGGCCAGTAGCGTCGGTGTCCAAGCGGATCGGCAGTGCGGCTGAGGAACAGCACTTGGGCGAAATTGGGATCGCCGGTACGGAGCTCGATCTCGCGCACCGAGGCTGCCGCATCCTCAAACGGAATCACTACCGATGCGCGCAGCCGCTTGTCCTTCGAGGTCCACTCCGCAACCTGCCATTCGTTGGTGGCGTGCGTAATGGCGGCTGACAGATCCGGGTTCTGCGCCCCCTGACCGCTGGTCAGCGGATTGAGGATGCCGAGTGCCACGTTATTGGGGTCCAGATGCTGCGCCGCCATGAAGGACAGGTCGCTGCCGGGCGCGTCGCCGTCCGGCCAGGCATCGCGGCGGCAGGCGAGAGGCTGGCCTTTGGGATAGGCGGAACCTTTTTCCCACGGCTGGCGGTAGGTTAGGCCGAAGGTCGCGACATGCTCCCGCCAGTGCTTCGGCAGGTAGGGACACAGCGCCTTGCTGACCCCGCCTATCCCGGAACCACGCGGGCGGGGATGCACATCGCAGTCGGCGATCGCCAATTTCGATGCGGTCTCCGGCGGGAGAGCTGGCCAGTTTAGGACATCGATGTTCATGACACGGTCTCCTGTAGCCGAGAATAGGTCCGCCGTGGGTTCTCTACCATGATCTTCTGCGCCAGGGTCGGGTCGAGCCCGTCCGGGATGGCGGCGGCGCCTTCGAACTGCCAATGCGGGTAGTCCGTGGAGAAAAGCAGCGTCTCGTCTGAGCCGATATGTTCGATCACGCGCATCACCGCGGCTCGCGCGGGCGGCGCGTCGAACGGTTGCAGGGTCAGGCGCACCCGCTCACGAACGATGCTGGACGGCGGATCGGACACCCAGGGCACCTCGCTGCGCAACCCCTTCCAGAACTTGGTCAGCCGCCAAAGGTAGGCGGGCAGCCAGGTTACCCCGGATTCTAGCAGCACCACGGTCAGTGCCGGGAACTTGCTGAACACCCCCTCGGCAATCAGGCTGGTGAGCTGCGACTGAAACCCGCTTGCCTGGTGGATATAGTCTTCGACCGAGCTGCTCGGCCAGCCGACCGGGGTCACGGGGTGGCGATAGGTGCTGCCAGCATGGATGCCGATCGGCAGCCCATAGCGCTCAGCGGCGGCATAGATCGGCCAGTTCTGCCGCCGGCCCAGGGGCAGCTCGCCGCTGACCAGCAGCAGCACCTGGACGAAGCGCCGATCCGGCGCGACGCGGTCGATCTCGGCGGCGGCCAATTCGGCGCTTAGCATCGGCACGACGATCGATGCGCGTAGGCGCTCGTCCCGATCCAGCCACTCGTGCGCCATCCAGTCGTTCACCGACCGGCAGAAGGCCGCGGCGATGTCCTCGCTGAACGGCACCTGCGCGCCGTACAGGCAATTGCAGATGGCCAAAGTGGTGCCGAACGGCGCCAGCGCCTCCATGGCCAAGCGTTCTGGCGTGGTGGCGCCTTTGCCTTGCGCATCGCGCCAGTCGGCGCGCGCGGTCAACGGGTTGACGCTCGGGTAAGAGATCGGCACCAACTCGTCGAAGCCGCGGCGCACAACGGTCTCGCGCCAGTGCTCGTCGAGGTAGGGCAGCAGCGCCTTGAGCCCCGGCACGGCCGGATGAAGGTCGCAGTCGATCGGGCCGCCCTCGTTCATGCGGGTTGTCTCTTCCTCACCGGTACGGGTGCGGCTGTTTTGTCGCGATATCGGCACCATTCGACGCCAACGCAGCGCCAACACTCCGGCATGCGTGCCTTGCAGATATACCGCCCATGCAAGATGAGCCAGTGATGAGCGTTGCGCAAGAATTCCGCCGGCACCCGCTCGAGTAGGGCCATCTCCACCTCCAGCGGTGTTTTGCCGGGAGCAATCCCAGTGCGGTTGCCCAATCGGAAGATATGCGTATCGACCGCCAGCGTGTTCTCACCGAAGGCGACATTCAGCACCACGTTGGCCGTCTTGCGACCGACGCCCGGCAAAGCCTCCAGCGCCGCGCGGTCGCGCGGCACTTCTCCGCCATGTCGTTCGAGCAACTGGCGGGACAGCTCCACGACGTTGCGTGCCTTGCCCTGCCACAGGCCGAGAGTGCGGATATGCCGGGCCGTTCCCTCCACTCCGAGCTTCACCATGGCCGCTGGTGTGGCGGCCTCCTGGAACAGAGTCTCGGTTACCCGATTGACCGCGGCGTCGGTGGTCTGCGCCGACAGCACGACCGCGATCAGCAAGGTGTAAGGATCGATGAAGTCGAGCTCACTTCGAGGATCCGGCATGGCGCGGGCGAGCGCTTCGAGGAAATGGCGCACATCAGGGCGTGTCATGGCGCGCGAGTGATAGGCGGCCGGCTTCATGCCCGCGTTGTCGCGTTTCTGTGAGTAGCCGGCAAGGGCCACCGCCCGTTTCTGTGATGCGCTACAATGTGACGATGGACAGCAGTCCACCAGCCGGTGCGCCCGTCCTCTTCGAAGCGATGATCGTGCCGCATCGCAGCCTCTCGCCACGCGGTCTGCGCATGCTGATCGCGTTGATCACGACGTCATCGGCACTCACAACACTGCGCTTCCTCCTGCTGCACGCTTGGCCTGTCGTGGCCTTCAGCGTCGTAGAAGTGGCGTTCGCGATCCTGTTGCTCCGCCTCAACGCTCGCCGCGCACGCCAGAGCGAACTGGTGCTGCTGACCGAAGCTGGCCTGCGCCTTGTCCGCACAGACGTATCGGGGCGCAAGCAGACGGAGGACCTGCCACATGGCTGGTTGAACGTTGTGCTGGAAGATGTGCCGGGTCGGGTCCCGCGACTGCTGTTGGTCGCCCGCGAGCTCCATCGGGAGTTCGGCGCCTCCTTGGGCGAGGCGGAAAAGCGGGACCTAGCAGCGGCACTGAGGGAGGCGTTGTACCGGCTGCGCAACCCCATTTTCGACAACCCGCAATTACGTGACCCAACTGAATCGCCTCTCCCGCTCTGCGGGAGAGGTTCCCACGCGTAGCGTATTGGGCGCGGGGCTTGCCGCCGCGCTGCCGCTTAACCCTCCGTCGGTCCCATCGACTTGATGAGCTCTAACACTTTCTTGCGTAGGGCCGGATCGGCGACCCGATAATAGGCGCGCACCAGTTCAAGCGTCTCCCGACGACTCATCGTGTCGTCCCCGAACGGGTCCTGGGCATCGGAAAAGCCGACGCTGCGTCGGCTGGCCGTCGAACTGGGGCCAGCCACAGTCTCCGGCATGTCGTCAAAAAAGAAGCTGATCGGCACGTCCAGCACACGCGACAGGTCGAACAGTCGGGAGGCGCCGACGCGATTCACGCCCCGCTCGTATTTCTGCACCTGCTGGAAGGTCAACCCCAGCGCATCGCCGAGTCGCTCCTGCGACATGGCGAGCAGCGTGCGGCGCAAACGGATCCGCGTGCCCACATGCACATCGATCGGACTTGGCCGCCCGTCTTTCTCGCCCCCACCGCCCAGGCTGGCGCGTGTCTGAGGCGGACTGTCCTTGGTCTCGTCGAGCATGAACGCCCCCCGGTCTGCACAACTGCCGATCCGCTGCCTAAGCCGGCCGACGATCCAGCGGAGTGTTAGATAACCGTAAATCTACAACCGAGAATTGTCAACCGGAGAATTAAATTGAGGAAATTCGTGCCGCCTGTCGCACTATTTCTACAAATTGCGCCTAGCTCTGTAAACACACGGGAGCGCCGCGGCGCCCGCCCAGCAATCCCACCGCCAGTGCCGCTCCGGCGATCGCCAACGGCACGGGCAGCCCAAACCGGGAGAACAGAGTGGGCGGCAACTTCCCGGGTAGCGGCACAATCAGAACCCCTGTCCGATCAAGCCCGAGCCGCGCCAGTTCGTGTCCATGCGCGTCGAACGTGGCGGATATGCCGGTATTGGCTGCCCGAATCAGCGGCAATCCGTCCTCGACGGCGCGCATCCGGGCCGCCGCTAAATGCTGGCGCGGCCCGGTCGAATTGCCGAACCAGGCGTCGTTGGTGATATTGACCATCCAATCAGGTCGATCGGTGCCGTCAATGATTTCCCCAGGGAAGATGTCCTCATAGCAGATCGAGGGTCCGACGGATGGGAGACCTGGCACGTGGAGCGTCGCCGGCCCATTGCCGCGGGCGAATCCGCCACCCGGCACCACCTGGACGGGAATCGGCACCCAGGGCGGCTGGTACTCGCCGAATGGGACCAGGTGCCACTTGTCATAGATGGCTGCGATCGAGCCATCGCCCTTTAGTGCAAACAGGCTATTGCGCGGCCGCCCTTGGGGGCCGAAGCGAACCGCACCGATCAGCGCCGCGGCGCCGCCGGCAGCCGCTTCGATCGCTTGCCTGGCGCCCCGATCCGGCTCGAGCAAGAACGGGCTCGCGGTCTCCGGCCAGACCACAACCCTCGGCCCGGAGCCCGCCTCGGCGACGCCCTCGCGCGTCAGCCCCAAATAACGACGGAATATGCTCAGCGCGAGGGCGCGGTCCCATTTCTGCCCTTCCGCGACGTCTCCCTGCACTAGCACCACGTTTAGCCCAGGCGGAGATGTCGGCTTCAGTTCATCAAGGCGCAGCAGCCCCGCGGCAGCCCAGACCGCCACGAGCGCTACGCCCCCCACCCGCCAGCGCCATCCCAGGAGCGGGATGGAGGCGAGCAGGACGGTGAGGAACGTGAGCCCATGGATGCTGATCCACGCTGCGGGCTGGATGAATATGTCGCCCAGCCGACCCGGAAACTCCCAGTCGCTGCCCCAGAGATTCCAGGGGAAGCCGGTCAGCACGAACTGCCGCGCGAGGTCACCCAACATCCACGCACCTGCCAGCGCCAGCGAACGCGGCCAGCCGGCTCGGGCGCACCGCGCCACTGCCGCCGCCGGGGCAATGAACAGCGCCAGCGTCGCCGACAGGGCTGGCACGGCAATCGGCACAAACCACCAGAACCGTGCCACCTCGACCAGGATCGCCTCGGTCACCCAGTAGAGCCCGGCCAGATGCAGACCGAAGCCGAACCACCAGCCGCGCCGCGCAGCCACGGCACGCCCGCGCGACCCGTCGATCAGCAACAGTAACCCCGGCACGGCGATCAGTAAAATCGGCAGCGCGAACACTGGCGGCAGCGCTGCTGCCGACAGCACGCCCAGGGCGAATGCCGCCAGATCCGCCCGCCAGCCCCGCAGGCCAGCCAACCACGCGGTCAAGCCTGATCGCGGCGTACGACCGTGTGCCGACGCCGGCCCGTCAGTCGAGCGCTTCGCGGAGCTGGCGTTCGTAATGGCGGTAGTATTTGTCGGTGACGAGGTCGGTCTTGACGACAACAGCGACATCCGTGGTGTTGAACTGGCAATCGATCACCGCACCATCGCCGACGAAGCCGCCGAGGCGGAGATAGCCTTTGATCAGCGGCGGCAAAAGATTGAGCGTCCGTTTCGGATCAATCGACGCCGGCAGTATCTGCCGCATATCGACGTAGCGATGCGGCAGCGCCCGCGGACGCAACGCCGGCGGCGCGAGGTGGTTATAATAGAGATAGGTCAGCTCGGCGGCCAGCGCACCGGGATCTGTCCCCGGTAGGCTGGCACAGCCGAACATCAGGTCGATCCGATACTGGAACACATAGGCGGCAATGCCGCGCCACAGAAGCTGCATCGCGGCGCGGTTGCGGTAGCCGACGTCGACGCATGAGCGCCCCAGCTCCAGCAAGCGTCCCGGAAAGCCCAGTAGTGGAGCAATGTCATACTCGCCAGCCGAATAGAATCGGCCGATCTGAGCTGCCGCCTCGCGCTGGATCAGGCGATAGGTGCCGACCACGCCTTCCGGTCCTGGACCGATTGCATGATCGATCACCAGAAGATGGTCGGCGACGGCGTCGAAGATGTCGCGATCGCGGCGGGATGCAGCCGTGAGCGGGTCCGCGGCGGCCCCCATCTCGGCGTAGAAGACGCGGTAGCGTAGCGCCTGCACCGCATCGCGCTCGGCGCGGGTGGCTGCCAGTCGTACGCCAAGATTTCCCGCGCGCAGTTCGGGAAACTCGGGCACGCCGCTGGACCGTGTCCCGAGCGGGCGCGCGGCGGTCACCGCGGAACCCACCGAGGCGCTCGGTCACGCTGCGGATCGGTCTCAGGGCCCTCGACGGCGGCACCTCTGCCGCGCGATCTTGTCGGCCGCTTATCGTCCTGAGCGACGCGTCGGCCGAACAGTTCGAGCCGTAGCGACACCAACTCGAACCCCAGCCGTTCCGCGGTTACCTGCATCAACCGTTCATGCGCTGGGTCCTGGAACTCAATCACCTTTCCGGAATCCACATCGATCAGGTGGTAGTGGTGGCCGT